>Ga0307372_10000894_pt1 | contig 52333 bp, 47 predicted proteins | sample OX1MG_FD_202533 | JGI IMG/M metagenome (GOLD analysis project Ga0307372, IMG submission 202533) | Soil microbial communities from Risofladan, Vaasa, Finland - OX-1 | ecosystem: Environmental > Terrestrial > Soil > Coastal area > Acid sulfate soil | place: Finland: Risofladan, Vaasa | collected...
ATCGCCACGTTGAAGGGCTCCTGGTCGAGCAGCGCGGCAAGCTCGTCCTGGTCGAAGTCCTGGTCCACCTCGCCTTTGCGCAGCGGCACCTTGGCGATCGTCCGGACCCCCGGTCCGGGCGGGATCCGCAGGCAACGCAGGGGCGAGATCACCCCACGCCGTGCCGCCTGGGCCAGGTCGAAACGCGAGGTCTGGGTCGGGAAGAGGTCGGTGACATGGCGCGCGATCAGCGCCCCGGTGGCCGTCATGCCGATGTAGACCGGGCCGGTCCAGGCGCGGATGCAGGCGCTGGTTTTCTCCCCCAGCGCGGTATGCGCCTCGTCGCAGATTACGATCGAGTAGGCGTCGGAGACGCGCTTGTGGTTGCGGACGAACCACTGGTAGGTCTCGACCGTGACCGGCCCGTCGGGGTCGTCGCGGCCGTCCATCAACGGCGGTCGCAGCCGCTCCTTGTAGCCGCGGCTGGAAATCTCGCCAATGAACTGGTCGACCAGGTTGCGGCGGTGGGTAAGAATCAGCACGCCGCCGGTGCGGGAGGCATCGATGAAACCGACCGCGGCGACCGTCTTGCCGGCGCCGGTCGCGTGCTCGAACCAGAAACGACGATCAGCACCGGGGTCCTCCGGCGCCTCTTCGATTCTCTCCTCGTCCTCGGCCGCGGGCTCCTCCCAGTCCCGGGGCTCCTCGTCCGGGGCCAGATCCTCGTCCTCCTCTTCCTCCAGGGCGGCGTCTCCGTTCGGGCCCTCCCCGGCAGCACCGTCGGCCAGCGCCGCGGCAATGGCATCCCCGTTGCGCCGCACGTCGTCGGCCGCGGCCTCCTGCTGCTCGGTCATCAGCTCGGCCAGGGTCCCCGAGAGGGCGTCGACCTGGTGGGGGGACAGTTCGGCCCCGTCGCGCAGCTTCGGCGGCTCCTCGGAGAGCAGCCGCTCCAGCCCGAGCAGCAGGGAGAAGGCGCGGCGCCACTCGATCGAGGGCACCTCCGCGCCCTCAGCCAACTCTCCCAGCGCCGCGTCGAGCGCCCGGCGCCGCGCAGTCCCCGGCGCCAGCGCCTCGGGGCCCTCGCCGTCGAGCAGGAAGGGCTCGCGGGCGAATGCCGCCGCACGCTCGATATCGGCGCCTGAAGGAACTGCCGCCTGCGCGGCAACTTCGCTGGTCTTGGCCATCAAGGCTTCTGGGTCCGTCCCAACCGAGACGCGAGACGTGCGGTCGGGACCAGTGAGTGAGGGGGCCGGGTTTTGCTTCCCCCGACGATCTCAGCGGCCCGCATCCGAGCGAGCCGATCAAAACGTATTGTAACCACCCGATTGGAGGTTCCGGGACTAAACCCGCCGATTCACGCTCAGTTCGCCCCGCTCCGGCGGCTGGCACGGGGTCCGCTGGGCCGCGCCCGGCTGGCGGCGCTGGCGGCTCTCTGCGGGGCGCTGTTGGCAGGATGTGGCTCCTCAGCGAGCGAAGCTGGTGACTACGGCGGCTCCCATCCAGACTACGCCAGGGCCCTGACCGACTCCCCGGCCCCGCTCGCCGCCCTGCACTCCCAGCACGACCGCCTGCTCCCCGGCGGGGTCGGCGCCTTTCAGCAGCGGGTCGCCACGCTGCACGGCTACCCGGTGGTGGTCAACGTCTGGGCCTCCTGGTGCGGGCCCTGCCGCGCCGAGTTCCCGACCCTCCAGAGGCTCTCGGCCAGGTACGGCAGGCGCGTCGCCTTCCTTGGCGTCAACTCCGACGACTCCAACGCCGCCGCCTCCACCTTCCTCAGGGAGCGCCCCCTGCCCTACCCCAGCTACACCGATCCGGGAAAACAGATCGCCGCCTCCCTGCATATCGCCCTCGGCCTCCCCGACACCGCCTTCTACGATCGCCGGGGCAAGCTCGTCTACCTCAAGCAGGGCCCCTACGCGCATCCTCCCGAACTCGAAGCCGACCTCAAGCGCTACGCCCTCGGCTGACACAACCTCCATTCCCGCCGATCGACCCTGAACCTGACAGCCGCCCCCGCCGGAGGCCGATCGGCGGATAATGGGCAGATGAGCGTCGCCGTTGTACTCCTCTTGGCGCTGGCCATCGCCCTCCTCATCGCCGAGGCGCACATCCCCAGCGGCGTCCTCGGCGCGTTCGCAATCGGCTCCCTGATCCTCGCTGGGGTCCTCTACCGCGAAGAAGGCCACGACCTTCCGATCGTCGCGATCGTCGCCGTCGCCCTGGCGCTCGCCGCCTTCGTCTGGTTCGCCTCGCGCAAAGTCCTCGCCACCTACCGCAGCCAGCCGGTGCGCACCGGGTACGAGGAGCTAAACGGCGCCACCGCCGAGGTGCGCTCCCCCGTCGACCCCGAGGGCCAGGTTTTCGTGGGGGGATCGGTCTGGCGGGCCCGCCTGGCGCCCGGCGAGGCCGCGGCCCCCGTGGGGGGTAGAGTCACGATCGAGTCGGTCGAAGGGCTGACCCTGATCGTCCGGCAAGCGAACGGAAGCGAGAGAGGAGCAGGCGGGTAGATGGCAGCGGCGATTACGGTGGCGGTTTTCCTGGCGATAGTCATCGTCGTCGTCCTCGGCGCCTCGGTCCGCGTGCTGCGCGAGTACGAACGCGGCGTCGTCTTCCGCCTCGGCCGCCTGGTCGACCAAAAAGGGCCCGGCCTGATCCTGCTCATCCCCTTCATCGACCGCATGGTCCGGGTGGACCTTCGCACCGTCACGCTGAACATCCCACCGCAGGAGGTGATCACCCGCGACAATGTCCCCGCCGGCGTCAACGCGGTCGCCTACTTCCGCGTGATCGACGCGCGCAAAGCCGTGGTGGAGGTCGAAAACTTCCTCATGGCCACCTCGCAGATCTCGCAGACGGCGCTGCGCTCGGTGCTGGGCAAGGCCGAGTTCGACCAGCTCATCTCAGAGCGCGAGCGCCTGAACGAGGAGCTGCAGAAGATCATCGACGAGTCGACCGAGCCCTGGGGCGTGAAGGTGATCGCAGTCGAGATCAAGGACGTCGAAATCCCCGAGCAGATGCAACGAGCGATCGCCCGCCAGGCCGAGGCCGAGCGCGAGCGACGCGCCAAGATCATCAACTCCGAGGGTGAGTTCCAGGCCGCGCAAAAGCTCACCGACGCCGCCGACATCATCAGCACCAACCCCGCCTCGCTCCAGCTCCGCTACCTCCAGACTCTGCTCGAAATCGGCAGCAACCAGAACACCACCGTCGTCTTCCCCCTGCCGCTGGACATGCTGGAACCCTTCCTGGGCGGCAACGGCCCGAATCCGAGGCAGCCCAAACCACCCCCCGCCCCACCGGTCGAGCCCGACGTCGGCGACCTCCCACCCTCCCGCTCCTGAGCGCGCCCGAGATACGCATCGATCAACTGAGCGGGCTACGTACGATCCTCGCGCCCGGGCGGGCCGAGCGACCGGAGGGGTTCACCGTCGCCCGCAGCGAGCCGAAGGGGCCGGAGGGGTGCCCCTTCTGCGAGGGCCGGGAGCAGCGCACACCCCCCGAGGCCTACGCGGTGCGGCCGCTGGGCGGAGCGCCCGACGCCCCCGGCTGGAGCGCCCGCGTCGTCCCCAACCTCTATCCGGCGCTGGCTCCAGAGGGGCCTGCCGGCCCCTCTGGCGGCGTCACCGCCGAGGCCGGCGCCTTCGCCAGCGCCGGCGACCCGCTGCTGGCCTCGCGCCGCGCCGGCGAGCCCGACCTCTTCTCCTGGCGCCCGGCGATCGGCGCCCACGAGGTGATCGTCAACGCCCCCGAGCACATCACGGCGATGGCCGAGCTGAGCGATGAGCGCGTCGTCGGGGCGGTCGCCGTCTGGCGCGAGCGAATGCGCGCCCACGCCGCGGCCCCCTACGTCCAGCTGATCGTCAATGAGGGACGCGGCGCCGGAGCGTCACTCGAGCACACCCACGCCCAGCTCTACGCGCTGCCGTTTGTGCCGGCGGCGGTGGCACGGGAGCGTGAGCGCTTCGGCGCCTACCGCGAGCGCTCCGGGGGCGGCGGGCTGCTCAGCGACGTCCTGGTCGAGGAGGTGCGACGCCGCGAGCGCCTGGTCGCTATCGATGATGAGGCGGCGCTGATCTGCCCGTGGGCCTCGCGCTCTCCCTTCGAGATGCGAGTCATCCCCCGGCGGGAGAGCGCGAGCTTCGCCGACGACGAGGTCGGAGTTGCCATGCTCCGCACCGCGCTGCGCGCTCTGGCCGAGCGCTTTGGCAGCCCACCGGAGCTGAACCTCTGGGTCCGCACCTCCCCTCGCGGCACCGAGCGCTTCCACTGGCACATCGACATCGCGCCTCGCCTGACCGTGAAGGCCGGCTTCGAGCTGGGCACCGGCATCGACATCAATGTCTACCCGCCGGAGCGGGCCGCCGCGGACCTGCGCGAGGCGCTTGGCGAATAGGGTTCGACGGTGCCGCCGAACCAGCGCCCGATCCCTAGCTTCATCGCCGACTCGACGCAGGAGGGCATCCCCCATGGTCGCTTCGCCGAGCGGCTGACGGGGGCGTTTGCCAAGGCCTGCGCTGGGCTGGATGACCTGCCCACCGGGGTCGAGGTCCCCACCGAAGTCGACTGGTTCCCCGAGCGCGCCTGGGGCGGTCGCGTCTGGGTGCCCTTCTCAGCCCGGGCAGACAGCGCCGAGGGCACCCTGGAGCTGTTCGGCCATGTCTCCTACGTGCAGCTCCCCAGCGCGGACCCCGTCGACTTCCAGGCAAAGGCCGACTTCACCGACGTCCTCGCAGAGGACAACCCGGGCTGGAAGATCGACCTCAACGACGACGTGATCGGCCGCTGGCGCGGTGAGAGCGGACGGGCCGGCGCCGTGACCCTCGTCTGGGGTCGGCCGCTCGTCCGCGGCGCCGTCGCCGCCACCGTCGAGCTCGACGCCGAGACCGTAGACCAAGAGGCGATTTCGAAAGGGCGCTTCTCGCTGATCGCGCTCGACGCCCTCGAGGGCTATGGCGACGACATATTCATGACCGTCAAGCTGTGGAGTGGTCGGGCTCAGGAGCTGGCCTCGGAGAGCCTCTACGACGAGCCCCCACCGAGTCCCGATAGCCCAGCCGGATAGAGCGATCCCCCCAAAGATTCGCCCCGGTCTTCACAGACACAGCACAGCGCCCCGGGCCGGATTCGAACCGGCGACTTCCGACTTAGGAGGTCGGCGCTCTCTCCATGCTGAGCTACCGGGGCTGGCTGGTCGAGATTATCCAGCAGCGCTGGGCGGGTTGGGAGCGAACACGGGTAGGAACAAACCTGCCCTCCATTCTGGCTATTCCTCTCTTCGTGCCTCCGCAGAAAAGTGTCAGCGCTCGGCCCCAGGCTTCCGCCGGGCAGCCAAACTACTCAGAGACCAGAAAGGGAGCATGGACTCGGGCGGGAGATTTGTCAGTCGCGGTCGGGTCGATTCGGATACAGCTCATCGATCGTCACGAGGGCGCGGTAGGGGGCACCGGCGGAGGCTTCGATGGCGGCGCCGCCGCCGGCCAGGCGGTCGACGACACCGAGCACGGCGGCGACCTCCAGGCCCTCCTCCCGGATCCGCTCAATCGCGCTGGCGGTGGAGCCGCCGGTGGTGACCGTGTCCTCGACCACCAGGCAGCGGGCCCCGGGACCGACCGGACCCTCGACCCAGCGCTGGAGGCCGTGCTGCTTGCGCTCCTTGCGAACAAAGAAGGCGACGAGGTCCGCGCCGCCGGAGACCGCGATCGCCGCGCAGGCGAGGGGGATGGCCGCCATCACCGGGCCGCCGACCGCGGTGGCGCCGGCCTCGGTCGCGGCGGCGGCGATCAGCGCTCCGGCGGCGCGGAAGCCGGCGGGGCGCAACAGGGCGCGGCGGGCGTCGACGTAGTACTGGGCAACGGCGCCGCTGGAGAGCGTCACCTCGCCGAGGACCAGCGAGTGCGCGCGCAGCTCGGCGAGAAGGGTGCGCCCGGCAGCGTCGAGGTCGGTCACCGCGTCAGAAGACGAAGATGCTCTCGCCCTGGTGGAGCTGGAAGTAGATCCGGGGTTGGTCGGCGATGTAGGTGCGAACGCAGCCGTGGCTGGCGGGGTAGTTGGGGACTTCCGCGTAGCCATGGACAGCGTAGCCCCGGTACCAGTAGAAGGAGAAGTACATGCCCTCCGAGTTGTAGCCCGGGGAGCGCAGGTAGAAGTGGTAGTGGCCGGTGACGGTCGGGGTCGAGGGCTTGCCGGTGGAGACCGGGTAGATGGCGAATGGCCTGCTGCCCTTGGCGAGGACGAGGACCTGCTTGGCAAGAGACACCTCGGCGTGTTCGCCGGCCCCCGGATAGCGAACGCGGTAGCCGCCCCGACCCTCGAAGGCCTGCTGCACGAGCCGGGCCCCCGCCTGCTCGTCGCGGGCCATGCCGTTGACTTTGCGATAGGCCAGTACCTCGCGGGCGAGCCGCGCGTTGAAGCAGGAGCCCCCGCCCGAGACGTAGCCCATCCTCGCCAGCGCGCCCTTGAAACCGCCGACGACCCTCCCGCACTGCCCCGGATGCAGGGAGGGGAAGCGGACTTTCCAGATGGTGCGGGGGGTGGTGTCGCCTCCGAGGAGCGGGGTGGCGGAGTGGCTGGCGCTGACCGCGTACCTACCGTCCCTGCGGATGACGATGCTGGTGCCGAAGGCGCCGGTTTCTCCGCCTCCCCTGCTGACCGCGAGGGTCCTGGTCGCCAGTGGGCGGGAGTCGAGGTAGAAGGAGACCTTCACCTTCTGCCCGGGGACGTAGGGCGTGATCGAGCCGGTGACGGGGACCGTGCCGTAGATCGGCGCCTGGGCGCCGCGCACTCCCCCGACCCGGAGCTCCAGCCTGGCGGCGGGGGGAGCGGGGGTCGCTGCGGGTGCGGCCGAGGCGAGCGCCGGCACCGCCACCAGGACGGCGAGTGCCAGCGCAGGAGGGAGGCGACGCATCACGACTGGGGATTCTTGCGGATCGAGCGGCCGAGCAGGCGGGGAAGCTTGCGGCCCCTCGTTCCCGCCTACTGGCCCAGCAGGGCTATCGAGTTGTTGAGCATGTGCAGGAGGATGCCGGGGACGATCGAGCCGGTCTTCTCGTAGAGCAGGGCGAGGGCGAAACCGAAGACGATCAACGGGGGAATGGCGCTGACCCCGGTGGTGGCGTGGAGGCCGCCGAAGATGACGCCGCTGAGCAAAGCCGCCGCAAGGCGCGGCAGGCGATTGCGGAATCCACCGAACAGCATGCCGCGAAAACAGAACTCCTCACTGATCGGGGCGGCGATGACTATCAGCAGCACCTGGAAGGGCACCGGGCCAAATCCTTCGGCGATGTCCTTCTGGTGCGGCTGTCCAACCAGCACCGTGTAGACGAAGGTGCAGAAGAGGTAGAAGCCGATCGCCGCCGCCATCCACTTCATGGCCGAGGGGCGGAACCGCCGCACGCCGAGGCGAGAGATCGCCTCCCGGGCGGATGTGCCTCGCCGCATCGCGATGACCAGCGGCGCCGCCAGGAAGCTGATCGCCGTGATGAACTGGAGGACGATGTTCGCCGCGTCGCCGAATTCACCGTGGACTGGAGGGGAAACCAGCACGACCGGGATCGACATCAGGAGCTGGATGCCGAACGCCAGGGCGAGACCGAGGAGGGCTGCAAGCAGGCCCCAGTTGGCGTAGGGGAAGGCGCGCTTTGCAGGTAGGTTGACCTCCATGTCGCCGGCAGTCTCCCAGGTCTCGCGCTCCACAAGGACGCGTCTGCGGGTGCTCCGCCGCCTGCTCTTCGTGGCGATCGTCATGGTCCTGGCCGCGATCGCACTCAGCCAGTTCACCGAGCTGAAGCGGCTGGCCACCGGCATCCTCGCCTCGACCGCGGTGATCGGCCTGATCGTCGGATTCGCCGCCCAACACACGATCGCCAACATGGTCGCCGGGGTGCAGCTCGCGATCAACCAGCCGATCAGGATCGGAGACCGGATTGGCTTCGAAGAAATCGAAGGCCGGGTCACCGACATCACCCTCTCCTACACCTACGTCGACCCCGGCGACGGCACCGCCGTCGTCATCCCCAACCAGATGCTGGTCGACGGAATCGTGCACAACCACTCCACCGGGGACACGCAGGCCTGAGCGGGGGCAGCGGAAGTACGCTGTCCACGATGACCCAGCGCAGCCGACGCCACCGGCGCCGTGGCGGCGCCCGTGAGAAGCTGCTGGTCGCCGCAATGACCGTGGTCGTCGTGGTCGCGATCGCGGTCATCGCCGTCACCTCCTGGGTCCTCGACGTCGCCGCCAAGGCGCCCTCCCTGACCGCCTGCAGGCCGGCCGACAGGGTTGCCAACACGGTCCTCTATGCCGCAGATGGCAGCAAGCTCGGGCTGGTCGCCTCCGAATCGACCGCGGCGCCGGTCGCGATCCGACTGGTGCCACGGCTGCTCCAGGACGCGACGATCGCGATCGAGGACCAGCGCTTCTACCAGCACGGGGCGCTCGACCCAGAAGGGATACTGCGCGCCGCGCTCAAAGACCTGGAATCCGGCAGAGCGGTCGAGGGCGGCTCGACGATCACCCAGCAACTGGTCCGCAACCTCTGCATCCGGCGCCCGGCGCACAACCTCGAACGCAAGATCATGGAAGCAAAGTTGGCGATCGAGTACGCGCAACGGCACTCCAAGCGCGAAATCCTCGGCCAGTACCTGAACACCGCCTCCTACGGGACGATCGCCGGCAGCACCGCAATCGGCGTGGGGGCCGCGTCGCGGATCTACTTCTCCAGGCCGGTCTGGAGGCTGAGCCTGGAGCAGGAGGCGCTGCTTGCGGGGCTACCCCAGGCCCCCTCCCAGTACAACCCGATCCTCCACCCGGGCGCGGCGCGGGTGCGGCGCAACGAGGTGCTGGGGAAGATGGCGGCGCTCGGCTACCTGCCTTTAGCCGCGGCGACGCTCGCCCAGCGGACCGGCCTCGGGCTTGACCTCTCGCGCGGCTACTTCCAGCACCGCCAGCCCTATTTCTTCGACTACGTCGAAAACAGGCTGATCGAAAAGTACGGCGCGGCGACGGTGCGCAAGGGAGGGCTGAAGGTCTACACCACGATCGATCCCGCCCTCCAGCATGTCGGCCTCGGTGCGATGCGCTCGAACCTCCCCGACCCGTCCGATCCCTCCTCGGCGCTGGTCTCGATCGACCCGCAAAACGGGGAAATCAGGGCGATGGACTCCAGCTCCCCCTACAGCCGCAACCAGTTCAACCTCGCGGCGCAGGGGCACCGGCAGCCCGGCTCGACCTTCAAGGCCTTCGTCCTGACCGCGGCGATCAAGCAGGGAATCGACCCCTACACGACCTACTACGTGTCCAAACCGCTGGACCTCAACCTGCCCAGGTGGGGGCACTGGACGGTGCACACTGCCGACGAGGGCTACCAGGGCAGGATCAACCTGAAGCAGGCGACGGTGACCTCCGACAACACGGTCTTCGCCCAACTGGACCTCGGCGTGGGGCCGGCGAACGTGGCGGCGACGGCCAAGTCGATGGGGATCGAAGCGCACCTGGAAGACCTGCCGGCTGAGGGGATCGGCGGCCTGCGCTACGGGGTCTCGCCGCTGGAACTGGCGGATGCCTACTCGACGCTCGCCTCCGGCGGTATCCACCGAAACCCGGTCGCGATCCGGCGGGTGGTCTTCCCGGGAGGAGAGGTCGAGCATCCCGAAACCGCCGACCCGCGGCGGGTGATCAGCCGACAGGTCGCCTACCAGGTGACGCGGCTTCTGCGCGACAACATCACCGAAGGGACCGGGACCGCGGCCTACACCGGCTGCGCCGGACAGGCGGGTAAGACGGGGACCACGGACAACTACACCGACGCCTGGTTCTCCGGCTACCAGCCCAACCTGGAGACCGCGGTGTGGGTCGGTTACCCGCAGTCCAACAGCATCTCGATGACCGACGTGCAGGGGATCGTCGTCTTCGGCGGCACCTTTCCGGCGGATATCTGGCACTCGCTCTACTCCAACGGCGCGGTGCCGTGCGTCAACATCCAACAGCCCCCGGGACAACCGAGCTGGGCGCCGTTCTTCGGCAAGTACACGGCAACCGCGCCCGGTTTAAGGCGCGGGGCCGCCGCCGGGCGGAGCCGGGCCCCCGGCGGCGCTGCTCCGAAGGGAAGCGTCGCGGTGGGCGGCTACAACCCCGACGCCTACGCACCGGGGGTGGGGCAGAAGCCGGCGCCGCTGCCACCCCCCATTTCGCCGCAACCCAAGCCTCCCCCGGTGGGCGGGGGTGGCGGCGGCGGGGTCGGCAAGCACGCGTCCGGCGGCGGCGGGAACGGCTAGCTGAGCATCTCGCCAACCGTTGCCCATGCGCTGCTCGGGGCAGGCTTTGCCGCCTATCTCGCGGCGCTGTTCGCCGCGCCGGCGATCGGGCGCCGGGCCGTCTGGACGGGAATCGTGGTGCTGGTCGCCGGCTTCGCGCTGGTGCCGCCGCTGCTCTCCCATGACATCTACAGCTATGTCGACTATGCCCGGCTAGGGGCGCTTCACGGCATCGACCCCTACGTCCGTGGCCCAGCCGCGGCCCCGGCGGATCCCGCCTTCGCCCAGGTCACATGGCCCCACACTCCAAGCGCCTACGGAGCTCTGTTCACCTTGGCGACCTATCCGCTCGCCTGGCTGCCGGTCTCGGCGGCGGTCTGGGTGCTGAAGATCGTGGCCGGTGCCTCGGTCCTCGGCCTCGCCGCGATCTGTGCGCGGTTGGCGCCGCAGCGCGGCGTCGACCCCCTACGCGCCGCGGTCTTCGTCGCCCTCAACCCGCTGGTCCTCGTCCAGGTCGTCGGGGGAGGCCATAACGACGCCCTGGCGATGCTGCTCGCAATGCTTGGCGTCGCCGGCGTTCTGGGGGCGACGGAGGCCTCCGCGGGCGCCGCTCTGGTCGTGGCGGTGGCGATCAAGGCCTCGACCGCGTTCCTCGCCCCCTTCGCCCTGCTCGGCGCCGGCCGGCGGGGGCGGTTGATGCTCGGCGCGGCGCTCGCCCTGAGCGCGGCGCTCGCCATCTCCTACCTGGCCTTCGGCTGGCACTGGCTGCAGGCGATCGGGCTGGCGGGGGAGAACCAGTCAAAGACGAGCCACCTCAGCATCCCCTCCACCGCCGCCCGGCTCACCGGCCTCGGCAAGGAGCCCGTCAGAGCCGCCGCCCTCACCCTCTACGCCGCACTGTTCGCATATCTGCTGGCCTGGACCTGGCGCGGCGGCGACTGGCTGCGCGCCGCTGCCTGGGCCTCCTTCGGCCTGCTCCTCGCCACCTCGTGGCTCCTCCCCTGGTACCTGATCTGGACCCTTCCCCTGGCCGCACTCTCCCGCGACCGCAGGCTCCAGTTCCTGGTCCTCGCCCTGACCGCCTTCCAGCTCGGCGCCCGGCTTCCCTCTTAGGCCGTGCTGCTCACTTTCTCTCCTCTTCTCAGAGGATCTCGGGGCTGTGCGCGCCCGAGCTGGGGGCGGCCGCCTGCTCCTCCGGGGAGGCGTGCAGGACTCCCGTGGGAACGGTCCAGCCCTGGCGCCGTCCGATCGCGGTGACGGTGCCGACGTAGACCACCTCGACCACGGTCAGCACGGCGCGCACGGCGATCGCGATCAGCGATCCGACCGCGAAGCTGTTACCCGGGGTTGCCACCTTGACCGCCCAGGCGAAGGCGGCGTCGCGCACGCCGAGGCCGGCGGGAGCGATGAGCGTGATCAGCGCGGCGAAGTATCCGATCGCCTGCGCCGATCCGACGATCAGGACGTCGCTGAAGGGGATCGTGGTGACCGAACGGGCGACGCAGTAGATCCCAACCGCGACGACTCCCCAGTTGAGCGAGTAGAAGACGAGCAGGGCGAGCACCCCGCGCAGCGAGATTACCGCGGGCAGCGGCTCGCGCCCGAAGGCGCGCATCGCCCGATTGGCCAGCGGCCCGAAGACGCGCGGGTGCAGCAGCACGATCGCCAGTGGAATCAGGAGCAGCACCGCCCAGCGCAGCGGCTGGCCCTGAAGGTCAGGGTGATTGATGACGAAGTAGGCGGCGACGGCGATCGCCGAGGTGGCCGAGATCGCCTGCTCGTAGACGATGCTGGCAACCGTGATGCGTCGCGGCACCCCTGCCCGCTCGGAGAGCAGTACCCGACCCAAGACGTAGAGGACGCTGCCGGGGACGTAGCGGGCCAGCAGCGGTTGGCCCCAGGCGACCTGCGCCCGGCCGACCCCGATCCGGTAGCCGAGGAAGCGCAGGGTGAAGTCCCAGCCGAGCGCGCTCAGCCCGTAGAAGCAGGGCAAAACCACAAAGGCCGGGATCAGCCACAGGCCGTGGAAGTGGACCCCCTTGCTCTTGATTTCCGCCCACTGCTCGACCACGGTGAGGACGAGGAAGCCGAAGATGACCAGGGCCAGCCCGAGCTGGATCGCCAACCTCAGGCGGCGGCTGCGGGGCGGGCGGGACCCGAGCCGCGCTCCGGCCTCCCCGAGGCGGTGTAGAAGTGGCTGGCGTCCCTCCACGTTCGCCGCACCTTAGATGGGCCGGCCATCGAAGGGCGCTCGGCGAGCCGCTGCCACCAGCCGCAGGCCATCGTTTTGCGATAGTCGTCGGATGGGCGAGTTCGAGTTGCTGGCGCGGCTGCGGGAACGACTGCCGCCGGCCGGAGCGCGGGTCCGGCTGGGGATCGGAGACGACGCCGCGGTCACCCTGCCCGGCGGCGCCACAGCCACCTCGGTCGACGCGCTCGTCGAGGGGGTCCACTTCCGCCGCGGGCAGGCGAGCCTGGCGCAGATCGGGCACAAGGCTCTTGCCAGCGCCCTCTCCGACCTGGCGGCGATGGGCGCCGAGCCGGGGGAGGCCTACGTCGTCCTCGGCGTTCCCCGCGACCTGGACGAGGACGGCTGCATCGAGCTGATCGACGGACTCCTCGCCCTGGCCGCTGAGACCGGCACGACCCTGGCCGGGGGCGATGTCACACGCGCCCCGGCGCTGTTCGTGGCACTGACCGTCGTGGGCCACGCGCCGAGGCCGGAGCTGCTCATCGGGCGCGCCGGGGCGCGCCCCGGCGAGGCCCTGGTGCTGACCGGGGAGATCGGCGGCGCGGCGGCTGGGCTTCTATTGCTCGAGCGGCCGGAGCTGGGGGCGGCGCTCGCCGCTGACACCGCAGCAGGCCTGAGGTCCCGCCAGATCGTGCCCCGGGCCCGCCTCGGCCCAGGCCGCAGCCTGGCCGCCAACGGAGCGAGCGCGATGATCGACCTCAGCGACGGGCTGGGGGGCGATGCCCGGCGGCTGGCGGAGGCAAGCGGCGTGCAGCTGCGAATCGAGGTCGCCGCGCTGCCGATCGCCACTGGGGTCGCCGAGATCGCGGCGGCGGCGGGGCGCGACCCGATCGAGCTGGCCCTCTCCGGCGGCGAGGACTACGAGCTTTTGGTGACGCTGCCCGCCGAGCGGTTGGGCAAGGCCTCCTCGACCCTGAGCGAGACTGAGACAGTCTTGACCCAGATCGGCGAGGTCGCCCCCGGCGATGGGGTCGAGATCAGGCTGCCGGGTGGCCCGCTGCTGGAGACGGAGGGGTTCGACCACCTGCGCTGAACGAGATCCGGGGCCCACTCAGCAACTCCCGCACCCCTCGCCGCCGCAGCATCGCCTCCGCCACGAGAGACGGCTCGGGTCTGTAGCGGCCGGACTCGACAAGGCTCTTCAGCTGTCGCGGTTGCATCCTGCGCCTAATATCGACCTCCTACCGGCGATCCTTAGTTATGAGTACTCGCACATGCGTCCAAGGACCACTCCGCCCCACGCTCCTGGCGGCGAGGGTGCCGCCGAAATGAAAGCTGCACAAGCACAAAAACGCTGCGTGTCTGGGCCTATGCGGGAGCCGTGACGGAAGCGGCCACTACCCTTTCTCTATGCCAAACGGGTCGACCCGCATCCTCCTCGTCGACGACGAGCAGTCGATTCAAACCCTGCTCAGCTACCCGCTGCGCAAGGATGGCTACCACGTCACCTCCGCCCTCGACGGGCGTGAGGCATTGCAGCGGTTCGGGGAGGGGCGCTTCGACCTCGTCATCCTCGACCTGATGCTGCCCAAGCTGGACGGCATCGAGGTCTGCCGCCAGCTCCGCTCCCAGAGTCAGGTACCGATCATCATGCTGACCGCCAAGGGCAGCGAGACCGACAAGGTCGCCGGGCTGGAGCTGGGTGCCGATGACTACATCACCAAGCCCTTCTCGATGCGCGAGTTCCGCAGCCGGGTGAAGGCCGCGCTGCGGCGGGCGCGGATGATCGGCGAGCCGCCTGACGAGGAGGCGATCGAGAGCGGCGAGCTGACGATCGACTTCGGCCGCCGCATGGTGACGCTGCGCGGGGCGGAGGTCCGCGTCACCTACGTCGAGTTCGAGATCCTTGGCGCCCTCGCCCGCTCCCCCGGCCGGGTGCTCAGCCGCGAGACTCTGCTCGAACACGTCTGGGGGGACTCCGAGTACCGCGACCCGCGCACCGTCGACGTCCACATCCGCCATCTGCGGGAGAAGCTCGAGGGGGATCCCAAGCAGCCCGAGTTCCTGTTCACCGTGCGCGGGGTCGGCTACCGGTTCAGGGAGTAGATGCGCCGACCGCGCCTGACCAACCTCAGCAGCAGGATCACCGTCACCGCGGTCGGGATTTGCCTGGGCACGCTCGCCGTCATCTACATCTACGTGTTCGGGATCAGCCGAACACCCCACAGCATCTCCCAGGTAAGGGGGCAGATGCTCGCCGGCGGGCTGATCGCCCTGGCGCTGACGACCATCGTCGGCGTCTACTTCGCGCAGCGGGCGGCGGGCCAAATCTCACGTATCCAGGACGCCGCCCGCGAGGTCGCTGACGGCAACTTCGAGGCTCAGATACCGATCGCCGCCGCGGGTGAACTCGGGCAGCTCGCCCGCACCTTCAACGAGATGCAGCGCCGCCTCGCCGAGCTGGACAGCGCCCGCAAGCAGTTCATCGCCAATGCCTCGCATGAGCTGCGCACGCCGATCTTCAGCCTCGGCGGCTTCGTCGAGCTGCTGGAAGAGGAGGACCCGAGCCCCGAGGAGCGGGCCGAGTTCGTGCACACCATGCGCCAGCAGATCGACCGCCTGACAAAGCTGACCGCGGACCTGCTCGACCTCTCCCAGCTGGACGCCGGAGCCCTGGTGATGCAATCCCGCAGCGTCGACCTGGGCACGCTGGCGCGCGAGGTGGCGCGAGAGTTCGGCCCCCGCGCCGACCGGCGCGGCTCGCGCCTGGAGCTGCGCACGCCCGACCGCCCGGCGATCGCCCGTGCCGATCCGGACCGGGTGCGACAGATCATCCGTATCCTGCTGGACAACGCCCTGACCCACACACCCGAGGGCACCAAGGTCACCGTGACCACCTACTCCGCCAACCACCGCGCCGAGCTGACCGTCTCCGACGAGGGGCCGGGCATCCCCCATCGCGTTCAGGGACGGGTCTTCGAGCGCTTCTACACGGCCGACTCCGCCGGCGGCTCGGGCCTCGGACTGGCGATCGCCAGGGAGCTGGCGCAGCGGATGGAGGGACGGATCACGATCGCCGCCAGCAAGCGCTTCACCGCATTCACGCTCGACCTGCCGCCCGATCGCGAGCAACCGATGCCGCCGCGGATCTTCGCGCCGGTCGAGGCGCGCGCATGAAGCGGCCGACGGCCTGGGCCGCCGCGCTGACGGCGGTGCTGGCGCTCCTCGGCGGTTGCGGCGGCTCGAGCGGCTCCAACTCCACTCCTCAGGCCTCAGGCAACGCACAGGCCCTGCCCAAGGTGGTGGTGGAGACGGCGGAAAGCGGCTTCGACGCGGCCCGGGTCTTCCGCGAAGCCTCTCCCGGTGTGGTCACGATCCGCACGGTCTTCGGCGCCGCCGAAGGAAACGGCCCGAGCGCCGCCGAGGGCTCCGGCTTCCAGCTCAATGACAAGGGCGAAATCGTCACCAACGCCCACGTGGTCACCGTCGAAGCTGGCGGCAAACGCGTTCCGGCCAAGGCCGTCTTCGTCGAATTCACCGACCACAACGTCGTCCCGGCCAAGATCCTCGGTTTCGACCCCTTCGCCGACGTCGCCCTGCTCAAGGTCACCCCGCCCGCCGGGTTGCGCCTGCATCCTCTGGCGCTCGGCGATGACCACGATCTCGTCGTCGGCGAACCGGTGGCGGCGATCGGCAGCCCCTTCGGCGAGCAGCAGTCGCTCTCGGTCGGGATCGTCTCGGCCACCGACCGCTCGGTCAAATCGCTGACCCAGTTCCAGATCGAGGGAGCGATCCAGACCGACGCCTCGATCAACCCGGGCAACTCCGGCGGCCCGCTGCTCAACGGCAACGCCCAGGTGATTGGCATCAACCAGCAGATCGAGACCAATTCTGGCGCCAACGACGGGGTCGGCTTCGCGGTCCCGATCTCGGCGGTCAAACGCTCGGTGGCCCAGCTTCAGGCCAAGGGCATGGTCGAATACGCCTACCTCGGGGTGTCCAGCCAGGCGCTGTACCCACAGCTCGCCGCCAAGCTCCACCTGGACACCAAGTTCGGCGGGCTGATCGCCGACGTCGTTCCCGGCGGCCCTGCCGCCCAGGCCGGCCTGCGGGGGGGCGGCGGCAAGATCCAGTTTCAGGCGGGCGAGTACAAGACCGGCGGCGACGTGATCCTGGCCTTCAACGGCCGCCCGGTGATCACCCCCGAAGACCTAGCCCGCGATACGGCCTCCTACGCGCCGGGGCAGAGGGTGAAGCTGACGATCCTCCGCGGCAACCAGCGCAAGCAGCTCGAGGTGACGCTCGGCAAGCGTCCCGAAAGCGTCACCAGCGGCTGAGACGCAACACCCGCCCGCTGGTCGCCGCCGAGATAGGTAGAACTCCGCGAATGCTTCAGGAAGTTGCCCTCGGCCAGAAGTCGCTCGCCGACTACACCCACATCGCAGGCAAGGAGCTGGCCGAGCGGATCCGCGCCTTGGCCGAGCCGCTGCAGGGCCACCGGGTCCTGCACGTCAGCGCGACCGCCTTCGGCGGCGGCGTCTCGGAGATCCTATACACCCTGGTGCCGCTGATGCGCGACGCCGGGCTGGACGCTCACTGGCAGGTGATCTTCGGCAAGGAGGAGTTCTTCAACGCAACCAAGCTCCTGCACAACTCCCTCCAGGGGGCGGAGGAGACGCTGAGCGAGGAGCAGTGGGGGCTGTTCGATGAGATCAACCTGCTCAACGCCGAGGGCCTGCAGGGCGAATGGGACACGATCATCGTCCACGACCCGCAGCCGATCGGCCTGCGGCGCGGCGCGGCCGACAAGAGCCGCAACTGGGTATGGCGCTGCCACATCGACCTCTCCGAGCCAAACCCGGCGCCGATCGCCCGCCTGCTGCCCTTGATCGAGGAGTACGGGGCGACCGTCTGGCACCTGCCCGCCTACGTGCCGGCCGGGATCGATCGCGGCCGTGACGGGGTCAACATCATCCCCCCCGCCATCGACCCGCTCTCGCCCAAGAACATGGCCTTCTCCCCCGACGACGCCGCCTTTGTTTGCCGCCAGTTTGGGATCGACGTCGACCGCCCGCTGCTCACCCAGGTCTCCCGCTTCGATCCCTGGAAGGACCCCATGGGGGTGATCGATGCCTACCGCGACGTGACCAAGGAGATCCCGGAGGTGCAACTCGCCCTGGTCGGCTCGATGGCCACCGACGACCCCGAGGGCTGGAACTTCTTCCAGCAGACCTTCGAGTACGCCGACGGCGACCCCGACATCAAGATCCTCAACAACCTCAACAACGTGGGGGCGATAGAGGTCAACGCCTTCCAGTCGCAGTCCGACGTCTGCCTGCAGAAGTCGATCCGGGAGGGGTTCGGCCTGACCGTCACCGAGGCTCTGTGGAAGGGGCGGCCAACGGTTGCCGGCAATGTCGGCGGCATCCCGCTGCAGATCACCGACGGAGAGAGCGGCTTCCTCGTCAACTCGCCGGCCGAGTGCGCGCGGCGCTGCGTCGAGATCCTCGCCGACCCCGAGCTGGGCAAGCGGCTGGGGCGGGCGGGCAAGGAGCACGCTCGGCGTGAGTTCCTCTCCCCCCGTTTGCTGCGCGACTGGCTCGAGCTGTTAACGGGTCTGGAGAATTCACCGTAACCTTCACGGCGTGGACCGCTCATGGACCCTAGCCCGGCGGTGCATACGCTGGAGTTGGGGGCCATCCAAACCTGACTCTCGGGGCCACCTGGGAGCGAGGCAACGGTCGGCTGATGTCCTCTGATCCGCTGATCATCGTCTCCAATCGGGGGCCCGCCCAGTTCGAGCGCGACGAGAACGGGGAGCGGACCGTGCGCCGCGGGGGCGGGGGGCTGGTCACCGCGCTTTCGGGGCTGGTCTCCCACCGCGATGCGCTCTGGATCGCATCCGCGATTACCGACGAGGACGTCGTCGTCTCCGAGGAACGCGACGGGCCGGTCGAGCTCTCGATCGACGGAATCGATTACCGGATGCTGTTCGTCGACAGCGACGCGGAGGCCTTCGACCGCTTCTACAACGTGATCGCCAACCCGATCCTCTGGTTCATCCAGCACTACCTCTGGGACCTCTCCAACGCCCCCGACATCCGTCAGCAGGAGCTCGACGCCTGGGACTACGGCTACCAAACGGTAAACCGCGACATCGCCCGGGCGGTGCTGACCCAGATCGAGGGGCGGGAGCGGCCGCTGGTGATGCTCCACGACTACCACCTCTACACGGCCCCGGGAATGATCCGCGCCGAGCGGCCCGACGCCTTCCTGCACCACTTCGTCCACATCCCCTGGTCCCAGCCCGATAGCTGGCGGATCCTGCCGGGGCGGATCCGCGAGGCGATCTTCCAGGGCATGCTGGCCAACGACATAATCGGCTTCCACACCCACGCCTACTGCATCAACTTCCTGCGCTGCTGCGATGAGTTGCTGGAGGCACGCGTCGACTACGAGAGCGGCCGTGTGCGCCACGGCGGCGGCGAGACGCTCGCTCGCGCCTACCCTCTCTCGATCGACGCCGAGCGCCTGGCACGGGCGGCGGAGTCACCCGAGGTGGCGGCGGCCGAGCGGGAGGTATTGGAGCGTCGGCGCAAGCACCTGATCATCCGCGTCGACCGGGCCGACCTCTCCAAGAACGTGCTGCGCGGCTTCACCGCCTTCGACACCTTCCTCACCCAGCACCCCGAGTTCCGCGAAGAGGTCACCTTCATCGCCCACCTGCAGCCCTCGCGCCAGGACGTGCCCGAGTACGCCGAGTACCTGGAGCGAATCGAGGCGCTGGTCGCGGTCGTCAACCACCGCCACGGGACCACCGACTGGATGCCGATCGACCTGAAGATCTACGAGAACTTCCACGATGCGGTCGCCCGCTACAAGCACTTCGACCTGCTGATGGTCAACTCGCTCTTTGACGGGATGAACCTGGTCGCCAAGGAGGCGCCGGCTGTGAACACCAGGAACGGGGTGCTGATGCTCTCAGAGAACACCGGATCGCACGAGGAGCTGGCCGACTGCGCGCTCTCGGTCAACCCGTTCGACATTCAGGAGCAGGCCGACGCGATCTACCGGGCACTGACGATGGGCGCCGAGGAGCGCCGGGTCAGGGCCCAGCGGCTGAAGGAGATCATCTTCTCCCGCAATCCGGGGGATTGGGTGGACGAGCAGCTGGCGGATATCGCCCGGTTGCGCGAGGCCGTGGCCTAGAGGGGGCGGCCGCGGGCGCATTCGGGGCACGGCCCTCCCGCTGAGCGCGCCCGGGGGAAACGCGTGACCTCCGCCCGTCTTCGCCGCCACGGCCTGGCGCCGAAACCCAGCCGCCGCCCGACCCCGACCCGGGCTCCCGCCGACGGTGGGGAGATGGAGCGCGCCGCACCGCTGCCCACCGCCCAGAACCCCACCGCTATAGTCCCTCGCCGTTTTGGTCGCCCCGCGCGAATATGAGCTGGTTCTGATGCTCGACCCCAACCTCGGAGAGCCCGAGCGGGAGGGGCTTGCCCAGGAGGTTCGAGGCCAGATCGAGGCCGGCGGCGGGCCGAAGCAGGAGAACAACTGGGGCCTGCGCAAGATGGCCTACGAGATCGACGGCCGCAACGAGGCCGACTACCGCTGGTTTCGCTTCGAGGCTCCCACCGAGCTTCTGGGCCAGCTTGACCACAACCTGAAGATCGCCGACGGCGTCCTGCGCTTCCGCATCTTCAAAGTGGACCCCAGCGCGCCGGTGATCGTCCCGCCAGCCGTGGGCGCCGCCGCACCGCCGCGCGAGCGCGCCGCACACGGCGGCCGCGACGAGCGCGACGACGCCGACGAGTAGCCGGCGAGGGGCCAGATACGGGCTCGATGTCTGGCGAAATCTGCCCGATCGAGTCGAGGAACCGCCGCGAGTTGCGGGAATCGTGCTCCGCGCGGGGAAGTCGCGCCGCATCCCCTCTTAGACTGCAGTCCAGACAAGCGATTTCAGAGGAGTGAGAGCCGTGGCAGCTTCGAATGTGAACGTGGTGGTCATCACCGGGAACCTGACCCGCGATCCGGAGCTGCGCAGCACTCCCGGCGGCACCTCGATCTGCGAGCTGAGGGTGGCGGTCAACAGTCGTCGCAAGGACGGCCAGAGCGGCGAATGGGTCGACAAGCCCAACTACTTCGACGTGACGGTCTGGGGGGCCCAGGGTGAGAACTGCGCCAACTACCTGTCCAAGGGCCGCCCGGTGGCGGTCGAGGGAAGGCTCGACTGGCGCGAGTGGGAGGCCAAAGACGGCGGCAAGCGCCAGGCCGTGCAGATCATCGCCAACTCGGTCCAGTTCCTCGGCTCGCGCGATGGCGCCGGAGGGGGCAGTGGCAACGGCGGCTTCACACCCAGCAGCGATGTGCCAGCGGACACCTCGGACTTCGAGGGCGCCGCGGCCGGCGTCGGCGCCGCGGACGACGACATCCCGTTCTAGGTAAGCTTTCCGCTGCTTGGTTTTCGTCGCCCGGCCACGCCGGGCGACTTCCACGTAAGGGACCGACGAAGTGGCAAGAGCCAGAGAGACGACATCGACTCCGCGACGCGGGCGGCGCATGCCGGACCGCATGCGGCCGCGCAAGTACACGCGGGTCAACGCCGACACGGTCGACTACAAGGACCTCAACCTGCTCCGCCGCTTCCTCTCCGACAAGGGCAAGACCCGGGGGCGGCGCGTCACCGGCCTCTCCCGCAAGCACCAGCGCCAGCTTTCCGTGGCGGTGAAGCGCGCCCGCGAGATCGCGCTGCTGCCCTACGTCGGGGAGCGCTGATGGCGCAGGCGATCCTGCTCCACGACGTCGAGGACCTCGGCCACCGAGGCGATCCGGTCGACGTCGCGCCGGGCTATCTACGCAACTACCTCATTCCCCGCAAGCTCGCCCAACCGGCCACTCCGGGGGCATTGGAGGAGGCCCAGCGCCGCCGCACCGCAGCCGAGAAGGCCGAGCGGGTGCGGGCCGAGCGCGAAGCCGAAACCGTCGGCCTGCTCTCCAAGACCGTGCTGACGATCCACCAGCGGGCGGGTGAGGATGGCAAGCTGTTCGGCTCGGTCGGGCCCAAGGAGATCGCCGACGCGATTCGCGAGGCACGCGATCTGCGCATCGACCGCCGCAAGATCCGGCTCGAGGAGCCGATCCGCGAGATCGGCACATTCATGGTCGAGATCGAGCTCGCCGACGGCGCCACGGCGGCGGTCAAGACAATCGTCGCCGAAGAGAAGTAGCGCAATAGGCGGGATCCACACGGGCAGCCGACCTGTCCGTGTGGTTTCTTCTAACTGCGATGCCGCAGCCGCCGACAACCCACATCCCGCCCCAGAACATCGAGGCGGAGGAATCGGTTCTGGGGGCGATGCTGGTCGCAGAGTCAGCGCTGACCCGGGTGATCGACGAGGTGAAGCTGAATGCCGCCGACTTCTACCTCGACAAGCACGGGGCGATCTTTACCTGCGTCCACGACCTCTACGCAGACTCCAAGCCGGTCGACGAGCTGACCGTCACCGAGGCGCTGACCCAGCGCAACCAGATCGAGGCGGCGGGCGGCAAGCACTACGTCTCCGAGCTGGCCGCCAAGGTGCCCGCGGCGGGTAACGCCAAGCACTACGCGGAGATCGTCCAGCAAAACTCCCTGCTGCGCCGCCTGCTCGGCGCGGGGCAGCAGATCCAGGGGTGGGTCCACGAACGCGACGGCGAACCGCGCGAGCTGTCGGAGCGAGCCGAGAAGCTCCTCTTCGACGTCGCCCACAGGGAGCAGGCGAGCGACTTTCGTCTGCTCTCGGAGATCCTCCACGACGAGGTCGACCGCCTGGAGAAGCTCTCCACGGGAGAGTCCGAGCTGACCGGCACGCCTTCGGGCTTCAAGGACATCGACGCGCTCACCGGCGGCTTTCAGCCCGGCAACCTGATCATCGTCGCGGCGAGGCCGGCGATGGGGAAGTCGGCCCTGGTCGCCAACATCGCCGAGAACGTGGCGGTGAAGCGGGGCATGCCGGTGGCCTTCTTCTCGCTGGAGATGTCCGAGGTGGAGCTGGCGCAGCGCTTCATCGCCTGCCGGGCGCGGATCTCCGGCGACAAGCTGCGCAAGGGACAGGTGGCCCAGAAGGACTGGCCGAAGGTTGTGCGGGCGTGCAACGAGCTGGAGGAGGCACCCCTGTGGTTCGATGATTCCTCGGACCTCGGCATCCTCGATCTGCGGGCCAAGGCCCGGCGTCTGCACGCCCAGGAGCAGGACCGGGGCGGCCTGGGACTGGTGATCGTCGACTACCTGCAGTTGATGCGGGCCGACGACCACCGCGCCAACCGAGTCGAGCAGGTCGGCCAGATGAGCCGCGGGTTGAAGATCCTCGCGCGTGAGCTGGAGGTGCCGGTGCTGGCGATCTCCCAGCTCTCGCGGGCGCCGGAGCAGCGCACGCCGCCCAAGCCGCAGCTCTCGGACCTGCGCGAGTCCGGCCAGCTGGAGCAGGATGCCGACCTGGTCGCCTTCCTCTTTCGCGAGGACTACTACCGCGACCCCGAGGACGAGCCGGATGGCCTCGCCGATCTGATCGTGTCCAAGCATCGAAACGGACCGATCGGCACCCGCAAGCTGGTCTTTCTGGACCGCTTCCCGAAGTTCGCCGATTTCTCCGGCCACGAACGGCCGATCGAGCAGCCGGCCGGCGAGGGACCGCCGTTCGAGGACGCCACGGCCACCGCGGGGCCTGAGTTCTAGTGCGAGCGATCGCCCGCAGCGAGCCGTTCCGGGAGCAGGCCTGCCCGCTGGCAGTCTGCGACGGATCGGGCTGGATCCTCGGGCCCGAAGACGTGGCGAGACCGTGCGAGTGCCGTGAGCAGCGCCTGCGTAGGGGGCGGAGCCGCGGTGTCTCCTCGGTCATCCCGCCCCGCTACCGCGGTGTCTCCTTCGACCGTCCACCGGTGAGCGACATGGCCCGCGACCTGGAGTTGAAGTCGGCGGTGTCTTACGTCCGAGCGTTCGTCGACGAGATGGACGAGCGCCTGGAGAGCGGTCGGGGCCTGTGGCTTTTCGGCGATACCGGCACCGGCAAGACGACGCTGGCGATGCTGGTCTCCAAAGCGGTGCTGGAGGCCGGCCGCACCGTGGCCATCTACTCGCTGCCCAAGCTGCTGGCGCGGATCCGCAGAACCTATGACTCCGAGCCGGGCGGGGACTCCTATCTCTCCTTCTTCGAGCGCCTCACCTCGGTCGATCTTCTCCACATCGATGACCTCGGGGCGGAGAAACGCAGCGACTGGGTCCTGGAGCAGCTCTACGCGCTGATCAACGAGCGCTATGAGACGCGGCGGTCGGTGATCATCACGACCAACCTCCCCCACGGAGAGCTGGAGGAACAGATCGGGAGCCGCACGGTTTCGAGGCTGACCCAGATATGCGACGAGGTGGCCCTGTTCGGAGACGATCGACGCTTCGGGAAGGTCGCCTGAGCGCTCTGCTCGAGGTCGGCGCGGGCGGGGAGGGTTGTGCAGGAAGCACACTTCTCGGCGCCTGGCCTGGCGACCTGACCGAGGACGCCGAGATCTGATGCGCCAGATGGGCAGACCAGGCACAATCCCCCGCTGATGCCTGGCCTGGTGATAGTGGGCGCCCAGTGGGGCGACGAGGGGAAGGGCAAGGTCACCGACCTGCTCGCCGAGCGCGCGGACGTGATCGTGCGCTTCCAGGGCGGCAACAACGCCGGACACACGATCGTCCGTGATGGCGAGGAGTTCAAGTTCCACCTGATTCCGTCCGGCATCCTCCACCCACAGAAGACCAGTGTGATCGGCAACGGGGTGGTGCTTGACCCGAGCATCCTGCTGGGAGAGATCGACGGGCTGCGGCGGCGGGGGATCGACGTCGGCAACCTGCGGATCTCCGCCAACGCGCACCTGATCATGCCCTACCACGTGCTGCTGGACACGGCGGGGGAGACGAAGCTGGGAAAACTCTCAATCGGGACCACGCGGCGGGGGATCGGGCCCTGCTACGCCGACAAGGCACTGCGGCTCGGCATCCGGGTCCAGGACCTGCTCGACGAGAAGATCCTGCGGACCAAGATTCGCGCTGCGCTAGAGCCCAAGCAGCAGGCGCTGCGCGAACTCTCTGTGCAGCGTCGCAAACTGCGCAAGGAGGCGGGCGAGGGCAGCGAAAGGGATGCGGTCGGGGAGGCCCCCGATCCCCGTCTCGATCTGCACTCGATGACCGAGGAGCACGTCGCCTACGGGCACCGTCTGGAGCCCCACATCGCCGACACCGCGCGGCTCTGTTGGGACGCGCTGGAGGCCAATCGAACGGTGATCTTCGAGGGCGCCCAGGCGACGCTTCTCGATCTCGACCACGGCACCTACCCCTTCGTCACCTCCTCCAATCCGATCGCCGGCGCTGCGTGCGTCGGCGCGGGCGTCGGGCCAACCGACATCGACGAGGTCTGGGGAGTCGCCAAGGCTTACACGACCAGGGTCGGCGCCGGTCCGTTTCCGACCGAGTTGCACGACGAGGTGGGCGAGCGGATGCTGGAGAGGGGCTGCGAGTTCGGGACGACCACCGGGCGGCGCAGGCGGTGCGGTTGGATGGACCTGGTGGCGCTGCGCTACGCGGTCCGGCTCAACGCGATGAGCGCGCTGACGATCACCAAGCTCGACGTGCTGAGCGGAATCAACCCCCTCCGGGTCGCGGTGCGCTACCGCTCCAAGGAGGGAGCCATCCTTGACCGCTTTCCCTATCACCAGTCGATCCTGCACTCGGCCGAGCCCGAGTACGAGGAGCTGCCGGGGTTCGACGGCGACATCAGCGACGCCCGCAGCGAGGCGGACCTTCCCGTAGAGGCGCGCGATTACCTGCGCGTCATCTCCGATGCGGCCGGCGTCCCGATCCGCCTGGTGGGCGTGGGGCCCGATCGTGAACAGACCGTCTGGATCAACGGCTGAAGGCCGATTCACAGAGGCGCGGATAGACCGGCATCTCGTCAGCTTCGTGTGCGGGCGCGCCGGAGCGCACGGAGGACAGCCCGGCACGGAGGGTTTTCGAGGGCCGGGAAGACTGCATCTTGGCGCCTACGATGTGTGTCCGGGAAAGCTTCCGGGCGATACCGTCGGCGACACGAGGCAAGACTTCTCGGTGACACTGCCAGTTGTTGGGCCAAGGGAGCCGCGAGCCAGCGCGAGCGAACCCGGCTCTCGCTGTCGGAGCGCTGGCAATCGGCCTGCCGAGGGCGCTCTTTTCCTGCACGGGCGGGGTTATTTGTTACGAAGGTTGGTACTTTGGCTCTTGGAGAGATCCCCAAAGCTTTCAATCGGCCGTGACCCAAGCTGGCAGGCTGCAAAAGGAGAGACTTACCGATATGCGCAAACGTCTGACTCTGATCATCGCCCTGGGTGCCACGATCGCGGTTTCCGTGGCCTCGGTGGCACTCGCCGGCGGCGAAAAGCCGACCATCGTCGAAGCGGGCAACCTGGTGTTGACGCTGAACGGCGGAGTCACGCCGACGACGCTGCCGAAGAACAAGTTTGCGCCGATCACCCTGCACGTCAGCGGCGGCATCGCCACCAAAGACGGCTCCCAGCCCCCCGCCCTGCACGAAGTGATCATCGACACCGACAAAAACGGAACGATCAACCCCAAGGGCCTGGCGACCTGCACCGCCTCCAAGATCCTGGCAACCGACACCCAGAACGCGAAAAAGGCCTGCCCCAAGGCGATTATCGGCTCGGGTAAGACCTCGGTCCGCGTCGCCTTCCCCGAATCGACCCCGTTCGCCGCCACCGGCCCCCTGGTCGTCTTCAACGGCGGCGAAAAGGGCGGCACGACCACCCTCTACATCCACGCCTACGTCGCGGTCCCGGCCCCGACCGCGATCGTCACCACGGTGAAGATCAAAAAGGAGCACCGCGGGCGCTACGGGCTGCGCTCGATCGCCTCGATCCCAACGATCGCCGGTGGCTCGGGCTCGGTGACCAATTTCGAACTGACGATCGGGAAAACCTTCACCTACAAGGGCAAGAAGGAGAGCTACCTGGAGGCCAAATGCGCCACGGGCAGCTTCGCCGCCGAAGCCGATGCGATCTTCACCGGCGGGACCGAAGCCAAAGGCGAGGTGGTCCGCCCCTGCAAGGCGAAGGGCTGAGGGGCGCCCCACCGACCAAAGTTCACGCTCCGGTGGCGCGGGCTGAAGCCGCGCCACCGGACTCTTCATTCAGCACAGGCGGATCGGGTAGCGGCGGGGCTTATCCGGCGGTCCTGCATCCCGGGGAAACGGTGGTGGGGGGTCGTTGAATCCGGCAAGCCCAGCTCGCGCCAGTAGGCGCTCGGGAGGCCGCGGGTAAGGACCGCTGACCCCGGTCTCGCCGGTGCCCTCCGGCGGTCTCCCTGGATATGCACGCCGCCCTCTCCGCGCTGGTGCGTCTCATACCTGGGGAATTCCTGTGATCGGATGTGGGGAGCTTTGCGTGATCACGCGCACCACCCCGCCTCGCGCCGACGCAGTTGGTTCGGCTCGCGGTCTCTCTCCATCCTGATCCACAGGGTGGACTTGACCCCCGAGCTGGTGCCCATGCCGGGCCTGCCAACGGGAAAGGCGGCGGCCCGATGACCGCCCTTCTTCCTCCGCCGGGCTCTAGGGACCCTGCTGTTCGAAGGTGTGCTGGTAGGTGGTGGGCGAGCCGGGTTTACCGATCGGGTTAAACGGCGCCTGCTGGGTGCAGCCCGGAGCGGGGATTGTGGCCGAGTTGGTCTGCCCGGCGAAGGCGTATTTCTTCAGGCGTTCGAAGAATTCGGTGGCTTTTTTGACGTTGCCTTCGGTCCGCCCGTTGAAGGCGGGTTCGTTCGGGGTGTTGGGATTGAGCGAGGCAGTGATCCCCGAACTGCACTGACGGGTCTCGAAGCTGGGTAGGCCACCGACGACGCTGTTGGCCCAAAGCGGCGGGCTGTAGGCACTGGCGCGGTTGGTCGTGAGGCGGTGGCCGAAGGTAACTAGCGATTCTGGGTTGAGGGGCCCCATGGTTCTCAGGTAGTGCTGTTCGGCCACCCCGGATTCCAGCGGCAGGGTCGCATTGGACGCGGCCGCCAGATTTGCCATCACGCTCGTGATCTCGTGCTTGTAGAGACCGAGTCCGGTGAGGATCGGGTTGAGATTGCGCAGGAAGGGATCAACCGCCCGCAGCAGGGGCGGGAACTCGTCACGGAGGATCTTGCGCAGCGCGGGGAATCCGGTCGGGGCGAGGGAGATCACCGGGGCGAGGCCTTCGAAGAGGCCCTTGGCCTGCGGCGCCAGCCTGCCGAAGGCGACGATCGTCGGGGAGAGCTGTTCGGCGACGGGGACGAGCTGGCGCATCAGCGGGTCGGCGTTGAGCGAGAACGAGCGAAGCGTGGCCAGGGTGAGTTTTGACTGGTCGAGGAAGGTCGGGAAGGCACGGAAGAGTTCTTCGATCTCGGTGTCGCGCCGGGCGGTGGTCTGAAAGACGGCGTTTGAGTTGCGGATCAGGCCGGACAGCTGGCCCTGGCGGCCGCGCAGCGCCGCCAGGGCCACCGCGCCGTTGCTGAACAGCTGGCGGACCGCGAGGCGCTGGGTGTCGAGGATCCGGAAGAGGCGGTCGAATTCGGTGAAGGTCGGGTCGAATTCACCCAGCGCGGCAGATAGCGACGCGCCCTGGCCGCCGATCGCCACGGAGGCTTCCTGCATCCAGGTCTGGAAGGCGGCGCGGGTCCTCGGGTTGAAGGTGCGGAAAATCTCGTCGAGCTGGACCGACTGTTCGACCTGCGCGTTGGGCATGGTGCCGCCGTCCGCGAGCTTGGGGCCGTTGCGGCTGCCGGGGGTGAGTTCGACGTAGGTCTCGCCCAGCAGGGTCTTCGTGCGGAGCAGAGCGCGGGTGGAGAGGGGCAGCGGCGCGTACTTGTCTTCGATATAGATCGTCGCCAGCGACTGCCTGCGGTTGGGGGCCAGGGCGATGTTCTGCACTTTGCCGACGTCGACGCCGGAGATTCGCACGTCGGACTGTTCGGCGAGCTGGGTCGCCCCGTTGAAGGGAATTTTGACTTCATACGGTTTTGCCTTAAACGGGGTCGGACCGCCGAAGCTGATCCAGAGGAAGAGCATGATCCCAAAGCACGACAGGGCGAAGGCCGCGATCGCCACGAGCTGTTTTGTGCTTGGTGCCCGCTTGCTCATTTGCCTTTGCCCGCGTGAGGGCCGCAGCCTTCGATCGGTGAGGTGCCCTGAGGGATTTCAGGCAGTTCGACGGACTTGGGGACGTGGGCCGTTTCCAATAGCGTTTTGAGGAATGGCCTGGAATTTGCGACGCCACTCGCAAGAACGGTCGCGTTGCAGGAGAACAGCAACAGGCCGCGCTGCACCGGTCCCTGGGCGTCCTGGAGGTTGAAGTCGGCGTTGAGGTCGTGGTTCAGCCAGGGAACGTAGAAGAGATAGCTCTGTTTCGAGCCCTGCGGCTTGTAGGCCAGCTCGTTGAAGAAGGCGTTGAGCCCCCCGACCGCGTTGCCGAAACCGGTGACGGTCTTCTTCAGCGGACCGGAACCTTCGTTGGCGTGGGTCAGCACCGTGCGGATTTCCCGGGTGAAGGGGCGGATTCCGTCGCGGATCGGCGCCGCCGTTTGCTTGAAGAGGCGCTCGGTGGCCTTGAAGGCGGGGGTCAACGCCTGGGCCTGCGGGATCAGCCCGTAGAGCGCCGGGCGCGCCGCGGTGGAGAAGCGGTCCGAGCTGGCGAGCCCGGCCTTCGTCGCCTGCAGGGTCGCCGGGAATTCGCGCAGTGAGGCCTGGAGTGATTCCTGCTGGTTGGCGAAGTTGCCGAGCGCCGCGTCGGAGGAGGTGACGAAGCGCTGGATCTCGCTGTCGTGGCGGCCCAGTTCGGTGGCGAGCAAAGAGAAGTAGTGGATTGCGCCAGCCAGCGCCACATGGCGTTTGGCCACGGCGCCGTTTAGCTGCGCGATGTAGTGGGAGAAGGGCTGGAGCCGGCGCAGGGCGCCGGAGAGATCCCGACCGTGACCACCGACTCCCTGCGCGCCGCCGGCGAGCAGCAGCTGCAGGTACTGGCGAGTGTCGCCGTCGAGCGTGCCGAGGAACTGATCGAGGTTGACGTTGGCCTCGGTGCGAGAGAGGGGGATGTTGGCGCCGTTTTTGACCTGGCCGCGGCCGTGGCCAGGTTCGAGCTCGACGATCATGTCGTTGAGGTTGGTTTTGGGGCGCAACAGGGCGCTGGCATCGGGATGGATCAGCTGCATGTACTTGGGCTGAATCGACATCCCGACCACCGCGTGGCCGTCTTCGAGGTTGACCGAGCTGACCTTGCCGACCTGGATGCCGGCGATGTCGACCGCCTGGCCTTGGCCCGGGGTGACCGCCTGCGCGGTGGTGAAGTCCGCCGTGATGTGGTCAAAGCTTTCACCGACCAGGGGCAGCCAGGTGGGCAGCGACGCTTTTTGCTCGATCAAGATGCCGAGCACCATCGCGGTGCCCAGCGCGGCGAGGATCAGGATCGCGATCGTGTCTTTGCCGCGGCCGCGGGCCTGGCGCGCCGCCGCGGCGCGGAAGTGCTTGAAACGACTCATTTCACGGCTGCTCTCGCTCATGGGCTCGCCGCCTGGAGGCTTGACGGGCCAACCTGACCCAGCGGCCCGTTGACGTCGGGGACCGGGTTTTTGTCGCAGCTCACGCTGGGCTTCTTCGGCGGCTTCCCACCCAGCTGCGGCTGGTCTCCCAGCGGCACTTCGGCTGCGTTGCCGAAGTCTTCTTTCTCGGTTGGGAGTCGACCGTTCGGGTTGGATTGGCGCAGGAGCTGGCTCCCGCCGCCACCCTGCACCCGCAGGTAGGGACCGTTCCCATCGAAGTTCTGCGTCGATCCCGCGAAGTTGCTGAGTGCGTAGAAGAATTCGCGGTAGTTGGGCCCGCCGGTGCTGAAGCGGTCTTCGATCGTCTGGTTGCCCGTCGGCACCAGCACATTGGTCGTGCAGAGGCTGAGCTGGTTGAGCTGTGGCAGGGCGATCTCCTTGCCCGCCTGGGCGGCGCCCGCATAGCCCGGGGTCAGTTCGCGCAGCAACCTAGCGGTACCGCCCCCCTCCTTGGCTGAGAGCAGCGGCCGCGTCTGCTTCAGCCACGGTTTGGAGGCCGCGATCAGGCCCGGCAGCTGGGCCACCGCGGGGGTCAGCTCGATCGCGTATGAGCGCAACGGAGGCAGCGCACGATCGAGGCTGACCAGCGAGGCGTGGGCGGTGTGCAGGGTCGGGCCGAGGAGGTGAATGGTGGCGGAGAGGTTGGTCGACTGCGCCGCGAGGGCGCCGGTGAAGACGTCGAAGTTGTCGATCAGTCCCTGAAGGTCGCCCTCGCGGCTGGCGAAGGCGCCGAAGGTGCGCCCGGCGCCGGCGATGAGGCGGGAGAGGTCGCCCTCCTGCGTCCCGAGGAAGGCGTTGCTGACCTGGGCGGTGGAGCGACCCGCGGGGCCGCCGTAGCGAAAGGCTCCGTTCAATCCTTCGGCGCCATTCTTTCCCCGCACTTCGGGCAGCTGGGTGGCGTTTTCGGCGGCGGTCGGCTTGTGGGTGAGCGCTTCGCCGTAGCTTTCCAGCAGGTGGCTGAGATCGGCGCGGACCGGGGACTGCAGCGCGGTGAGGACTTCGTCGAGCTGAACGGCCGTCGAGGTGCGGCTGACCGGGATCGTCCCGCCGCTGCCGAGTTCCGGCGCACTGGGGCTGCCGGGGTCGAGTTCGACGAAGAAGTTGCCCTCGAGGAAGATCCGCGGGCGGATCTCGGCGTAGGCATCAGCGTGGATCGGCCGGCCGGCGCTTTCGACGGAGAAGGTGAGGTTGGTGTCGTCGCCTTCACGGCTGCTCGAGATCACTTCGCCGACTTCCACGCCGGCGATCCGCACCGGCGATTTGACCGCGATGTTCGCCGAGTTCGTGAAGGTCGCGTGCAGCTCGTAGCCGTAGCTGGTGAAGGGGACGTGCCCGGTGAAAGCCAGGTAGGGGCCGAGGGTGAAGACGATGATGAAGATGACGGCGATCATCGCGTTGCTGGGCCGCAACCTGAAGCGCCCGCCGGCGGTGATCGCCCGGATATCGCGCTCGGGGAGCCGGCTCACTTTGCTCCCCCCTGTTCCTTCAGCTGACCGGAGGTTTTCGTGCCGTGGCTGCCCGGCACGTTGCCGATCACGGTCTGGCCGGCCTGGTAGCGGACGTTGCCCGCTTCACAGCTAGCCGGCTGGCCCGGTGAGGCCGTGTTCGGGTACGGGTTGTAGTGGAGGTGGTTTTTGACTTCGGGGCCGTTGGCCGGCGCGGATGAGGGAGAGCCCTCGCTGTTGGGCCCTTCCGGTGGGGTGAAGGAGATGAAGTCCAGCCAGTTGCCGAGGCCGTTGGTTTCGTTGGTCGCGCTGGCGATGTTCTTGAGGGCAATGGTGAGGTAGTTGCAGGTGGTCTGTGCCGGGGCGATGAATTCGATCGCCGGGCCGAGGATCTTGTTTGTGTCGATCAGCAGGTCGAGTCCGTTGAAGACCCCCGGCGCGCTCTGGAGCGCGAGCAGCGCTTCGGCGGTCGGCACCAGCTGAGCGTTCAGGCTGGGCAGGGAGTTGAGGACCGGGACGCCGGCGCGCTCGGCGGCGGCGATCGTCGGCGAGTTCTTGGCCAGCGCCGCAGCGCCCGGCTGGAACGCGGCGAAGAAGCGCTGCGAATCGTGCAGGAATGGCCGCAGCACCGGAAGGTCGGCGTTTGCGGCGTCCAGCGTGGAGGGGCTCTTGGAGATCGTTTCCTGGATGTAGGGGCGGGCGACGCGGGCGAAGGCACCGAAGGTCTGGTCGAGGGCGACGAAGAGGCTGGCCTGCGTCTCGGCCACCGGAGCCACGGTCGCCGAGAGTTCCTCCAGCGAGTGCCAGAAGCCGCCGAAATTCGTCTGCGGGGCGACCAGATTGCCCAGCGCCGGCTCAGCGCTGTAGACCAGTTCGCGCAGGGCTCCGAACGCTTCGTTTAGGCCGGCGCCGCGGCCGGCGAGGGCGTTGCCAAAGCCCGCCTCGTTGACCCGGATCGCGGCCCGCGTCTTGGCGTTGAACATGTCGAAGAACTGGTCGATGTCGACCGGTTCGGGCCGAGCCGCCCGCAGCGGGATCGTTTCGCCCGCAGCGAAGCCCTTGGAGGATGTGCCCGGGACTATCTGCAGGTACTTGAGGCCGAGGGGCGACTTCGGCCGGACGATCATCGTCGAGTCGACCGGCAGCGGTTCGACGCTCTTGTCGAGGCTGAGCGAGAGCTTGGCGGCAAAGCGGCCGTTGGCCAGCGCCACCGGCGCGACCGACTTGACCCGCCCGACCAGGACGCCGCCGATCCGGACGTCGTTGCCTTTGACCAGAGCGTCGGCATTGGGCAGCTCGGCGCTGAGGTTGTAGGTGGAGACGAAGGGAAGCCCGTTGTTGGCGTTATAGGCGAGGAAGACGGCGACGATCACGACCAGCACGGTGACCGCGCCAACCAGGACCGGGCTGCTGGCGATGCCGGAGAGTCCGCTGCGGTTCCTCATGGCCCCAGCAGGTAGTTGAGGAGCGGCGAAGTGCCGCCGGTCTTTGCTTCAGAGCCGGTCCTTGCTTCAGAGCCGGCCTTGGGCGACGACGGGGCAACGGAGGCCGGGGAGGAGGAGGCCTTCTGACCCGCAAGTTCGCGCTGGAGGCGACGGTAGAGGTCGACGCTACTGCTCGTCGCCTGAGTACGGGCGCCCGGGCCGGTGAAATTGGCGGATTGGCCGCATGTCGGGGGCGTGGTAATTTCGTAATCAAAACACTGGGTGAGGGTGAGCAGGGTGCGGCCGAAGTGGCCATATTTGTCGAATCCGTTGAGCGTCGCGGTCGTGTTGTAGATCAGTTCGACCAGCCCGTTCCAGCCGCCGGTTTCCTTGGTGTTGACGAAGAATTTGGCCAGGTTGGCGGTGGGCTTGACGCCACTGCGGGCGAGTTCGGACGCCTTGCTGACGATCGGGTCGGCTTCGGCCAGCAGCGGGCCGGCGACCTTGCCGGTGGCCCCCAGACTCTTCAGCGCCACGGTCGAGGCGGCTGAGAACGGCGTCAGCTCCCGCGTCGCCGCGGTCAGCGAGGGCGCCGCCGCCCCGAGGTCGGAGAAGACGGGGGTGGCGGCGTTGGAGAAGCCCTCCAGGCTGCGCATCGTGAGGCGGAACTCACTCAGGAAGCGGGGAAACTTTCGCAGCGAGGCTTCCAGCGCGGCGCCGCGTTCGGAGCTGGCCTGGGCGGCGGCGCCGGAGTTGGCGAGGAAGCCGGCCACCTGGGCACGCTGGCGGGAAAGCGGGCCGAGGATCGTGGCGGAGTCGCTCGCCAGCTGAGCGAGACGATCGCGCTGGTCTTTGAGGATTCCCAGCAGCTGATCGACCTCGCTCAGCACGGGGTTGGCGCGGAGGATGACTTCTTCCAGGTCCTTGCCGCGCCCGGCGAACCCGGCGCCGAGTTCGTTGAGGATCAGGCGGAAGCGCTGCGCGTAGGGGAGCGTCTGGATGTTGTTGATCAGGTCCGGGTCCACGCTCGTGCTGTTGTTCTCCACCGGCAGCACGTACTGTCCTGCGCCGGGCTGCCCGGCGGGCACCTGCTTCAGTGGCGGCGGTGGCGCTGTGCCGGGGGCGCGCGGCAGGGTGGGATTGCAGTCGACGAACTTCTCCCCGATCAGCGACTGCGGGCGGATCAGGCAGCCCGCGTCGCTGCGGAAGTCCTGAAACCCAGGGCTGGAGATTTCCATCACGATGATCGCTTTGCCGGGGATCGACTCCGGCTTGCCGTTGCGGTAGGCATCCACTTCGCCCGGCATCGAGACTCCGACCGATTGGATCGAGCCGACGTTCGCGCCGGCGACGCGGACCAGCTCGCCGGGGACCATGAACGAACCGTTGTCAAAGTAGGCGCGGACCAGGTAGCCACCGCTCCCTCCCGAGGAGGAGATCAGCGCGATGAGCACCACCGCGGCGGCGACCACCAGCGCTGCGCTTATCAGTACCTTCTTCACGGACCCGGCGGTTCGTCGGAGGGTTTGCACTGGGACGGGGTGACGCTGGCACCGGCCCACGGCGGGTCGACAAAGGGGTTGGATTTATCCGGCGCTGACTGGGTGACCCCGCCCGGGCAGCGTCGGTGGATGCCCGCCGAGGCGCCGAAGGCTTCGAACTGCTGTTTCGGCGTGATCGGTTCCAGCTGGCTGCTGCCGCTGTTGTAGTGGAACAGGTTCTGGTCCGCCAACGAGGCGCGCACGTAGTTGCCGTTGGCGTCGTAGTAGCCGGAGGCGACGCCGAGCTTGCCGAAGCCGCTGAATAGGTCCGGGGTGTATGGACGCGCGAAGTCGAGCGTGGGCTGGAACGCGGTGATCGCCCCTTCGGCGTGGGGGAAGGCCTTCGCCGCGCCCTTCTGGACGGCGGGAAGCGTGGCGAGCAGTTCTTTCGCGTCGTTGGCCTTGCCGGGCTTGCTCACCGTGAGGCGAAGGTTTTTGAACACCGGCAGCGCCTCGTTCACGACCGGGCGGAGTTCGGCGAGGAAGGACGCCAGGTTCTTGGTCGCCGGCTTGGCGGTGTTGACCAGCGGTTCGAGGTCGCCGATCGCGGCGCGGAGGTTGACGAAGGTGGTGTTGCTCTGGCGCAGGACGGCGGGGAATTCCTGCAGGGCCTGGTCAAGGGAGGCGTTCTGGCCGGCGATCGCGCCGAACGCGGTGCTGGCGTTGGAGATCGCGCCGGAGAGCTGGCTGCTGCGAGCCGACACCGCGGTGGCGAGCTTGCCGGAGCTGACGATGAACCTGGTGAAGAGGCCCTGGTCGGCGTTCAGGGCGCGCACGAAGGCGTCGGTGCGATTGAGCGCCGGCCCGAAGTACTTGTAGGCCTGGTTGGCCTGATGGCCGACCCCGGCGTAGATCGAGGCGTTGCCGCGGACGAACTCGCCAAGCCCTTTGCGAACGCTGGGCGGGAAGGTATTGAAGAGCTGGTCGATGTCGACCGGCGTCGTGGTGGAGGCCAGGCCGAGCGTCGCGCCTTCGGCCAGCGGTGGGTTGCTGTTGGGGCCAGGGCTGAGGGAGACGTAGTGGTTGGCGATGCCCGACAGGGAGGTGGCGCGGATCACCGCGGTGGTGCCCTGGTGCAGCTGCTGGCTGACGCTGACCTTGATGCTGGCGAGGTTGTTTTCGGTCAGTTCGATGCTTTCCACGCTGCCGACCGGCGAGCCTCCGATCATGACCTGGTTTTCCGGAACGAGCTGGCCCGCGTTCTGGAAGACCAGGTCGTACTGGTACCCGCCACCGCCGCCGAAAAGCACCACGCCAAGGGCGATCACCACCACCGCGAGGGCGGCGATCACAGCGATTCGGGCGGCGGAGAACCCCCGGCTGGGCGCCGGACTTTTCTCCTCGCCTAAGGCATTGGCAGCCACGGATCGTCGCTTGCGGTTCCCCGGCCTCCAACCCGGAAGAACGGCGACGGAATCGTATCCGAGCCATCCCCGGACAAGAGGATGCCACGCAGGGACTTAACTGGAATTCAACGCGCTACTTTGGGGCTGCCTCGCGATTGGCGGGCATTCAGACGTCGAGCCGCGGCAGGACGCGCTCCAGTGGGCACGGCAGCCACCAGATCCGCTCCCCGATCAGCAGCATCAGGGCCGGGAGCAAAATGATCCGCACCACCGTGGCATCGAGCAGCACAGCGACGGTCAGGCCGATTCCGAGCTGGCTGACCGTTGCGATCGGCGCCCCGGCGAAGGCGATGAAGACGGCCATCATGATCGCCGCGGCGCCGGTGATCACCCGGGCGGTCCTCTGGAGACCAAACTCCACCGCGGCGGCGTGGTCGCCGTCACGGTCGTAGCGTTCCTTCATCCGAATCAGGAGGAAGACCGCGTAGTCGATCGAGAGCCCGAAGACGATGCCGAAGATCATCGTCGCCCCTACGGCGTCGACGTATTTATGCCCGCTCAGCGGCCAGCCCGCCGGTGCGTCGGAGAGGAGGGTTAGAACGCCAAAGGCGACGCCAACGGTGACCAGGTTGAGTCCGACCGCTATCGCCGCCAGCGGCAGCGCCCGCAGGACGAGGATCAGGACGAGGAAGGTGGCGAGGGTGATCGCCGCGACGACGTAGGGGATGCGCGCCCTGCTCACTCGGCTGTAGTCGTTGAGCTGCGCGGCGCCGCCGGCGACCCCGGCCGTGATCCCAACGCCGCGGCCCATTTCGGTGGCGATGCCGTTGAGGCGGCGGTTGAGCGCGATTGAGCCAGACGTGTTGAAGCTGTAGCTGGATATGACGAGCATCGTCGTCGCCTGCCCACCGTGGCGCAGGTCGATCGCTTCAGCGGCCGACCGGCGCTGGGGCGGCGGCGAGCCGTCGAGCGCGGAGAGGACGAAGTAGCCCGAGTCGAAGAGTCCCGGGGTCCCGCGACGGACCCTGGCCAGGCGGCGCTGGATGGTGTGGTTGCCAGCGGTCACCCTGACGGTCGCGCGGTTCAAACCGGACTGGAGAGGGGTCGCTTCGCGGTCTCCCTTGGCCAAATTTTCTTCCAGAGCCCTGGCCCCACCGCCCAAGCGCGAGATACCCGCGGCGAGCGCGGTGGAACCGGTCAGCAGACGAGCGAGGCCGCTATCAAGAGACGAGGCGGCGCGCGCCAGGCGCGCCGAGCCGAGTGCCAGGTTTTCGCCGCCCTTTTCCAGCTGGACGAGACCTTCGTGCAGCTTCGCTGCGCCCGCCGAGAACTGTTTCAGGTGGTTGATCGTGCTTTCCAGCCAGAAGACGACTTCCCTGGTTTCTCCGTAGTCGACGACGAGGCGCTTTTGCAGTTCTGTCAGTTCGGCGGGCAGGCCGGTGTAGCCCGGGGCGAAGGGTTGACCGCTGATCGGGTTGGTGCCGCTGACCGCGGCCGATGCCTTGCTCACCGCTTCCAGCGCCGGTCCGTAGTGTGAGTCGGCTCGACCTACGGTCATCTCCTGGAGCGCTTGGACGGCGGCCTTCAGCTGTTCGTCGGCGACCTTGGCCGGGGCGATCAGTTCGGGGAGTTTGTGATTTGCGTCCTGCTCGAGGGACGATTCGGCCCTGCGCGCGCGGCGCAGAGCGTTGACCCGCAGATTGGGGATTTCGTCGCGCAGGCCGAGCCTTAGCTGCAGCGCGCCGAGTGCGGCCTTCTGTTGGGCTGCGACCAGGCGGCGGGTTCCCACTGCAAAAGTGTTGAGAGCGCTCACCGCTCGCCGGCTGCCGGCTGTGGCGACGGCCAGGCCGCGCGAGATCCCAAGCGCCCCGGAGGCGGCCTTCCCCGAGCCCTGGGCGAGCAACCCGGCACCGGTGCTGGCTTGGGAGAGGCCGGTGCGCAGTTCGGCGACGCCCCCGGCGGCGATCACCAGCTTGCGACCCAGTTGGCCGAGCAGACCGAAGGGGCCCGATGCGCCTTCGGAGGCCAGCAGAGCGTTGCCTGTTTCGCGCAGTGGCGCGACCCGGCGGGAGATCTGCCCGGGCCCGATCACCGCCTGCACCCCGGGCAAGGCGGCGATACGCCGCTGCCACCGCGCCAGATTTGCAAGCCGGGTTGGTTCGGTAATCGGCCCGTTGTCGGTGGTGGCAATGATCTGGAAGGGCGCGTCCCAGCCGGGGCCGATCGCATGGTCGATCAGTTCGGCGTCGCGGCGGGCCGGGTTGCTGGTCGAAAGCTGTTCGGGGCTGGGCGGGCCGGTTTTCAGGGCCAGCGCTGGAGCGGCGAGCAGGAGGACCACGGCGCCGATCAGGGCTGCCACCGGAGCCGGACGGCGCAACGCGGCGTGGACGAATCCCATCAGCCGCGACTTCCCGTTCGGGGCTGCGCCGATTCGCCAGCGATCGACGTTGGGGCCGATCAGCACCAGCAGCGCCGGGCCGACCGCCGTGGCGACGAGGACACTGAGCACGACGACCATCGCGACCGTGCCGGCGAGCGAGGCGAGCAGCGAGCCGGGGACGATGAAAAGGGCGACGATCATCGAGATCAGCAGCGTGCTGCCGGCGAACACGGTCGTGCGGCCGGCCGTGCGGCGGGTCGCCCACGCAGCGTCAATCGGCGTGACGCCAGCGGCTAGCTCCTCGCGGAAGCGGGAGACCATCAGCAGCGAGTAGTCGACTCCCAGCGCCAGTCCCATCATCGTGCAGACGGTGAGGGCGAAGGCATCTATGCCGAGCCACGAGGTCGCCAGGTAGAGGATTCCGCGCGAGGCGAACACGGTGAGAGCCCCGAAGCCGAGCGGGATGGCGGCGGCGATCGGCGATCGGAAGACGAGCAGCAGGACGAGCAGCAGGACCGGGATCGCGATCAGCTCACCGTGCTCACTGGCGGAGATCGACTCGTCCTGGAGCGCCCGGGAGATGCTGGCGAAGCCCGACTGGGTGGCCCGCACCGGAGGGCGGATCTCTTCGGTGAGTATGCGGTTGAGCTTGGGAACGGTTTCGTTCACGGCCTGGTCGAGGCCGACGTGAAAGTCGACCAGGATCAGGGCTCGGCCGGGGCTGGGGCGCAGGCGGGCCACCGAGCCCCGGTCCCAGGGCGAAAGCGTCGTGACCGTCGGGTCGCGCCGCAACGCACGGATCAGCGCCGGGCCCTGGCGATCGATGGCCGCGGCCGGGCCGCGAAGCAGTATCGCGAACGGGGCCGAGTTGCCGAAGCTCCCGCGCAGCATTTCGCCGGCCTGCGCCGACGGCGTCCCGGGGATGTTGAGCGAGGTCGGCTGCAGCTTGGATTCGACCCCGGTTCCGACGACTCCGAGCACGATCAGGACGAGAGAGGCAACCGCGAGCACCCGCCATGGGTGACGCAGGAGCGCCGGTGGACGCGGCTCCACGCCCGCTGACGTTGCGCCGGCCCGGATGCTCCTCCTCCTCCTCATAGGCACGCGAGGTAGTTTGGCGGGCAGGGGAGGAGGAGGGGCGAACGTATGCGGAAGGCTCTGTTAAGGGCCGGCGGAGCCGGGGGAAAGCTCGAGCCAAGGCCGGCTCTAGATTTGAAGACGGAACTTTCCTCGGGGGGCTCGTGTTGAAGCTCTGTACGGTCAAGGGGCAAACTGTTAGCGCCCGGAGATCGGACGCGTCGTAGGGACTGGATGATTTGAGGAGACGCCTGACAATCGCCGTGTTCGCAGTGGCCTGCCTGCTCATCGCCAGCGGAGCGAGCGCTGCGGTGGTCAAAGTGGGCGACCTGGTACTGCGGGCCAATGGGGGATTCGAGCCTCAGGCCCTGCCGCACAAGGCATACGCGCCGATCGAGTTCCAGGGGTACTTCGACGTCGCCTCAAGGAGTGGGGGCATCCCCGCTGCGCTGCAGGAGACGGTGCTCGAATTCGATCGCCAAGGCCGGCTGACCACGCGCGGATTGCCCACCTGCTCCGTCGGGCAGATCGGCGAAGCCACCCCCCAGGAAGCACGCAAGACCTGCAACGGCTCGATCGTGGGCACCGGGCACATCGCGGCAACGGTCGCCCTGCCCGGGCATCCGCCGGTCGCCGCCACCTCACCGCTGACCCTGTTCAACGGAGTGCCGCAGAACGGCAACCCGACGATCGTCGTGCAAGCGCTGATGACCGTGCCGGCAACCCAGAGCCTGGCGGTCGTCGTGCCGATCGAACGGCTGTCAGGGGGGCCCTTCGGCTACCGGGCGACGATCGACCTGCCGCCGATCGCCGGGGGTTACGGAGCCCTTACCCATGTCGACGTAAAGATCGGCAGGCGCTACAACTTTGGCGGGCGGCGGCTCAGCTACATCTCCGCCCGCTGTGGCAGCGGGGTCTTCCAGACCCATGGCAGCTTCATCTTCGCCGGAGGCACCACAATCAGCGGCAGCGTCTTTGAGCCCTGCACCGCCCGGTAGCAGGAACGGGTTCCTATAATTCCCCGCCCCGGGCCGTTAGCTCAACCGGTAGAGCAGGAGACTCTTAATCTCAAGGTTCCGGGTTCGATTCCCGGGCGGCCCATCACCCGAAAGCCCAGCGACAGGCTGGGTTTTCGGCTTTCTAAGAGCCTTCCACGCCCCATACAACGCAGCGGGTTTCTCCACTCGATTCATGCCAGTTCTTCCGGGCTGACTGGATGTTGGTTCCGTCTATCACCGAGGCCGGTCGAAAAGTGGACCGCCTCCCATCCCTGCGAGCGGTTGAAGGTCAGCGGTCCCGCCTATCCGTGGTTCCTCTCCAGGGGTTGGAAGGACTGCCACCAGCCGCGATCGAGCGCCGCAGGATTGACGCGCTCGATCAGGCAGCCGTCCTCGTCGTGTAACTCGTAGCTGACCACCGCGGGATCGCTACGCTCGTTGACTTCGACGACCTGGGCGAGCGGTTGGTCTTCTCACCCGAGGCGCCAAACCGGATCGAGCTCGGTGAAAGCCGCCGGGGTTCGGGCGTCGCCGTCGTCGCTTCGTCTACCCGGTTTCCCCCTGGCCGAACCCGCGTAGCAACCGGACGCGGCTCACAGGATCAGGAAGCTGCCACCTCAGGCCTGATTGCAAGGATCACCATGTCGTCGCGGAGACTCCCTCCGCTGCGATCAAGAGCGTCCGCCTGCAGATGCTCGGTCAGTTCTCCCAGCTCAAGACCGGAGAGCGTACGCGCCATCTCCACCAGGTCCTCAGGCGGGCGATGATCCTCGACTGTGCCTGCCTCAAGCCAGCCGTCGGTGTAGAGAATCAGCGTGTCGCCAAAGGCGAGTGTCGTCTGGTGGCTCTGGACGGAGGCATCCCGCCAGGCCCCAAGCACCGACCCACCCCCGAGCCGAACGGATCTCCCTTGCTTCATGTGGACGGCGGGGGGATGGCCTGCGGCGGCCATGGTAAGGCTCCAGCCGCTCTCGCCGGAGCGCATCCGGATCAGCAGCGCAGTCGCGAAATCGTTCAAGCTGGACCCCTCCAACAGCAGCTCATTGACCATCCGCAGGACCTCCACCGGCTCGTCGACCTCTCGGGTGAGGCCTCGCACCGAGTGACGCATCGCGACAGAGACGCCGGCGGCGGCGCTCCCCTTGCCCGCGACGTCGCCGATCAGAACCCAGCAACCATCCTCCGTCGGCAGCACGTCATAGAGGTCCCCCCCGATCTCGATCCCATCTCCTGCGGCGTCGAACACGACTGAGATCTTGAGCCCCGGTACCGCGGGCGGTTGGGGAGGGCGCAGGCCGCGCTGCAGGTCGCCAGCGATCAGATCGCGCTCGCGGTAGAGGCGTGCGTTGTCCAGGGCCATGGCCGCTCGATCGGCCAGCTCGCAGAGAAAATCGAGGTCGGAAGGGTCATATCTGAGGTCTTTGTGAGCGTGAAGAAAAGAGAGGGCTCCAAGCGTGCGACCGCGGGCGACCAGCGCAACGACCGCCGCCGAGTTGTAACCGGCGTCGTCCATCAGGCGCCGGTGCACGTCGCTCTGAGCGACCTGGTCGACCACCTCGGGAGCCCTCAGGTCTCGCCATACCATCGGACGACCCTCGCGCAATACCTGGGCGACCGGGTGCTCCCCGTCGGGGTCCAGCGGCGATCGCCTGCGGATCTCCTCCAACCTCCGCGCCATCTCGGGATCAGCCCCAGCGACCACGCTGTCACCGAGCCAACCGTCCTTACGCATGAAGTCGACCACGCACAGCTCGGCGAGCTCGGGCACCGCCGTGCCGACGATGGTCCGGGCGGTCTCGAACGGATCGAGAGACGAGTCAAGGTCCCGGCTTGCCGCGACGAGGAACTCCTGCGCCCGGCGCCGTCGTTTTTCCGACGTGATGTCGCGGGCTATGACCGAGGCCCCCACGATCCCCAACTCGGGGTATTCGATGGGCGAGACGGTCAGCGAAACGTCGATGCGCGCCCCATCCTTGCGGATCCGCTCCGTCTCGTAGGTATCGAGCCGCTCTCCACGGCGAAGACGGTCGAGGACCTCCTGCTCCTCGTTCTTGTGATCGGGCGGGATCAAGAAGGAGAGGTGGCGCCCGACTGCCTCCTCATGGCTGTAGCCGTAGAGGCCTTCCGCCGCTGGGTTCCACGAGGTCACGGTGCCGTTCAGGTCCTTGCTCATGACGGCATCCTGGGTCCCCTGCACGACCTCGGCGAGGTAATGGGGGGCTCGCTCGGCGTCCTTTACCTGCCGATCGCCGTCGGTCTCAACCTCCGCCCTCCCGCCGCCGATCAGCGTCGCGAGCTCCCGCAGCCAACTCACCTCTTCAGCTTAGTTTGCCTCCATGGGAGCCGTCCGGCCATTGATCTGGCGAGGGGGGTGCCTGCGCTCATCCCTACGCACAGGCGATCGCCTGCTGGAGCCGTTGGGTGCTCATCTTCCACCGGCCCTCGATCTGCGGATTGCGGGCCTCGCTGTAGTGCTGGTCCCCGGTTCGCTCCTTGGCGCGGTTGGTGCGCGAGCGCCGGCCTCCGCGATGACCCGAGGAGACGTCCCTGGTGGACGTGCTGGAGGCGCTGTTCAACTCGCCCGAGCGCGTTCGCTCCTTGTTCGCGCTGCGCGCAGCGATCTCCTCGGCTCAGCTCCGCAAGCGGGACTTTCGCTACGAAGGTGGGGTTTCGGCCTTGAAGACCGGGGTAGCAGACCAGCGCAGGGCGAGCGGCGATAGCGTCACGCAGCGAGGTTGGCATGGCCACAGAGCGGCGAGACCAAGCGCAAGCAAAGACGCCCGAATCGGGGTCGCCGGGACCGGCTGAGAAGCTGGCCAGCGAGGAGCGCCTTTGGGCGCGCTTCGCCGAGCGCCGCGACCCGGCGATCAGGGAGGAGCTGGTCCGTCGCTACCTCCCCTTTGCCAGGAGCTTGACCCAGCGCTACCGGGGGGTGAACGAGTCCTTCGACGACCTCCTGCAGGTCGCGAGCCTGGCGCTGGTTAAAGCGGTCGACCGTTTCGACCCCGCTCGCGGCACGCCGTTCACCGCCTTCGCGTCGCCCACCATCCTCGGCGAGCTCAAGCGTCACTTCCGCGATCGGGTCTGGACGATTCGGGTGCCGCGCGGACTGCACGACCGGATGGGGGAAGTCGAGACCGCGATCGGCGAGCTGACCGAGAAGATGCAGCGCTCACCCTCGGTCGGCGAGATCGCCGAGCGGCTCGAGATCGAGCAGACCGACGTCCTCGAAGCGATGGAAGCGAGCCACAACCGTCGCCCTCTCTCGCTCGATCGCCCGGCCGGCGAAGGCGAGGACGAGGCGCCGGCCTCGGAATTGGTCGGCGCGGAGGACCCGGGATTCGAGCTGGTCGATCGCAAGGCCGCGCTCGAGGGGGCGATCCCCCAGCTGGACGCGCGCCAGCTCCTCGTGCTGCGGCTGCGCTTCGTCGAGGACCTGACCCAGTCGCAGATCGCCGAGCGGATCGGCAATTCCCAGATGCACGTGTCGCGGATCCTGCGCCGCGCCCTGCAGCAAATCCGTGAGCAGGTCGAGCAGGCGGAGGAAGCCGAAGCGAAAGGCTAGAGCTGCTGCTCAAAAGCGGCGAACCGAACCAGCAGGTACTCGCCCCTCTCGTTCTTCTCCACCCGGACCTGATCCACCAGTGACTCCAGCGAGCCGCCGACCGCAGGAATAGCGAGCCCTTCGCGCAGCGCCGTTCCACCACCCGGAGGGACAGGTCCAACCCGCAGATCGATCCCCGCCTCGTCGTCGGTGACGCTGAAGCAGGTCTGCCCGTCGGGAAACGCGTCGGCTGCCTCCGCCGCGAGGGCGTCGGTGATCAGGTAGGCGTCGCTGAGCCGGTCAACGGCGATCCGGTGGCGCGCAGCAAGCGCCCCCACGGTCCGGGCGAGGACCGGAGCGATCAGCTCACGGCCTGCGATCTTCAGGTCGGCGGCCCCGGATACGTCCCCGCCGGCTTCGACGGGTGGCTTTCCGTCGCCATTCGCGGCCAGCGGCAAGCGCATCGTGATCCTCGTCCCCCGATCCAGGCCGCCGGAGATCTCGAAACTGCTGGAGAGGGCGGCGATCAGGGTCAACCCGATTCGCAGACTCGGCCTGTCCAAATCGGGGTGAGGGCGGATCCCGCCGCCGAAGTCGCGGACCACAACTGTCAGCTCCCGTCCGTCGGGAAAGGCCTCGACCTCAAGCGGGCCGGCGTCCTCGTCGTAGGCGTGGACGACGACGTTCATACAGGCCTCGGTGACGATCGTCTTCAGATCGCCGATCCCGGGTTCCTCCATGCCCAGCTGCTCCGCCAGCCCGGCGACGGCGTGGCGCACGACCGCCACGTTCTTCGGGCGCGCGGGGATGGTTATCGAGAGGCCAGCGTGATCGTCACTCATGGGCTCCGCTCATCGTCACCCACCTGCGGCACAGGCGGAATCGCGCGGTAGTAAGTATTTCCGCCCGGATGCATTCCGTTACCCCGGCCAGGCAGTCCCGAAACCTCCCCTGATGCAAATTGAGTGAGGATTGCCTCGCTCCCAAACTCCGAAGAACGCAGCGGCTGCCGCGCGTCCTTCGGTTCACCGTTTACCTGAGTACGGCTCAGCCGCGCAGGTCGGTTATCGCCTCCTGGCGGGAGCCGTGCAGTGGGATCGAGGAGTCCAGGCCGGTGACGTCAAAGAGGCGGCGCACCTGGTCATTGATGCAGCAGAGAGCGAAACGGCCCCCGTTCTCGCCGGTGTTCATCCGTTGCGCCGTCCGCACGATTACGGCGATTCCGGTTGAGTCGATGAACTCGCACTCCGAGAGGTCAAGGACGAGGGCTGCCCCGTCGGTTTCGACCGCCTCCTGGGGGAGCAGCTCATCGAGCTGCCGGGCTGTGTCGAGATCGAGCTCCCCGCGCACGACGATCAGCCGCACTCCATCCAGGTTCTCGCTCTGCACCTCGAATGGCACGGGTCTCATCCTGGCGCCCCCACCCGGCCCGACCTGGTTCTCCCGTACCCGCTAATCAGGCGATGCTATCCCAAGTTGACCGGCGCCCCCCAGCTGCCGAGCTCACTCCGACTACACGCGTGAGCCACCCGCGCGTCTGGCGCGGAACACTGGCCAGAGCAGCAGCACGAGCCCGATCACGATGCAAACAATCCCCAGCCCGTAATTCACCAGAATGGCCAGAACGATCCCGATCACGATGAGAAGTAGCGATAGTGGCATGGCTGACCATTACCCCCGTCAGCCTTTCCTTAAACGCCACTCCACCGCCTGCTCACCGCGTGTCGTCTCACTTTTCGCCCGCCACCGCCGATCCACCCAGCTGGAGCCTGTTTATTTACGCCAAGAGATTCCCAACCCGATCTCGGACACTCACAGCCTGCGTCTACCAGGCTGCCGATACAGATAACAGCGCGCCAAAGACCCCGCTGAGCATCATCACACCGTGGTGCGGGAGCGGTCTCCTCGGCAGGGCTTCGCTGCGGCGCGACAGTGAGGCGTGCTGCGGTGCTGCATCCGGGTCCCCTCTGAGCTCGTCAACTTCGAACGCCCCCGACCGCTCGGCCCTATCTCATTGCTGCGCAAGGTGGCGAGGCAGGTCCGCTACCGGAGCGTGGAACCTTCCCCGGAAAGCCCCCCCAGCGGGTTTTTCAGCGTTTCTTTTCCTTTGCCCTTCGATTCTTTCGCCTCCGCCTTCACCTGTTTCTGGAAGGCTTTAGCTCGGGTGCTGACCTGCTTCAGCGCGGTTTCGAGCTGGGTCCTCTGCGCCTTGGAGTTCGCCAGGGATCGCGCCTGCGCGGCGGCCTTTTTCGCCCCGGCGAAGTCGAAGGCAAAGTATCTGAACTCCGCCAGCGTGCTGACCGAGCCGAGGGTGGGCTGGGTTTCGGCGACGATCTGCTGAGCCCGGGCCGCGGACTTCAGATTCGCCGCCGCTTCGGCACCGGAGGTTGAGGATTCGGCAAGCCTGAACAGGGCACCGGCTGCGAGCTGGGCGGTGGATGCATTGGGTTCCTTCCCGGCTAGCTTCAGATACCGGCTCCAGGCTTCGCTGGATTTTTCCAGTTGAACCCGAGCGGCGGGGGTGGCGGTTGGCTGCCCGGTTTTGGCATTGATTTCTGACAGGGCGTTGCCGGCGCTGATCCGGGCGCGGGTGAGGGAAAGCAGAAGGCTCGCGTCTTGCGGGCTCTTCCTCAGCTTCCTTTCCAGCGTCGTCGCCTGTTCTTCATACAAACCGGCGGCGCTGCTGGTCGCGGTGTTGGTGCCGAGCAGGCTGCCGATGCTGACCGGGCCGACCACGAGGAAGAGGCTGGTCCCCATGAGCACAGCGAGGATCGCGTAGACGAACCGGACGACGTGCTTGCGCCGCCCGCGGATGTCGAAGACCATTCTCCGCTCACCGCTTGATGCCATCGACCGACTACCGCTCCTGAGTTGAGGGCTCTGCAATGCCCCCGGCCCCGCCCGGCCGGCCGAAGGCCCGTGCGAGCAAGATACTCAACTCGTAGAGGACGAGGAGCGGCACCATCTCGATCAGCATCGAAATGGGGTCCACCCCCGGCAGGGCGGCGGCGATGATCGAGATCACCAGGTAGGCGTAGCGGCGGTTGGAGCGCAGCTGCTCGACCTTGACGATTCCGAGACGGGTGACGGCGACGATGGCCAGCGGCAACTCGAAAACGAGGCCGCAGGCCAGCATGGTCATGGAGAAGAAGCTGTAGTAGTCGCTGGCCCGGACCTGGACGTTGAACTGGCTGTTGTTGAATCCGAGCAGGAAGTGGACGGCGGCGGGCATCACGACGAAGTAGGCAAAGGCGACGCCGAGGAGGAAGAGGAGCGGGGCGAGGAAGAGGATCGGCAAGATCAGCCGCCGCTCGGTCCGGCTGAAGGCCGGCAGGACGTAGGCGTAGAGCTCGTAGAGGACGAAGGGCAGGGAGAGGACGATCGCCCCATAGGCGGCGACGGTTAGGGTCGTCATGAACGGCTCCGTGACGCCGAAGGTGAGCAGCTTCTTGTGATTGGAGGGAAGCGGCCCCGCGGCGAGCTGGAGCAAGAGGTGGTTCTGCCAAAAACAGAGCGCCAGGGCAACGCCGAAGATCGCCAGGGAGACGATCAGGCGGCCGCGCAACTCGTCGAGGTGCTCGGCGAGCGTCAGCCGATCCTCGTGGGAGACCGCCCTGACGCGGCGGGGCATCCCGTCGACCCTCAGGCCCGTTTGTCGGAGACGACCTCGCGCTCGGGCCGTTCCTCGCCGGCGCTCGCCGAGGTCTTCGAGCTCTCCAGCCGCTTTTCCTCGCCGGGCTCCTCACCGCTGACGGCGTGGCGAAACTCGCGCAGGGCGCGAGCGAGGCCCTCACCCAGCTCCGGCAGACGCTTCGGGGCGAAGACGATCACGGCGACGATCAGGATGACGAGAATCTCGAGTGGGCCGAACACCGGACCATGGTAACGCCGCGAAGAGGCGATCCGATCAGCGTTAGCGGAGCCCTTGCCTACCCGGTAATTGGGTTTTATCGCAAAGCCACCGAATAGTGCGGATCAAGCGGCCTGCTGTGGGGTTCGATGGTGCAGGTATGAGAGACGCGAGCCACAGCCAGACGACGACAGCGATCGGCCTCCACGTCTGCCCGCGGTGCGGCTCGGTGCTGGTGCAGCCAACCTGCTGGGAGCAGACCGACGACCGCTTCCACTGGCGGGTATGGCGGCGCTGCCCCGATTGCGAGTGGAGCTGCGACGCGGTCCACGCTGAGCGCGAGATAGACGCCTTCGACGAGCAGCTCGACCTCGGCACTCAGGCGCTGGCCGAGGAGCTGCGAGCCCTGGAGCACGAGAACATGTCCCAGATGGCGGCGGCCTTTGTCACCGCCCTCCAAGCCGATCTGCTCACGGCCGACGACTTTCAGCTGTAGCGCTCGACCAGGCCATCGGCGACTAGTTCCAGCAGACGGCGCTGTTCGGGTTCAAAGGGCGGCGACTCGAGCCCCCGCTTGGCGGCGGCGACCATCCTCAGCGCTCTAGCCCGGACCTGAGCGAGAGCGCCGGTGGCGACGATGCGGTCACAGAGTGCCTCCGCCTGATCGGCATCCAGCTCGCGCAGCTCAATCACACCGATCCCCGGGTCGATCGCCGCGGCGGCGATCAGAGGCAGCGTGACCGTGCCGTCGAGCAGGTCGGTGCCGCGAGCCTTGCCGGTTCGCTCCGGCGGGCCGGCCAGGTCGAGGACGTCGTCGAGCAGCTGAAAGGCGAGCCCGATCTCCGCGCCGAAGGCGGCCAGTGGCTCCTCATCCCAACCCATCAAGCAGGCGCTGGAGAACAGCTTCCCGGTCTTCAACCGGCAGCGCGCCAGGTAGCGCTCCTCGGAGATGGCGGTGTCGAAGGCGTCCTGGCGCTGGGCCAGCTCGCCGCGGGCCAGGGCGACCGCGGCCTCGCTCAGGAGTTCGATCGCGCGCGAATCTCCCGCCGCCGAGAGCAGCGCGAAGGCGCGAGAGAAGAGCAGGTCGCCGGTGGCGACGGCGCGGGGGCGGCCGGAGGTCGCCGCGACGGTCGGCTGACCGCGGCGCAGTGGCGCGTTGTCGAGGATGTCGTCGTGGACCAAAGTCGCCATGTGGACCAGCTCGACCGCCGCGGCGGCGCGGACCGCCGCCTCCCCCCCCGTCGCCCCGGCGCAGAGCAGCACGAGAAGCGGGCGCAGGCGCTTGCCCCCCGCGGCGAGCGTCGCGCTGGCATCCTCGCCCAGCGGTTTGCCGCCCTCGGCGCCCGCCTGCCGCAGCACCCCCTCCACCTCCTCCAGCTGGGCGGGCAGCCAACGGCTGGAGGCGTCGAGTACCGCCGTCACCGGCGGCGGGACCGAGGAGGGGCGCGTCACTCGCGGACGCCGCTGTGGATCGCGATGATCCCACCGGCGAGGACCGTGCAGTGGACGCGCTCCAGTCCCGCGCTGTCCAACTTGGCCGCCAGGGCGAGCGGATCGGGGAAGCTGCGCACGGATTCAGGCAGGTAGGCGTAGGCATCGGGCTCGCCGGAAAGGCCGCCGAGGGCGGGGACGAAGCGGTCGAACCAGAGCGAGTAGAAGGTCGAGAGCGGTGGACGGCGCGGTTGGGTGATCTCCAGGATGACCAGTTTTCCCCCCGGGCGAAGGACGCGGGCCATCTCCCGCAGTCCGCGGTCGAGGTCGGCGAGGTTGCGGGCGCCGAAGCCAACCGTCACCGCGTCGAAACGGCCGGCGTCGTAGGGAAGCTGAAGCGCGTCGGCCCACTCGAATCGAGCCCCCTCCTCGCCCAGCGCAGCGGCCTTCTCACGCGCCAGGTCGAGCATCGGCTCGGAGAAGTCGCAGCCGACCACCCGGCCCGTTGGGGCGACGCGGCGAGCCAGCTCCAGGGTCAGGTCGCCGGTGCCGCAGCAGATGTCGAGAGCGCTGTCTCCTGGCGCCAGCACGGCCCGCTCAGCCGCCCGCTCGCGCCAGCGATGATGGAGCCCCGCCGTCATCACCGAGTTCAGCACGTCATAGCGAGCCGCGACCCGATCGAACATGCGGTTGACCTGCTCCGCAAACTGGGCGGAGTCTCGCGAGGGTTTAATTGAGTGAGGAGAGGAAGTCAGCTAGCTCGTTGAGCTTTTTCGGCGGCAAATCGCGGAAGGAGGGCATGATACCCGGCCCGATTTCGATCGAGCGGATGATCGCCGCGCGCGGGATCCGGGCGCCGATGTGGGTCAGCTCGGGACCGGGTCCGTGGTTGCCATTTTCGCCGAGTTTGTGGCAGGCGAGGCACCCGTAGCCAGCCACGATCTCCTTGCCCGCCGTGTATTGAGGCGCGACCTTCAGGTTGATTTCTGTCGGCGGCCCGGCCACCGCGCCGGAGTAGGTGAGATAGGCCATGGCGAGGATCGTCATCAGGCCGGCGGAGAGGGCGATCGGGCGGCGCTCCGGGCGGCGCTCCGGACCCCGATCGTAGAACGGCAGCAGGAGCAGGAGGACCATACAGATGGTCGGGATGCCGATCGTCGCGATGGGCACGAGTTCCGGCGGTTTGATCACCCGCAGCACCTCGAAGAGGAAGAAGAAGTACCACTCCGGGCGGGGCACGTAGGTGGTGGTGGTGGGGTTGGCCTTCGGTCCCTGTTCGGCGCCGAGGATCAGCGACATGGCGATGATCACGGCGACGACGATCAGGGCCATCGTCGAGTCCTTCAAGACCGCGTAGGGGAAGAAGGGCTTGCCCTTCTTCTTCAGCAGCTCGTACTCCTCCAGGTATGCCTGCTTGTCCCGGGGCTTCATGGCTTCAGCTCGGCGAGGCCCCGTTGCCCTCGACCCCCGCGTCGAGCTGAGCAGCCCGAGCCGCGGCCTTCGGCTTCTCGGCCCGCACCCAGGGCGGTGCGGTGGTGCCCAGCTTGACCACGAGGTAGAGGTGGGCGCCGATCAGGGCGATGATCGCGCCGGGGAGGAGAAGCATGTGGATCGAGTAGAAGCGGGCCAGGGTCGTGGCCCCGAACTCCGGGCCGGCGCGGAGGAAGTCACTGAGATAAGGGCCGAGGATCGGCGCGGTGCCGTTGATGTTGATGCCCACGATCGAAGCCCAGTAGGAACGCTGGTCGAAGGGCAGCAGGTAGCCGGTGAAGGCCATCGTCATGGTCAGGATCAGCAGCACCACGCCGATCACCCAGTTCAACTCGCGCGGGTACTTGTAGGCGCCGAAGAAGAAGGTGCGGCCCATGTGGAGGAAGACGAGGATGACCATCACGCTGGCCCCCCACTTGTGCATCCCGTGTACGAACTGGCCGAGGAAGACGTCGTTGTTGATGTGCGAGATTGAGGAGTAGGCCTGGGTCGCCGAGGGGGTGTAGAACATCGCCAGGAAAACCCCTGTGATCGCCTGGACGACGAAGGCGAAGAGGGTGGCGGAGCCCAGCGTGTAGTACCAGTTGGTGCCCTTCGGGACCTTTCGGTAAAGCATCCCGGTGATGAAGCCGGTGGCGCCCGTGCGCTGGTCGACCCAGGCGAGCACCTCCGCCGGAACCTCCTTCGCCTGGCCGGCCGCACGCTCTCCGTCGGAGGGCCGTTTGGGCGGTGCGGTCTTGAGGTCGGCGGGTGCCTGGCCCTTGCCGTTGCCGCCCTGACCCGGCTTGGCCGGCTTGCGAAGCGGGGCGGGGACGATCGCGTCGGGGATCTTCATCGTGCCCGGGGCTTAGCTGGAGGGCGGTGGGAAAGTGGACGGACGGGGCGGGTAGAGATATTCCCAGATACCGCCAGTGAACTCCCCGGGGTCGCGCGCGCGCACCGGTTCGAGCTGGTTGGTGACGCTGTAGCGCGGGCCGAGCTCGACCTGGCCTTTGCGTATTCGGGCCTGGAAGTGATCGAGCGGGCGCACCGGCGGGCCCCCGATCCGCTTGCCCTGGAAGTCGTAGACGCCGCCGTGACAGGGGCAGATGAAGTTGCCGGCCGCTTCGACGAAACGGACCGGACAACCGAGGTGGGCACAGCGGCTGGAGAGGGCGATGATTTCCTTCGGGTTCTCACCGAGTTCGGCGGAGCCCTTGCGCACGTAGGAGGTGGCCTTGCCGATCTCGCCGATTCCTGCCGTCTCGGTGAAGACGACCTGCCGGTAGTTGCCCTCGACGAAGTTGCTGACCGGGCCGACCGCCTCCCAGCGCTCCCGGCCACGGTGAAAGATCGGGGCGATGGCGAAGCCGACCGCGGGTAGCACCACCGCGAGCCCCGCAACCCCGCCGACGCCCTGGGCGGCGATCGTGAGCGCTCGACGGCGGGTCATCGACTCGCCCTCAAAGTAGCCGGGAGGGTCGGGCTGTGCCCGCCCCAGCGTGGGAGCCTCCTCGGTCCCGTTCCTCTTGTCCGCCTGGTCAGCCACAGCGCTTCCGGAGCCGCGCAGTCTATTCACTCCGGCAGCGATGCGGTTGGCCTGACCGGAGCGCCAGCTTCGCCGCATCGTGCTCATCGCTCGGGCCGCTTCCCACGACCGTCGCGGCGGCGGTCCAAAGCGCCGGTACGGCGGCCTCTCGGCCCTCGCTGTGAAGTTGGGCGCAGAGGCTGATCAGGTCGGCCAGCTCGCGCACGGCGTCATCGTCGCCAAGGGCCGCGAGGCGCTCGA
>Ga0307372_10000895_pt1 | contig 52289 bp, 53 predicted proteins | sample OX1MG_FD_202533 | JGI IMG/M metagenome (GOLD analysis project Ga0307372, IMG submission 202533) | Soil microbial communities from Risofladan, Vaasa, Finland - OX-1 | ecosystem: Environmental > Terrestrial > Soil > Coastal area > Acid sulfate soil | place: Finland: Risofladan, Vaasa | collected...
AGGCGCGTTCGGTCCGCGCCGCCTGATGACCTTCCGAGCCGCTGCCCCCAAGGGTCTTGCGTTAGGAGACGATCAGAGTGCCGTGCATGCCTGCAGCTTCGTGACCGGGAACCGAGCAGTAGAAGTTGTACTTGCCCCGCTTGAGTGTGACAAAGAACTTGGTCGTGCCGTGGCTCACGGTTGCGCTCTTGCCAAACTCGCGCTCACCGAGCTCGACGTTCACGTTGTGCCGCAGCGCTGAGCGGTTGAGGAACACGATCTCGATCTTGCCGGCGAGCGCACGAACGACCTTCTGGTCATAGCGAAGCCCGGAGACAGGCGCGCTCAGATGGACGACTTGCGGATGGGCGGTAGACGCGGAGGCGATCGCGGCGCCGCTCAGGGACCCGACCATGGAGAGAATGAGCACAATTCTGCGCATCGAGCTAGCTCCTCTACTAAGAAGGCAGGCCGGAAGGATCCGGCACCGACGGTTAGTTACCGCATCGCCAACCTAGCGACGCTTCCTGAGAATGCGATGACGACCATGGTTGCGACTACTCTCTGCTCGTGCCGTTTGTCTTCCTCGCCGCTCTTGCGGCCGCCACCGTCTACCTCTTGCGCGTCAGAGGCCCGGAGACGTCATCCCAGGCGCTCGGATTTCGCTCGCCGACCGCGATCCGCTCCGGTTCTGGTTCGCGGACAAGCCTTGTGGGAATCCGCGGTTGGCTGCTGCTCTACATGGCCGGCTTGGCAGCTGAGCTCGCACACGGCCTCGCGCTGACGATCGGCTCGCTCGTCACTTACGCCAAGCCCTCGCTGGCGGGCCTCCACTCGTTCATACCGTTGTGGGCGTTGCTGATCTACGTCGTCAGCAATCTCGGCCTGCTGGCCTACGGAGTCATGCTCTTCGTTTTGATGTCGAGGGAGCGGAGGGCGGCGATCGCCCACAACATTCTGTTCAACATGCTCTCCGTCGCCTTCCTAGTCATCTGGTTCCTGCTGAGCGCGAAGTCCCCAGTCGGCACGGTCGTCGACTCGCTTCCTGGACTCGTCGCGATCGCCTACTTCTCTCGCTCGCGCAGAGTTCGGAACACATTTACGAACGCCGCAACGAACACCGACCTGCGCTGACGACGCGGTCACGACCGGCTCGTTGAGACTCGTTGGGTCGGTCTGTCTGGGGCCGTCGCCAGCCTGGCTGTCGTCGTGCCGCATGTGACTCGTCAGGGGACCGGCCGCGTTGTGCGTGCCTTCGGAATGATTTGTCTGTGTGTGCGCGGCGGCGCCGGCCTGGTGCCCGCTGTTGGCTTGATCAGGAGCTTGTCCGCCCTGAGGGGCGTGACTCATCACAGTCTTGCCGCGCGGTTTCCCTGCACCCAGACCGGCGTCAACCGGACCCTACGAGTGAAGCCGGAGGATCAGAGGAGATGCTTGCAGATCAGGTGGACTACGTGGTCGGTGTCGACACGCACCGAGACGAGCACACGCTCGCAGTTGTGGTCGCGGCAACCGGTGTCGTTGTTGCACAACGCTCGGTATGTGCGAGCGGACGTGGGTATGCGGCGGCGCGGCGTTTCGCAGAGCAGCAGGCCGGTACTCGTGTCTGGGCGGTGGAAGGCGCTGGCCACTACGGTGCCGGGCTTGCCCGCTACCTGAGTGGCCGTGGCGAGACGGTGCTCGAGATCGGCCGCGGCCCACGTGACGAGCGGCGGCTGCAAGGGAAGGACGACTCGCTCGACGCGATCCGTGCCGCCCGCACAGCACTGGCGAGCAAGACGCTCGCGTTGCCGCGATCGGGGCAGCGACGCGAAGCGTTGCGGCTGCTTTTGCTGGCTCGCCGCAGCGCCGTCGACGTCCGTCGGCTTGCGCTCGTGCAGCTGCGCAGCGTGATCGTCACTGCTCCCGACTCTCTGCGCGAAGAGCTACGCGCGCTGCCTGTCCAGCGGCTGATCGTCCGCTGCAGCCGCCTCCACGGCACGAGCTCAGCTCCAGCCGACGAGCTCGCTACCAAGCAGGTGCTCCGCAGCCTCGCCCGCCGGATCGAAGCGGCAACCGCCGAAGCGGCCGAGCTCGAACGCGAGATCCTCGCCCACGTCCGCGCGCTCGCAGCGCAACTGCTCGACGAGCCCGGCGTCGGCCCGATCGTCGCCGCGCAGCTGATCGTTTCCTGGTCACACCACGGACGCGTCCGCTCCGAAGCCGCATTCGCACGACTCGCCGGCGCCGCCCCAATCCCCGCCTCCAGCGGACAAACCACCCGTCACCGGCTCAGCCGCGGCGGCGACAGACAACTCAACCGCGCCCTGCACACCGTCATCCTCCACCGCCGCCAACACGACGCGGCGACCAAGGACTACATCGCACGCCGGATCGCCGAAGGCAAAACACGACGCGACGCCGTCCGTCTACTCAAGCGCTACCTCGCCCGCCACCTCTACCGACTACTGCAACAACAGGAGCCGCTAATGACTTGACAAGTCATAGGAGCATCATTCCCGAACTGGCGCATCCAAGTCTCTCCTGATGACATGACGCATCAGGACTCGGCTGCGAAGGCCTATCAGCGGGCCGCCGCACCTGCCGTGGCTGCCGATTGCGGTCACGATATGGGCGCCAGGCGAAGGTGATGATCAACTCGCCCATCTTCAGGCAGCCGAGAAGGCCTGCCAAAGCAAGAGATCTTCCTAGGCTGTCGCAGGCGATTTGAGCCGGCTCTGGCTCAAGGCTTCTTCGCGACGATCGTGATCTCGACGTGCATGCCTGCGACGAGGTCGGCACGCACGGTCGTGCGCACCGGCTTCTCGCCGGGGAAGTGTTTCGCGTACTCGTCGTTGAACGCGCCGTAGTCGTCGAGGTCGGCCAGGTGCACGAGGCACGAGGCGACGTCGTCGAGCGATGCACCGACGCTCTCGAGCAGGTCGGCGACGTTGTGGAAGATCCGCGCGGTCTCCGCCGCGACGCCGCCGTCGACGAGCTTGTGGTCCGCGTCGAACCCGCCCTGGCCGGCGAGGAACACGAAGCCGCGGCGACGCGCAGAGAGGAGAACGGGAGGCTCAACGCGCGATCTCCCAGATGTGACCACCGGGATCGCGAAAGCTCGCGGTACGGATTCCCCAGGGTCGATCCATCGGGCCGTTCAGGAGGTCGACACCGCGCCTCCTCAGTTCCTCGCACATCGCGTCGACATCCTGAACGCCGAGCGTGAACTGGAACCGAGCCCCGGCGTCGGCAGACGCAACGATTGCCGGCTCGATCAGCCCGGGTGCCTCCGTGATCTTCAGCAGGTTGATGAGCGTTTCGCCGAAGCGGAACACCGTTGAGTTCTCGTCCTCGAACACCACCGGCAATCCGAACACCTCGCCGTAAAAACGCTTCGCCTCTCCAAGGTCTTCGACGAAGAGCGTGATCGCGGCGATAGCGCCGGGCCACGCTCCGTCTTTCACTTCAGTCGATTCGTCCATTTGCTCCTCTCTCGATTCAATCAACCAGACTCGGCGGAGCGGGAGAAATCATCGCGGAGAGATCCGGCCCGCGCGGGTCGTCCACGCGGAGGGTCCGAAACCGCGCCCGTCCAGTCCTCGGCCACTAGGCGAGTGCGTGCTCGAGCGCGGCGCGGTCCGTCGGACCGCCGTGCGCGGGCAGCACGAGCTCAACCGGTAGCTCGAGCAACGGTCGAAGCTGGAGGGCGACGTCGTCCCGCGTGACGTGCTTGCGACCGCCGAGTTGGATGCCCAATCCGTCGCCGAAGTCGGAAAGCGAGTCGCCCGAGACGATCGCGTTGATCGCCGGCAGCCAGAGGATGAGATCGTTGTCCTCGCGGCCTGCGTACGCGCGGATGCCGAACGGCCACGCTCCGGGACCGTGGAAGTGCCCTTCGCCTTCTCCCGCACGCAGCCAGGTGAGGTCGTCGCTCTCCATGCCGCGCACGCGCTCGGGGTCGATGCCGAACTTCTCGACCCAGTCCTGCCAGGTGTCGGCAGGCGGCGTGTGCACCGGCAGGCCGAGGTGACGCGCGTCGCGCTCGTGGTACGGCGCGGTCAGAACGACGGCGGTCGCACGCCGGCGCAGCTCATCGGGAACTGAAAGCGGGTCGAACAGGAGGAAGTCGTCGCCGAGCTCGATCGCGTACGACGAGACGAGCTCCGGCCACCATTGCTCCTCGTCCCAGTCGGGATGCCGCGACGTCCAGTGCCAGATGCCGGGTTGCAGCTCGCGCACGGCGGCATCCTACGTCCATCCGTCGGGGCCGCTAGTGTTGCGGCAGCACGAACCCTTTAACCCGGTTCAGCGAGGCCGGAAAGGAGTCGAATGACGACGCACGCCCCCGAAACGTCGGGGAAGGTCCTGCTCGACGCGGAAGCGCTGTCGCGGACGCTTTCGCGCATCGCCCACGAGATCATCGAGGCGAACCCGGAGCTCGACGACGTCGCGCTCGTCGGCATCCAGACGCGTGGCGTGCCGCTGGCGCAACGACTGGCGCGATTGATCGAGGAGCGCGCAGGCGACGCGCCGCAGCTCGGCGCCGTCGACATCACCTTCTACCGCGACGACGTGCACGTACGCGGAGGCGAAGCGCCGATGCATGCGCAGCCGATCGTCCGCGAGACATTGCTCGACTTCCCCCTCGAGGGGCGGACGGTCGTGCTCGTCGACGACGTCCTCTACACCGGCCGCACGATCCGCGCCGCGATCGAGGCGCTCTTCGACTACGGCCGGCCCGCCCGCGTCCAGCTCGCCGTCCTCGTCGACCGAGGCCACCGCGAGCTGCCGATCCGTCCCGACTACGTCGGCAAGAACCTGCCCACCTCCCGCACCGAACGCATTCAGGTGCAGCTCGTCGAGATCGACGAGGTCGACTCCGTCCTGCTCGTCTCCGTGCCCGAGGAGGAATCTCGATGACGTCCATCCGCCTCGTGCGCGACGACCTTCGCCCTCCGGGGCCGCCGCCGCGCCGCCATCTGCTCTCCATCGCCGATCTCGACCGCGACGATGTGCAGCGGCTGCTCGGCACCGCGCGCACGTTCGAATCGGCGCTCGACCGCGAGGTGAAGAAGCTGCCGACGCTGAAGGGCCGGCTCGTCGTGAATCTCTTCTACGAATCGTCGACGCGCACGTCGTCGAGCTTCGAGCTCGCCGCGAAGCGACTCTCGGCCGACACGCTCACGATCAAGTCCGCGGGCTCGTCGGTGGACAAGGGCGAATCGCTGAAGGACACCGCGCAGACGCTCGGCGCGTACGACCCGGACGTGATTGTCATCCGGCACCCGCAGATCGGAGCGCCGCAGCTCGTCGCCCGTGTCACCGACGCGCACGTCGTGAACGCCGGGGACGGGAAGCATCAGCACCCGACGCAGGCGCTGCTCGACCTGTACACGATGCAGCAGGAGTTCGACCGCCTCGAAGGCCTTCACGTCGCAGTGGTCGGAGATGTCCTGCACTCGCGGGTCGCGCGCTCGCTACTGCAGGCATTCGCGCTCGTCGGGATCCGGTGCACGCTCGTCGGCCCGCCGGCGCTGCTCCCGCGTGGGCTGGACGCGGAGATGACGACCGACATCGGCGTGATCCGCGACGCGGACGTCGTGTACGTCCTGCGCATGCAACAGGAGCGCATGGAAGCGGGCTCGAACTACGTCCCGAGCCTGCGCGAGTATGCAGCCAGGTGGGGTGTGACGCCCGATCGGCTACGACCGGGCCAGAAGGTCATGCACCCGGGACCAATGAATCGCGGCGTCGAGATCGACCCGCGCGTCGCGGACTCGGTCGACGCGCTCGTGGAGACGCAGGTGCGGTCTGGCCTCGTGATCCGGATGGCGGTCCTCTACGACGTGCTCACCGGCGGTCCCGTCGGGGTGCGCGCGCTCGCGGCCGCGGAGGTGGCGTGATGCTGTACCTGAAGGATCGCCCGGGAGCGAACATCGTCGTGCGAGGTGCACGCGTCCTCGACCCGGCGGAAGGGATCGACACGGTCGTCGACGTGCGCATCGACGCGGGCATCGTCGCCGCGATCGGCGAACAGCTCGACACGAACGAGCATCGCGTTGTCGACGGCGCCCGCCTCGTGCTCACGCCGGCGTTCGTCGACCCGCACGTCCACCTCCGTACGCCCGGACGCGAAGACGAGGAGACGATCGCAAGCGGCACGCAGGCGGCGGCGGCCGGCGGCTTCTGCGCAATCCTCGCCATGCCGAACACGGATCCGGTCGTCGACTCCGCGGCGACACTCGGGGCGCTCGTCGAGACGGCGGGTCGTGAAGCCGAGATCGCCGTCGGCTTCCTCGCCGCCATCACGCGTGGACAGCGCGGGGACGAGCTGACCGAGATGGCGGAGCTCGCCGACGCCGGCGCGGTCGCGTTCTCCGACGACGGCGTTCCCGTCGCGTCGGCCGGGATGATGCGCCGGGCACTGCAGTACTCGTCCATCACCGGGCGCAAGCTCGCGCTCCACTGCGAGGACCAGTCGCTCTCGCACGACGGGCACGTGCACGAAGGCGCAGTCGCGGCCGAGCTCGGCTTCGCCGGCTATCCGTCGGTGGCGGAGTCGGTGATGGTCGAGCGCGACCTCGCGCTCGCCGCGTACGAAGGACAGCCCATCCATCTGCTGCATCTCTCGTCCGTCGAATCGGTGGCCGCGCTTCGCCGTGCGCGGGCCGCCGGTGTCGCGGTGACGGCGGAAGTGACGCCGCACCATCTCGTGCTCACGGATGACGTCGTGCGCTCGCTCGACCCGAACGTGAAGATGAACCCGCCGCTGCGCGCAGAGCTCGATCGCGCAGCGCTGCTCGACGCGCTCCGGGACGGGACGATCGAGTCGATCGGTACCGACCACGCGCCGCACGCATTGCACGAGAAGGACGTTCCGTTCGAGGCGGCGCCGTTCGGCGTCACCGGCCTCGAGACGGCGTTCGCCGTCCTGTACACGCGGCTCGTGCAGCCCGGGCTCCTGCCGCTGGCCACCCTCGTCGAGCGAATGACGGCAGGACCGGCACGCGCTTTCGGTCTCGACCGGCCGCGTGTCGCCGTCGGCGCGGCTGCCAACCTCGTGCTCCTCGACCTCGAGCGCGAGTGGGACGTGGACGCGCAATCGTTCAGGTCGCGCTCGCGCAACAGCTGGCTACTCGGCGAGCGGCTCACGGGAGTGGTCGCGATGACGATCGCCGGCGGCGCGGTGGCGTTCGAGGCATGACCGGCTTCCTCGCACTCGAGGACGGGACCGTCTTCCGCGGTGAGTCGGTCGGCGCGGAAGGCTTCTCCGCGGGCGAGGCCGTCTTCACCACCGGCATGAGTGGCTACCAGGAGGCCGTCACCGATCCGAGCTTCGCGGAGCAGATCGTCTGCTTCACCGCGCCGATGGTCGGCAACTACGGCGTCGCCGACGCTCGCTCCGAGTCGGGCCGCGTGCATGCGAGGGCGGTGCTGATGCGGGAGGCACGCGGCCCGGAGTGGACGGACTGGCTGCGCGAGCAAGGCATCGTCGCGCTGTCGGGCATCGACACGCGGTCGCTCGTGCTGAAGATCCGCGCTCTCGGCTCGATGCGCGCGGTCGCCGTCGCGGGCGGCGGCTCGATCGAGGAAGCGGTCGAGGCGGCTCGTGCACTCCCGCCGATGGAGGGACGCGCGCTTGCGGCAGCCGTCTCGACAGCCGGGCGATACGTCTTCGCCGAAGAGGGCCGCGCGCGCGTCGCGGTCGTCGACTACGGCGTGAAGAACTCCGTGCTCCGCCGGCTCGCCGCCGCGGGCGCGGGCATCACCGTGCATCCGCACGACGTCGGCGCCGACGAGCTGGCCGGCTACGACGGCGTCCTCTTCTCGCCGGGGCCCGGCGACCCGGGGCCGCTCCAGCCGGAAGTGGCGACGATGCGCGACCTGCTCGGGCGCACGCAGGTGCTCGGCATCTGCCTCGGGCACCAGGTGCTCGCGCTCGCCACCGGCCACGAGACGTTCAAGCTCCCGTTCGGCCACCGCGGGGCGAACCATCCAGTCCTCCAACGCGCTGACCAGCGCGTACTCGTCACGAGCCAGAATCACGGCTTCGCCGTGCGCGCGACCGACACCGAGGTGGCGACGCACGTCTCGCTCTACGACGGCACCGTCGAAGGCCTCGAGTTCCCAGAGCTGCGCGCACGCTCGCTGCAGTTCCATCCCGAGGCCGGCCCCGGCCCGCACGACGCGTGGCCGCTGCTCGAGCACTGGGTGGACGAGGTCGCGGCCAATGCCTAGGGGCGGCATCGCAAGCGATGCCTAGGCGCACCGACATCGAGACGATCTGCCTCGTCGGCTCCGGCCCGATCGTGATCGGCCAGGCGGCCGAGTTCGACTACGCGGGCTGCCAGGCGCTGAAGGTGCTCCGCGAGGACGGCTTCCGCACGGTCGTCATCAACTCGAATCCGGCGACGATCATGACCGACCCGGGCTTCGCCGATCGCACGTATCTCGAGCCGCTCGACCTCGAGAGCGTTGCCGACGTCTTGCGCCGCGAGCGGCCGGACGCGCTCTTGCCCACGATGGGTGGGCAGACGGCGCTCAACCTCGCGCGCGAGCTCGCCCAGTCGGGCGTCCTCGCAGAGCTCGGCATCGAGCTCATCGGCGCGCCGCTCGACGTCATCAATCGCGCGGAGGACCGGCTGTTGTTCAAGCAGGCCGTCGAGAGCGTCGGGCTCCGCGTCCCGGATTCGGTGATCGTCACCGAGCTCGAGCAACTCGAGGGGCTGACGACGCCGTGTGTCGTCAGGCCCGCGTTCACGCTGGGAGGGCACGGCGGAGGGTTCGCGTCGACGCGCGAGGAGCTGCGCAAGCAGGTCGACATCGGCCTGCGCGAGAGCCCGATCGGCCAGGTTCTCGTGGAGGAGTCGGTGCGCGGCTGGGACGAGTTCGAGCTCGAGGTCGTGCGCGACCGTCTCGACAACGTCGTCATCGTCTGCTCGATCGAGAACCTCGACCCGATGGGGGTGCATACGGGCGACTCGGTCACCGTCGCGCCGCAGATGACACTCCCCGACGAGGCGTATCAGGAGCTGCGCGACGCGGCCGCGGCTGTGATCCGCGCAGTCGGCGTCGACACCGGTGGGTCGAACATCCAGTTCGCGCGCTCGCGCGAGACCGGCGACATGCGCGTGATCGAGATGAACCCGCGTGTGTCCCGCTCGTCCGCGCTCGCGTCGAAGGCGACGGGCTACCCGATCGCGAAGGTGGCCGCGAAGCTCGCCGTCGGCTACACGCTGGACGAGATTCCCAACGACTTGACCGGTACCACTCCGGCGAGCTTCGAGCCGACGCTCGACTACGTCGTCGTCAAGTTCCCGCGGTTCGCCTTCGAGAAGTTCCCCGGCGCCGACCGGACGCTCGGGACGCAGATGAAGTCGGTCGGCGAGACGATGGGCATCGGCCGCACGTTCGCGGAGGCGTTCCAGAAGGCGATGCGCTCCCGCGAGCTCGACGCCGGCGCCGCGACGCCGTGGCAGACGCTCGCCGACGTCCCCGAGGACGTGCACCCGTTCTTCGTCGAGGAGATCTGGCGCATCCAGGAGGCGCTGCTCGAGATCGCCGGAAGTGACGTGGAGCAGTTCGTCGCCGACGACTGGCTGCGGCTGAAGCGGCTCGGCATCTCCGACAGCGACATCGCCGCCGCCGCCGACGTGACCGAGACCGTCGTCCGCGCACGACGCCGCGACTGCGGCGTGCGTCCGGTGTACCGGCGCGTCGACTCGTGCGCGGGCGAGGTCGAGGCGGCCTCGAACTACTACTACTCCACCTGGGGCGAAGCGGAGGAAGCTGCTCCGACGGGGGCGAAGCCGCGCGTCCTCATCCTCGGCTCGGGCCCGAACCGGATCGGGCAGGGGATCGAGTTCGACTACTGCTGCGTGCATGCCGTGTGGACGTTCCGCGAGCTCGGCTACGAGGCAGTGATGGTGAACTGCAATCCGGAGACGGTCTCGACCGACTACGACACCTCCGACCGCCTGTACTTCGAGCCGCTCGACGCCGAGTCGGTGCTCGCGATCTGCGACCGCGAGCGGCCCGAGGGCGTCGTCATCCAGTTTGGAGGCCAGACGCCGCTCAAGCTCGCGCGCGCGATCGAGGAGGCGGGATACAAGATCCTCGGCACGCCGTACGACGCCGTCGACCTCGCCGAGGACCGCGAGCGCTTCGCCGGCCTGTTGCGCGCGCACGACATTCGCTCGCCGGGGTGGGGGATGGCGTCGTCGAGCGACGAGGCGGTGGAGGTCGCGAACGACATCGGCTACCCGGTGCTGATCCGGCCGTCGTACGTCCTCGGCGGCCGCGCGATGCGCGTGTGCTTCAGCGACGAAGAGGTGCGCGAGGTGCCCGTGCTCGGACGGGTGCTCGTCGATCGCTTCCTGGAGGACTCGGTGGAGATCGACGTGGACGCACTCTGCGACGGCGTCGACACGTACGTGGCCGCGGTCATGCAGCACGTGGAAGAGGCCGGCATTCACTCCGGCGACTCGTCGTGCGTCCTGCCGGCGCCGGGCCTGTCGCCGGTGCAGCAGGAGGAGATCCAGCGGACCGTGCGCACCCTCGGCCGCGCGCTCGGCGTCGTCGGGCTGCTCAATGTGCAGCTCGCGCTCACGCCCGCCGGTGACCTGTACGTGCTGGAGGCGAATCCGCGCGCGTCGCGCACCGTCCCGTTCGTGAGCAAGGCGACCGGCGTGCAGCTCGTTCCCGCCGCGTGCCGGCTCGCCGCAGGAGCGCGCGTCGGCGACCTCGGTCTGCCGCGCGAGCGGCCGCCGAAGCAGTGGAGTGTGAAGGCGGCTGTGCTTCCGTTCGCGCGCTTCGTCGGCAGCGACCCGGTCCTCGGTCCGGAGATGCGCTCCACCGGAGAGGTGATGGCGAGCGCAGCCGACCTTCCCACCGCGCTCGCGAAGGCGGAACGGGCAGCGGGACGCACGCTGCCCCACGAAGGCGCGGTGTTCCTCTCCATCCGTCCGGTGGAGCAGAAGTCCGCCGTTCCGATCGCGGCGACGCTCGCCGGTCTCGGCTTCCGGCTGTACGCAACCGAAGGGACGGCGGCCACGCTCGCGGGCGCCGGCCTCGACGTCGAAGCTGTGCGCAAGCTGAGCGAAGCCGAGGGCGACGAGCTGACGGTCATCGATCTCATCCGCCGCGGGCGATGCGATCTCGTCATCAACACGCCCGAGGGCCGGAATGCGCGCTCGGACGGGTACGCGATCCGCGAGGCAGCGCTGAGTCGTCGCGTCCCGTGCATTACAACCATCTCCGGTGCGGCGGCGGCGGTGCACGCGATCGCGAACGCGCGCGCGGAGCAGGCGCTGTCGCTGCAGGAGCGGATCGATGCCGAGACGCGAACGGCGTAGCGTCAGCGGCCTCGAAGCGGTCGGCGCGTACACGCTGCTTCGCCTCGAGCGCGGCGGGCTCGACCCTGGAGTGCCGGGACAGTTCTTCATGCTCGAGGCGCCGGGCCGCCTGCTGCCGCGCGCGCTGTCGCTGTGTCTTGCACCCCCCGACGAGCTCGCGTTCCTGCTCGACGCGGTCGGCCCCGGGACGGAGGCGCTCTGCGCCCTGCAGCCCGGCGATCGCATCCACGTCTTCGGCCCGCTCGGAAACGGCTTCCGGCTCGACGTCGAGCGGCCGCTCCTCGTCGGCGGGGGCATCGGGATGGCGCCGCTGCCGTATCTCGCCGAGAAGATCGGGCGCCCGCCGGTCGTGCTCGGCTTCCGATCGGATCGCCATGCCGAAGCCGCGGCACTCATGCCCGGCGCCGAGGTCGTCGTCGACCCGGTGCTCGTCACCGAGCTGATCGAGCCCGGCTTCGACGTGCTCGCGTGCGGGCCGGAGCCGATGCTGCGCGCGGTTGCCGAACGGAGCCCGGGTGCGCAGCTCGCGTGGGAGGCGGCGATGGCCTGCGGGTACGGCGCCTGTTACGGGTGCGCATTCGAGATCGACGGCGAGCTGAAGCGGCTGTGCGTGGAGGGACCCGTTCTTGCGGCTGCTTAACGCCTCGGGCTGCCTCGACGTGCTGACGGCGCCGGAGGTGGGGCGGCAGCTCGACGGCTTCGTCACGAAGACGATCACCCCGTTGCCGCGCGAAGGGAACGCACCGCCTCGCATCGCCGAGACGGCGCACGGGATGCTGAACGCGATCGGCCTCGCGAACCCCGGGCGCGAGCGCTTCCTGGCAGAGACGCTCCCTCGTCTGCACGAGCTGAAGCTGCCGCTCTGGATCTCCGTCGGCGGCTTCTGTGCCGCCGACTACGCCGAGACCTGCGTCGCACTCGCCGGCGTCGAGGCGATCGAGCTGAACCTCTCGTGCCCGAACGTCGACGAGGCGGCCGACTCGGCCGCGGAGATCGTCGCCGCGTGCCGGCGGGTCACGGCGCTGCCGCTGTACGCGAAACTCTCGGCGGCACATCCCGACCTGGGAGAGGTCGCGCGTGCGGTCGCGGCCGCCGGGGCGGACGGTCTCTCGCTCATCAACACGCTGCGTGGCATGGCGCTTCATCCGCGAACGCTCGAGCCGGTGCTCGCCCGCGGGCAAGGCGGGCTCTCCGGGCCGTCCCTCAAACCGGTCGCGCTCGCCGCAGTGCACACCTGCTATGCGGCGACGAAATTGCCCATCGTCGGGATGGGCGGAGTTGTTACAGGGCAGGACGTCGTGGAGCTCGTCGCCTGCGGCGCGCGCGACGTCGCGCTCGGGACCGCGCTCTTCTCGGACCCGGATGCACCCTCGCGCGTGCGCGCCGAGATCGCCTCGGTGGACCTGGACGAGGTATTCGGGACCGCGCACAAAGTGAGTGAAGTGCTCGCTTGATCCGCGCCGGAGCGTTGGTAGTATCGGGCGCTCATGCCGACGGCCGCGAAGACGCAAGCGCACGCACCTCTCCGGTCGCTCGATCAACGCATGGACGCACTGAAGCGCGCGAACGATGTGCGCGTCCGCCGCGCGAAGCTCAAGAAGGACCTCAAGGACGGCCGGGTGCGCATCGAGCAGATCCTCGTCAACCCACCCGAGTACGTGTCGACGGCGAAGGTCATCGACATCCTCATGGCGGTCCCGAAGTTCGGACGAGTGAAAGCAGCGCGCTTCCTCAACACGTGCCGCATCAGCCAGTCGAAGACCGTCGGTGGTCTCTCCGATCGTCAGCGCGCGGAGCTGATTGACCTCTTCCACAAGTAGAGCCCCCTCCGTCATCGTCGTCACCGGCCCGTCGGGAGCCGGCAAGGGGACGTTGATCCGGGAGGTGCTCGAACGCGTCCCCGGCATCGGTGCGACCGTTTCGGCGACGACCCGCGACCGGCGCCCCGGGGAGCAGGACGGCAAGGAGTACTCCTTCTTGAGCACCGAGGACTTCCTGCATCGTGTCGAACGCGGGGAGCTGCTCGAGTACGTGACCTACGTGTCGGGCCACCGGTACGGCACCCTGCGCTCCGAGCTCGACCGGATTCGAAGCGAGGGCAAGGTGCCGCTGCTCGAGCTCGAGACCGAGGGTGCGCTACGGGTCAAGGGTGAGGTTCCCGGTGCGGTGACGATTTTCATCTCGGCGAGCGTGGAGGAGCTCGAACGGCGTCTGCGCGAGCGCGCGACCGAGAGCACGGGCGAGATCGGCGAGCGGATCGCGCTCGCCCGCCACCAGCTGGAGCAGGCCGACGAGTTCGACTACACGGTCGAGAACGACGAGCTCGACCGGGCGGTGGAGGAGCTCACGAGGCTGGTCAGCGGCCTGCTTGCACCTGCCGGTACCATGTCCCGACCATGATTCACCCTCGCGTCGATGACCTGCTGCAGAACGTGGACTCGCGCTACGCCCTCGTGATCGTGGCGGCGAAGCGCGCGCGGCAGATCAACAACTACCATCACCAGCTCGGCGAGGGCACCTTCGACGACAATCCGCCGCCGCTCGTCGAGTCACGCTCGAAGAACTACCTCACCATGGCGATGGAAGAGATCGCCGAGGGTCTTCTGAGCTACGACTACCCCAAGTCGTAAGTCCCCAGAACGTGCTGCGCACTTTCCGTGGCTGATATCCCCGAGTCCACCCTCACGGTCGTCGGCAACGAGATCGAGGCCGACGCCCTGTGCGGGCTCCTCCGCGCGAACGGCATCGAATGCTTCCACCGCCCGACGGATGCCGCGGCCGGCGGTTCGTACGGAGCCTTGTCGATGTCGGGGCCGACCGAGGTGGTCGTGAACGACGAGGACCTCGAGGCCGCGCGGAAGCTTTTGCCCCCAGCGTAGGCATCATTTCTTGATGGCTCGGATCCTGCTCGGCGTTACCGGCGGCATTGCGGCTTACAAGGCCTGCGAGGTCTGCCGCCTCTTCGTGAAGGGCGGGCACGAGGTTGTCCCGCTCGTCACGCCCGGGGCGGAGCGCTTCGTCACCGCCGAGACCTTCCGCGCGCTCGCGCGCCGGCCGGCCGGAGAGGACGTCTACCTGCACCTGACGCGCGCCGACCTTCTCATCGTGGCGCCGTGCACCGCCAACACGCTGGCCAAGCTCGCGCACGGGATTGCGGACAACGTCCTGACCGAGGCGGCGCTCGCGCATCGCGGGCCTGTTCTCGTTGCTCCGGCGATGAACCCGCGCATGTGGTCGCACCCGGCGACGCGCGCGAATGCGGAGACATTGCGCGCCCGCGGCATCGTGCTCATCGGTCCCGACGAGGGCGAGACGGCCGAAGGCGAGCTCGGCGTCGGGAGGATGGTCGAGCCGGACGAGATCGTGCGCGCCGCCGAAGAGCTGCTCGCCGGCAACAGCAAGCTGAAGGGAAAGCGCGTGCTCGTCTCCGCCGGCGGGACGCGCGAGCCGATCGACACGGTGCGCTTCGTCGGGAACCGCTCGTCGGGACGCATGGGTGTCGCGCTTGCGGCGGAAGCGCGGCGGCGCGGCGCGCACGTGGCGCTCCTCGGGGCCAACCTCGCCGTGCCGGCGCCCCTCGGTGTCGAGCTCGTCGAGACGCCGACCGCAGCCGACCTCGAACGGGAGGCGCTCGCGCGCGGCATGGACGCCGACGTCGTCGTCATGGCAGCAGCCGTCGCCGACTACCGCCCGGCGCTCGCCCTCGCGGGGAAGCGGCCGAAGGACACTGCCGCTTGGACCGTCGAGCTCGAGCCGACCACCGACGTGCTGGCAACGCTCGGCGCGTCGAAGCGTCCGGGCCAGATCCTCGTCGGCTTCGCCGCCGACGAAGGCGTGCCCGGCCTCTCGCGCGCGCGGGCGAAGCTCGATCGCAAGAACGCCGACCTGTTCGTCTACAACGACGTCGGGCGTGCGGACATCGGCTTCGACTCCGCTGCCAACGAGGTGACGCTGATCGCGGCCGGTGGTGAGCGCGCCGTTCCGAAGGCGCCGAAGGACGAGATCGCCGCGGCGATCCTCGACGAAGTCGAGAAGCTGATCCACTGAACGCCGTCGTCATGGCGGCCGGGGAGGGGACGCGCATGCGTCCACTGACCGAGCGCTGGCCGAAGCCCGTGCTGCCGATCGACGGGCGCCCGGTGATCGCCACGCTCCTGCGCGAGCTCGCCGCCGCAGGCTGCGCGCTCGTGGTCGTCGTCACCGGACACCTGGCGGAGCAGGTCGAGGAGCTCGTCGGCGACGGCAACGCGTTCGACCTCGAGATTCGCACCGTGCGCCAAACCGGCGTCCTCGGCTCCGGGGACGCGGTTCAGCGTGCGCTCGCGGCGGGCATCGAACTGCCCTGCCTCGTTCTCGCCGCCGACACGGTGTTCACCGCCGGAGACGTCGGGGTGTTCGCCCAGGCGTTCGCCCGCTCGGGCGCCGCCGGTGCGATGAGCGGTCGCCGCGACCCGCCGGCCGAGTTCCCCCACCGGGCTGCGCTGAAGATCGTCGACGGCCTCGTCGTTAAGCCGATCGACGACGATCCGACCAATCCGGTCGGAAGCGCGCCGCTGTGGGGGCTCGGGCCTGAGCTCGGTCCGTTCCTGGAGGCCCTCACCGGCCCGCCGTTCGAGCTCGGCGTCGCCTTCGAGAACGCGATCGCGGCTGGGCTGCCGATCGCAGGATTCGAGATCGGGAAAACGCGGGATTTGACGTATCCGATTGACTTGATGAAGGAGAACTTTCCGTATCTGAGGTCATGAGCGAATCGACGTACAGCCTCTTCCAGCAAGGCAGGGCGCACCTGCAGCGCGGCATGCCGGCCCAGGCGACGGTGGCGCTCGAGAAGGCGAAGAAGCGGGAGCCGAACAAGGAATCGATCCGTGAGGCGCTGGGCATCGCGTACTTCCGGATTCGCCGCTGGGACGCGGCCGAGGCGGAGTTCCGCACGCTGCTCGAGCTCTCCCCGGTGAACGACTACGCCCACTACGCCCTCGGCCGCTGCCTGGAGAAGCAGGGCCGCACGCACGAGGCGAACGGGCACTACAAACTCGCGAGCTCCTTGAAGCCGGAGTCCGAGCAGTACCGCGCGCGGATACAGGAGCTCGACTAGGAGAGCCGGTCGCCGGTGACGCGGCGGACCTCGTCGAGCGACGAGAGCCCCGCGACCGCGAGCCGAAGCCCGTCCTCGCGTAGCGTCGTCATTCCGTCCGCAACCGCCTCGGCGAAGATCTCGTCGGTCGACCCGGACTCGATCAGCTTGCGCAGGCGCCCGTGGACGGCGAGGACCTCGTACAGCGCGACGCGGCCGGCGAACCCCGTCCCGCCGCACTGCACGCATCCGACCGCTCGGTGCAGGATCGTCTCCGGGCCCGAGTCGACGATCCCGAGCTCTCCGAGCTCCGCCTCGTTCGGCTCGTACGGCTCGCGGCACTGCAGGCAGAGCCGGCGTGCGAGTCGCTGCGCGACGATGCAGTTGATCGATGTCGCCAGGAGGCTCGGCTCTGCTCCCATGTCGCCCAGTCGCGCGATGGACGAAGCCGCGTTGTGCGTGTGCAGCGTCGTCAGCACGAGGTGGCCCGTCATCGCCGCCTGAATCGCGATGCGCGCCGTCTCCTCGTCGCGGATCTCGCCGACGAGGAGCACGTCGGGATCGGATCGAAGAATCGTCCGCAGCCCGCGCGCGAACGTCAGGCCGCTCTTGAAGTTCACTTCGATCTGGTTCACGCCGGGCATCTGGTACTCGACCGGGTCTTCGATCGTCATGAGGACGCGCTCGCTCTGGTTCAGCACGTCGAGCGCCGCGTAGAGCGTCGTGGTCTTGCCGGAGCCGGTCGGCCCGACCGCGAGCACGGCGCCGTACGGCTGCCGGATTGCACGCGCGAAGCGCTCCTCGGCGTCGGCGCTCATCCCGAGCTCGCTCAAGCCGAGGCGCGAGCCCGGCCGGTTCATGACGCGCAGCACGATCTGCTCGCCGTGCGTCGTCGGGAGGATGGCGACGCGGATGTCCATCGGGTGGCCGCCGTACCGAACCGACATGCGTCCGTCCTGGGGCGCGCGCCGCTCGGCGATGTCGAGCTCTGCCATCACCTTCAAGCGGCTCGTAATCGACGGTTGGAGCGACCTCGAGATCGTCGTGAACTGGCGCATGACGCCGTCGATCCGGGCGCGCACGGCAAGGTGCCCGGCCTCCGGCTCGAAGTGGAGGTCGGATGCGCCTTCGGCGATCGCACGGGAGATGAGCGAGTTGACGGCGTTGATAGCCGGTGCGCTCGCCGCGATGCTGCGCACGTCGTCGAGATCCGGACCCTCCTCCTCCTCCTCTTCTGAGCCGTCCGTGATGTGGAGCACCTCGCTGTAGAAGCGGTTGATCGCTGCCGCAACGTCGGTCGCGGCCGAGACGGCGAGCCGGACGTTCACGCCGAGGGTCAGCTTGAGGTCGTCGGAGGCGAGGACGTTGGTCGGGTCGGCGACCGTGACGAGCACGAGGTCGTCGCGGAGGAAGCGCACCGGAAAGGCCTCGTACCGGCGCGCGTACTTCTCGGGCAGCAGCTCGAGCGTGCGTGGGTCGATCTGGACGGTCGTCAGGTCGAGGTACTCGAGGCCGTGCTGCTCGGCGAGCAGTCGTGCGACCGTCCCCGCCGGGACCCAGCCGCGGGAGACGACGATCTCGCCAATGCGTCGGCCTGTGACGTCCTTCTCGGCGAGGGCCTGCTCGAGCTGCTCGGTCGTGAGCACGCCGTCGCGCAGGAGCAGCGTGCCCAAGGGCACGCGCCACGTACCCTCCGGCGCCAGGCGTACGGGAAGGGAGGTGGGGAGGTCTGCAGGGCTCTCCACGATGCCTCTATCGGACTATGGTGCGCGCGCCATGAGGGCTGTCTGCCAGCGGGTCAGCCGGGCGCAGGTGCGGGTCGACGGCCGCACGGTGGGCCAGATCGGGCCGGGACTCTGCGTCCTCCTCGGGGTGGCGCGCGGGGACGGGAGGGAAGACGCAGGCCGGGTCGCGGGCAAAGTGGCCCGCCTCCGGGTCTTTCCCGACGAGGCGGGCCGGTTCGACCGGAGCGTTCTCGACGCCGGCGGAGCGGCGCTCGTGGTGTCCCAGTTCACGCTCATCGCAGACGCGGCGAAGGGGAACCGGCCGAGCTTCACCGATGCGGCGCCGCCGGAGGAGGCCGAGCCCGTGTACGAACGGTTCTGCGCAGAGCTCGAGGCGCTCGGCGTCCCGGTCGAGCGCGGCGTCTTCGGCGCGCACATGGAACTCGAGCTCGTGAACGACGGGCCTGTGACCATCGTCCTCGGATGAGGATCCTCGTCACCGGCGGCGCCGGGTACCTCGGATCGGAGGTCTGCTTGCAGGCCGTCGACGCTGGCCACGACGTCGTCGCCACCGAGCTGCACACGCCGGCGCCGTTCGGCCGCCGGCTGGCCCTCGACCTGCGTGAGCCGTTCGAGGTGGGCGATGTGGACGTCGTCGTGCACACGGCGTACGTCCAGGCCGATCCGGACATGATCGTCCGCAGCACACGCAACGTCGCCGCCGCTGCCGATCGCGCCGGCGCCCGGCTCATCCACCTCTCCACCGACCTCGTCTTCGACGGCGAGCACGCGCCGTACGGCGAGGAGGACGAGCCACGTCCCGTGTCCGCCTACGGGCAGTCGAAGCTCGAGGCCGAGCGCTTCGTCCACGGCCTCGTCGTCCGCACGTCGCTCCTCTATGGAAAGCCCGGCCCCCAGGAAGCGCTTGCCGCCCGCGACGACGTCGTCTTCCACACGGACGAGATCCGGTGCCCGACGCACGTCTCCGATCTCGCCGCGGCGCTGCTCGAGCTCGCGGCGCTCGACCTCACCGGCGTGCTGCACGTCGCCGCCGCCGAAGCCGTCTCCCGCCTGGAGCTCGCGCGACTCCTCGGAGCCCGCGAGCCGCGCGGTGTTCCCACCCCTCCAGGGCGTGCCCGGAACGTCGCCCTGGACTCGTCGCGGGCCGCACGCCTCCTGGAGACGAGACTGCGCGGAATCCGCGAAATCAAGCGCTGATTGCTACACTCCTGAGACCATTTTCACCGGTTCGGCGAAATGGGCCTGCGGGCCCATTTTTTGTGACAGGAGCGATATTTGGCGGACGTACGGCAGAAGGAAAAGCAGCTGGAGCGCGAGATCAGCGAACGCGTCGAGGGCAGCCTCGACGGCGTCGAGGTGCTCGCGGTCGAGCTGCAGGGCCCGGACCGGTTCACCGTGTTCGTCGACCACGCTGCCGGCGTCGACCACGCGCTGTGCGCGCGCGTCACCGACAGCCTGCGCGACTACCAGCGTCAGTACGCCATCGACGTCTCCTCGCCAGGGATCGAGCGGCCGCTGCGTAAACCGGAGCATTTCGCCGGCGCGGTTGGGCGCCGCGTGAAGCTCCGCACGCTCGGTCGCCGGCAGCTGAAGGGCGAGGTTGTTTTTGCAGACGAGAGCCGAGTGCGAGTCGACGAGACCGAGATTCCGTACGACGAGATCGTGCGGGCGAACCTGATCGACGGAGAGGTGTGACATGAGCCAGGAGATCATCGAAGCCGTTCGCGAGATCGAGCGTGACAAGGGCATCGAGGAAGGCGCGCTCGTGTCCGCGCTCGAGGATGCGCTGCTCGCCGCATACAAGAAGACCCCAGGCGCATCGCGCCACGCGGCCGTCGAGATGGACAACCAGGGCGACTTCCGCGTGTTCTCGATCGAGCTTCCCGGCGACATCGAGACACGGCTGCTCGAAGAGGCCCGCGAGCGCAAGCTCGAGGAGCTCGAGCGCCTCGAGGAGGAGACGGGCGAGCGCCAGCACACCCTCATCACCGACGACGACCTCGACATCGACTGGTCGGACATTCCCGAGAACCAGGTTCAGCGCGAGGACGTGACGCCGGAAGGCTTCGGCCGCATCGCCGCGCAGACCGCGAAGCAGGTCATCCTCCAGCGGATCCGCGAGGAGGAGCGCCGGATGATGTACGACGAGTACATCGACCGCGTCAGCGAAGTCGTCACCGGCATCGTGCAGCAGGCCGGCGACCGCAACAACGTCCTCGTCGACCTCGGCAAGGTCGAGGCGCTGCTGCCCCGCTCGGAGCAGGTCGACGGTGAGCGCTACGAGCAGGGCTCGCGCATCAAGGCTGTCATCACCGAGGTTCGGTCCGGGACGAAGGGGCCGCAGGTCATCCTCTCGCGCCGCGACCCGGAGCTCATCAAGACGCTGTTCGAGCTCGAGGTGCCGGAGATAGCCGACGGCCTCGTCGAGATCCGCGGCGTCGCGCGCGAGCCGGGCTACCGCTCGAAAATCGCGGTCGAGTCGCACACGCAGGGCGTCGATCCCGTCGGTGCGTGCGTCGGGCCGAGAGGCTCGCGCGTGCGCATGGTCGTATCCGAGCTGCGCGGCGAGAAGATCGACATCATCCCGTGGAACCCGGAGCCGGCACGCTTCGTCGCGAAGGCGCTCTCCCCGGCGCGCGTGCGCGAGGTGTACCTCGACGACGACGCGAAGGAAGCGACCGTCGTCGTCCCCGACGACCAGCTCGCGCTCGCCATCGGCAAGGAGGGCATGAACGCCCGGCTCGCCGCGCGTCTCACCGGCTGGAAGATCGACATCCAGAGCGACAGCGAGTTCGCACAGGCCGAGGCCGATGTCGCCTTCGGCGGCGGTGGAGACGAGCAGGATCTGTCCGGCCGCTGCGGTGCGATCCTCGCCAACGGCAAACGGTGCCCGAACGCGGCGCTACCCGGCTCCCGCTGGTGCGGCGTGGCCGCACACCAGGCGCTCGCGCTCGAGGACGTTCCGGACGACGAGGAGCCGGTCGTCCCCGAGGACGAGCCCGAGCTCGAGGCCGTCATCTCGCCGCCGGAAGCAGAGAGCTTCGGCCCGTCATCGTCCGGCCCGGAGCCGGACGAGGTCGACGACGAGGCGCCTGCCGACGTCGCTGCGACCCACGGTCCCAACGCCACCGCGATCGCGGAGGCGGAAGACGAGGTCGACCTCGACACCGCCCATCCGCAGGTCGCTCCGCTGGAGGAGATTCCCGCCGGCATCCCGGTCGAGCAGGAAGGGGCGGAAGCGGAGTAATGGCAGTTCCGCTCAGGCGGTGCGCCGGCTGCGGCCGGCGCTCACCGCAGCGTGAGCTCATCCGCTTCGTCGCCGTCGACGGGGAGCTCGTTCGCGGTCCCGCCGCCGCACCGGGTCGCGGCGCGTATACGTGCCGGCGGCTTGCCTGCTTCGAGCGTGCGACCGCTCAGCGGGGCTTCGATCGCACGCTGCACACGCCCGTCCGGATCGATCCCGCGCTTGCTCGCATCTACACTGGACCGGCGTATGCCTAACGGAGGGAACAGACCGAACCGCCCGCTCCGCCCTCGCGGCGGCGGCGGAGCTGCGGGCCGGCGCCGGCGCGTTGTCATCGACAACCAGGCCGCCCGTCCGCGCGCGGACGGCCGCCAGTCGCGCGGCCGCAACGAAGGGCCGCCGCGCGAGCCGCGCACGACGCCTCCGGTCCAGCCGACCGGGCCCGTCACCGTCGAGTCCGGCGTCACTGTCCGCGATTTCTCGCAGGCGCTCGGCGTCCCGATGCCGGAGCTGATCAAGATTCTCATGGCCCTTGGCCAGATGCGCACGGCGACGCAGTCGCTCACCGACGAGGAAGTGGAGCTGATCGGCGCCGAGCTCAAGCGCGAGGTGCAGATCAAGCACGCGTCCGACGAAGAGGACGACGAGCCGGAGACGTACGACGATCCCGAAGAGGCGCTCGTCACACGTCCGCCGGTCGTCACGATCATGGGCCACGTCGACCACGGCAAGACGACGCTGCTCGATGCGATCCGCAACGCGAAGGTCGTCGCGACCGAGGCGGGCGGCATCACGCAGCACATCGGCGCCTACCAGGTCAACGTCGATGGCCGGAAGGTCACGTTCCTCGACACGCCGGGCCACGAAGCCTTCACCGCCATGCGCGCCCGCGGCGCGAAGGTGACAGACATCGCCGTCCTCGTCGTCGCAGCAGACGACGGCGTCATGCCGCAGACGAAGGAGTCCATCTCGCACGCCCGCGCCGCGGATGTGCCGATCGTCGTCGCGATCAACAAGATCGACCTGCCCGACTCGAACATCGACCGCGTCAAGGCCGAGCTCGCCCAGGAAGGGCTGCAGCCGGAGGACTGGGGCGGGACCACGCAGTTCGCAGAGGTGTCGGCGAAGACGCAGGTCGGCCTCGATGCGCTGCTCGAGAAGATCCTGCTCGTCGCCGATCTCGAGCTCGATCCGAAGGCGAACCCGAACACGGAAGCGTCCGGCCCGATCATCGAGTCGCGCCTCGACGTCGGCCGCGGCCCGGTGGCGACGATGCTCATCCACCGCGGGACGCTGATCGTCGGTGACGCGATCGTGGCTGGAGATGCGCACGGGCGCGTGAAGGCGCTCTTCAACTACAGGGGCGAGAAGATTCAGAAGGCCCTCCCCGGCGAGCCGGTGGAGATCCTCGGCTTCGACAAGCCACCGCCGGCAGGCGAGCTGGGGCGCGTCGTCGAGAACGACCGGCTCGCGCGCGAGCTGGCCACGCGGCGTGCGGAGCGGCTCCGCCGCGAGCAGCTGGCGACGCAGCGCACGAGCGGCGTGTCGCTGGAGAACCTGTTCGAGCAGATGCAGACCGGCGAAGTCGCCGACCTCAACCTCGTCGTCAAGGGCGACGTCGTCGGGTCCGTCGAGGCTGTCGTGTCGGAGCTCTCGAAGTTCGAGCATTCCGAGGTGCGGCTGAACGTGATCCACCAGGGCGTCGGCGCGATCACGCAGAACGACATCATGCTCGCGTCCGCGTCCGACGCGCTCATCGTCGGCTTCAACGTACGGCCGAACGCGGAAGCGCGCGAGCTCGCGCTACGTGAAGGCGTCGAGATCCGCAGCTACAACGTCATCTACCAGCTCACGGACGACATCGAGCGGGCCCTCGTCGGCAAGCTCGCCGCGGTCAAGACGGAAGAGACCATCGGCGAGGCCGAGGTCAGAGCGCTGTTCAAGGTGTCGCGCCTGGGAACCATCGCCGGTTGCATGGTGACGCACGGCGTCGTGCGGAGGAATGCGGACGTTCGCGTCATCCGCGACGGCACCGTCATCTACACGACGACGATCGGCGCGCTGAAGCGGTTCAAGGACGACGCACGCGAAGTGGCGGAGGGCTTCGAGTGCGGCATCCTCCTCGACGGCTTCAACGATGTGAAGGAAGGCGACGTGCTCGAGGCGTTCGAGACGCGCGAGGTCGAGCGCACCTCGCTCGACGAAGCTCCTTCCGCCGCCGCTTCCTAACCGCGCACGGGCCGCGATGGCCAGCGGCTTCGTCGGGATCCTCACCTGCGAGCTGCAGTTCCCCGAGTCGCACTCGCTGAAGGAGAAGCGGCACCACCTCCGCTCCGCGAAGGCGCAGCTGCAGCGCCGCGTCGGCGCCTCCGTGGCGGAGGTCGACCACCACGACGTGTGGCAGCGCGCGCGCATCACCGTCGCTTGCGCCGCTCGTGAGCACGGCGAGGTCGAGCGGCTGCTCGACGAGGCCGAACGGTGGCTGCGCGGACAGGAGTGGGAGGTCGCACTCGCCGAGCGTCTCGTCGTCGACCCCGACGACTGAGCCGATGCGGGTCTCGCTCACGACGCTCGTCCGCGAGTGGGGACGCATCGGGTGCATCGGATTCGGCGGGCCGCCGACGCACATCGCGCTGCTCCGAGATCTCTGCGTGCGCAAGCGCGGTTGGCTGACGGAGAGCGACTTCGAGGACGCGATCGCCGCGTGCAACCTGCTTCCGGGTCCCGCCTCCACGCAGCTCGCGATCTATTGCGCCTGGCGGCTGCGCGGACGACTCGGCGGGCTCGTCGGCGGTGCTGCGTTCATCGTTCCGGGGCTCGCGCTCATCATCGGCCTCGCGGCCGTGTTCCTTTCGTCGGCGCCGCCGCGCTGGGTGCTCGGCGCAGGGGCGGGGGCCGGAGCAGCCGTCGCCGCAGTGGCGGTGCGCGCCGGGGCTTCGCTCGTCCCCGGCAGCTGGGCGCGCGTCTCGTCTGCGGGCCGGCTCCGCTGGATCGGCTACGCCGTTGCCGGCGCTGCGGCGGCTTCGCTCGTCGGTGCGTGGGTCGTCCTCGTCCTTCTCGTCTGCGGTGCGGTCGAGTTGCTCATTCGGCGCGGCGGGACGGCGGCGTTTCTCCCGCTCTTCGCGGCCGCGCCCGCAGGCGGCCTGCTCGCGCTCGTCTGGGTTGCGTTCAAGGTCGGCGCGCTCTCCTACGGCGGCGGCTTCGTCATCGTCCCGCTCATGCAGGCCGATGCGGTCGCGCACTACCACTGGATGACGGCGGCGCAGTTCCTGAACGCCGTCGCCCTCGGTCAGCTCACGCCGGGTCCCGTCGTCCAGACCGTCGCCGTCGTCGGCTACGCCGCGCGGGGCATCGGCGGCGCTCTTCTCGCCGCGCTCGTCGCCTTCACGCCGTCCTTTGCCTTCGTCCTCGTCGGCGGCGACCGGTTCGACCGGATCCGCAGGGACGCTCGGGCGCGCGCCTTTCTCGACGGCGCCGGCCCGGCCGCGATCGGGGCGATCGTCGGGGCGGCCGTCCCCCTTGCGCGCGCATTGCACGAGAACTGGCAGTTCGGCGTCCTTGCCGCGGCGGCCGTCGTCCTCCTTCTGCTGCGGCGCAGCATCGTCGTCACGCTGCTCCTCGCCGGAGCGGTGGGCATCATCGCCGCACTCGCGGGCGCGCCCCTGCGACACTAGGGCTCATGCCCGACCGAATGCGCAGGGTGAACGAGTCGGTGCGGCAGGTGCTGGCCGAAGCGCTCCTCGAGCTGAAAGATCCCCGCATCGGCCTCGTGACGGTGACGGGGGTCGACACGACCTCGGACCTTCGCCAGGCGACCGTCTTCGTGAGCGTCTTCGGCTCTGCCCGCAAGCGGAATGCCTCGCTCCAGGGGCTCGCCGCCGCCCATGGGCTGCTGCAGGGACGGCTGGCGCGGGAGCTGAGAATGAAACGAACCCCTCAACTGACCTTCGAGTACGATCCGACGGTCGAGCGCGGCGTGCGCATGACCCACCTCATCGATGAGCTCGCCCCAGACGACGAGTGACCTGCAAGCCGTGGTCGACGCGCTTCGCGCGAACGACCGCTTTGTCGTGGTCAGCCACGAGAACCCGGACGGCGACTCCCTCGGCTCGCTGCTCGCGACGACGCTCGCGCTCAGACAGCTCGGCAAGGATGCGGTCATGTATCTCAGCGGCGACTCGCCGATCCCGCGCGAGTACGGGTTCATGCCCCTCGATGACCTGACGCGCACGGTGCCGACCGACATCTCCGAGCGCGTGCTCGTCGCCGTCGACTGCGCGAAGGCGGATCGCATCGGCCCTGACCCCGAGCCGCTTCTGGCCGCGAAGCTCAAGCTCGACATCGACCATCACCACGACAACTCGCGTTTCGGCGACGTGAACCTCATCGTCGCGCAGGCGTCGTCGACGGGCGAGGTCATGCGCGACGTCTTCCGCGAGCTCGGCGTCGAGATCACGCCCGACATCGCCGAGCCGCTGTACATCGCGCTCGTCACCGACACCGGCCGCTTCCAGTACACGAACACGACGCCGAAGGCGCTGCGCCTCGCCGCGGAGCTCGTCGAGGCGGGCGCCGACGTGCACGCGGTCTTCCAACAGGTGTACGAGTCGGTCGAGTTCGCGAAGCTGAAGCTGCTCGCCCGCGCGCTCGACCGTGCGCAGGTCCTCGAAGGCGGTCGCATCATCGTCTCGGTGCTGACGCAGAGCGACTTCACGGAAGTCGGCGCAGTCGCGGCCTACTCGGAAGGAATCATCGACTACCTCCGCGCGGTCGAGGGCTCGGAGCTCGCGGTCCTCATCCGCGAGCCGCCCGGCGAGGACGGGCCGACGCGACGCGTCTCGCTGCGCTCGAGCGTCGACGAGCTCGACGTGTCGGCGATCGCGCGGCGCTTCGGCGGGGGCGGTCACCGTCAGGCCGCGGGCTTCTCGAGCGACGCCTCAGTCGACGAGATCACCGCGATCATCCGCGACGGGTTCGTGGAGCAACGTGCCCGCGCGAGCGCTTGAGCCTGCAGGCGTCGCGCTCGTCGACAAGCCCGCCGGCCCGTCGTCGTTCGCGATCGTCGCGCAGATCCGCCGCGTCACGGGCGCTCGCACGGGACATGCGGGCACGCTCGACCCGTTCGCAACGGGGCTGCTTCTCCTCCTCTCAGGACGCGCGACGAAGCTCGCGCCGCAGCTCGTCGGGCTCGACAAGCGCTACCTGACGACGATCGACCTCACTGCGACGACGACGACCGGCGATCCGGAGGGCGAGGTGCTCGACCGGCACGACCCGCCGGCGGAGCTGGACATCGAGCGCCTGCGCGGCGAGATCGAGCTGCGGATTCCTGCAGCGTCCGCCGTGAAGATCGACGGAGAGCGTGCGTATCGGCTCGCACGCCGCGGCGTCGCCGTCGAGATGCCGCTGCGCCGGTCGACCGTGCACGCACTCGACGTGATCGCGTATACGGGAGACATCGTGACACTCGACCTCCGCGTCAGCTCCGGCACGTACATCCGCGCCATCGCGAACGAGCTCGGCGGGCACTGCCGCACGCTGCGCCGGACCGAGGTGGGCCCGTTCTCGGTCGACGACGCCGTTCCGCCGGAGGCGTTCGAGCCGGGGAGGCTCATGAGCGAGGAGGAGGTGCTCGCCGCGCTGTGAACCTCGCCCATCGCCCAGACGAGCTCGAGCCGGCACGCCGCGCGGTCGCGATCGGCACGTTCGACGGTGTGCATCGCGGTCACGTCCGCGTGCTGGAGGCTGCGACCGCGTCCGGGCTGCGCCCGGCGGTGGTCACGTTCGATCCGCATCCGCGCACGCTCTTCGGCGAGCCGGTCGAGCTCCTGACGACGCTCGAGCGGCGGATCGAGCTGTTCGCGGAGCTTGGGATCGAGGACGTGCTCGTGTGCCGGTTCGACCCGGGGCTCGCCGAGCTGCCGGCGGAGGAGTTCGCCGAATCGATCCTTCGCGCGGCGGGCGCCGAGGTCGTCGCCGCCGGCGACGGCTTCCGCTTCGGGAGCGGCCGCTTGGGCGATCTCGCGCTCCTGGAGCGCATGGGATTCGACGTCCGCCGTGTGCCGATCGTCGACAACGTGTCGTCCAGTCACATCCGCCGCCTGCTGGCCGCGGGCGAAGTGCGGCAAGCGGCGCAGCTCCTTGGCCGGCCTCCCGAGGTGGAGGGAATGGTCGTGCACGGCTCCCAGCGCGGATCCGGTCTCGGGTTCCCGACCGCGAACCTCGATGTCGCGCCGGGATTGCTCGTCCCGGCGCTCGGCATCTACGCGGGCGCAGCGCTCGACCACCGGACCGCGGTCTCGATCGGAACGAACCCGCACTACGGCGGCACAGATCGGCGCGTGGAGGCGTACCTGCTCGACTACGAGGGCGACCTGTACGGCAGCCGGCTCGTGGTCGAGCTCTGGCAGCGGCTGCGGGACGAGGCGGCCTTCGAGTCGGAGGCCGAGCTCGTGGAGGCGATCGCCGCCGACGTTCGTCGCACGCGCGAGGCCGAACGCCCAGCGTGAGTTTTTCGGGCGGTCGGCATCTTCCTCGGTATGGAAGCCGCCACGAACCCCACGTCCAAACGGCTGGCGGTGCTTGCGAGCGTGCGCTGCCTCGAATGCGGCGGCGTGTACGCGAAGCCCACCATCGGCGGGACGAGCGACATGAACCCGGGCTGCCCCGTGTGCGGATACGTCGGGTGGATCCCGGTCAGGCTCGTTCCGGAACCGAGAGCACGACCCCGCTCCGTCGGGGGTCGGCCGCCGCGCCCCGCCGCCCGATTCCGCTGACGCCGCCGAAGTAGTGGTGCAGCGCGGGCCAGCGCCGAACGCGCAGGCCCGACGACTCCAGCTGGTCGAGCGCGTCCTCGTCGATGCCCGGCTCGGCATTGACGACATCGGCCGCGACATGCGCGCGGGGCCGTTCCACCGCTTCTTGCGGGACGAGCCCTTCGTCGAGGATGCCCGCGGCGACGCCGACGAGCGCCGTGCGCAGTCGCGTGCCGCCGGCCGCGCCGATCGCGAGGGCGAGCCCGCGCTCGTCGAGCACGACGCTCGGCGCCATCATGCTCTCCATGCGCGCGCCTGGCTCGAGGGCGCCCACGAGCAGGTCGACCTCGCCGAGCATGCTGTTCAGGTGCAGGTCGAGGCCGGGCAGCCAGTCGCCCGAGCCGAGCCCGAGGCTCGTGGTGAGGACGCACGCGTTGCCGTCGTGGTCGACCGTGACGAGGTTCGTCGTGTGCGTCTCCGGCCCGGGTGTGCCGGCGAGCGCCGCAAGCAGCGCGAGGACACGGTCCGCCGGCGCGAGCCCGCGCAGGCGCGGTAGCCGCTCGAGCGTTTCCGGCACGCCGGAGAGCCCGCCGCGCGTGAGGAAGCGCAGTCCGAGCCATGCAGCCTCCGCCGGCTCGGTCCAGCGCGCCTCGTAGCCGGCGAGATCGTCGGCGGTTACGAGCCCGCAGCGCTCGTCCGACAGAGCCAGAAGCGCGCGTCCGATCGTCCCGGTGTACGCCCCGGTCGCGCCTTCGGCGGCGAGCGACTCGAGCGCCGCGACGAGACCGGGCTGCTCGAGTCGGTCGCCCGCCTGCAACAGCCGGCCGCCCGGCGCGTACATGCGTGCGCCCTCGCGCATCGTCATGACGGGCTCGAGCATGGCGAGGCACGAGGCGTGCGCGGGCGGCATCTCCACGCCGGCGCGGGCGAGCCGAAGCGCCGGCTCGACGAGCCGCGCCCACGGCAGGCGGCCGTGCGCCTCCCAGAGCGCGCCGAGGCCGGCCGCGACCCCGGGCACGGCGCAGCTGGCCGCCCCGACCGCGTAGTGGACGAGCTCCTCGCCAAAGGGGACGTCGAGCCCGATGAGCTCGCCGCCCGATCCGGAAGGCACTGCGCAGAAACAGTCGAGATTGCGCGCCCGGCCGGCGCTCGCGTCCCAGTAGATGGCGTGGCCGCCGCCGAGGAGCCCGGTCATCACCGTCTCGGCGACGCAGGAGGCGAGCCCGGCCGCGATGGCGGCGTCCGCCGCCGATCCGCCGTCGGCGAGGATCTCGACACCTGCCTCGGCGGTGGCAGGGTGACCTGCGCTGACGGCGACAGGGAGCGCGGAGCGCGTCCGTCTGAACTGATCACCTGACACGTTGGACGTCCACTCCTAGGCTGAAACGGCAGCAACCATGCGGGATTGCTACCCTAGTCGGCGACCCAGCCCCGGCCGCAGCGCGTTCTTCCTTCGCGCGGTGAGCGGAGGCTCGGGAGACGCCTACCAGGGAGGCCCATGGCCCTCACGAAGGAAGCAAAGCTGGAGATCATCAAGAAACACGGCCGCGGTGAGGCCGACACCGGCTCGCCGCAGGTGCAGATCGCAATGCTCACGCAGCGTGTCAACGAGCTGACCGAGCATCTGCGCACGCACAAGCACGACCACTACTCCCGCCGCGGGCTGCTGAAGCTCGTCGGCCGGCGCCGCCGCTTTCTGACGTATCTCCAGAAGCACGACCTCGAGGGCTATCGAGCCCTGATCAAGGAGCTCGGCCTGCGCAGATAGGCCGGCCGGGACCAAACATGGGGAGTGGTAGTTGAGCGAGCTCCGACACGAGACCGGAGCTGTCTCAACTCCCACTCTCCGCCCAAGCAGAGTGGAGGACAATCGATGAGTATCACGACCGAGCGGCTGGCTCGCGTCTCCTTGCAGGTGGGTGAGCAGGAGATCACGTTCGAGACCGGCAAGCTCGCGAAGCAGGCCGACGGCGCAGTCGTCGTCCGCAGCGGCGAGACGATGGTGCTCGCGACGGCGGTCGGACGGGCGGAGGCGCGCGAAGGCGCGGACTTCTTCCCGCTGACGATCGACGTCGAAGAGCGGATGTACGCCGCCGGCAAGATCCCGGGCGGTTTCTTCAAGCGCGAAGGTCGCGCCAGCGAGCGCGCCACCCTGACCGCACGGATGATCGACCGCCCGATCCGGCCCCTGTGGCCGAAGGGCTTTCGCAACGAGGTACAGGTGATCTGCACCGTGCTCTCCGCGGATCTCGTCACACCGCACGACATCCTGTGCATCAACGGCGCGTCCGCGTCGCTCATGCTCTCGCCGCTGCCGTTCTTCGGCCCGGTGGGAGCCGTCCGCATCGGCCGGATCGACGGCGCGCTCGTCGTCAACCCGACGATGCAGCAGAACTGGACCGAGACCGCGCTCGACCTGATCGTCGTCGGCACGAAGGACGGCCTGACGATGGTCGAGGCCGGCGCCGACGAGGTGCCCGAGGACGTGCTCCTCGAGGCGCTCGAGCTCGCTCACGGGGAGATCAAGAAGCTGTGCGAGGCGCAGGAGGATCTGCGCCGCCAGGCCGGCAAGCCGAAGTGGCTCGACATGGAGCTGACGGCGGAGCTCGAGTCGTCGCACGGCCACGCGATCTGGGAGCGCATCCAGAGCGTGGGCCTGCGCGAGGCTGGAACGATCGTCGACGAGCTTGCGACGCAGATTGCGGGCGAGATCACGATGGACTCGAGCGAAGAGGACATCCAGCGTCTCACGCAGGTGCGTGCGAGCCTGAACATGCTGCTCGAGAAGCAGCGTCTCGCCGCGGTGGAGGGCCCGGTCCGCGACCAGTTCGAGAGCGGCCTGCGGGCACTCACGGATGCCGAGCAGGACTCGAAGGAGCTCAAGTCGGCGAAGCGCAACCTGCTCTTCGAGCAGATCGTCTCGAACGTCGAGCTGCAGTTCCCCGTCGGGCCCGCGTCCGCCGACACGGATGGCCCGGCGGCCAAGGACAGCCTCACGAAGAGCTACATCAAGAAGGCTGCCGAGGCGATCTACAAGGACCTCGTCCGCAAGAAGATCGCGGTCGACAAGCGGCGGCCCGACGGCCGCAGCACCGACGAGATCAGGCCGATCGAGGTTGAAGTCGGCGTCAACCCGCGGGCGCACGGCTCCGGGCTCTTCACGCGCGGTCAGACGCAGGTCCTGTCGACGCTCACGCTCGGCACGGCGAAGGAGGGGCAGCGGATCGACGACCTGTCGCTCGAGACCGACCGCCGCTTCATGCATCACTACAACTTCCCGCCCTTCTCGGTCGGGGAGACCGGCTTCATGCGCGGCCCGAAGCGCCGTGACATCGGCCACGGCGCGCTCGCTCAGCGGGCGCTCGAGGCGATGATCCCGAGTGCCGACGAGTTCCCGTACACGATCCGCATCGTCTCGGAAACGCTCGAGTCGAACGGCTCGTCGTCGATGGGCTCCGTCTGCGGCTCGACGCTCGCGTTGATGGACGCCGGTGTGCCGATCAAGGCGCCGGTCTCCGGGATCGCGATGGGCCTCGTGAAGGAGGGCGACGACTACGTGATCCTGACCGACATCCAGGGTGCCGAGGACCACCTCGGCGACATGGACTTCAAGGTCGCGGGGACACGGGACGGAATCACCGCGCTCCAGATGGACATCAAGATCACCGGCGTCACGCAGGAGATCATGAAAGGCGCACTCGAGCAGGCGAACCGGGCGCGCAACGCGATCCTCGACATCATGCTCGACGTGATTCCGGAGTCGCGCGCGGAGCTTTCACAGAACGCGCCGCGGATCACGTCGGTCAAGATCGATCAGGAGAAGATCGGCATGGTCATCGGCAAGGGCGGCGAGACGATCCGCGGCCTCGAGTCGGACTACGAGGTGCAGATCGACATCGAGGAGGACGGCACGATCCTCATCTACGCAACCGACGGCGAGAAGGCCGCGGCAGCGATCTCCGCGATCCAGGCGCTGACCAAGGAGCCGGAAGTGGGGGACACCTACACCGGCAAGGTCGTCAAGACGACGCAGTTCGGAGCGTTCGTCGAGCTGAAGAAGGGGACGGACGGCCTGCTGCACGTCTCCAACGTCGGCCCGGGCCGCGTCGGTCACATCGAGGACGTGATGGCGCGCGGCGACGTCGTGGACGTCGTCGTCCAGGAGGTGGACAAGGCGCGCGGCCGGATCGGGCTGAAGCTCATCGCGAAGCACGAAGACGGCCGCCTCGTCCAGCCGGAGGAGCTGATCGAGCGGGCGAAGGACGCACCGCCGAGGCCTCCGGAGGAGGAGCGCCCTCGCCGCGACGACCGCAGTCGCGGCGGCGGCGGCCGCGGCCGGCGGTAGAGAAACACCGAGAGGGCGGCCCCAAAAGGCCGCCCTCTCACTCTTTGGGGGTACCTCGAGTCCCCCGTTTGTGCCGATGACCCTAGGTGAGGAATCCCGCCCTGGACGAGCCGAACCTTCCACCTGTCTCACCGCTCCGCGGCCTGCTCGAGGTCACGCGGCTCGTTCGCGCGGCCGACGAGGTTCCTGAGCTCCTGGTGGCGATCGCACGCGTCGTGGCCGAGTCGCTCGGCTACGGCACGGTCGCAATCAACTTGTACCGGCCCGAATGGGACGATTTCGAGACCGCGACCGTGCACGGCGGCGAAGAGGCGAAGAAGACGCTCATCGGGCATGTGCGCCGGATCGAGGAGTGGGAGCCGGTGCTGGCCGAGCGCTTCCACCGGGGCGGCGCATACGTCGTCCCGGCAGGCGAGTTCGACTGGGGGACCCCCGGCCAGGATTTCTATCTCCCGGACGAGGCGGCCGGCGTCGGCGAGAACGCGTGGCATCCACTCGACGCGCTCTTCGTGCCGATGCGCCACCACGACGGTCATCTCCTGGGCATCCTCTCGGTGGACGAGCCGGCGAACCGTCTGCGCCCGACCGACGACGACCTCGAGGTCCTCGTCGCGCTTGCCGACCACGCTGCGATCGCGTTGCAGTCGGCGCAGGAGGCAGCGAACGCAGGGCGCCATCGGCTCGCGCTCGAACAGCTGTTGCGTGTGTCGACCGGTCTCACGGCGCACCCGAGCGCAGACGCGATCATGCAGCGGGTGTGCGTCGGCGTCCGCGACGCGCTCGGTTTCCAGAACGTCCTCGTCCTCCTGACGGATCCGCTCACGAGCCAGGTGAGCGCGGGCGCGGCCGTCGGCTGGAACCGCGACAGCGTCCTGACGGCCCCGATCTATCTGCCGGACGTCCTGCCCCTCTTCGACCCGGCGTTCGAGATCGAAGGCTGCTACCTCGTGCCGAACGCCGAGGCCGAGCGCCTCGTTTCCCGGGAGAAGATCACGTACGCGTCGAAGCTCAACGGGCGCGGCCCGCATGCGTGGAACCGGCACTGGCTGCTCGTCCCGCTCCGCGGCGCCGACGATGCCATCATCGGCATCCTCTCCGCCGACGAGCCGGCCGACCGGCTGCTGCCTTCGAGCGAGAAGCTCCAGGCGCTGCGCATCTTCGCGAACCAGGCGGCGGCGGCGATCGTGTCGGCCGAACGCGTGCGCGAGTTGAGCTTCCTGGCCGACCACGATCCGCTGACGCGGCTGCTGAACCGGCGCGCATTCGTCGAGCGGCTGGAGGCGGAAGTGGCGCGGGCGATCCGCTACGAGCGCCAGTTCGGGCTCGTGGTGTGCGACCTCGACGGCTTCAAGAGCGTGAACGACCGGCTCGGCCACGCTGCCGGCGACGACGCACTGCAGATGTTCGCGCGGACGATCGAGAAGGCACTGCGCAAGAGCGACAACGCGTTCCGGATCGGCGGCGACGAGTTCGCGCTGCTCCTCGCGGAGGCAACGGAGGACGACGCACGCGAGGTGATCGACCGCATCCGGGACAAGATGGAGGGCATGCGCGCGAGCTTCGGCGTCGCCTCGTGCCCCACCGATGCGAGCGACGCCCAGACGTTGTTCCGGCTCGCGGACGAGGCGCTCTACCACGCCAAGCGCTCCGGCACCGGCCTCCAGTTCGTCTGAAATAGCATCCGGACGTGCAGAAGTACGTCCTGTCCGAGCTGGACTCGGGTGAGCGCGTCATCTCCGAGCGCGTGCCCAGCGTGCGCTCGGTGGCGATCGGGTTCTGGATCGGCGCCGGCTCGCGGGACGAGCGCGGCGACCGCGCGGGTGCGTCCCACTTCATCGAGCACATGCTCTTCAAGGGGTCGCGTTCCTACGACGCGCAGCAGATCGCAGAGACCTTCGACGCCATGGGCGCCGAACTGAACGCCGCAACCTCGCGCGAGCATACCGTGGTCTACGCGCGCGTCCCAGACCGCCACGCTGACGAGGCGCTCGAGGTCATGACCGACATGGTCTTCGCCCCGGCGTTCGCCGACCTCGACCAGGAGCGCGAGGTCGTCCTCGAGGAGATCGCGATGTACGAGGACACCCCACAGGAGCTCGTCCACGACCTCTTCTCCGATGCCGTGTTCGGGAAGCACGCGCTCGGCCGGCCCGTGATCGGGACCGCCGACGTGATCTCGTCGATCAGCCGCAGGTCGGTCGCCGCGTATCACCGCGCGATGTACACGGGCGGGAACATCGTGGTTGCGGCGGCCGGAAGCATCGCGCACGATCGCTTCGTCTCCCTGCTGGAGCGCTTCGAACACAAGAGCGCCGCCGCCGGCCGCACGGCGCCGCGCGTTCGCCGCCCGCTCACGCAGACACCGCCGCCCGGCCTGCGCTTCGAGCGCAAGGAAACCGAGCAGTACCACCTGTGTCTCGGCGCGCCCGGGATCTCGCGCTCCGACCGCCGCCGCTTCGCCGCGTCGCTCCTCGACTCGATTCTCGGCGGCTCGGCGTCGTCCCGCCTTTTCCAGGAGATCCGGGAGAAGCGCGGGATGGCGTACTCCGTCTACACGTTCGCGTCCCAGTACACCGACACGGGTCTGATCGGGATCTACGTCGGCACGCGCGAGGAGAACCTGGCCTCATGCGTCGAGATCTGCACGGAGCAGATCGCCGAGATCGCGGCGGGCACGTTTCGCAGAGGCGAGCTCGAGCGCGCAAAGGAGAGCATGAAGGGGCGCATCACGCTCTCGATGGAGTCGACCGCGAACCGGATGAGCAGGCTCGGAAAGGCGCTGATCACCGACACCGAGTTGCTGAGCTTCGAACGGATCATCGCCGAGGTCGATGCGGTCGAGCCGGACGAGGTGGCCGAGCTCGCCGGTGTTCTGCTCGACCCGGATCGGCTGTCTGCGGCGTGCGTCGGACCGGACGAGGATCGGTTCCGCGCTGCGCTCGGGAACGGCGCGGCGCGGAAGGCAGCATGAAGCTCGCACTCTTCGGCGCGGACGGGAAAGTGGGAGCTGCGCTGCTGCCGGTCCTCGAGCGCGCGGGTCACGAGGTGAAGCGCATCGAGATCGGCGACGAGCCGGACGTCCGCGGTCTCGACGCGTGCGTCGACTTCACTACACCCGACGCCGCACCGCGCAATGTCCGCGCGGCGCTCGAGCAGGGAGTGTCCTGCGTCGTCGGCACGACGGGCTGGGACCCGCAGCCGCTGCACGAGCTCGCTGCTGCGAACGGCCTCCGCCTCTTCGTCGCCCCGAACTTCTCCATCGGCGCGGTCCTGATGATCCGCTTCGCGCGCGAAGCGGCCGCCTTCTTCCCACGAGCGGAGATCATCGAGCTGCACAACGAGGCGAAGAAGGACGCGCCCTCGGGAACTGCGCGCATGACGGCGGAGCTCATCGGCGGCGACACCGTCATCCACTCGGTGCGTCTTCCAGGCCTCGTCGCGCACCAGGAGGTCATCTTCGGAGGCGAGGGCCAACTGCTGACGATCCGCCACGACACGACCGCGCGCGAGTCGTTCGCCGAGGGCGTCCTGCTCGCGCTCGCGAAGCTCGACACGCTCCCGCCCGGCCTGACGATCGGCCTGGACGCCGTCCTGTAGGCCATAGTTCCCGGCGATGCCGGGCCAGGCCGCCGAGCTCGTCTTCGACGAGGCGACGAAACGCTACGAGGGACGGGAGGGCGCGGCGGTCGAGCGCCTGTCGCTCACGGTCGCGGCGGGCGAGATCTGCGTGCTCGTCGGCCCGTCCGGCGGGGGGAAGACGACGGCGCTCCGTCTCGTCAACCGTCTGATCGAGCTGACGAGCGGCGATATCCGCATCGACGGGACGAGCGTCCGGGAGCAGAACCTCGTCCAGCTCCGCCGCGGCATCGGGTACGTCATCCAGCAGGTCGGCCTGTTCCCGCACATGACCATCGAGGCGAACATCGGAACCGTTCCGCGCCTCTACGGCCGGCCGCGCTCCTGGATCCACACCCGCTCGGAGGAGCTGCTCGAGCTCGTCGGCCTCGACCAGTCGTACGCGAAGCGCTACCCGGCGCAGCTCTCCGGCGGTGAGCGCCAGCGCGTCGGCCTCGCGCGCGCGCTCGCCGGCAATCCGCCGCTCATGCTCATGGACGAGCCGTTCGGCGCGATCGACCCGATCGTGCGCGCGCGGCTCCAGGACGAGTTCCTCCGCCTGCAGAAGGAGGTGCGAAAGACGGTCGTCTTCGTCACGCACGACATCGACGAGGCGATCAAGATCGGCGACCGGATCGCCATCCTCCGCACCGGCGGGCATCTCGCGCAGTACGACACGCCGCTCGCGATTCTCGAAAAGCCCGCGGATGATTTCGTCGCCGCGTTCGTCGGCGCCGACCGTGCGCTCAAGGCGCTCGCCCTGCACACGCTTGCCGAGCTCGAGCTCGGGCCACCCGCCGACGGCCCGAAATGCCCGCGCACGACGACAGTCCGGGACGCACTTGCGCTCCTACTCCAACAGCACGCGAACGTCCTGGCCGTGACCGACGAGAGCGGAACGGTCGTCGGCTCCATCACGAGGGATGCGCTCCTCAAGTGATCGTCGCCGGCGGCCCCGTCATCCCCAACTTCGGCAGCGGCAGCTCCTGCGAGGTGAACAACGGCTGGTTCTGCACGGACTGGGTTCGTCAGCATTGGAGCGACACGCTGCAACCGGCGCTCTTTCAGCACATCGAGCTCGCCGCGATCGCCATCGGGATCGGCTTCGCGATCGCCTTCGCGCTCGCGCTCGTCGGCTTCCGCTTCCGGCTCGTCGACCCGCCGATCGGGATCGTGTCCGACTTTCTGTACACGATCCCGAGCCTCGCGCTCTTCCAGATCCTCGTCCCGTTCACCGGCATTTCGCTGCTTACCGTCGAGATCGCGCTCGTCTCGTACACGCTCCTCATCCTGTACCGGAACATGATCGAAGGGCTGCGCGCGGTCCCGGAGGAGGTCGTCGATGCGGCACGCGGCTCCGGCTTCACGCGCGCGCAGACGTTCAGGCGCGTCGAGCTGCCGCTCGCGCTGCCCGCGATCCTCACCGGGCTGCGTGTCGCGACGGTGTCCACGATCTCGATCGCGACCATTGCGCCGTTCGTCATCGCGCAGGGACTGGGCCAGCCGATCTACGCGGCGCTCTCGCAGGACATCTTCAAGACGGAGATCTTCACCGCCGGCGGCATGGTGATCGCGCTCGCGCTCGTCGCCGACGGATTGCTCGTCCTTCTCCAGCGCCGCCTGACTCCGTGGGTGCGCGCATGAAAACGTTCATCGACGCGTTTCGCTTCATGGCGGACAACCCGCATCTCCTGCTCGCGAAGACGGGGGAGCACCTGGAGCTGTCGGGCGCAGCGCTCGGCATCGCGCTCCTGCTGGCGCTCCCCATCGGGCTGTGGCTCGGCCACCTGCACCGAGGGCTCTTCCTTGCCGCGAGCGTGTCGAACGTCGGGCGGTCGCTCCCGAGCCTCGTGCTCATCGCCTTCGGGCTGACGATCCTCGGAGTCGGTTTCTGGAACAACACCGCCGCGCTCGTCGTGCTCGCGATCCCGCCGATCCTCACGAATGCGTACTTCGCGATCGACACGGTCGACCGTGACGCCGTCGAAGCGGCGCGCGGCATGGGGATGACCGGGCGTCAGGTATTGCTGCAGGTCGAGCTCCCGCTCGGCCTGCCGTTCGTGCTTGCCGGCATCCGCATCGCGGCGATCTTCGTCATCGCCACGGCGACCATCGCCGCGGTCGCAGGCGGCGGTGGCCTCGGTCAGATCATCGTCAACCAAGCCAGCTACGGCCTCAGCGGCGTCGTCGCAGCGTCGCTCTGGGTTTCGGCGCTCGCGTTTCTCGCCGCCTTCATTCTCTCCGTCATCCGCAGAGCGGCCTCGCCTAGACCTGTGCCGCTTCCGTAGGCTCCCGGGGTATCTATCACTCCGTTCCCGGGAGGGACGCATGATCAGGAAGCACACGCGGCGTGCCGCAAAGGCGGCATTCGCGATCTCGTTGGGTGTCGCGATCGTCTTGGGTGGGACCGCGGCCGTCGCATCGGCGGCGCCGCAGGCGAAGCCCACGGTCCTCGTCGGCAACAAGAACTTCACGGAGGAGTTCATCCTCGGCCAGCTGTACGGCCAGGCGCTCGCCGCGAAGGGCTTCACCGTGAAGTACGCCGGCAGCCTCGGGAGCTCCGAGCTCGCCGACACCGCGATCAAGAGCGGCAAGATCAACCTGCTGCCCGAGTACACGGGCGTCGTCGTGCAGGACATCGCCAAGGAGACGCCGGGCAAGACGGCGAGCGCGGTCTACGCCCAGGCGAAGAAGTTCGAGCAGACGCGCGGGCTGACGATGCTCAACGCGACGCCGTTCTACGACACCGACACCGTCACGGTGCTGAAATCGACGGCGCAGAAGTACGGCCTGAAGACGATCGGTGATCTGAAGAAGGTCAAGTCGTTCACGTACGCCGGCTTCCCGGAGTGCCAGACGCGCATGACCTGTCTCCTCGGTCTCAAGCGGACCTACGGGCTCACGCAGACGAAGTTCGTGCCGCTGGCGACCATCAGCGTGTACACGCTGCTCGACGACGGGAAGGCGACAGGCGGCGACGGCTTCTCGACCGACCCGCAGCAGGCGACGGGCAAGTACGTCGCGCTGACCGACACGAAGCACATCTTCGGCTTCCAGAACGTGGCGCCAATCGTGTCGAAGAAGCTTCTCGCGGCGGGCGGTTCGGCATTCTCGAGCACGGTGAACGCGGTCTCGTCGAAGCTCACGCTTGCTGCCATGCAGGCAATGAACAAGGCGGTCGGGATCGACAAGAAGACGCCCGCGGCAGTCGCCTCGGCGTTCCTGAAGGCGAACGGGCTCAAGTAGTGCACGTCGTCGTGTTAGGTGGGGGGTCGACCGGCGAGCACTTCGTCGGAGCCCTCCGCCGGCGCGACGCCGACGTCGACATCACGGTCGTCGAGACGCGCCTCGTCGGCGGCGAGTGCACGTTCTACGCCTGCATCCCGACGAAGACGATGCTGCGCTCGGTCGAGCTGTCCTCGGCGCTCGACCATGCCCCGAGCTTCCGGCCGCAGCGTGCCGACGAGGCCGGCGTCTGGGAGTGGCGCGACTGGGCGACCGACAACTGGGACGACGCCGCGGGGCTGAAGTTCCTCGAGGAGAATCGCACCGGGTTCGTCCGCGGCTACGGACGGGTCCTCCGCCCGGGCGTGATCGCGGTCGAGGACGGCCCCGAGCTCGAGTACGACCGACTGGTCGTCGCGACCGGCTCGGCGCCGGCGATCCCTCCGGTGGACGGGCTCGACAGCGTCGACTACTGGACGAACGAAGACGCTGCGCGCACGCACTCCATCCCGAAGCGGCTCGCGATCATGGGCGGCGGTCCGGTCGGCGCCGAGTTCGCGCAGTTCTTCTCCGGCATGGGCTCGCAGGTGACGCTGGTCGAGCACGGCCCGCGCCTGCTCGGCCGCGTGCACGAGGAAGCGGGCGCGCTCATCGCCGACGTGTTCCGCGCCGAGGGGATCGACGTGCGCCTCGGCACGGATGTCGTGCGCGTCGAGCCCGGCGTGCGCCTCACGTTGTCGGACGACTCGACGGTCGACGCCGACACGTTGCTCGTTGCGACCGGCCGCCAGCTCCACGTGCAAGGCCTCGGCCTCGAGGACATCGGCGTGAAGGCAGGCCCGCGCGGGATCGAGGTCGACGGGCGCATGCGCGCTGCCGAGAACGTCTGGGCGATCGGCGACGTCACGGGCATCGCGCTCTTCACCCACATTGGCAAGTACCAGGCGCGAGTGGCGGCGGCGGACATGGCGGGGCGGCGGGTCGAGGCCGACTACCGCGCCATTCCGGCAGGCATCTTCACGGACCCCGAGGTGGCGACCGTCGGGCGCACGGACGGCGACGACCTAGTGTCGGCGCGGTGGGAGCTCACGGCGACGTCCCGGATGGCGACGTACGAGAAGCCGAAGCGCGACGGGTTCCTGCGGCTCTTCGCAGACCCGAAGAAGGGTGTCCTCGTGGGTGCGGTCGCGGTCGGGCCGCAGGCGACGGAGTGGTTGGGGCAGCTCACGCTGGCTGTCCGCGCAGCGGTCCCCGTCGAGGTCCTGCTCGACACGATCCAGCCGTTCCCGAGCTTCTCCGAGGGCATCTTCTGGTGCCTGCGGGAGCTCGCGGACTCACTTCCGTGACACCGACGTACGACCCTGTTACGGGTGTGTGACGGGCGCCTCACGTAAAATGATTTCCGTGCTCGGCGAAGTCCTGACCGCGATCGTCACCCCGTTCCATCAGGACGGCTCCGTCGACTTCGAAAGCTTCCGGCGGCTTGCGGCCCACCTCGTCGACAACGGGTCGGACGGCCTCGTGGTGGCCGGCACGACAGGGGAGGCGCCGACGCTCACCGACGAGGAGAAGCTCGAGCTTTTCGCCGTCGCCATCGACGCTATCGGCGATCGCGCGACCGTGGTCGCGAACACGGGCACGTACGACACGGCGCACTCGGTCCATCTGACCGGCGAGGCGCACGACCTCGGCGTCCACGGCATCCTCGCCGTCACGCCCTACTACAACAGGCCGCCGCAGCGCGCGATCGTCCGCCACTTCCAGGAGATCGCGGTCGTCACCGACAAGCCGGTGATCGCCTACAACATCCCGAGCCGCGTCGTCGTCAACATCGAGCCGGAGACGATCACCGAGCTCGCGCAGATCGAGAACGTCGCCGGCGTGAAGCAGGCCAACGACGATCTCTCGCAGGCGCGGCACATCGTCGAAGCCGGGCTCACGCTGTACGCGGGCGACGACAACCTCGTCCACCCGTTCCTCGAGCTCGGGGGCGAGGGCGGCGTCTGCGTGCACACGCACGTCTGGGGACCGCAGACGAAGGAGATGGTCCGGTTGTACAAGAGCGGCGACACGGCCGGCGCGCAGGCCCTGAACGACGAGATGGCGCCCGCGTTCGAGCTCCTGAAGATCCAGACGAACCCGATTCCGATCAAGGCTGCCGTCAATCTCCTCGGGCACGAGGTCGGCGGCTATCGGCTGCCGATGGTCGAGCCGACCGACGGCGAGCTCGCGCAGATTCGGGCCTGCCTCGAGCGGGCCGGCGTGCTCCAGCCGGTCCAGGCGTAGCTTGGGGACCTGCCGGATCATTCCCCTCGGCGGCCTCGGCGAGGTGGGGAAGAACATGACCGCGTACGAGGCCGAGGGCTCGATCGTGATCGTCGATGCAGGGCTTGCGTTTCCGCGCGACGAGCATCTCGGCGTCGACCTCGTCCTCCCGGACTTCTCCTATCTCGTCGAGCGCGCGGAGATGATCCGCGGCGTCGTGCTCACGCACGGCCACGAGGATCACGTCGGCTCGCTGCCGTATCTCATGCGCGAGGTGCACGTTCCGGTCGTCGTCGCGACGCGGCTCACGCTCGGCCTGATCAAGTCGAAGCTGGACGAGCACGGCCTCGCACGCGAAGCGGAGCTTCGCGAGGTCGCGCCCGGCGACGAGCCGTTCGATCTCGGCCCGTTCCGGATCGAGTTCATCCGCATGGCGCACTCGATCCCGGATGCGGCCGCGGTCGTGCTGGAGACGCCCGGCGGGCGCATCGTGCACACGGGCGACTACAAGATCGACCACACGCCGGTCGACGGCCAGCGGACCGACGTCGGCAAGCTCGCCTCGGTCGGCAACCAGGGCGTCGACCTCCTCCTCGGCGACTCGACGAATGCCGAACGGGCCGGTGTCACGCAGTCGGAGCGCGTCGTCGGCGAGGCGTTCCGCCAGATCTTCCCGTCGCGGACCGGCCGGATCCTCATCTCGTCATTCGCGTCGAACGTGCATCGCATGCAGCAGGCCGCCGATGTCGGCATCGAGTGCGGCCGCAAGGTTGCGTTCGTCGGCCGCTCCATGCGGAAGAACGCGAACATTGCGCGCAACCTCGGCTACATGAACGTTCCCGAAGAGATGATCCTGCGTCCGCAGGACCTCGCGGAGCTTCCGCCCGGCCAGCAGCTCATTCTCTGCACGGGAAGCCAGGGCGAGCCGATGTCGGCGATGACTCGCATCGCGTACAACGACCATCCCGCCGTCAGGGTCGAGGCGGGCGACACGGTGATCATCTCGGCGAAGCCGATTCCCGGCAACGAGCTGCGCGTCCACGACGCGATCAACCGCCTCGCCCGATCGGGTGCCGAGGTGCTGCACGAGGACAACGCGCCGGTGCACGTCTCGGGGCATGGACGCGCCGAGGAGTTGCGCACGATCATCGCCCTGCTCCGTCCGCGCGCCGTCATGCCCGTGCACGGTGAGTTCCGCATGCTCGCCGCGCATGCACAGCTCGCGCGCGAGAGCGGCCTTGCGGAGGAGAACATCGTGCTGGCCGAGAACGGCACCGTGGTCGAGCTCAAGGATGGGGTCGCGCGCGTCGTTGATCACGTCCAGGCTGGGATGACGTTCGTCGACGGCCTCGGCGTCGGCGACGTGCACGACGTGGCGCTGCGCGACCGGCGCCGGCTTGCGGAAGACGGGGTCGTCATCGTCGTCGCCACTCTTGCCGCCTCGAACGGCGCCGGCGCCCTGACCGCGCCGCCGGAGCTGATCGTGCGCGGGTTCGGCGAAGGCGCGGAGCCGCTCGTGGACGACTTGCGCGCCGAGGCGCTGCGCGTGCTCGAGCAGCTGCTCAAGGACGACGTGACGGAGATCAAGCTCCTCCAGGAGCATCTGCACGACGCGCTCGGCGGCATCGTGTACCACCGCACGCGCAGGCGGCCCATGATCCTTCCCGTGCTGGTGGAGGTCTGATGGCCCACCACCGCCTGCGCTACGTGCCCACGTGGGCGGACGTGCTCGAGGAGTGTGCGACCGAGCAGGCGACCGCGCTGCGGCTCGTCGCACAGCTCGGCGCCTGCGAGGCAGCGGCGCTCGCGTTCTGTCGGCAGCTCGAGCAGTGGGCGCGCGGCGAGCCGAAGCCGGCAACGCCCGGCGGCCGCCAGGCCGCGCTGCGCAGGGCGGCCGAGCGCATCGAGACCGCCCTCTCCGGTCTGCAGGATCCGCTCGACCGTTACCTGCTCGAGCTCGAGGCCGATGCGCTCGAAGGCCGGTCGTGGTACGGCGGCCCCGGCGTGGCCGAGCTCTTGGACTGGGAGCCGATCCTCGACCGGGCGGGCGTGCGCGTCCCGGCCGATCGCGTCGCGCAGGCGTACCTCGAGCTTGCGGTCCTCGTGCGTGCGCTCGAAGGCCTCACGGACGCAGCGCGCATCGAGCTCGTGCCCGATCGCTCGTCGCTCTGGGCCGGCCTCTTCGACCTGCGCGAGAACCTGCTCGGCGGCGCGCTCGACGACCTTCGCGTCCTGACCGTCGCCTAGGCTCCGAGGCTGAGTGCAGTGCCGGCGGCCCCCTCACCTCGCCTGTAACCAGGAGCCGTAGGCTTGCCACAGGTACGCCTGACCGTCGTCGGGTCGATCAACCTCGACCTCGTCGCCCGCGCGGAGCGCCTGCCGCAGCCCGGGGAGACCGTCACCGACGCCACCTTCAGCCGCATCCCCGGCGGCAAGGGCGCGAACCAGGCGGTCGCGGCCGCCCGCCTCGGCGCGGAGGTGGATCTCATCGCCTGCGTCGGCGACGACGAGCATGCCGAGCTCGCGCTCGTCGAGCTGGAGAAGGCCGGCGTTCGGCTCGACCGGCTGAAGCGTGTGCAGGGACCGACGGGCGTGGCGCTCATCACCGTCGACGCGAACGGCGACAACGAGATCGTCGTCGCTCCCGGTGCGAACCTCCAGCTTCTGCCGGACGACCTCGACCTCGGTGACACGGATGCCGTCCTCTGCCAGCTGGAGATCCCGCTCGCGACGGTGGAACGGGCCTCTCAGCTTGCGCCCGACGGCTTCTTCCTCAATGCCGCGCCGGCGCGCGGCCCCATCCCGGCCGCCGACGTCACGATCGTGAACCGCTTCGAGGTGGGAACGCTGCCGGAGCGCGACGGCGTCGTCGCGCTCACGCTCGGCGCGGAGGGAGCGGTCCTGCTCGAGGACGGGCAGGAGGTCGCGCGGGCGATGCCACCGGCGATCGAGGCGGTCGACGGAACCGCCGCCGGCGACGCCTTCACCGCGTGTCTCGTCGTGTCGCTCCTCGAGGGGCGCACGCGTGAGGAGGCGCTGCGTCGCGCATGCATCGCGGGAGCGCTCGCCGCGTCGCTGTTCGGCGCGCAGACCTCGCTCCCGACTGCCGCGGAAGTCGATGCGTTGATGTGAGCATCCCGATCATCATCGATTGCGATCCGGGGCATGACGACGCGATCGCGATTCTCCTCGCGCTCGCCTCGCCGGAGGTGGAGCTGCGCGGCGTCGTCACGGTCGCGGGCAACCAGACCGTGGACAAGACCACGCGCAACGCGCTCAAGGTGCTCGAGCTCGCCGGCCGTGCGGACATCCCCGTCGTCCGAGGCGCCGATGCGCCGCTGCAGCGGCCTTTGCGCACGGCCGCGCACGTGCACGGCGAGAGCGGCCTGGACGGGCCGGACCTGCCGGAGCCGTCCGCGCCGGCGTCGGAGTCCGATCCGGCCGAGTGGCTCGAGCCCGGTGTGGTGCTCGTCGCGACCGGACCGCTGACGAACGTCGCCCGCCTCGTTCAGCGCGGCGTGCACGTCGACCGCATTGTGTGGATGGGCGGCGCGATCGCCGAGGGCAACATCACGCCGGCGGCGGAGTTCAACGCGTTCGTCGACCCGGAGGCTGCGGCGGCGGTGTTTGGAAGCGGGATCGACCTGACGATGGTCGGCCTCGACGTTACGCACAAGGCGCTCTTCACGCGGGCGCACGCAGACCGCCTGCGCGGCACGGGCCGTGCCGGGCGCGTGGTCGCCGAGCTGTCCGACTTCTTCCAGCGCTTCCACGAAGAGCGTTACGGCTTCGACGGTTCGCCGATCCACGACGCAATGGCTGTCGCGCACGTCGTCGACCCCTCCTTGATGGAGACCGTTCACTGCAACGTCGAGATCGAGACGGCATCGCGCTTCTGCGACGGCCGGACCGTGGTCGACCGGTGGCACGTCACGAGCGGGACGCGGAACGCACACGTCGGCGTCGACGTCGACGCAGCGCGATTCCTCGATCTGCTCCACGATCGGATCGCGACCCTCCCGTGATCGTCTTCGCGGCAATCGCGCCGCACGGCGATCTCGACCTCGCGCCCGAGCTGCGCGCTGCGATGGAGGAGCTGGGGCGCCGCTTCGATGCGGCTGCGCCTGACACCGCCATCGTCGTCACGCCGCACACCATCCACGTCGAGGGCCACTTCGCAGTCATCACCGCCGGCCACGTGGGGGAATGGGAGACGGATCGCGAGCTCGCGCAGGCGCTCCTGGCGGCAGACGTGGCGATCCTCGGAGTCTCGTACGGTGGCAACGACGCATCGCAGGCGGAGATGCCGCTCGACTGGGGGACTGAGGTGCCGCTCTCCTGCATGCGCGCGAAGCGCGTCGTCGTCGTAGCACCCGCCCGCGACCGGCCGCTCGAGGAGCACCTCCGGCTCGGCCGCGCGATCGCCGGGCTGTCGGGTCGCCACGCGCTCATCGCGTCGGCCGACCACGGCCACGCGCACGATGCGGACGGCCCGTACGGCTTCGACCCTGCTGCCGCCGTGTACGACGCGACGCTGCTCGAGATCCTCGGCTCCGGCCGGCTCGACTTCCGGCCGCTCGCCGAGCACGTCGAGGCCGGCAAGGCAGACTCGCTCTGGCAGCTCCTCGTCCTCCAGGGCGCCGTGGGTGAGGACGCAGCGGTGGACATGCTCGCCTATGCGGCGCCGACGTACTACGGGATGGCTGTCGCGGAGGTATCGGCCTAGGGAGGGCGAAGAACCCGGGCATGGCGCCTGCCAAGCGCACTCGACGGCGCACGCCCGCGAAGACGAAGCGGTCGCTTCCGCGCGGCCTCGTCAAGCGCTATCCCGAGCTGTGGGGCCTCGGCGTCGTCGCGCTCGGCGCCTTCCTCGGCAGTGTCCGGTATGCCGGCTGGAACGGGGGCTGGGCCGGCCGCGCTCTGGTGAACGGTTTCGAAGCGCTCATCGGCGGCGCCTCATGGGTCTTGCCGGTGCTCCTCGTCGCCCTCGGCTCCCTCATGGTCGCGCGCAGCGCGCTCGTCGACGTGCGCCCCTTCCGCGCCGGTCTCGTCGTTCTCGCCTTCGGCCTCATGATCGCCCTCGGACGCGATCAGGGCGGCTACCTCGGCCAGGTGCTCGGCGGCGCCGTCGGGGTCGCGATCGGCGTCACGGGGTCGACGATCCTCGGTGCATTCCTGCTCCTCGTCGGCGCCTTGCTCCTGTCCGGCGCGTCGCTCGGCGCCATGTTGCGCGGCTCGCATCGGCAGATGCGGCTGGCGGCCACGCGCGCCCGTCGGCCGCGACCTGCCGTTGCACCGGTAGCCGCACGTGCTGCGGCGCCGAAGACGACGCAGCCCATCGTCGACGCGGTGGAGGCCTACCCGGACGTGGTCACCGATGCGGCGTTGGCGCCGGCGCCGCTCATGAGCTTCGAGCCCGAGCCCCTCGTCGTGCACCAGGAGCAGCTCTTCGAGGACGTCACGACCGAGCATCCCGAGTACAGGCTGCCGGACCGCAGCGTCCTCAACCGCAGTCCCGAGAAGGCGGGCGCGTCGGAGGAGAGCTCGGCCCGGGTCGCCCAGCTCCTCGTGACGACGCTTGCGCACTTCGGCGTCGATGCGACCGTCATCGGGCAGATCTCGGGGCCGCGGGTCACGCGCTTCGAGCTCCAGCTCGCGCCCGGCACGAAGGTGTCGAAGGTCGCGGGCCTGAAGGACGATCTCTCCTACGCGTTGGCGACGACGGAGATCCGCATCCTCGCTCCCATCCCGGGCAAGCAGGCGGTCGGCGTCGAGCTGCCGAACCTCTCGCCGAACCTCGTCACGCTCGGGGACATCTTCGACGACCTGCCGGCGACGGCGAGCCCGCTGTCGGTGTGGCTCGGCAAGGACATTTCCGGCACCGCGGTGTGGACCGATCTCGCGCGCATGCCGCACCTGCTCATCGCCGGGACGACCGGATCGGGCAAATCGGGCTGCATCAACGCGCTCCTCACGTCGATCCTGCTGCGCTCGACGCCGGACGAGGTGCGCATGATCCTGATCGATCCGAAGCGGATCGAGCTCAATCACTACGAGTCGATCCCGCATCTGCTCACGCCCGTCGTCTCGAGCCCGAAGGAGGCGGCGGCGGTGCTTGCCAACTGCCTCGCCGAGATGGAGCGCCGCTACGAGCGGCTGTCGTCCGTGCGCGCGCGCAACCTGAACGAGGCGAACCGCGCGTTCCGCCAACGGGGCGAGGCGACGCTGCCGTACCTGCTCGTCGTCATCGACGAGCTGGCGGACATGATGATGGTCGCGCCGCAGGCGGTCGAGGACGCCGTCATCCGGCTGGCACAGAAATCGCGCGCCGTCGGCATCCACCTCGTGCTCGCGACACAGCGTCCGTCGGTTGACGTCATCACCGGAATGATCAAGGCCAACGTGCCGTCGCGCATCGCATTCGCCGTCTCCTCACAGACGGACTCGCGCGTCATCCTGGACACGAACGGCGCCGAGGCGCTGCTCGGCCAGGGCGACATGCTCTTCAAGCCGCTCGGGACGTCGCGGCTCCAGCGCGTCCAGGGCGCGTACGTCTCCGAGGAGGAGATTGCGCTCGTTGTCGAGCAGACACGGCAGCGGGAGCAGGAGTTGGACGAGGGCTATCTCGAGCTGCCCGAGGTGTTCGCCGAGCCGTCGGACGACGGGGCGCACGGCGAGTTCGATCCCGACGACGACCCGCTGCTCGACCGGGCGATCGAAATCGTCGTCCAGACGCAGACAGCGTCGGTCTCCCTCATCCAGCGGCGTCTGCGGGTCGGCTACACGCGCGCCGGCCGGCTGATCGACATGCTCGAACGGCGGGGGATCATCTCCGGCTACGAAGGCTCGAAGCCGCGCCGCGTGCTCGTCGACGAGTCGGCGCTCGTCCAGCGCTCCTAAGAGGCGACGCGGACGGACTCGAAGCCGCGAATGACGAACGCCGGCACGCGCTCCGGCTGCTCGACGAGATGGAGCGTGGGGCAGAGCGCTGCGAGCGCTTCGAGGCTCGCGGCGAGCTCGATACGCGCGAGCGGCGCTCCGATGCAGACGTGGATGCCGCCGCCGAAGCCGATGTGCTCGGCCGCGTTCGTGCGTGCGATGTCCAGCCGATCGGGATCTGCGAAGACGCGCGGGTCGCGGTTGGCCGAGCCGAAGAGGAGGGCGAGCTTCTCACCCCGCGGCACAGGCACCCCTGCGACCTCGACGCCGTCCTCGAGCACCCAGCGCTCGAACAGCTGCAGCGGCGGGTCCCAGCGGATCAACTCCTCGACGGCTTGCGCTGCCGCCACGTCGCCCGAGACGAGTCGCCGCCACTCGTCCGGATGTGTGGCGAGCGCGCGGAAGCCGTTGCCGACGGTGTTCACCGTCGCCTCGTGGCCTGCGTTCAGCAGCACGACGACGGTCGAGACGATCTGCTCGTCCGAGAGCCGCTCGCCGTCGACCCGCGCCTGGACGAGCCCGCTCACCATGTCGTCGCGCGGACCGGCGCGGCGCTCCTCGATCAGCTCCAGGACGTAGGCACGAAACTCGCGCGCCGCATCGTTCGCTGCGACCGCCTGCGCTTCGGTCGTGTCGAACTCGTACATCTTCACAATTGCGTGCGACCAGTCGAGCAGGTCGCGCCGGCGGTCGGTCGGCACGCCCAGGAGCTCGCAGATGAGGGTGATCGAATACGGCTGCGCGTAGTCGTAGAGCAGGTCGAACTCCTCGTCGAGGTCCTCGAGCAGCGAGTGCGCGAGGCGTGTTGCCGGGGCGCGCATGCCTTCGACCGCCCGCGGCGTGAACGCCGCGGCGACGAGCTTCCGGATACGCGTGTGTTCAGGCGGCTCGAGCCAGAGAAGGCTCCAGCGCTCGCTCGTCCAGAAATCGGCCCAGCGGGGGTCCAGGGGCTCGGCGTGGAATTCCGCGTCGCCGCCGACGTGGCGGAAGTTGCGACCGAGGCGCTTGTCCCGCAGGCACGCCCGGACGTCGGCGTGGCGGGTGACGAACCAGCGGCCCAGGCGCTCGTCGTAGAGGAGCGGGGCAGCCTCGCGAAGCGCACTCAGGCCTGGATAGGGATCGGCGATGAACCGGTCGTCCGTGAGGTCGAAAGGGAGCTCTCGCGGCCCGGCGACGGTCACGGTTCCTACGCTAGCGCGTAACGAAAGCCCTCTCGACTCCCAAACTTCTCCGGGTTAGACTCGTCTTGAATCGGAGGGCTACCAACTATTCGGTCTTAGGAGGGTTTGTGAAGAAATCACTGCTCGCCGCAGCGGCTGTGGCGCTGCTCGCGGGGCTCGTTCTCGCCGGAAGCGGCACTGCCGCTCCTGTGAAGGCTCATGCCACATTCACGGCGGCGCTCGTCAGCGACATCGGCAAGTTCAACGACAAGGGCTTCAACGAGAATCAGCTGGCCGGTCTGAAGCGTGCCGGCAAGCAGCTCGGCATCAAGACGCTCGAGATCCAGTCGAACTCGAGCTCGGACTACCTGCCGAACCTGACGACCATGGTCCGCGAAGGCGCGAACATCGTCTCCGCGGCGGGGTACCTGCTCGCGCCGACGCTCTCGACGGTGGCCGCGCAGTTCCCGAACGTGGACTTCACCATCACGGACGATTCGGTCCACGGGTTTGACTTCAAGAAGGCGAAGAGCATCAAGAACATCGAGGGTCTCGTCTACGCGTCGAACCAGTCCGGCTGTCTCGTCGGCTATCTCGCAGGTGAGATGGCGAAGGCGAAGGGCGGCAAGCAGGTCATCGGCGCCGTCGGCGGAATCGAGATTCCGGCCGTCGACGATTACATCGTCGGGTACAACTACTGCGCGAAGTTGGCCGATCCGGGCGTCAAGGTGCTCGTCGGCTACTCGCAGGACTTCGTCGCGCAGGACAAGTGCAAGACCGTCGCGCAGAACCAGATCGGCCAGGGCTCGCAGGTCGAGTTCCAGGTCGCCGGCGGGTGCGGCATCGGCGCCCTCAACGCGGCGGCAGGGGCCGGCATCTGGGGGATCGGCGTCGACGTCGACCAGTACGCCCTCGCGAAGAACGTGCTCACGAGCGCTCTCAAGCGCGTCGACGTGGGCATCTTCACGGCGGACAAGCAGGCGAAGTCCGGCCAGTTCAAGGGCGGGAGCGACCTGCTGTTCGACATGAAGAACAACGGCGTGGGTGTGGGCAAGATCAGCCCGAAGGTGCCGAAGGCGTTCATCAACAAGATGAACGCGCTCAAGGCGAAGCTCATCTCCGGCGCGGTCAAGGTGCCGGTTGCCAAGGGCTCCGACCTGCTCGGCCTTCTGCCGGGCGCGAAGGTCGGGCCGACGCACTGACGTAGGACCTGTCGAGGGGACGGGCGTCAAGCCCGTCCCCTTCTTTTCAGGGGCGTAGAATCACCGCGATGGCGGACGAGAGCGGCAGCGTCCTCGAGCTGCAGGGCATCACGAAGCGCTACCCGGGGATCGTCGCCGACGACCACGTCGACTTCGACCTGCGGCGCGGTGAGGTACACGCGCTGCTCGGCGAGAACGGCGCCGGCAAGTCGACGCTCATGAACATCCTCTACGGGCTGACGAAGCCCGACGAGGGCGAAATCCTCGTCGGCGGCAAGCACGTCTCGTTCTCATCCGCGAAAGACGCGATCGAGTCCGGCATCGGCATGGTGCACCAGCACTTCATGCTCATTCCGGTCATGACCGTGGCGGAGAACATCGTGCTGGGCGTCGAGCCGGTGCGCGACGGTGTGCTGCTCGACGAGCGCGGCGCCGAGGAGCGCGTCCGGGAGCTCTCGCAGCAGTTCGGCCTCGCAGTCGACCCGACCGCACTCGTCTCGAGCATCACCGTCGGGCAGCAGCAGCGGGTCGAGATCCTGAAGGCGCTCTATCGCGGCGCCGAGATCCTCATCCTCGATGAGCCGACCGCCGTCCTGACGCCGCAAGAGGCAGGCGAGCTCTTCGCGATCGTGCGAAGCCTCCAGGCAGACGGCAAGTCCATCATCTTCATCAGCCACAAGCTGAACGAGGTGCTCGAGATCGCCGACCGGATCACCGTTCTGCGGCGCGGCAAGAAGATCGACACGGTCTCCCAGCAGGGCGCGACCGAAGAAGGCCTCGCGCGGATGATGGTCGGTCGAGAGGTGCTCCTGCGCGTCGACAAGACGCCGGCGTCGCCGACGGACGTGGCGCTCGAGGTGAAGGACCTCCAGGTGATCGACGAGCGCGACCTCGAGAAGGTACGCGGCGTCTCGTTCACCGTGCGACGCGGCGAGATCGTCGCGATCGCCGGCGTCGACGGGAACGGGCAGACCGAGCTCGTCGAGGCGATCACCGGTCTCCGCCGGATCGCGAGCGGCACCGTGGCGGTCGGAGGCCGCGAGTTCCAGGGCCATCTCACGCCGCGGATGATGATCGACGCCGGCATCGGGCACATCCCGGAAGATCGCCACCGGCGCGGCCTCGTGCTCGAATTCGACCTCGCCGAGAACATCGCCCTGCACGACTACAACAAGCCGCCGGACTCGAAGCGCGGCTGGCTCTATCCCGGGCGCCTCGTGCAGCGGGCCGCACGTCTGATCAAGGAGTTCGACATTCGCGGCGGCGGCCCGCTCACGCTTGCGCGGGCGCTCTCCGGTGGCAACCAGCAGAAGGTCGTCGTCGCGCGCGAGGTGGCGCGTAACCCGGTGGTGCTGATCGCGGCGCAGCCGACACGCGGGCTCGACGTCGGCGCGATCGAATACGT
>Ga0307372_10000896_pt1 | contig 52183 bp, 56 predicted proteins | sample OX1MG_FD_202533 | JGI IMG/M metagenome (GOLD analysis project Ga0307372, IMG submission 202533) | Soil microbial communities from Risofladan, Vaasa, Finland - OX-1 | ecosystem: Environmental > Terrestrial > Soil > Coastal area > Acid sulfate soil | place: Finland: Risofladan, Vaasa | collected...
CTGATCGACCACCACCCGAGTATGCCACCGAGGGCTACGCTCAAAGCGTGACCAGCGCGGCCGTCGACGCGGTCCAGCATGCCTTTCAAAGCCCACACGTCGCGATCTCTGTTATCAGCTGATGAATCGGTGGATGGCCTCGTTGGCGTTGTCCTGAAAGGACGCGTTGGCCAGATCGGGCAAGACGTCCGCTTGGTTGACCAACGGACCCGTAAGCGTGTTGGCCGCGCTGGCGTAGAACACACCGCTGGAGAGGGTCGGGTCGGTGACACCGTCGACCAGCCGCTTCGCGCCCACGTCGAGTTTGTGGGCGAGACCCAGGGCGGGCATGACGTACTTGGCGGCTACTCGCATCGGTAGGGGAAGGTCGCTGGGGGCTTGGGTGCCGGTGGTGTTGCCGGGGCTCACGGTGATGAAGCGGCGGTCGGGGTGTTGGCGGGCCAGGTAGGCCATCCAGAGGGCCCCGATGTACTTGGCCTGCCCGAAGGCTAGGTTGAAGTCAGGTTTTCTGCTGGCGAAGTAGCTGCCGTCGATGACAGTGGCGAGCTCGTCGGCTGAGGTTGAGACGAACGATGGCCCCTTCATCCGCAACTTCGGGACCCCCCTGACTGCTTCGCTTCCGGCGAAGACCGCAACCTCGCCAAGCCGATCCTCGGCCAGGAGCCCTTCGAGGAGGACGACGTGACCAAGGACGTTCGTCGCGAACACCGTGGTGACCCCGTCAGCGGTCAAGTCCATCGACTGCGGGCCAATGACACCAGCGTTCATGACCAGCGCGTCGACGGATCCGTTGATGGCCGCAAGGCCGGCGCGCACCGAACCCAGATCGGCGACGTCCATGAGAACGATGTCGAAGATGCGCCGGCCGGTCGCTGATTCGAGCTCGGCCTTTGCCGTTGTCGCCCGATCTCGGTTGCGGCACGCCAGGTAGATCCGCGCTATCTCAGGGCGTAATGCCAGTTGCCGGGCGACATCCTTGCCAATCCCGGAGTTGGCGCCCGTGATCAGTACCGTCTTTTCTGCGAGTGCGCTCATCGGTAGTTCGGATCTCCTAATTTTTGAAGTGTCCGCTCCAGTATGTCAGACTATAATGAAGTGTCAACTCCAATTTATGTATTAGGACGGGTATGCGATGTCGGTGACTGGTAGCGATGCAGAGGGCTCTGATGAGCGAACGTTCACAGCCAAGGGGCTAGCCACCCGCGAACGGATCGTCGAAGCCGCGGCGATGCTGATGTATTCGGGCGGCGTGGCAGGTACCAGCTGGGAGGACGTGCAGACTGCGGCCGGCGTAAGTGCCTCGCAGCTCTACCACTACTTCGGCGACAAGCAGGGGCTAGTCCGGGCCGTGATCGCACATCAGACCCGGGCGATCCTCGAGAGCCAAAAACCTCCGCTCACAAGCCTGGACAGCTTGGAGGCGCTTCGGGCATGGCGTGATCTCTTGGTTGAGGGCCGACGTCAAATCCAATGCCAAGGTGGCTGCCCCCTGGGAAGCCTCGCCGGAGAGCTGTTCGAGGCACACCCGGAGTGTCGCGAGGACCTGATCGACGGATTCGACCGGTGGGAAGGCGCGATTCGCGATGGATTGCAGGCCATGTATAAGCGGGGCGACCTGCGTCGGAGCGTCGATCCCGACCGCTTGGCCACGGCACTGTTAGCTGCCGTCCAAGGTGGGTTGGTCCTTTCACAGGTCCGCCGTGACGTCGACCCACTCGAGGCGGCACTGGACACCATGCTCGAACACATCGCCTCACTCACGACCAGGCGTCGTTCTGAGCCCCGCCGATTGGAGTCGCATCGCTGAGCGAGTCGACTGCGGATTCCTACTAGAGCGCGTTGTCGTATCGACAACAGACATGGGCGGTACTGGGCTCGAACCAGTGACCCCCAGCTTGTCGAGCTGGTGCTCTCCCAACTGAGCTAACCGCCCCGGGTCGCCGGGCAGTGTAGCGACCTCGCCTGGACGGCTACCCGCTCAGGAACTTGCGCGGGTCGACGGCGACGCCGTTCTGGCGCACCTCGAAATGCAGGTGCACGCCTGTGCAGTAGCCGGTGCAGCCGGCGATCCCGAGCAGCTCGCCCCTCGCCACCGTCTCCCCCGGCCGCACGCGGTACGACGACAGGTGGGCGTACAACGTCACCACGTCGGGCGTGACCTGGATGAGGACGACGTTCCCATAGCCCTCGAAGCCAGTGGCGTATCCAACCGACACCACCGTCCCCGGCGCGGCTGCGCGCACGTCGAGCGAGCGCAGCATCCCGATGTCGAGCCCGTGGTGATACGGGGTGAACGGCGTCGTGATCGTCCCCTCTGCCGGCCACGAGAAATCGAGCGTCTCCGCGCGGGTCACGTGGCGGGTCGCCTTGACATGCCGTGCGCGCGCACGCGCCGCCCCGCCTACCGGCATCGCTGCCGCGGGGGCCGCGACAGCGCAAGCGGCGGCGAACGCCACTACGACCTGGGTTCCTCTCCTCCCCACAGGAGGCCGGGACCCTACTCCACCGTTTGCCCAATTCGGCAACGATACCCCTGAAAAACAGCTCAACCAGGCCGTTCCCGTTGTGCCTTGACAAATCCTTAAAAGATCTCGGGGCACCACGGAAACGGGCGCCAACCGAACACGGCGTCCGCTTGGGCGATCGCGCCAGGTACGAGCTCTTCCACGCGCAGCGCGTCACGGAGCTCGGCGAAGGAGACGGCCCCGAGGTACGCCGACCCGAGCGCGTCCACGTCGAGCGCGATGTCCGCCGCCTCCTCGGTCCGCGCCGCCGTCCCGTCCTCGAGCTTCCAGCGCCCCTCGTTCCAGGGGCAGAACGCATCGCGCACCTCGAACACGAGCGAGCCTTCGCCCGCGTACGCGCGACCGGAGAGCGCGGCGCCGACGTCGACGAGGCGCACCCAGAGCCCGTCCCACCGCCGGTACCGGGCACGGCGCGGGTTGGCAAGAAGCAGGAAGAGCGGATGGTCGGGCGGGATGAGCCCCGCCGTGATCGTCTCCATCCAGTCGACATCGAGGAGGAAGCGCCAGATCTCCGCCGTCGCCTGCGGGGTCGCCCCGACCGCCTCGATCACCTCGAGCTTCGCCTTGGACACGAAGCCCTCGAACGCAGCCGTCGTCTTGTAGACGGCATACGCCTGCACCGACCCGTCCAACTCGAGGGCGACGAGCCGCTTCGGCGTCGCCTTCTGGTCGTCGGGCGTCCGGAAGACGCGTCCCGCCCACCAGCTCTCGTCTCGGACGAACATGCCGGAGCGCTGCGCGCGCACCGCCTCCCAGACGGGCGGGAAGAGCGTCGCCGCCTCCTCCGGCGTCACCGAACGCGCGCGCCCGCGCCGCTCGAGCGGCCGGGCGAACCCGCCGCGGTCCCGGCCGATGGTGACGTCGCCCGCCCAGGACGCGATGCCGTAACCAAAGCGCCCGTAGATCGTCTCCTCCGATGCCCATAGCGCCGCGATCGGTTCGCCGCGCGCATGCACGTCGTCGAGCTGCGCGCGCATCATCTCGCGCAGGAGCCCGCGCCGGCGGTGCGTCGGATAGACGCCGACGACTGTTACCCCGGCGCACGGCAGGGATCCGCCGGGAACGGTGAAGTCGAACGTGAACGCACCGGCGCCGCCCACGACCTCGCCGTCCTCGAACGCCGCGTGCATCCGCTCGGCACCGACCCAGCCGAGCCACCGGTCGATCGTGTCGTCCTGCGGCACTGGCCCGAAGTACTGGAAGATGCCGTACAGCGCGCGGGCGAACTCGGCGCGGTCGGCGCAGGGACGAACCTCGAGGGCCACAGCCTGAGCCTAGATCTTTTCGAGCGGCGCGTAGTCGAGCATCAGCCGCCGCTCGGAGCCGTCGCCCGCGAAGCGGACAACAGCGACGCCACCCGCCTCGAGCCGAAGGACGACGCCCTCGCCCAACGTTCCGTGCCGCACGGAGTCGCCCGCCGACAACGTCGGCACGTTCTCCCGAGTAGCGACCGAGTTCTTGGGTGCGCCGTAGTTCGACCAGGACGCCGGCCGCAGCTGGTCGCGCTCGACCCACTGCTCCGGCAGCTCGTCGAGGAAGCGCGATGCGAGGTTGTACGAACGTCCGCCGTAAAGCATTCGCGACGACGCATGCAGCAGCGTCAGCTTCTCCATCGCGCGCGTCATGCCGACGTAGCAGAGCCGCCGCTCCTCCTCGACGCCGTGCTCCTCGATCGAGCGCGAGTGCGGAAAGATGCCTTCCTCGAGGCCGATGAGGAACACAGCACGGAACTCGAGGCCCTTCGCGTTGTGCAACGTCATCAGCGTGACGAGCGAGCCCTCGCCGCGAATCGCGTCCTGGTCCGAGTAGAGCGAGACCTCCTGCAGGAACGATGACAGGCTCGGCTCGGTGTTCTGCTCCTGCCACTCGCGCGCGAGGGAGACGAGCTCCTGGAGGTTCTCGAGCCGCCCCTGCGCCTCGATCGTCCGCTCCGCCTCCAGCGCCTCGATGAAGCCCGACCGCTCGAGCACGCGCTCGATCAGCTCTGGCACCTCCAGCTCGAGCGCGCCCGACATGCACGACTCGATCATCGTGCGGAACGCGCGCACCGCCTTCTGCGGGGCCGCGCCGACGCCCGCCTCCTCCGCGAACTCCGTCGCCTCCCACAGCGAGATCCCCTGCGCATCCGCGTAGCTCTGCAGGCGCGCGAGGGTCGAGTCGCCGATTCCACGGCGCGGCCGGTTGGCGATGCGCACGAGCGAGACGGCGTCGTATGGGTTGTCGATCACCTGGAGGTACGCGACGAGATCCTTCACCTCGGCGCGCTCGTAGAAGCGCGGGCCGCCGATGACCTGGTACGCGACGCCCTGGCGAACGAGCACGTCCTCGAGCACGCGGCTCTGCGCGTTCGTCCGATAGAAGACGGCGACCTCGCTGCCGGAGTACCCCTGTTCGACAAGGAGGGCGATCTCGGCCGCGACATAGCGCGCCTCAGCATGCTCGTCCTCCACCTCGATCACACGGACTGGCTCGCCGTCGCCGAGCTCCGACCAGAGGTTCTTGTCCTTGCGCTCGCGGTTGTGACGGATGACCGCGTTCGCCGACTCGAGGATCGCGTTCGTCGAGCGATAGTTCTGCTCGAGCGCGATCGTGCGCGCGCCCGGGAAGTCGCGCTCGAACTCGAGGACGTTGCGGATGTCGGCGCCGCGGAACGCATAGATGGACTGGTCCGGATCGCCCACGGCGAACACGTTTTGGTGCTTGGACGCAAGGAGCTGCAGCATCCGGTACTGCGCGTGGTTCGTGTCCTGGTACTCGTCCACGAGGATGTACCGGAACGCCTTCTGCCACTTCTCCGCCGCCTCCGGGAAGCGCTCGAGCACCTCGACCGTCAGATAGAGCATGTCGTCGAAGTCGACGGCGTTCGAGGCGTGGAGACGAGCCTGGTACAGCTCGTACACGTCGGCGACGGTTTGGTCGTAGAAGCTCGCCACGCGGCTTGCGTACTCGGCCGGCCCGATGAGCTGGTTCTTCGCGTTCGAGATCTGCGAGTGGATGCCGCGCGGCGTGAACCTCTTCGGGTCGCGGTCGAGCTCCTCGAGGCACCGCTTGACGAGGCGGAGCTGGTCGGCCGAGTCGTAGATGGTGAAGTTCGTGCGGTAGCCGAGCCTCGGCGCCTCGCGGCGGAGGATGCGACCGCAGGCGGCGTGGAAGGTCATCACCCACGCTGCACGCGCGGGCGGGCCGACGAGGTCCTCGAGGCGCTCGCGCATCTCGGCGGCAGCCTTGTTCGTGAACGTGATGGCGAGGATCTCGGGCGGCTTGGCGCCGACGGCGGCGAGCAGGTGCGCGATCCGGCGCGTGAGGACGCGCGTCTTGCCGGAGCCCGCGCCGGCGACGACGAGAAGCGGGCCTTCCGTCGTGAGAACCGCCTCCCGCTGGGCCGGATTCAGGTCTTCGAGGTAGGTCTCAGGCTGCGTCGTAGCCATCGACCGATCGTAGCCGGGCGATCAACTAGCCTCGATCGGCCATGCCCAGACCGCCCGTGCACGTCCTGCAAGCCTTCGGTGTCGAGGGCGAGCCCGAGCTGCTGCCCGGCGGCCGCGGCACGTCATGGCGCGTCGGTCCGCTCGTCCTGAAGCCGCTCGATCGCGCAACGGCGGAGATCGCGTGGCAGGCCAACGTGCTTTCCGCGCTGCCGAGCGACGGCGTGCGCGTCGCTCCGCCTGTGCCACTCATCGTCGATGGGTGGACCGCGTGGACATACGTCGAGGGCACGCACGAGGCAGGGCGCTGGCTCGACATCATCGCCGCGGGCGAACGCCTCCACGACGCTTTGGCCGCGGTCCCGCGTCCGGCGGAGATCGTCGACAGAGGCATTGAGCCCTGGGCGACGGGCGATCGCGTCGCCTGGGACGGCGAGCCCTTTCCGGGCCTCGACGAGATCCTGAGCGCGCTGCGACCCATCTCCGACGAGAGCACGTTGATCCACGGAGATCTCACGGGAAACGTCCTCTTCCACGACACGCTTCCACCCGCGATCATCGACTTCACGCCGTACTGGCGTCCACGCGAGTTCGCCGGTGCCGTCGTCGTCGCCGACGCGCTCGTCTGGGAAGGAGCACCGCCCGAGCTCGCGGACGTCGTCGACACGCAGTACCTCTTACGCGCGCTGATCTACCGCGGTGTGACGGGCATCGTCGGCGGCACCGAGTGGCGGTCAACCATCGAGCTTGCTCGTACAATCGCCGCACGATGAACGTCGCGCTCATGATCGAAGGCCAGGAAGGCGTGACGTGGGAGCACTGGTGCGCGCTCGCGGACGCGTGTGAAGAGCACGGCGTCGAGACGCTCTTCCGCTCCGACCACTACATCTCGCAGGCCGACGAGAGCGCGAACGTCGCGCACGACGCGTGGACGACGATCGCCGCGCTCGCAGCCCGGACGACGACGCTCCGCTTCGGCACGCTCGTCTCCCCCGCCACGTTTCGCGCGCCGGCGCTCCTCGCGAACGCCGTCGCGACAGCCGACCACGTCTCCGGCGGGCGGATTGAGCTCGGGCTCGGCGCCGGCTGGATGGAGCGTGAGCACCGCGCGTTCGGCTTCCCGTTCCCAGAGACGCCCGTGCGCGTGCAAATGTTCGCCGAGCAGCTCGAGATCGTGCACCGGCTGTGGACAGAGGAACGCATCGACTTCCGCGGGCGCCACTACACGCTCGAGAATGCGCCCGGGCTCCCGAAGCCGGTGCAGCGGCCGCACCCGCCGATCCTCGTCGGAGGGAGCGGCAAGCGCGGCACCGTCGAGCCGGCGCTGCGGTTCGCCGACGAGTACAACTCGCCCTTCGTGACGCCCGAAGAGGCCGCGGCCATCCGTCCGCGCGTCGCGCCGCTGCGTTTCTCCGTCATGACCGGCTGCATCATCGGCTCAACGCACAAGGAGGCGCTCGACCGCGCCCACGAGCTGTACGGCCGGCGACCGCGGGACAACGCGTTCGACGACTGGCTCGCCGCCTACTCGGAGCGCGCGCTGTTCGGTTCGGTCGACGAGGTCGCAACCCGCCTGCACGAGTACGAACAGGCGGGCTGCGACCGCGTGATGCTCCAGCACCTACAGCACACGGATCTCGAGCCCGTGCGCCTCATTGGCCGAGAGCTCAGTGCGTCTTCCCGTCGATCGTGACCAGCGTCTTCACACCGGCGACATCCGAGCACATGATCTGAACACGCGTGCCGACCGGGTAGCTGGTGGCGACCGTGACCGCCAGCGAGGTCGGGACCGTGCACGTCAAGTGTCCGACCGTGATCGATCCCGCTGTGACGGCTGTGATCGCTCCGTCTGCCTTCATGGTCATCTGCGGTGACTTCGTCTCGCCGCAACCGCCGGGCCCGAGCTCGACGGCGGATCCGCCTGACGTCCCGCCGATCTTCCCGCCCGTGAATCCGGTCGCCGTGCCGAACGTTGCGGACACGTTCGCCAGCAGCTGCATGTGCGGTGTCGCGCCGTGGCCGGATGCGGTCCCGGCGAGCGCCCCGTGGTCGTACACGGCAGAGAAGTGCGCCTCGGTCTTGCCGATCTTGAGCGTGCCGTTCACGACGCCGAGGCCGTCGGTCGTGTCGATCGTGCTACGGGCGGCGATCGAGGCGGCGCCGGTGAGATCGGGCGAGCCGGACGCGGTGCCGGTATACGTCGCCTTCGTCGAGGCGATCGTCTTGCCCGTCGAGGTCGTGCACGTGTGAGTGTCGGCGCTCTTCACCGACGTCGCGGTGAAGGTCGCGTTGACGGCGGACGCGCTCTGCGCTCCGCCGTCGACATTGCGGGCGACCGCGATCCCCGCGCACGAAAGGGCGGCGATCACGATCGCGGCGATGGTCAGCTTCTTCATCAGGAGTCCCCCCAGCTGGGTTGTCGCTAGGAGAGATGCCTGCCGGGGGATGCTTCTTGCGCATCGCCCGGTAAAAGGCGCGTAAGGCTAGGTCGGCTCGTTCCCGCCCTGGTCGAACCGGAACGGCGGGTACTCCGCCGTGAGGAAGAGCGCGTACGCGGTGACGCGCAGCGTCCAGCGGTTGAAGCCCATGATCAGGTCGAAGAGGCCGCGGGGATAGTCCCGCTTCACCGCGAGGAGGACGCCGGCGACGAACACGAGCACCGTCGTGACGCCCGGATTGTGCGCGCCCCAGCCGACGCCGCCGCCGAAGGCTCCGACGATGGCGTACTGCGGGATGCCGAGCAGCCATCGGCCGATGAGCCGCAGTCCGCGCCTGTTCTGCTCCGGGTAGTCGATCTCGAGCCGCGCCGGGTAGTCCGGCACGTCGGCGAGGGTGAACGGCGGGTATCGGTCGGTCCCGATCGCGCCGACGGCGTAGAACGTCACGCGCCAGCTCCAGCGCATGACGCCGACGACGAAATCGAAGATGCCACGCGGGTAGCGCCCCGTGAAGAGCACCGCGATGAAAGCGACGACGGTCAGCACGAGCGCGATCACCCACAGCATGGCGAGCACGATCCAGTGCGGCAGCGCGAGCAGCCACTTGACGAGCCAGAGCCAGCGGGCGAGCGGCTCGTCGAGCCGCCCTTCGACACGGACGGGATACGGGTTCATCGTCGCTCCTTTTCGGTCCAGCGGCCCTCGACGATGTCGTCCATTCCGGGCACACCCCACTCCTCGAGGCGGAGCCAGCGTGTGCCTCTTACGCGGGGCGGCAGGAAGGCGGCTGCGAGCGCGTTCTTCACGATCCCGGCCCCGACGATCCCAACGATCGCCGAACCCCATTCGACGAGGCCGACCTCGGTGAAGAGGATGGCAAGGCCGGTGGCCGCAGCCGGCCACAGCAGCTCGTAGACCGCGTCGGCGTAGCGGCCGCGGACGAATCGCCGCAAGGCTTTCCCCGTGCCCTCGGCGACGAGAAAGGCGAGCAGCCCGACCCAGAACGATCCGCTGCGATTGCCCGCGAGCACGCCGGCCGCGATCGCGACGCCGAACAGGACCGGCCGTAGCAAAGCCGCGAGGATCCAGGGACGGAAGGCGAATTCGCGCTCGCTCACACCGTGAGCCTGACGGACCGGCAGGACGCCATCATCCGCGTACTCCACGATTCCGGCATGGACGAGCCCGGCACCGGTCGCCTCGAGACGTTCAGCGACGGCGTGTTCGCGATCGCCGCCACGCTGCTCGTGCTCGAGTTCTCCGTCGGCTCCGGCCGCAATCTCGGCCACCAGCTGCTCCACCTGTGGCCGGGGTATCTCGCCTACGTGACGAGCTTCATCACCATCGGGATCATCTGGATGAACCATCACCACACGGTCTCGCTGATGGCGCGCACCGACCGCACGATGTTGTTCGTCAACAATCTCCTGCTGCTCACGGTCGCGTTCCTGCCGTTCCCGACGAAGCTCGTCGGCGACTACCTCCGACGCGACGGCGAGCAGGCGGCCACACTTGCCTACGCAGCGACCCTCGTCGTGATGGCGGCGCTGCACCAGGTCTGGTGGCAGTACGCGCGGCGCAACCGGCGGCTGATCGGCGACGCCGTGCCGGACTCGGCACTGCGGGCGGTCGACCGCGCGTACATCCCGGGCATTCCGATGTACGGAGCGGTCTTCGTCCTCGCGTTCTTCAGTCCGCTCGCCGCGATCGTGCTGACGTTCGCGATTGCGGCGTTCTACCTGCCGTCAGCCGCGCTCTTCGATCGCTGAGGCGAGCCATGCGGACGCTTCCGCGAGCGCCTTCCTGTCGCTCGACTTCACCACCACCTCCACCTGCGGCCCGTCGAGCGGGAACATCGGATACGAGCCGATGACGACGCCCGGCCAGCGCTCTCCGGCCTCCACGAGCAGCGGCGCGATCGCACTTTCACGCGTCGCGTACGTCTGCCGCCACGAGCCGATCGGCGCCCCGCGGCGGAACTCCTCCGCGACCGCATCGAACATGGCCTCCATCTCGGACGGTAGCCCCGGCATGACGTAGACGTTCTCGATCGCGAAGCCGGGCGCGCCGCCGAGTGGGTTGGGGAGCGGCCTGCTCCCGATCGGGAGCCGCGCCCACGCAGCGGCGTATTCGGGATCGCGCGTGAAACGTGCGCGCAGGTCTGCGGCGAGATCCGCGACCTCCTCCTGCTCGGCGCCGAACGCGTGCGCGATCGCCTCGCGGGTCAGGTCGTCCGGCGTGCCGCCGAGGCCTCCGGTCACGAAGAGGAAGTCGACGAGCGGCGCTTCCCTGCGCACGAACTCGGCGATGTCGTCGATCACGTCCGGCACGGCCGCGATCAGCTGGACGGAGACGCCGAGCGGTGCGAGCCGGCGCGCGAGCCACGAGCCGTTCGAGTTCGGCACGTCACCGGAGACCAGCTCGTTGCCGATCGTGAGGATCGCGGCGGTGGAGCTCACCTGCGGGTGGGGAGCACGAAGAGCCCGGCCTCGTCGGAGACGATGCGCACGCTCGCACCGTAATACGCGGCCAGGTTCGCGGCCGAGAGGACCTCCGTGGGGCTGCCCTCGGCGACGACCGTGCCGCGATCGAGGAGGACGAGCCGGTCGGCGTACTGTCCGGCCAGCGTCAGGTCGTGCATCGTCGAGAGAACGGTGAGCCCGTCGCGGCGGAGCGAGTCGATGAGCTCCAGCGCCTGCTGCTGGCGGCCGAGATCGAGCGATGTCGTCGGCTCGTCGAGGAGGAGGATCGGCGCCTCCTGCGCGAGCGCACGGGCGAGGACGGCGCGCTGGAGCTCGCCGCCGGAGAGCGAGCCGAGCCCCCGCTCCGCGAACGGGAGCAGGTCGAGGCGCTCGAGCGCGTTCGCGACCGCCTTCCGGTCGCGCCTCCCGTCCACGCCGAGATAGCCGAGGTGCGGGGTCCGGCCGAGCAGCACGTACTCGGCGACGGTGAGCTCGGACGGCGTGGCTGGGTTCTGCGGCACGAACGCCATCAGCCGGGCGAGCTCGCGGCGGCCGAACGTGTGCACATCCCGTCCGTCGACGCGCGCAACGCCGTCGAACGGCAGGAGGCCGCAGAGGGCGCGCAGCACGCTCGTCTTGCCCGCCCCGTTCGGGCCGATGAGCATGACCCACTCGTCGTTCACGACCTCGAGCGAGAGGTCGCGAACAGCCTCGGTGTTCCCGAAGCGGACCGCGAGATCGCGCAGCTCGATCACCGCATCGTCCTCGCCGAGCGTAGGACGACGGCGAAGAACGGCGCACCGAAGAAGGCGGTGACGACGCCGATCGGCAACTCGGCCGGCGAGACGATGGTGCGCGCGAGCACGTCGGCGAGCACGAGGAAGCCGGCCCCGACCACGAACGACAGCGGTACGACCGCGCGATAGCTCGTGGACACGAGGAGCCGGATCGTGTGCGGGACGATGATCCCGACAAACGCGATCAGCCCGCTGACCGAGACGGCGGCGGCGGTCCCGGCGGTCGCTGCGATCACGAGCACGAGCCGCAGGCGCGGGACGTTTACGCCGAGGCTCGTGGCCTCCTCGTCGCCGACGCTCAGGACGTCGAGCATGCGGCGGTGCAGCAGGATCGCGATGGAGCTTAACGCGACGTAGGGCGCCGCCACCTCGACCTGGCTCCAGTTCGCGGTGGAGAAGCCGCCGAGGATCCATGCGTACACGTCCCGCAGCGTGTTCGAGTGCTGCTGCTGCACGAACGTCTGGATGGCAGTGAGGAAGAGCGTCACCGTCACGCCGGCGAGCACGAACGACCCCACCACGCGCACGGAACCGGCCGACCGGCCGAGCACGTACGTCGCGCCGACTGCGGCGAGGCCGCCGACGAAGGCCGAGAGCGGCAGGAGCTGGCCGGAGTGACCGACGTGGCCGTACGCGATGGCGAGCGTCGCGCCGAGCCCCGCGCCCGCGGCGACGCCGAGGAGATACGGGTCAGCGAGCGGATTGTGGAAGACACCCTGATATGACGAGCCCGCGATCGCGAGCATCCCGCCGACGATGGCCGCGAGCACGACGCGCGGCGCGCGGATCTGCCACAGCACCGCCTCGTCGAGGCTCGAGAGTGGCGAATGGACATGGAGGAACGGCAGGTGCGAGAGCGCCGACTCGACGATCGCCGACACGCCGATGTCGACCGGGCCGACGCCGAGGCCGATGAGCAGCGCGGCGACGAGGAACACGCCGGCGAGGAACCGCCACGGGCGCGAGACTCCTCGCGCCCGGACGGCTGCCTCCGCGCTGCCGACTGCCGCCACTACTGCTTCCGGGCCACCGCTGCGATCGCGCGGGCGAAGTCGACGATGCGCGGTCCCCACCGCGACGCGACGTCATCGTTCACAGCGACGACGCGCTTGTGCTTCACCGCGGAGATGCCACCCCAACCGGGACGGGCAGCGACAGTCGCGGCCGACTGGCCACAGCACACGGTGTCGGCGAGCACCACGATGGCAGGGTTCGACGTGACGATGTACTCCGCGTTCAGCTGCGGATAGCCGGAGTGCGTGGTGTCGGCCGCGTCGGCGATGTTCTTGAAGCCGAACAGCTTGAAGATGCGGCCGATGAACGTCGACGACGTCGCCGAGTAGTACGTCGGGTCGAGCTCGTCGTACACGGTGAGATGCCGGTTCGACTTGGGGACGCTGCGCAGGATCTTCGTCAGCGCCGTCTCCATTCCGGTGACGACCTTCGTCGACTGCGCCTGATGGCCGGTCGCCGTCCCGAGTTGGCGGATCTCGTCGTACGCCTGCGCGATGGTGTCGGCGGCCGGCTCGAGCAGAACGGTGACGTGGAGGCTCTGCAGCGACTCCACGACGCCGCCGATGTCGTTCGACACGACGACGAGATCGGGGTTGTAGCCGGCGATCGCCTCGACGTTCGGCGTGTAGCCGGAGAGCGTCGTGTGCGGCGCGTTCTTCGGGTAGTTCGAGTCGTTGTCGACGGCGATCACCTGCGACCCGGCGCCGACGGCGAAGAGATCCTCCGTGCCGGTCGGTGAAAGCGAGACGATGCGTGTCGGCCGCGACTTGATGACGACGTCGCCATTGGCGGCGTGGATGGTGACGGGAAACGACGCCGCGTTGGGCTTTGCGGCCGCGAGCGGCACGAAGAGGGCCGCAAGGGCGGCCACGAGAACGAGGGAACGACGAAGCACGAATCCTCCCTTCCGCGAGGGGTTCGGTTTTCGCGGCGAGCGACAGGTCTTCTGACTCGGGGCTCCCTCCTCCACCGCCTTCCCAGGCCGTCAGGCCCAGTGGCGTTCGTGGTGGAGAAGCGTCTCCCCTTACAGCGGCGGGACCGTCCCGGTCTTGCACCGGAGTTCCCTTACCGCTCGCCGGTTTGTGGAGCGCGACTCTAGCATGGCTCACGGTGGACGCAGTCGCGCTCGATCTCGATGCAGTGCTCGCCGACACGCGGCCCTTGTGGCGCGACTGGGTCGAGGACGCCGCCCGCCGCACCCATGTCGAGCTCGACCTGCCGGAGGACCGGACAGAGGCAGCCGCACTCCTCGACGAGAGCCTCGGGGACTGGCGGCCGCTCCTTCAGCGCTTCGCCGCCGACCGGGGTCCCCTCCACTTCCGGCCTCGCGCGGAGACGAGCGCGTCACTCCGCCGCCTCGCCGGCGCCGGCGTCCGCATCGGCGTCTTCACCGACGCTCCCCGCGAGCTGGCCGAGATGGCGCTCGCCCACGTTGGCGCGGCCCGGCGCGTCGCTGTCGTCGGCTCGCTCGACGAGGTGCTGCGCGAGCTCGGCCCCGGAACCGTCGTCGTGCACTCGCGGGACGAGCTCGCGGATCTACAATGAATCGCATGGAGAGCGACCTCTCCGACCGCCGCTTCGAGGTTCTCCTCGAGCGGCTCGACCGTATCGGCGACGAGCTCGCAAAGGTGAGCAAGCGGCTCGACAACGACGAGCACTTCCTCCGCCTCACGCGCGAGCTGGCGAACCTGAACGAGTCGCTGCAGGCGCTCGCGTACGCGGCTTTGGGTTCTCAGGCACCGCAGGTGCGGCGCCGCAAGCTGGGCTAGCTGTTAGCCCACACTCCAGATGTCGAGGACGCCGGAGGTGGCGTGGTCGTTTGCGTTCCCTTCGGGAAGCGCGACGTGGCCGTCGACGACGATTGGGCTGTTCCAGTGGCCACCGCCGGCGGGGAGCGTCCCGACGAGCGCGCCGGACGCAGGCTTGTAGACGTTCAGCCCGCCACCGGGGTTGTAGACCCAGAGCAGGCCGCCGGCGACGACCGGGCTCGTCCCGCCCGTCGGGTGCTGCCACGCCTTCGTCAGCTGCCCGTTGCGGTAGTGCCAGGCCTCGGTGGCGCCGTTGTCGGCGGCGAAGAGCCACGTCGAGAAGCCGGTGTGCCACACCGCCGGCGCGGTGAACAGATCGGTGCCGGACGGGGTCGAGACGATCTCCAGCTCGCCGCCTCTATGCGGCGTCGTCCCGCGCGTCCGCGCCACCGAGAGGACGCGGATCTTCCCGTCCTTGCCACCCTGGCCGATGTGCCCCGCGTCGAGGACGAACGGCGACGTCGACCCGAGATCGAGGTCGGATGCGTTCAGCTGTGCAGTGTCCGCCGGGGTGTAGTTCCCGAGGACGGCGGTCGCGCCGGAGGAGAGGCGCACGACGGCGTCGCCGAAGTTCGTGTGTCCGTCCCACGGCGCGTTGCCCGTGGCAATGAGGAGATCGCCCGTCGACGGATCGACCACTGCGCCGGAGCGGCCCCAGATCGCGGAGTCGCTCGCATCACACGTGCTCGGCACCATTAGCCCGGCGCGATTCGCGCACAGCGAGTTCCACACCTGCAGGAGCCGGCCGTTCGCGCCGTCGATGATCGCGACGTGGCCCTGGTACGGCGGCGGGTCGCCGATGTAGCCGCCGGTGACGGCGATGACCTGCCCGCCTGCGTAGTTCAGCGAGCCCGCGATCTTCTCGCGCGATGCCAGGTGCGTGATCGAGACGCTCCAGACCGCGTGGCCATTCGAGGTCGAGAGCTTGTAGATGCGCCCACCCGGTGAGGCGGCATAGACCCACTTCTCCGACGGGTCGGCGACCGGCGTCGCGGTCGTGATCTGCGCGCTCCCGGCCCACGACGCATAGCCGGGCGGCGTGAACCGCCACTTGACCGCACCGGTCGAGGCGTTGATCGCCTCTGTCTTCCCGTACGTCGTCGTGACGAAGAGAACGCCGTCGAGATAGATGGCCGACGAATCGACGGTGCCGTCCAGCGTCACCTTTCGTAGCGTCAGCGACTTGACGTTGCCCGCGGTGATCCCGGTCGCATAGGGATAGACCCCGGTGCGTGACGCGCTCCAGTCGAACGTGAGCCAGTCATGACTGACAGTCGTCCGAGCGGTCCCCCCGAGCAGGAGCGATGCAACTGCGGTTAGCGCCGCAAGAGCACGCGTCGGAGCTCGTCCTCCTTGCCTGGTTCGAGAATGGCGAGCACCTGGTCACCCGCCTCGAGCTGCGTGGCGCCAACGGCGATCTCGGCGCGGCCCGAGCGCATGACGGAGATGAGCCGCGCCCCGTCCGGCAACTCGAGCGACTCGACGCGCTTGCCCGCGGAGGGGGAGTCGCGGTCGATCTGCACCTCGACGATCTCGAGGTTCTCGCGGCGCAGCTCGAGCAGATGGATGAGATCGTGCTCGGGCACCTCGTGCTCGACGAGCGCCATGATGCTCGAGGTCGCACAGACCGTGGGCGAGATCCCGAGCAGGTCGAAGTGCGCCTGGTTCCGCGGATCGTTCACCCGAGCTATGACCTGTTCGACGCCGTATTTCTCACGCGCGAGCTGCGCGATGACGAGGTTGTCCTCGTCGTCGCCGGTGAGCGCGAGCACGATGTCGGGCGGCCGGGCGATGCCGGCGCGCTCGAGAACGTGCAGCTCGGTGGCGTCGCCGCGCTGAACCTGATGTTCGAACTCGTCCTCGAGGCGCTCGAAACGGTCGCGCTCCTGCTCGATGAGCGTCACTTCGTGGCCGAGGCGCAGCAGCGACCGGGCAACGTTCGCGCCCACCTTGCCGCCGCCGGCGACGATGACGTACATCAGCGCGTCACCTCCATCGGGGGGACGAGTCCGCAGCTGCGCACCGCGTCCATGAGAGAGTCGATGGCGGTCTTCGTCGGGCACACGGTCCGGAGCCCGCGCTCGCTGTAGAAGTCCGCTCGGGCGGGATCGAGCACACGCGCGACGACGCACTGGATGTCGAAGCGCTTCTGGGCCACCTGCGCGATGACGATGTTGGTGTTGTCGCCGTCCGTCGAGGCGACGACGGCGTCCGCATCCTCGATCCCCGCCTCGCGGAGAAGGGTGACGTCCATCCCGTGGCCGACCAGGAAGGCGCCGGGCCAGTGCTCGCCCAGGCGCGCGAGCGCGTCCTCGTTCTCGTCCACGACGGTCACGTCCCAGCCCTCCCGCTGGAGCTGGAGGGCGATGGACGAGCCGACGCGGCCGCAGCCGATGATCAGGGCGTTCATCCGGGTTGCAGCGTAGCGCCGTCCGGCGCCTCGAGAGAGCCTTGCGGGAATGCGACGATGAGCACCTCGGCCGGCGACTTGCGCAGAACGTAGTCGACCGTCGGCGAGAAGAAGCGCGACTGGCGGCGCCAGCGAGGCGACGAGCCGAGAACGATGAGGTCGACTCCGCCCTCCTCCGCCGCCTGGACGATCGCCTCGCCGATCGATCGCGCCCGGACGGTCTTCCCGATCACCGCCACGCCGTGGTCCGCGCCGAGCGCCGCCGCCTCTGCGAGCGAGGCCGCCGCCCGCTCCTCCGCTTCGTACATCGGCGAATCGAGCGACTCGTCGAGCGGAACGCGAATGACATACAGCGCCTCAACGGCCGCACCGCGCTCCTGCGCGAGCTTGACCGCGGTCGCAACCATTTCCTCGCCGATCTCGCCCAGCTTCATCGGCACGAGGATCTTCGAGAACACCGCCTGCGGGAGCGCCTGCTCGTCGCTCGCCGCGACGTGTTCGAGAAGACCGGTGCCGCTCGTGCGGCGGACGAGTAGGTACACAACGACGCCGCCGGCCAGCCATGCGGAACCGCCGTAACGGGCACCGACGTGCGTGATCATGGCGGAGACGAAGACGGCGGCGGTCGCAAGCGCACCGAAGACCGCCGGCAGGGGGACGACCGCGCCGCGGACGCGCACGCCGAACGGGACGCGGAACGGGCGCCGCAGGTCCGGCCTCGTCATGCGGAGCCTGATCACCGCCAGCTGCGCGGCCGTGAACGCCAGCAGGACGCCGAAGCTGAACAGGCTGGCAAGGAAGGTGACCTCGTGCTTCAGAAACGACGTCCCGATCAGGAAGCCGATGGCGATTCCGGTCGCGGCCGCCACCGCCGCCGGCGACACGTGGGTGCGCCGGTGCAGGCGCCCGAACGCGCGCGGCAGCTGGCCGTGCTCGCCCAGCGAGTACGCGAGCCGGCTGAAGCCGGACACGGAGGTCGTCGCGGCCGCGAAGAGGACGAGTGCGCCGGTGAGCCCGACGTAGACGCGCAGCACGTTTCCGAACCAGTGAGCCACATGCTGCTGGAGCGCGGAGACGACACCCATCAGCGGCGAATGAAGCCAATCGGTTCCGAGCGCGGTCGTGCCGTTCGTCGCCGGGAAGGCCGAGAGTGCGACGAGCGCGATGAGAACGTAGAGGACGACCACGACGCCGATCGCGCTGAACAGGCTGCGGGGCAGGTCTCGTCCTGGTCGGCGCGCTTCCTCCGCATAGTTGGCGACCGTCTCGAGCCCCGTGTACGCAAGCATCGCGAGCGGGAGCGCGAACGCAATCTGATGCCACGACGGCGATGTCCCGAGTGACATCCCGCGTGTCAACGCGCTGCCCGAGAAGAGGATCGCGAAACCGAGCACGACGAGCAGGATCTGCGTGACGAGGTCGAGCAGCGGCACGACGATCCCGAAGGTGTAGAGCTTCGTGCGTCGCGCGAGCCTCGACAGCGCGATAACGCCGATGAGGACGCAGCCGGTAATGACGTCGCCCGGATGGCGCGCGATCACGTGGATTCCCAGCGCGAGTCCGAGGTAGTGCGGGAAGAAGAGCGCGGACAGGGAGATGACGATCAGGTAGTCGAGGAAGAGCACCCAACCGGTCAGGAAGCCGGCGAAGTCGTTGAACGCGACGCGGACGAACGTCGCGGCGCCGCCGGTCTCGCGGATGGACGCCGTCCCCTCGGCGTACGAGAGCGCCACGATGATGAACAGCAGGCCGACGATGCCGAGCACAACCGGTGTCAGGCCGAGCGCGTGCAATGCGATGATCCCGAGCGCGAAATAGATCGAGGAGGCGATCTCCCCGTAGGCGACGGACGCCAGCGCCGGCGCGTCGAGCGCCCGTTGCAGCTGGGGAAGCTTGCGGGCCATGCCCGCGGGAGCCTAGCGGCGGTACAGGAGGTAGACGCGGCCGACGCCGACTGCGACGAAGAGCAGGCCGATCAGGGCGCCGATGAAGTTGGCGGTGCGCACGATGATCGCGATCCCCAGCGCGACGGCGACGACGCCGAAGACGAGGATGCCCCGCCGGTAGACGCCCATCATGCCGCAGCCCTCCCGGCCGCGACCATCACGCGGCACGGCGCGTGCTTGAGCACGAAATCGACGGTGTCGCCGAAGATCCGCTTCTTGCCGGGCGCCAGGCGTACCCGCCGTGGCCCGCCCATGACGATGATCTCCGCGCCTCGCCGCTTCGCCTCGTCCACGATCGCGCGGCCGGAGTTGCGCGCGCGCACGAGCCGCGGGATGACGCGCACGCCGTACGACTCGCCGATAGCGCGTGCCTCGTCCAGCTGCCGGTTCGCCTCTGCAACGTCGTCGGGGAGCTCCGCATCCAGCGGCAGTTCGAGCGGAACCTCGATGATGGTGAGCGCCACGATCGACGCGCGCCGTTCGGTGGCGAGGCGGCAGGCGACGTCCATCGCCTCGTCGGAGGGATAGCCGGGTGCGATCGGCACGAGGATCGACCGGTACTCGAGCGCGGCTGCCGGGCCGATGACGACGGGCGTCCGTACCGTCTCGGTCAGCGAGATCCCGAGGCGCCGGCGGTAGAGGACGTACACCGCGAACCCGAACACGAGCCATCCGAGGCCGGCGTAGCGCGTGCTCGGGTACTGCACGACGACGTCGAGCCAGGAGAGCCCCGTCCCGAGCCCTCCGATGATGGCGAAGAGCGGCCAGTCGACGCCGCGCCACTTGAAGTTCGGACGCGCGCGAAACGCGAGCTCCTCTCCTCCGCGCTTGCGCCGCAGCTGGATGACGGCCGCGTGAGCGACGGTGAACGAGAGCATCGCGCCGAACGAGTACATCGTGCTGAGGAAGGTCGTCTTGCCCGGGAGGAGGACGAGGATGGATACGAGCCCGGCGAACACGACGAGCGACAGCCACGGCGTCTTGAACTTCGGATGCAGCCGGCGGAACGCGGCAGGGAGTTGGCGGTAACCGGCCATCGCGTACGTGATGCGCGAAGCCCCGATCACGCCCGCGTTCGTGGCGATGAAGAGGATCGTCGCGGCGAGCAGGCCTACGTACACCTTCAGTACCGAGAGGAGCGTGCCGTGAATGCCGAGGTGCTCGACGAGGCCGAGCACGGGATCGTTCGCAAAGCCGCCCTTCTCGGGTCCGAGCCCGAGCACCGTCTGGTAATGCCCCTGCACGAGGTGCACCGGCATCGCCGATAGCGCGATGAGCGGCAGCGTGAAGTAGATGGCGAAGACCGCGATCGCGACCATGGAGATCGAGCGCGGGATGCTGCGCACCGGATCACGCGCCTCCTCCGACAGGTTCGAGACGGTCTCGATGCCGGTGTACGCGATCATCCCGATCGGGATCGCGAGCAGGAAGTGCGACCATGTCGGCGCGACGCCGAAGTGCACGTTGGCGGAGAGCCGGTGCGGGCTGAGCACGAGGACGAAACCGAGGATGACGAGGAGCACCTGCGTCGCGAAGTCCACCGCCGCGAGCCCGACGTTGATCTTCGCGGACTCCTGGATCCCGACGATGTTCAGGGCGACGAGGAAGGCGATCACGATCGCGCCGACGATGATGTCCCACGGGTTCTGCCGGAGGGGCGCCCAGAAGATCGAGAGGTAGTGCGGGACGAAGAACGCCGAGATGGCGATCGTGATGACGTAGTTGAGCATCTGCGCCCAGGCCGCTCCGAACGAGGCCAGCTCGTTGAACGCATGCCGTGCGAAGCTCGACGAACCGCCGGCTTCCGGGTAGCGAACCGTTCCTTCTGCGTAGGTCGCCGCCGTCGCCGCGAAGAAGATGCCGGCGATGACGAAGACGAGCGGCGTCAGCCCGAGGGCGAAGAACGCGGTGACGCCGAGCGCGTAGTAGATCGAAGAGCCGACGTTGCCGTACGCGGTTGCAAAGAGGGCGTTCGCGCCGAGGACGCGCTCGAGGTCCTGCTGCTGGCGGCGCCGCCTGGCCACGCGGTGACTGTAGTCCGTCGCCCGGCGAACGGCCCGGTTGCGATCATCACGCGGCAAGGCGCATCGCGGAGGATGGAGAGGACCTCGAGCGGGAACGCGCGGCGGAAGCCGAGCCGGGACTCGACCGGCGCGCCCAGCACGATGAGCTCGGCGCGGTGGTCTCGCGCCACCTCGGCGAGCTCCCGCCCGAGGGCGCGCTCGCGGGTGCGGACGATGCGCCGCGTCGCCGTCACGCCGTACGACTCGGCGATCGCCGACGCGTGCGCAAGCGCGCCGCGGAGAGCTTCCGTCTCGGCATCGAAGTGCGCGTCCAGCGGGAGCTCCTGGGGAACGACGAGCGGGGCGACGAGCACGACCCGCGCGCCGCTGTCCGCCGCGAGGCGGCAGGCGAGATCGAGCGCGTGCTCGGTCTCGGAGCGGCCGAGAAGCGGCACGACGATGCTCCGATACCGGACGGACGCCGTGCGCCTGGCGAGGCGATGCGCCTTCCGGCGGAACGCGCGGAGGTTCGGCTTCCGCATCACAGGATCTGGTAGGGGACGCTGGCGAGGATGACTCCCGGCTCGAGGAGCAGGAGCCGCTTCACGTACAGGGCGCGCTGGTTGTGCAGGAGCCGGCGCCAGCCGCGCGTGACGAGCTCCGGCATGACGACGAGCACCGCCGTCTCCTCGTCCGCGGTCAGGTCCCGGAGGTAGCCGAGCAACGGGCCGCCGATGTCACGATACGGCGCCTCGGGCACCTCGAGCGGGAGTGCGGGCCCCTGCACTGCCCAGGCGCGCCGGATGTCCACCGCGTCGTCGCTGTTGAAGGCGAAGTGCACGGCGCGCGCGTCGTCGATGCCGAGCGCACGCACGTAGTTGATCGCCCGCATCGACGCCGCGTTGACGTCGGAGACGATCACCCTCGCCGCGACGCGGTGCGGATGCCTGTGCACGTCCGGCAGCACGGGGACGTCTGCGACGACGACGCCGGGCTCGGCGAGCAACCGGAGCTTCAGTGCCAGTTCCAGAGGCCGGCGCGCCTGGTCGAGGGCGGAGCGCGACCGGAACAGCTCTGGAATGACGACCGTGACGAAGTCGGCCTCCCCGCGCGGCAGGCGCCACACCTGGTCGAGGACGGCGTCCGCCGCTCCTCCCTCCGCGTCGAGCAGCTCGAGCTGCGGCAGGTCGTCGCCGAGGCGGAACCAGCGCGGCCTGATCCCGGGATCCGACGTCCGGGTGGGAACGTGCATCGCACGGAAGCCGTTCGTCGAGATGGCTTGGGCGAACCACGCCGCCTCGATCGTGGCGTCGTCGAGCGTCTGGACGAGCAGGATGGTCGTGTTGCGCGGCTGCGATGCTGCCGCGACGGCCGCCGTGCCCGCTCGCAGCCGGCGAGCAAAGCGCGCGTACTGACGCTCGATGCCGAGCATGCCGAGGACGAGCAGCGGGATCGCGACGGTCACGATCCATGCGCCCTCGGCGAACTTCGTGTAGACGACGATGAGGGTGACGAGCCCGGTCGCCGACGCGCCGACCGCGTTCACCGCGGCGCGCGCATGCCAGCCTTTGCTCCTCGTCCTGCGCCAGTAGCGCACCATCCCGGCCTGCGAGAGCGTGAATGCGGTGAAGACCCCGATCACGTACAGGTGAATGAGGCTGTTGGTGTTCGCGTTATAGGCCCACAGGAGCAGCCCCGCGACGGTCGCGAGCACGAGCATTCCGTTCGAGAACACGAGGCGGTCGCCGAGGTTCTTGAACTGCCGCGGCGCGTATCCATCGCGCGCGAGCAACGCCGAGAGCCGCGGGAATCCCTGGAACGACGTATTCGCCGCAAGGATGAGAACCAGCAGCGTCAGCCCCTGGACGGCGTAGTACATGAACGATCCGGTTGATCCGGACGGGAAGACGGCGCGCGCGATCTGCGAGACGACCGAGTCGGTCGAGCTCGGCATGGCGTGCAGGTGGACGGCGAGATAGGAAACACCGAGGAACAGGGTGATCGCGATCAGGCCGAGGACCGCGAGCGTCTGCGCCGCGTTCTTGCCGTGCGGGCGCCGGAACGCATTGACACCGTTGGCGATCGCCTCGACACCGGTGAGGGCGGTCGACCCGGACGAGAAGGCGCGGAGCAGGACGAAGAGCGTGATCGTCCCCACGCCCACCGGGAGCGGATGGGGTGTCACCGCGTGGTGCGCCGTGCCGGTCGCGAGCTCAACGAGCCCGGCGACGACGAGCGTGGCGATCGCAGTCACGAAGAGATACGTGGGGAGCGCGAAGAGAAGCCCCGACTCGCGCACGCCGCGGAGATTGACGAGCACGATGAGGACGAGCGCCGCAATCGACAATCCAACGCGATGCGACTCGAGCGGCGCCGCGAAGGAGGTGATGGCGAAGACGCCGGCCGAGATCGAGACGGCGACCGTGAGCACGTAGTCGGTGAGCAGCGCCGCGGCGCCGACGAGGCTCGGCAGCTGGCCGAGGTTCTCGCGCGCGACGATGTACGCGCCGCCGCTCGTCTCGTATACGCGGACGGTCTGTATGTACGAGATGACGACGATCGCGAGCAGGGTCGAGATGGCGATCGAGATCGGGAACACGACGTGTGCCGATGCGGCACTGACGCCGATGAGCACGACGAGCGCGGACTCGGTTGCGTACGCCACCGACGACAGCGGGTCCGAGGCGAAGATCGGCAGCGCGAGCGTCTTCGGAAGGAGCGTCTCCTCCATCTGGCCCGAGCGCATCGGCCGCCCGATGACGTGGCGGCGAGCGCGGCGCGGCGCCTCGACGGGGAGTGTCACGGCTCGAGCGCTCCGAGCACGCGCGTCAGCGCGCGGGGAAGGAGATCGTCGTGCTCACTGTAGAGCGCGCTCGACGGGTCGCGCAGGAGTTGGTCGACGTAGAGCATCCCGGCCGGGCTCACCGGCCGGTCGTCATCGAGACGGCCGGCGAGCGTGTTGAACAAGGCAGCGCTGCTCCGCACCGCCGTCCGGTTCAGCGGCGAGGCCGAGGGCAGGCGCTCGGCCGACGCCGCGCGCACGACCCGCTGCACCTCCCGTCGCCTCGATGCCCGTGCGCGGCGCGAGATCAGCTCCTCCTCACGCCAGTGCGGAACGCCGTGCCCGCGCAGGATGCGCTCGTCCGCGACCCGCCGCGCCGCACGCTGCCCGGCCGCGAACTGTGCGCGTCGGACCCCGGCCGCGGCCGCGAACACGCCGGCACCGGCGACGCCGGCAGCCCAGGGGATGTTGGGCGCGGCATCGAGCGCGAGCGAAACGACGGCAAGGGCCAGGAACGGCGCTCCCGGCCGAAGCGAGACAGGTCGAAGCGATGGGAGCGACGCCATACCTCGACGGTAGGCCGCGCGGCCTCAACCGACCCTCAGCGTCGCCCTCCTCCGCCTCAGGAAAGTCTCAAGACACGCTTTCGTCCACATTTCGTATCGGGGCCTGGCCCCGGCGTCATCAGACGAGCAGGAGCTTTGGCCAACGGGGACACGTCGGGGGCCAGGCCCTATGACGGATGTGTCACGACTTCGGATCGACGAGGCGGTAGCCCGCGCCGGGCTCGGTGAGGATGTAGCGGGGACGCGTCGGGTCGGGCTCGATCTTCCGCCGGAGCTGCGAGACATAGACGTGGAGGTAGTGGGACTCGTCCGCGTATCCCCTCCCCCACACCTCCCGCAGGATCGTCGCGTGCGTGAGCAGCTTCCCCTCGTTTCGCACGAGCAGGCGCAGCAGCCGGAACTCGTGCGGCGTCAGCTGCACGGGCTTGCCGGCGAAGGAGACGGCCTGCTTCTCGAGATCGACGCGCAGCTCACCGACCTCGTAGACCGGCTCCGGCGACGTCTCGACGCGCCGCATTGCTGCGCGCAGGCGGGCGAGCAGCTCGTCGACGCCGAACGGCTTCGTCACGTAGTCGTCGGCGCCGGCGTCGAGCGCGGCCACCTTCTCGCTCTCCTCGCCGACGACGGAGAGGACGATGATCGGCACCGCGCTCCACGTCCGCAGCTCGCGCGCGACATCGGTGCCTCGGCCGTCTGGCAGGACGAGATCGAGGATGACCGCATCGGGCGGCGAGAGCGCGGCCGCGGTGAGCGCACCCTCCGCTGTATCGGCGGTGTCGACCTCGTAGCCGGCGCCACGAAGGCTCGCCTTCAATGCGCGCAGGATGTGCGGCTCGTCGTCGACGACGAGCACGCGGCCGCTCATGCGCGCACCGCAGGCGTCGGCTCGGTGGCGAGGGCGAGGACGAAGTGTCCACCGGCAGGGTCGTCCTGCGTCCAGAGCCGCCCGCCGTTCGCCTCGGCGAAGCCGCGCGCAATCGCGAGCCCGAGCCCTGAGCCGCCGCCGGCGCCGCGGCGGAACGGCTGGAAGATCGCAGCCCGGTCGGCGCCGGTGATGCCCGGCCCGCGGTCGACGACGTGGACGCGCAGCTCGGTCGAGCCGTGCTCCGCGCGAACGATGACCGGCGAACCCGGCGGCGAGAACCGAAGCGCGTTCTCGATTAGGTTCGCGAGCACGCGTTCGATCTGACCCGCATCGACCCGCACGGGCGGCGAGCGCGGGTCGAGCTCGACGACGATCCGGTCGGCGTCCGCGCGAACCGAGTCGAGCGCCTGGCCGACGAGCTCGTCCACCGACCAGAGCTCGGGATGGCTCTCGAGCGCGCCCGCTTCGAGCCGCGACACGTCGAGCAGGTTCCCAACCACGCGGTCGAGCCGCGCGGCCTCCTCCCGGATGGCGGCGACGAGCGCGGCCTGATCGACCTCGTCGAGATGGATCTCTTCGCTCGCGAGCGCCTCGGCGCTCGCAACGATGGCAGTCAGCGGCGAACGAAGATCGTGGGAGACGGCGCGCAGAAGCGCCGTCTTGACCACGTCGCTCCTGCGGAGCGTCTCCGCCTCGAGCGCTTCAGCCTCGAGCTCGGCGCGATCGACCGCGACCCCGAGCAGTGCGGCGACCGCTGGGAGAAATCGCCGTGCGACGGCGCGATCGGGCGCATCCCTCTCGTCCACGAGAAGCGTCGCGACGATGCGCCGGTTCACCTCGACCGGTATCGCCTGCTCGCCGGCGCCGGGCTCGGCGGCGCCGAGCTCGATGCGTGCGCCGCTCACCCCCAGTGCGTCCGCGGCGAGATCCGAGAGCTTGTCCAGCTCGGCCGCGAGATCGACGCCGCGTAACAGATCGCCCGCCGCCTCCGCGAGGACGTCGGCTTCGCGCCGGCGCTGCTCTGCGTCCTCTTGGCGAGCCCGGGCACGCGCGGCGAGCGCGCTCACGACGACCGCGGTCACGAGGTACACCGCGAGCACCGCCCAGTTCGCGCCGTCGCGGAGCTGGAACGTGTGCGTCGGCGGTAGGAAGAACCAGTTGAACGCGAGCATGCTCGCAACCGACACGACCGCGGCGAGGGCCGTCCCCCAGCGCACGGCGACCGCCAGGACGGCGAACACGTACAGAACACCGAGGCTGAGCACGGGCAAGTGCGGCCGAAGCGCCGCAATCGCCAGAGAGACGAGCGTGACCGATCCCGCGCCGACGAGCGCGCCGAGAAGGAGCTCGCTCTGCCGCCGTCCCATGCGGCAACGGTACTCCTACGCCGCCGGCTTCAGGACCACGGTCTCGGCCGGCGACTTCGTCAGCAGCCAGGCGAGCTCCTTCGGCGTGAAGTCGGGCGCCGCGGCGACGATGCGGTCGAACGGCTCCGCCTCCCACAACCGCCGCACCGCATGCGTAAGCGTCCGGCCCTTCTCGATCCGTGCATCGACGGGGACGCCGGCGCGCAGTGCTGCGAGCTCGACCGCCTCCAGCAAGGGCATTGCGACGTTCACCTGTTCGCGAAGCGGCGAGTCCTCCTCGTATTGGAGCGGGACAACGAGCAGGTAGGCCGGAACGAGCACGGCGTCCTCAGCATGGGCGATGCGGATCGCGGCGTCGAGGACGCTCTGATCGAGGCTCCCGGAGAACGGGACGAGGATGCGGCGTGCGCCCTTCCGGACCGGCAGCCTCCGCGGCGGCCGCCGCCCAGCGACCAGTGCCACGGCAAGAGCGGCCGCGAGGACGCTCAGACCGATGTCGAGCGCGCTCACTCCTGCGGCTCCGGCCGGTCGGCCCGGTTGGCGACGACACGGATGTCGATGCCGGGGAGCTCGCGCACGAGCGCCGACAACAGGGACCCGCTGAGAATCTCGCGCCTCCGGCTCTCGTCGGGCGTGCCGACGAACACGTACGTGGTGCCGCGTTCGTATGCGACGCGTCGCACCGTCGAGACGAGATCGTCGCCCTCCTCTTCCAGGAAGTGCGCGCCGAGGACGATCGCGAGCCGGCGGAGCGCGGCGAGCGACGTCTGCTCGTCCTCCGTCAACTCATGCCCCGGCTTACGCACCCACATCGCGTCGAGCTGCCCGCCGAGCCGCTCGGCCGAGCGCCACGCACGACGCATGATTCGCTGCGACTTCGCCTGCGGCTCGACGAGCGCGAGCACGCGCTCAGCGATCGCCTGCTGGCTCAGCGGGTCCAGCACCGCGCTCTTGCGTCGCGCCTCCACATCCTCGGCCACCTCACGCAGCGCGAGCTCGCGCAGACGCGAGAGGTTCTCCGTGCGGAAGAAGTTCAGCAGCGCCGCCTCGGCGCGCTCAGACGCGTAGATCTTCCCCGCGCGCAGGCGTTGCTGCAGCGCCTCGGGCGTGAGGTCGACGAGGACGACCTCGTGCGCCTCGTCAATGAGGCGGTCCGGGAAGGTCTCGCGCACGCGCACGTCGGTGAGCTCCGCGACCTCGTCGTTGAGGCTCTCGAGGTGCTGGACGTTGACGGTCGAGATGACGTCGATGCCCGCGTCGAGGACTTCCTCGATGTCCTGATAGCGCTTCTCGTTGCGCATCCCGGGCGCATTCGTGTGCGCGAGCTCATCGATGAGCGCGAGCTCCGGCGCGCGCCGGATGACAGCGTCGACGTCCATCTCGTTCAGCTCGAGGCCGCCGTGCTCGGCCCGGAAGTGCGGGACCACCTCCATCCCACGCGCGAGCGCCGCGGTCTCGGGCCGGTCGTGCGGCTCCAGGTAGCCGATGACGACGTCGCGGCCCTCCTCCATCGCCTGGCGCCCTTCCTGCAGCATGCGGTACGTCTTGCCGACGCCCGCCGCCATGCCGAGGAGGATCCGGTAACGGCCTCTCGCCGTCGCCCTACGCTCCCAGCAGGTTGTGCACGACGAGGTCGATCAGCTTGATCCCGACGAACGGCAGGATCATGCCGCCGAGCCCATAGACGAGGAGATTGCGCCGCAGGAGCGCCGTCGCGCCGATTGCGCGATAGCGCACGCCCTTCAGGGCGAGCGGGACGAGCGCGGGGATGATCAGCGCGTTGAAGATGATGGCGGACACGATCGCACTCTTCGGATCGCCGAGGTGGAGGATATTGAGCGCGTTCAGCGGCCCGCGCTGACCGGGCTTCGACGCGTAGGTGAACGCGAACATCGCCGGCAGGATGGCGAAGTACTTGGCGACGTCGTTGGCGATCGAGAACGTCGTCAGTGCGCCGCGCGTAATCAAGAGCTGCTTGCCGACCTCGACGATCTCGATCAGCTTCGTCGGATTCGAGTCGAGGTCGACCATGTTCCCGGCCTCCTTGGCCGCGGTGGTGCCCGTGTTCATCGCGACACCGACGTCGGCCTGGGCGAGCGCCGGCGCGTCGTTCGTCCCGTCCCCGGTCATCGCGACCATCCGCCCCTTCCCTTGCTCCTCCTTGATCAAGGCCATCTTCGCCTCCGGCGTCGCCTCGGCGAGGAAGTCGTCGACGCCCGCCTCCTGCGCGATCACGGCCGCGGTGACTCGGTTGTCGCCGGTGATCATGACCGTGCGAATGCCCATGCGGCGGAGCTCGTCGAAGCGCTCGCTCATCCCGCCCTTGACGATGTCCTTCAGGTAGACGACGCCGAGCGCCCAGTTGTCGCGCGCAACGACGAGCGGCGTCCCGCCTTGCTCGGCGACTCCCTGCACGATGCGGTCGAGCTCGGCCGGCGGGCTGCCGCCCTGCGCGACGATGAACTGCTTGACCGAATCGGCCGCGCCCTTGCGGATCATCACGCCGTCGATGTTCACGCCGCTCATACGCGTCGTGGCGCTGAACGGGACGAACTCGTGCTCGCCGAGCTCGCGCTCGCGCAGGTTGAACCGCTGCTTCGCGAGGACGACGATCGAGCGGCCCTCGGGCGTCTCGTCGGCGAGCGAGGCGAGCTGCGCGACTTCGGCGAGCTCCCGCTCCTCCACGCCGTTCATCGGCAGGAACTCGGCGGCCTGGCGGTTGCCGAGCGTGATCGTGCCGGTCTTGTCGAGGAGGAGCACGTCGACGTCTCCCGACGCCTCGACGGCGCGGCCCGACATCGCGAGCACGTTGCGCTGCACGAGGCGATCCATCCCCGCGATGCCGATTGCGGAGAGCAGCGCGCCGATCGTGGTCGGGATGAGCGCCACGAGCAGCGCGATGAGCACGGTCTGTGACGTCGACGTGCCCGCATACAGCGCGTACGGACGCAGCGTCACGACGGCGGCGAGAAACGTGATGGTGAGCCCGGCGAGCAGGATGTTGAGCGCGATCTCGTTCGGCGTCTTGCGGCGCTCTGCGCCCTCGACGAGTGCGATCATCCGGTCGAGGAACGACTGCCCGGGCTCCTGCGTGACCTCGATGACGAGCCGGTCGGACAGGAGCTTCGTGCCGCCGGTGACGGCGGAGCGGTCCCCGCCGGACTCGCGAATGACGGGCGCGGACTCACCGGTGATCGCCGACTCGTCCACGGAACCGACGCCCTCGATGATCTCGCCGTCCGCGGGGATGACCTCGCCCGCTTCGACGACCAGCACGTCGCCCTTCTGGAGGTCGGGCGCCGGCACTTCCCGTCCGTCGCGCAGCCGCGCGTTCGTCGTCGTGCGTGTCGCCCGCAGCGCGTCCGCCTGCGCCTTGCCGCGGCCTTCCGCGATCGCCTCGGCGAAGTTCGCGAACAGGACCGTCAGCCAGAGCCACACGGCGATCACGCCGACGAACCACAGGCTCCCGTACTGCCCGCGCCCGAGCTCGAGGAAGAAGATCACGGTCGTGATCAGGCTGCCGAGCTCGACGATGAACATGACCGGGTTCTTCAGCTGGAGCCGAGGATCGAGCTTCGGGAACGAGCTTCCGACGGCTGCGAGGACGAGCTCGCGGTTGAAGACGCTCGCGCTTTGACGGGCCATTACTTCCCTCCCAGCTTGTCGAGCGCGACGTTGAGCTCGAGGACGTTGACGCCGGGCTCGCCGAAGATGCCCCACGAGCGGCCGTCGGTGCTCTGCGCGATGAGCTTGTGCACCGTCGCGAGCGGCAGATGCCGCACGGCGGCGACGCGGTGCGCCTGCAGGGCAGCATACGCCTGCGAGATGTCGGGATCGATCCCGGAGCCGGACGTGGTCACGGCATCGACCGGGATGTCGTGCACGGTGAGTCCTGGGTTGTACGGCCCTTCGAGCTTCAGGATCGCCTTGATCGCCGCCTGCACGTTCTTCGCCAGGACCGGACTGGTCGGCCCGAGGTTCGCGAACGTCGTCGCCGCGGCGTTGTAGGCCGGCGCAGTGCCGGACGGGCGCTCCACGAAGTACTTCGGTGAGCTGAACTGCTGCGCTGCGAGCTTGGAGCCGACGACCTTGCCGTCGACCTCGATGAGGCTTCCGGCAGCCTGATGCGGGAACGCGACCGACGCGAAGCCGGTCATGAGCGCCGGATAGCCGAAGCCGAACACAGCCGTGAGGACGATGATCGCGACGATCGACTGAACGAGGTTGCGCATCAGTGCATCAGCCCTTCGACGATCGGGCCGAGTGTGAGCGCGGGCAGGATCATGAGGCCGGCCGTGAGCCCGATGACGCCGACGAGCAGGACGACGAAGGTCGGCCCGTCGGTGCGGAACGTGCCGGCGGAAGCGGGAACAATCTTCTTCTTCGCGAGCGAGCCGCCGATGGCGAGTGCGGACAAAAGCGGCACGAACCGGCCGAGGTAGAGGGCGACGGTGCCGAACGAGGCCGAAAAGCTTGTCGCGCCGAAGCCGGCGAACGCGCTGCCGTTGTTGTTCGACTGCGACGTGTATGCGTACAGCGTCTCGGTGAAGCCGTGGACGCCGGAGTTGTAGATCGACGCGAGGCCGTCGTGCGTGACGATCGACACCGCGGTCATCGTCAGCGCCATCGTGGGCACGAAGAGCGCGCCGAGCGCGGCGAGTTTTATCTCGCGCGCCTCGATCTTCTTTCCGAGCCATTCCGGTGTCCGGCCGACCATCAAGCCGGCGATGAAGACCGCGATGAGGATGTAGAAGAACATCCCGTACAGACCCGACCCGACTCCGCCGAAGATCACCTCGCCGAGGAAGATGTTCACGAGCGGGACCGCGCCTCCGAGTGGCGTCTGGGCGTCGTGGCCGTTGTTGACGGAGCCGTTCGACGCGTCCGTCGTCGCGACCGTCCAGACGGCGGAGTTCGCCTGGCCGAAGCGCACTTCCTTGTCGGTCATGTTGCCGCCCGCCTGGCTGCCGCTCATCGTGATGTTGACGCCGGAGTTGCGAAGCACGGACGAGCCGTGCTGCTCCGCCGGGAGGTTGATGGCGACCCCGATGGCGAAGACGGCGAACATCGACGCGAACACCATCCAGCCGTGCCGCCGGGCGGAGACCATCTTCCCGAACATGAACACGCACGCCGCCGGAATCAGCAGGATCGACAGCATCTCGAGAAAGTTCGTGAGCCCGGTCGGGTTCTCGAACGGGACGGCCGAGTTCGAGTTGTAGTAGCCGCCGCCGTTCGTCCCGAGCTGCTTGATCGCGATCTGCGAGCCCACCGGGCCGCGTGCGATCGCCTGGTGCGCACCCTGCAGCGTCGTCGCGGTCGCGTGCGCATCGAACGTCTGCGGCACGCCCTGCCAGATGAGGATGACGGCTAGGAGGATCGAGAGCGGAACGAGGACGTACGCGATCGTGCGATGGAGGTCGCGCCAGAAGTTGCCGAGCTCGTTGCTCGAACGGCGCGCGATGCCGCGCACGACCGCGACGAGGACTGCAATGCCGACGCCGGCCGAGACGAAGTTCTGTACCGCCAGCCCGGCCATCTGCGTCAAGTAGGACATCGTGTACTCGCCGCCGTAGTACTGCCAGTTCGTGTTCGTGACGAAGCTGGCGGTCGTGTTGAGCGCGATGTGCGGCGCCACGCCCTTGAGATGGTCGGGATTGAGGAAGAGGTGGCCCTGCAGGCGCTGGATGCCGTACAACACCGCAGAGCACACAGCGCTGAAGACGAGCACGGTCTTGGCGTAGCTCTTCCAGTCCTGCTCTTTGCCGCTGTTGCGGCCGAAGAGGCGGAACATGCCGCGCTCGATCACGTCGTCGCGGTCGCGCATGTAGATGCGCGCCATGAACTCGCCCAGCGGGTACGCGAGCGCGATCAGGACGACCGCGTAGAGCAGGATCTGTGCGATGCCTTCCGGACGCATCTAGAACCGCTCTCCGCGGAAGAGCGCGTAGACGAGATAGACGAGGACTGCGAGCGAGATCGCGAGCCCGATTGCGTCGGCGGCCGACACTAGACGCGCTCCAGCGCGTACAGAAGCCCGAAGATGACGAGGAAACACGCAACGGCGATTCCGATCGCGGCGAGATCGAACATGAGACGACCGTAAGACGGCGCACGTCAATGCCGCCTCAAGTGCAGAGGCCGGCGCCTTAAAGTTGTCTAAAGAGACGTCGGATCGACGAGCCGGTAGCCCGCACCGGGCTCCGTGAGGAGGAAGCGCGGGCTGGAGGGATCGGGCTCGATCTTCCGCCGCAGGTGCGAGACGTACACGTGCAGGTAGTGCGCCTCGACCTGATACGCGGGCCCCCATACCTCGCGCAGCAGCATCCGGTGGGTCAGCAGCTTGCCCTGGTTCTGCGCGAGCACGCGCAGCAGGTCGAACTCGTGCGGGCTCAGCTTCACGCGCTTGCCGTCCACGGTGACGGAGCGCTCCGCGACGTCGACCCGCAGAGCGCCGATGTCGAGCACAGGTTCCTGCGCGCCTGACGAGCGGCGCATGACGGCGCGAAGGCGCGCGAGGAGCTCGTCCACGCTGAACGGCTTCGTCACGTAGTCGTCGGCGCCGGCGTCGAGGGCCGCGATCTTCTCACGCTCCTCCCCGACGGCGGAGAGCACGATCACCGGCGCGTCGCTCCAGGTGCGCAACTCCCGCGTCACGTCCGTCCCGTTGCCGTCCGGCAGAATGAGATCGACGATGACCGCCTCGGGCGGGTTCGCCGCCGCTGCAGTCAGCGCCTCCGTCGCCGTCGCCGCCGTGTCGACCGTGTATCCGGCGCCGCGCAGCGTCGTTCCCAGAGCGCGCAGGATCTGCGGCTCGTCGTCGACGACGAGCACCCGCTGCCCGCTCATACCGGCAGCTCGACCGGCGCTTCGACCACCGGAAGCGCGAGCGCGAACGTCGCGCCCTGATCGGGACGGGACTCCGCCCACACGCGGCCGCCGTTCGCCGCCGCGAAGCCGCGCGCGATGGCGAGCCCGAGGCCGGCGCCGCCGGTCTGGTCCGACGAGCGGCGGTAGAACGGCTCGAAGACGCGCTCGAGCTCGGCCTCCGGCAATCCCGGCCCCTGGTCGACGACGCGGACGATCGCCTCTTTCCGCGTTGCCGTGATGCGGACGAGCACGCGAACGCCGGGCGGCGAGAACGCGATCGCGTTCTCGATCAGGTTCGCGAGGACGCGCTGGACCTGTGCGGCATCCACCTCCACGAGGGGGCTCTCGCCCACGATCTCGACCCGCTCGCGCGCGCCGAGCGAGTCGACCGCCTCGCGGACGATGTCCTCCAGCGACCACAGCTCCGGATCGGGCGCCGCGCCGCCGGCCTCGAGCCGCGAGAGGTCGAGCAGGTCGCCGATGAGTCGGCTGAGTCGGTCGGAGTCGACTTCGATCGTGTCGAGCAGCTCGCCTCGATCGCCTTCGCTCAACTGGAGAGTGGGATTGCGGAGGGCGCCGATCGCAGTGCGGATGCCGGTGAGCGGCGAGCGAAGGTCGTGCGAGACCGCGCGCAGCAATGCCGTCTTGACGAGGTCGCTGCGCCGTAGCGTCTCGGCTTCCATCGCCTCGCGCTCGAGGCGATCGCGATCGACGGCGACGGCGAGAAGAGCTGCCAACGCCGGCAGGAACCGGCGCTGCGCGTCGACGTTCGGATCGGTCGGCGTGTAGATCGCACCGATCGTGCGTCCGGCGGCCTCGAGCGGATAGGGCGCGTGATCCTTCGGAGGTCGGCCGGCGCCGAGCTCGATCTCGGCCGCAGACACGCCGAGCACGCTCGCGGCTCGGCCGGCGATCGCGGGAAGCTCATCGTCCAGGGTCCGTCCGCGCAGCAGATCGGTCGCCAGCTGCGCGAGGAACGCCGCCTCGCGCTCCCGCTGCTCCGATGCAGTCGCCCGGCGCCGCGAGCGTGCTGCGAGCTCACTGACGACGATGGCCGTGACCAGATACACGGCGAGGGCAAACCAGTTCTCGCCGTCTCTGAGCGAGAAACGATGAACCGGAGGCAAGTAGAACCATTCGAACGCGAGCATGCTCGCCACGGACACCGGGATGGCGAGCCAGAGCCCCCACACGATCGCGACGGGGAGCACAGCGAAGACGTAGAGCACACCGAGGCTCAGGACCGTGACGTGCGGCTGAAGAAGCGCAATGGCCGCCGTCACCAGGGCGACGGCGGCCACGCTTGCGAGCAGTCCGGATGCGAGCCTCCGCATCGGGCGAACGGTACTCCGTTGAAAGGCCGGTACCTGGTACCGCCGGTGGCGGTACCAGGTACGTACAGCGGTCGTCCGCTAACCGTGTATCGAAATGAGCAGCGGGATGATCAGGATCGCGACGATGTTCGTGATCTTGATCATCGGGTTGATCGCCGGGCCGGCGGTGTCCTTGTACGGGTCGCCGACCGTGTCGCCGGTGACCGCCGCCTGGTGCGCGGCCGAGCCCTTCCCGCCGTAGAGGCCGTCCTCGATCAGCTTCTTCGCGTTGTCCCACGCGCCGCCGCCCGCGGTCATCGAGATGGCGAGGAAGAGACCCGTGACGATCGTCCCGATGAGGAGGCCGCCGAGCATCTTCACGTTGATGATCCCGACAATGATCGGGAAGGCGATCGGGACGGCCGCCGGGAGCAGCATGCTGCGCAGCGCCGACTTCGTGACGATGTCGATCGCGCGCCCGTACTCGGGCCGCGTCGTCCCCTCCATGATCCCCGGGTTCTCGGCGAACTGCCGGCGCACCTCCTGCACGACCTCGCCGCCCACACGGCCGACGGCCTGCATGGCAAGCGATGCGAACAGGAACGGCATCAGGCCGCCGATGAGGAGGCCGGCGATCACCCATGCATCGGACAGCTGGAAGATCACGTGGCTGAGCATCGAGCCGGGCTTCGCCTGCGTGTGCAACCCGTCGGTGTAGGAGCCGAAGAGGACGAGAGCCGCGAGCGCGGCGGAGCCGATCGCGTAGCCCTTCGTCACGGCCTTCGTCGTGTTGCCGACGGCGTCGAGGGGATCGGTGATCGCGCGCACCTCCGGTGGCAGGTCCGCCATCTCGGCGATGCCGCCGGCGTTGTCCGTGACCGGGCCGTACGCATCGAGCGCGACGATGAGGCCGGTCATCGAGAGCTGCGCCATGACCGCGACGCCGATGCCGAAGAGGCCGGCGAAGTGGTTGGCGAGCAGGATGCCGACCGCGATGACGATCACCGGGAGGGCGGTCGCCTGCATGCCGACGGCGAGCCCCTCGATGATGTTCGTCGCGTGGCCGGTCAGCGACGCGGCCGAGATCCTCTTCACCGGGTTCCAGCGCGTCCCGGTGTAGTACTCGGTGATCCCGACGAGCAGCGCCGTGATGGCGAGGCCGATCAACGCCGACCCGTACAGGTGACCGAACGAGAAGTGCCCGCTCGAGCTGAACGCCTTCGTCACCGGGATGAAGACCGCCGCGGAGATCACGGTCGCGACGAGCACGGCGCGGTAGAGCGCGTTCATGACGTTGCCTCCGTGGCGCACACGTGCAAACTGCACGCCGATGATCGAGGCGATGATGGACACGCCGCCGATCGCGAGCGGATAGAGGAAGAGGTTCTTGCCTGCGTGCGATGCCGCTCCCGTGATTCCGAGAAGCATCACCGCGACGGCCGTCACGGCGTACGTCTCGAACAGGTCGGCCGCCATGCCGGCGCAGTCGCCGACGTTGTCGCCGACGTTGTCGGCGATGACCGCCGGGTTGCGCGGGTCGTCCTCCGGAATGCCCGCCTCGATCTTGCCGACGAGGTCGGCCCCGACGTCCGCGGCCTTCGTGTAGATGCCGCCGCCGAGTCGTGCGAACACGGAGATGAGCGAGCCGCCGAACGCGAGCCCGACGAGATCGTGGACCGCGGACGCCGACGAATGGTTGAACACGCGGACGAGGATCCAGTAATAGCCGGCGACGCCGAGCAGGCCGAGGCCGACGACGAGGAGGCCGGTCACCGAGCCCGCGCGGAACGCGACGTTGAGCGCGGCCGGCAGGCCCGAGCGTGCAGCCTCGGCCGTCCGCACGTTGGAGCGGACCGCGACGTTCATCCCGATGAACCCGGCCGCTGCCGAGAAGATCGCGCCGATCAGGAAGCCGACTGCAGTCCCCCACCCGAGCGAGTGGTAGAAGCCGAGCAGCAGGAAGGGCGCAATCGCGACGATCGCGATCGTTATGTACTGGCGGCGCAGATACGCGCCCGCGCCTTCCTGGATGGCGCGCGCGATCTCCTGCATGCGCTCGTTGCCCGCAGGCCGGCCCAGCAGCCAGCTCGTGAGATAGAGGCCGTAGAGGACCGCGGCGCCTGCGCACAGGAGCGCGAACAGCACTGCGTGATGCATGAACCAGCTCATCGTGAGAAAGATCTCCTTTTCAGGCGCAAAATCAGCGCCGGGGACTCCCGGCGCGGGCGGGATCCTACCGCACGAACGGACGCCGGGCGTAGAAAACGAGCAGGGCCGCCGGGTCCCGGCGGATCCTCCCGGCGTAGCGCTCGACCGCGTCCACGTACAGGCTCGAGGGGTTGTAGCGCAGAAGGGCTGCCCGCTCGGCGGCGGGCGCCCCGGCGGCCCGGAGGAACCGCGCGGCCGCCAGGATGGCCGCCTGCGGGTCGTGGACGTCGCCTCGTCCGTAGCTCGCCCACGTTGCCGGCATGAACTGCATCGGGCCCTGCGCCCCGTCGACGCTGGACTCGCGCACGCGACCGAAGTCGGACTCGACGAAGTTGATCGCAGCCAGGACCTGCCAGGCGACGCCGCTGCGGCGCTCGGCCTCGGCATAGAGGCTCCGGAGGCGTGCGACCGGGAGCGCCGGCCCGAGCCGGATCGGCGGGCCGGGCTTGTGCGGCGCGAGGCGCAGGAGATCGCGGCGCGCGACGACATCGTCGGCGACGTCTCGCGCGAGCGTGCGCGGCAGCTGCACGAGCACGCCACGCGCGAGCCGCGGATCGCGCGCCATGCGGAGCTCGATGCGCTGCTCCGTCACGTCTGCCTGGACTAGGGCGGCCGGCGGCGCGCCCACTCCGTGCCACCGGGCGACGCCACGCTGCAGCGCGAGGTCGGCGGCGATGAGCGCGGCGGCGACGGTCAACCGGCGATGCGCTCGCCGGCGGCGACCTGCTCGGCGAAGATCTGCTCCATCGTCGCGCCTTCGGCGTGCCGCGCGATCTGGCGCTCGGCGGCATTGCGCTCGGGGATCGCGAGCCACGGCGTCGTGCCGAGCTCGTCGGCCACGGGCCTGACCCACTCGAGCAGCTGCTCGAGCCGCGCCCGCGCCGGGACGGGCTTCCCCCGCTCCAAATCGATCAGCTCACCGGAGAGGCCCCAGCGAATTGCGCGCCAGAGGTTCTCCTCCAGCAGGCGGTTCGGCCACGACGGGAGCGGCTCTCCCTCATCCAGCGCGCGCGCGACGCGGGCGGCGAGTGAATGACAGAGCGCCGCGAGCGAGCGCGCTTCGCCGAGCTCCGGCTGCGCGTCGCAGATCCGGATCTCGACCGTCGGGAACGCGAGGTGCGGCCGCACACTCCACCAGATCTGGGTGTGCTCGGTGACCGATCCGGTCGCGTACAGGAAGCGAACGTACGACTCCCACTCCTCCCAGCCGGCGAAGGCGTCAGGGATGCCGCAACGCGGAAACATGCGCGTGAAGATCTCCGTGCGCGCGGAGTGCAGGTGGGTGAACACGCCTTCGACGAACGGCGAGCTCGATGAGAGCGCGAGCAGCTCGGGCAGGTAGTTGCGCAGCGCGCTGGCCACGCGGACGGCCCGGTCCGGCCCGTTGATGCCGACGTGGACGTGGAGCCCGAAGGTGTTGTTGCGCCACACGACGTAGCGGAGGAGCTCGTCGTTGCGGCGGTAGTGCGGCGTGTCGATGATGCGCTGCTCCTGCCATGGGCTCCACGGATGCGTGCCGGTGGACGAGAGCCCGATGCCGAGCGACTCGACGAGGCCGCGCAACTGGATGCGCCGCTCGCCGATCTTCTCCGCAGCGTCGGCGAACGTGTCACAGCGGCCCGTGCGCACCTCGACCTCGGAGGCGATCAACTCTCCGACGAGGTGCGGCTCGAGGTCGGTGCCCTGCGCGCCGTCCCGGACGTCCTCGAAGCGATTTAGAAGGTCGAGCGTCACGGGATCGAGCAGCGCGAACTCCTCCTCGACCGCGACCGTGAAGTCGGGAACGGCCTCGAACGCGGCCCTCGAGGTCGCGAGGAGCTCCTCGTACCCGACCTTCTGCTCGTCGCCCACTACAAAAAGGTTAGTCGGCCCAGGGCGCCAGCAGGCGCTCGGCGACCGCGGGCCAGCCCCACTTGCGCTCGACCGAGCGCCGGGCGGCCGCTCCGAGTGCCCTCCGCTCGGCGTCAGGGAGCGCGAAGAGCTCCCGCAAACGCTCGCGGAGCACGTCGGCGTCGCCCGTCGGGAAGGACGTCAGGTGCGACAGCTCGGGTGGATAGTCCGCCCCGACGCCGGCCGCGATCTCTGCGAGGCCGGAGTGCGCGGCCACGATGGGAGGCACTCCAGCGGCTGCAGCCTCGGCGGCGACCATGCCGAACGCCTCCGGGAAGATCGACGGCACGACGGCGACGTCGCACAGCGGGAGCAGGTGGACGAGGTGACGGTGCTCGAGCGCGCCGGTGAAAATCGTTCCAGGCGGCGCGATCGATTCGAGCGTCTCGCGGTAGTCACCGAACCCGACGACGACGGCGCGGACGTCGAGGCCGCGCAAGGCCTCGAACAGCACCTGCACGCCCTTGTTCTCGATCAGCTTGCCGACGTAGACGGCCGTGGGCTCGTCGCGCGCGAACGCATGCTCGAAGCGCGCCGCGTTGCCGGGGTCAGGATGGCGCTCGTTGCCGTCCTGCGGGTCGAGCTCGGACTCCGCGATCAGGCCGGCGAATGCGCGCAGCCGGTCCTCGGGTGTGAACTCGTCCACGTCGACGCCCGGTGGAACCTCGTACACGCGGTCGACGTGGCCGACGACGTCCTCGAGCACAGCGCGGATGTGCGCAGAGCCGACGAAGATCGCTTCCGCGCCCGCCAGCGCCTCCGCTCCCCAACGCTGCAGCTCGGGTCGCCCGCGCATGGAGTACTCGAGCTCGGAGCCGTGCGCCTTCACCGCATAGCGCGCACCGCTCGCTGCGCCGACCGGACCGCCGAGCAGGACGTGATTCGCGAACACGAGGTCGGCGGGCAGAAGCTCGCGCACGGCGGCGGCGTTCGCCTCGACGTAGCGGTCGCGCTCCTCGACCGTGAAGTCCTGCAGGAGCCGCGCCTCGAGACCCTCGTACCGGTCGAGCACGAAAACGGGCAAGAGGCCGCCCGGCAGCTCGGGCACGACGACGCGCGCGCCGCCGAGGTCGTACCGCTCCGGATGCCGCTCCTGGCACACGATCGTGACGTCGTGACCGGCGTTGCTCCACTCGCGAGCCAGCGCACGGGTGTACACGTTGGAGCCCGTGCCTCCGAGGAGGTACCCATGCCAGATGAGGATGCGCATGCGGCGAACTACAGCAGGTACCTGGTTCCGTGCGCAGCGCGGTACCAGGTACCGGCCTTTAGGTCAGGTGAAAATAGAGCGCGTAGAGGAGCTCCACCGCCGGATTGGACGTGTGCACCGTCACGTCCGCCGGCGTCTCGAGCAGCGCTTCCGAGTAGTTGAAGATGATCTTCACGCCCGAGGCGACGAGATCGTCGGCCGCCCGCTGCGCGCCTGCTGCGGGTACGGCGAGCACGCCGACGATGATGTTCTTGTCGTGGACGCTCTCGCCCAGGCGGCCGTACTCGCTGACGGTCACGTGACCGATCGGCCGGCCGAGCTTCTCCGGATCGGTGTCGAAGACGGCGGCGATGTTGATGCCGTGCTCGGCGAAGATCGGCGAGCTCGCGATCGCCTGGCCCAGGCGCCCGGCGCCGATGAGCGCGATGTTGTGCTGCCCCTGCGTCCGGAGGATCTTGCGGATCTCGCCGAGCAGCGAGTCGATGTTGTAGCCGACTCCGCGCTTGCCGAACTTGCCGAACGCGGACAGGTCGCGGCGGATTTGCGTCGCGTTGATGTTCGTGTACTCGGCGATCTCCTGCGAGGAGATCCGCACCTTGCCCATCTTCCGCGCCTGCGTCAGTACCTGGAGGTACCGCGACAGGCGAGCGGCGACGCCTACCGTCAGGCGATCCGCCACGCCACCTCCTCGATGAAGCTTGTAACAGCGGAAGGTGTTGTACCAGGCCGGACTACCGGCCTGCTTGTGCAACCGCCAGCCGGAATGCGTCCGGCTGCACGTGGTACGTGAAGCGCCGCCGGCCGTCGATCTCGACCACGGGCAGCCAGTCCCGGTATTCGGCCTCGAGGACGGGGTCGCCGGTGATGTCGACCTCGCGCAGGTCGAAGCCGAGCTCCTGGTGGAGCTCGGCGACCACGCAGCGGGCCTTCTCACAGAGATGGCACCCCGCAGCGTGGTAGACGACAACGTCGACTATGGGTAGATCCCGCGGGTGACGGTCGCTTCGGCAACGCGCTGGACGGCGAGGCCGTACGCCGCGACGCGCATCGGCATGTCGCGCCTGTGCGCGGTCTCCCAGGTCTCGTCGAATGCGCGGCTGACGATGTCGTTCAGCTTCGCGTTCACCTCGACTTCCTTCCAGAAGTACTCCTGGAGGCCCTGAACCCACTCGAAGTAGGAGACGACGACGCCGCCCGCGTTCGCGAGCACGTCGGGAAGGATGAGGACGCCCTTGTCCTCGAGGATCGCATCCGCAGACGGGGTGACCGGGCCGTTCGCGCCTTCGCAGATGATCGAGGCCCGCACGCGATCGGCGTTGCGCTCGGTGATCACCTGCTCAAGGGCGCACGGCGCCAGCACGTCGACATCGAGCAGGAGGAGCTCCTCGTTCGTGATCTGCTCCGCATCGCGCAACCCGGCGAGCGTGTGGCTCTCGCGCTTGTGGGCGAACGCGGCCGGCACGTCGATCCCCTTCGGGTTGTACAGCGCAACCGTCGAGTCGGAGATGGCGACGACGATCGCTCCCTCCTCGTGGAGGAACTTGGCGAGGAAGCTGCCGACGTTGCCGAATCCCTGAACGGCGACGCGCATCCCGGCGAGCGAGCGATCCTGCTTTGCGACCGCGTCGCGAATGCAGTACAGCGCACCGCGTGCCGTTGCCTCCTCGCGGCCGAGCGACCCGCCGATCGTCAGCGGCTTGCCGGTGACGACGCCGAGCACCGAGTGCCCCTTGTTCATCGAATAGGTGTCGAAGATCCACGCCATCACCGAGCCGTCCGTGCCGACGTCCGGCGCAGGGATATCCTTCTCCGGGCCGATCTCGTTGATGATCTCGCTCGTGTACCGCCGGGTCAGCCGTTCGAGCTCCGAGCGCGAGAGGTGCTTCGGGTCGCAGACGACGCCGCCCTTCGCACCGCCGAACGGAATGCCCATCAGCGCGCACTTCCACGTCATCCACATCGCGAGCGACTTGACCTCGTCGAGCGTGACGTCGGGGTGGTAGCGAATGCCGCCCTTGGACGGGCCGCGCGCGACGTTGTGCGTGACGCGATAGCCCTTGAAGACTTCTGTGTGGCCGTCGTCCATCGCGACGGGGACTGAGACCTCGACCGCCTTCTTGCACGCGCCGAGCACGGCGACGAGATTCGGGTCGATGTCGAACGCTTCGGCAACCCGGCGAAGCTGGTTGCGGGCGATCTCGAATGGGTTCTCTCGGAGGTGGGTGGCCCCGGCCTCGACTGCTGTCACGGTCTGCTCCTTGTCCGAATGTTCTGGAGGACCTCGGATCCGAGTATATGACTGGTCATCGGAGGGCAAATCCGAGGTCGCGCCGACTCGGTGGCCCGCCGGCGGCCGGATAGGCGAGGACGGCCACGACGTAGCGCCCGGGCGGGAGCGGCGCGCCGCCGGGGCCGCGGCCGGTGAGCCCGAACGTGTACCTGCCCGGCAGCACGTCGCGGAGACGCGCGAGCAGGCCGACGTTCACGCCGTCGGCCCGGCGGAGGACGACGTCGAGGCGCGCGAGCGGCCGGATCTCGATTCGGCCGCCGACCGCGGTCGCGCGGCCGGCCTGGACCACGAGTCGTGCGGGACTCGTGTCGGAGGCCGAGAAGGTCGTCGACGAGAGGGATGCGGTCCCGATCAGATCGACGCGCCGCGCGTCGAAGGCGATGGCCCAGGGAATGCGCACCGTCCCGCCGCCGGCGACGGTCCCGACCACCGCGCCGTCGGCTGTCGTGTCGCCGACGGCGCGCGACGCCGCGCGCGCGTCGACGTGCACGAGCGCGCTGTGGCCGGGGCGGAGGGCGACGTGCGACGGCCGCAGCGTGAAGTCGACCTTGGCGGCGCCCTCGTGTTGCGTTCGGATCCGGAGTGCGATCGTCAGCTCGCGCGAGGACACGTTCGTGAGCGTGAATGCAGCGCGGGCGTCGCGCTCCCGCGACGTTCCGAACGCAAGCGTCGCGGGCACGGCGGCGACCTCGCCGGCCGTGGCGGCGGCGACGTCGAGCGCGCCGGAGCCCTGCGCGGCGACCGGGTCGCGCTCGAGCGGCCGAGCGGTCCCGACGAGCAGTCCCGCGAGCGCAGCGGCGCCGAGCACGGGCCGCGCCTGCGCCAGGAGCGCCGCCGCTCCGGCCGCGACCGCGGCCGCGGCGCTCGAGCCGCTGATGGCCCGGTCACCGATGGTCTCGACGTTCACGCCGGGTGCGACGAGATCGGGCTTGACGCTCCCGTCGAACGCGAGCCCGGTCGAGGAGAACGGCGCAACGTGGTCGTCACCGGCGTTCGCGACCCGGCCCACCGCGCCGAGCGTGACGGTCACCGGCGCGCCTGCAGCGAGTCGTTCGAGCACTGCGTGCGCGGTCTGGCGCGGAAGTGAGATGACGGGCGCGCCGACGCCGTTGCCGAGACCGCCCGCCGGAAGCGCAACGCTTCGGTTGAAGAGCAGCACCGCCGAGGCGCCGGCCTCGGCCGCACGCTCGGCCGCAGGCCCCGGCGAGGAGCCGGCGGAGAGAAGCGCCGCGCGTCCGGCGACGATGCTGCCGCCGCTGCGCGTGAAGAATCCCGTCAGCGGCCGCACGACCTGGAGGTCGAGGACGCGCGCCGGCGATGCGTCGCCCGCGAGCGGCATCGTCGCGGCGAGGAGGGTCCGCAGGCCGCAGCGCACGGTCACGTGCACGGCGGCGTCGCCCGGCCGCGTGTCGAGCGCGCCGACAGTGAGGGCGTCGGGAGCGCCGCCGGGATCGGAGACGTCGCCGTAGGCGGCGGCCGTCGAACCGTCGTTGCCCGCCGGCGTGACGACGAGGAGGTCCAGGTCGCGCGCGCCCGCGACGGCGAGCGCTTCGGGCCCGTCGGTAAAGCCGGCGAATGGCTCGGAGAGCGCGACGAGCGCGATCCGCGCCGCGTCGTGCGCGTCGCCGTCGCCGTTGGGATCGACGGCCCGGTCGAGCCCGGCGATGATCTGGTCGCTGCGCGCGTAGACCGCCAAGCCCCCGCCCGCGTCGAGCTGCGAGCCTGCTACGCGAATCGGTAGCACGGATGCCCCGGGAGCGACGCGGGCGACGATCCCCGCCATCTCCGTGCCGTGCTGCTCGAGTCGTGACGCTCCGCCTCCGAACGTATCGAGGATCGCCACGGTGACACCGCGACCGTCGACGCCGGCCGAGGCGAGCGGGTCGCCCGGGTCGACGGCGTCCGCCCTCGGCGAGCGCGCAGCGATCGTCGCCGGGTACGCGACCCGCACCGGATAGACGCCGGCCACGTCCGGGTCGCGTTCGACGAGCGGAATCGCGCTCGGGGGTATGAGCGCGGAGAAGCCGTCGAGAACGCGGGCGAAGCTGAGCGCCGGATGCACGATGACACCCTGGAGCGCGAGGCGCGAGATGAGCAGCCTCTGCGCCGACTGCGCGACTTTCGTCCATGCCTGCTCCTGCTCGCTGTCGACCGCGCGGCCTGCGACAGCGACACGCTGCCCGAGCGACGGCGTCCTGAGCACGACGATGACGCGCTCGCCGATCTCGACGCGCGGCCGCGAGCCGACGAGGCCCTGCCACGACTCGGCCGTTGCGGCATCGACGGCCAGCGGCGCTGCGTTCTTGCCTCCGGTTGCGAGGATCGCAGCCGTTGCCGCTACCGCGACGACGGCAAGCAGCGCGACATATCGCGCTTCACCGTGAGGCGTACGCATCGAGGCCGAGGTAGCCGGGATACGCGAGCGTGGTGGCGAAGCGTCCTGCGGACGCGATCATCGCGGCGTTGTCGGTGCACAGCGGGAGCGGAACGAACGCCGCATCCGGAAGCGCTGCGCGCAGCTCCGAGTTCGCCGCGACGCCGCCGACGACGGCGATGCGCGGAGATCCGAGCTGTGCCGCAGCCTCGCGCACGCGGCCGACGAGCGCGCGGATGATGGCGCGCTGATACGACGCAGCGAGGTCGGCGCGACGCGCTTCCAGCTCGTCCGCGCTCAGCTCACGGGTCGCGTACAGCAAGGACGTCTTGAGACCGGAGAAGGAGAAGTCGAGCCCTGGCACCTGTGCAACCGGGAAGTCGTACGCAGCGGGGTCGCCGTCGCGCGCGAGCCGGTCGACCTCGCGGCCGCCGGGATAGCCCAGGCCGAGCAAGCGCGCGCCCTTGTCGAACGCCTCCCCCGCGGCGTCGTCGAGCGTCGTCCCGAGCACCTGCTCGTCGTCGTACCCGCGCACGTCGAGCAGCAACGTGTGACCGCCGCTCGCCAGCAGGCAGAGGAACGGCGGCTCGACGGGACCGGGCTCGAGGTAGAGCGAGGCGATGTGACCACGAAGATGGTCGACCGGCGCGAGCGGCAGACGCCGCGACCACGCGATCGACTTGGCCGCGGCCAGCCCGACGAGCAGGGCACCGACGAGGCCGGGGCCTTGCGTGACGGCGACCTTGTCGACGTCGTCGAGCGTGGCGCCTGCTTCGCCGAGCGCCTCGCGTACCACAGGCGCGACGAGCTCCAGATGCTGTCGCGAGGCGACTTCGGGAACGACCCCGCCGTATTGCGCGTGCAGGTCCGCCTGCGAGGAGACGACGTTCGCGCGAATGTGGCCGTCGGCGGTGACGAGCGCTGCTGCCGTCTCGTCGCAGCTCGTCTCGATGCCGAGGATCACGCCCGCTCGCGGGCGACCGGGTCTTTCCACATGATGAGCGCGTCCTCGCGGTTGTCGGTGTAGTACCCGCGCCTGACGCCCCGCGCTTCGAAGCCGAGCCGTTCGTACAGGGCGATCGCGACGGTGTTGGTGACGCGCACTTCGAGCGTGTAGCCGCGGCGCGCGTCGTCGGCGGTCAGCTCGAACAGCCTCTCGAGCAGGAGCGTTGCGATGCCGTGCCCGCGATGGTCGGGATCGACGGCGACGTTCATGACGTGCCAGGCGTCGACGTAGCGCGACACGATCAGATAGCCATGCAGCGTCCGCTCGCCGTCCTCGCCGTCCGCGGTGAAGGCGCCGATGCAGATCGAGCTCGGCTTGGCGAGCTCCCCCGCGAACATCGAGCGCGACCATGGCGTCCGGTACGAGCGGCGCTCGATCTCCTCGATGGCGAGGAGATCTCCGATCCCGAGGCGGCGAAGCTCGAGGGTCGTCATTGGGCGCTCCGCACGGCATCAGGAAAACGCAGGTACAACGGCTCGATCTCGTCGACGGGACCGAGCACTCCGGCGAGCGCCGCGTGGAACCGTGCGCGCGGTAGGTGCCGCTCGTCGCCGTCGGGCGGGACGACGGCGCCGCCCGCCTCGAACAGCTCGCGGTAGCGGCGCGCGCCGTTGCCGACGCACACCGTCCCGGGCTCGAACGTCAGATCGGTGGGTGCGAGCACGGACGGCTCGCCGTCGACGAACGCGAACACCTCGCGGCGGCGCGCGTCCACCACCGGGATTGCTCCGGGCGCGCCCGCGGCGAGCGCTGCCAGCGTCGAGACGCCTGCACCCGGGAGCTCGAGTGCGAGCGCGAGCCCGCGCGCGGTGGCGAGGCCGATGCGGACGCCGGTGAAGCTCCCCGGCCCGATGCCGACGGCGAGCGCATCGAGGTCGCGCGCGTTGGCGCCGCCCTGACGCAGCAGCGCCTCCACGTCCTCGAGCAGCGTGCGGGCGCGCGAAGAACGCTCGGCGAGCACCTCGCCGTCGTCGACGAGCGCACTCGTCGCCACCTCCGTCGCCGTGTCGAAAGCCAGCATCAGCATTCGTCGATCGAAACCACCCTCTGCGCGTCCCCAGCATGCCGCAAGTGCACCCGGTAGCGCGGCTCCGGGAGGACGCCCTCCCCCGCCTCCGGCCATTCGACGAACGCGATCGCCTCGTCGAAGTAGGGCTCGAGGTCACCCCACTCCGCCGCCGACACGCCGGCGAACCGGTACAGGTCGAGGTGCGAGATCTCGCCGTCCGTGCCGTGATAGCGGTGCCCGATGGTGTAGGTCGGGCTCGTGACGCGTTCGCGCACGCCGAGCGCCGAGCAGGCGCCGCGCACGAACGTCGTCTTGCCGGTGCCGAGCTCGCCGGCCACCGTGACGACGTCGCCTTGCTCCAGCCGCAACGCCAGGACGGCGGCCAGCGCCTCCGTCTCCTCGGGGGAGCTTGTCACCGTGTCGGCCACGGAGCGAAGCGTAGAGTCCCGGCCATGCCTGCGTACGTCATCGTCGAGACCGACATCCACGACCCCGAGCAGTACGAGCGCTACAAGGCCGCGTCGCCGGGCTCCGTCGCCGAGGGTGGCGGGCGCTTCGTGGCGCGCGGCGGCGAGCTTGCAGTCCTCGAGGGCGATTGGAGCCCGACCCGGATCGTGATCCTCGAGTTCCCCGACCTCGATAGAGCGAAGCGGTGGTACGAGTCGCCGGGCTACCAAGAGGTGAAGGCGTTGCGGGCAGGCGCCGCGCGCCTGCGTATCGTCGCAGTCGAGGGCGTCTAGAACAGCCCGAGCTGTTGCGCCGGCGGCACGGGCTCGGACACGAGCTCGAGCTCCGGCACGATCGGCTCGAGTGCACGGCCGAGCAGCTCCGGGATGCGCGCGAAGTCCGACTCGAGCACCTTCAGCATCGCCGGCGTGTACAGCGCCGCGGCCGGGTGGTACAGCGGGTACAGCATGACTTCGCGGCCGCCGAGCGTCGTCGACTGCTCCTGCCCGTGCACCCGCGTGATCCCGAGCGGGCGGCCGGAGAGGAGCTTCGTCGCGAAGTTGCCGAGCGTCGCGACGATGGCCGGCTCGATCAGCTCGATCTGTCGGAAGAGATGGCTCTCGCACGCTTCGATCTCGTCCGGCTGCGGGTCGCGGTTTCCGGGAGGTCTGCATTTGAGGACGTTCGCCACGAAGACGTCGCTACGCTGCAATCCGATCCCGGTGAGCAGCTTGTCGAGCAGCTTGCCCGCCTGGCCGACGAACGGAAGCCCTTGCTTGTCCTCGTGGAAGCCGGGCGCCTCGCCGACGAACATCAGCTCGGCGTGCGGGTTGCCGGAGCCGAACACCACCTGCGTCCGCCCCTGCGAGAGGCGGCAGCGCGTACAACCGGCGACCGATTCGGCAAAGGCCGCGAGGTCGTCGGTGCGCTCGACCGGGACTGCGCTCACGGTGGGTGAGTCTACGAGCCCGCCCGGACGCTGACGATCCGTGCGCGCCACGACCCGCGGGGCGCCTCGACGACCACGTCGTCGCCCTCCGAGTGGCCGAGGAGAGCCCGGCCGACGGGGGAATCGGGCGAGACGCCACCGACGCTGGAGATGACGACGCTCATGCCCTCGCCGTCCTCGCGGGTGAGGTCGACGTGGGAGCCGACCGTGACGACGCCGCCGGCCGCGACCGTCGACTCGTCGACTTCGACCGCGTCGTGCAGCCGCGCGCGCAGCTTCGTGATGCGCGCCTCCAGCAGGCCTTGCTCGTTCTTCGCCGCGTGGTACTCGAAGTTCTCGGACAAGTCGCCGTGCTCGCGCGCTGTGGCGATCGCGGTGATTGCCGCCTGGCGGCGCGGGCCTTCGAGCTCGGCCAGCTCCGCCTCGAGCTGTGCGCGCTCGGCGCGCGTCAGTTGGTCCGCCATCAGTGCCTAGTGGCCGCAGCCGCAGGAGCCGCCGCAGCAGCCGCCTCCGCCGCCACCGAACGAGGGCTGCTTCATGGCCCCGTGGACGGCGAAGGTGGAGAACTGCTTCGACACGGTCGTCGCGGTGCAGTCCGGGCAGGTGACCTGTTCGTCCCCCCGGACGAGCTCCTCGAAATGCGACTCGCACTCCATGCAGACGTACTCGTAGATCGGCACGACCTTCAGGGTACACTTGGGGGTGCCCGGCATCCACTACGGAGCTGGAGCTACGACGTGTTCACACGAATCGACGTCATCGGCTCAGGCCGCGTCGGCGCGGCCGTCACAGCCCGCCTGCGCGAGCGCGGCCTCGATCCCGCGTCCGCCGATCCGGAGCTCGTGCTCCTGTGTGTGCCCGACGGCGCGATCGCGGAGGTGGCCAGAACGATTCCCGTCGGCCCGTGGCTTGCGCACGTCAGCGGGGCGACGCCGCTCGCGGCGCTCGCTCCGCACGAGCGCCTGTTCGGCATGCACCCGTTGCAGACGTTCACGCGTTCGCGCGGACCGGAGCAACTCGACGGAGCTTGGGCGGCGGTCACTGGCGAGTCCACCGACGCTCGGGACGCAGGCTTCTGGCTTGCGGAGACGCTCGGGCTTCGGCCGTTCGCGCTCGCAGACGAATCCCGCACGCTCTACCACGCAGGCGCGGTGTTCGCCTCCAACTATCTCGTCACGCTGCACCGCGCGGCATCGCTGCTCTTCGAGAGCGCAGGCGCGCCGGCCGAGGCACTCGAGCCGCTCATGCGCCGCACGATCGAGAACGACTTCGAGCTGACAGGCCCGATCGCACGTGGCGACTGGTCGACGGTCGAAGCGCACCGCGCTGCGATCAGGTCGGAACGTCCGGAGCTCGACCGACTCTACGAGACGCTCGCCGGCGCGACAGCCGCGCTCGCGACATGAAGGTCGTGCGCACCGTCTCCGAGCTTCGGCTGGAAGGCCAGGTCGGGCTCGTCCCGACGATGGGCGCGCTGCACGCGGGCCATAGTTCGCTCTTCGCCGCCGCGCGCGCCGAGAACGACGTCGTCGTCGCCTCACTGTTCGTCAATCCGGCGCAGTTCGGTGAGCAAAACGATCTCGAGCGCTATCCGCGGGACGAGGCGCGCGACCGGGAGCTGGCCGAGCAGGCAGGTGTCGACGTCCTGTTCGCGCCGACCGTCGAGGAGATGTATCCGCCCGGCTTCGCGACGTGGGTCGACGCCGAGGAGACCGGAGACGAGGGCGGCTCGCGGCCGGGACACTTCCGCGGTGTCGCGACCGTCTGCCTCAAGCTGTTCAACATCGTCCGCCCCGCCCGTGCGTATTTCGGCCAGAAGGACGCGCAGCAGGTGATCGTCATCCGCCGGCTCGTCCGCGATCTGAACGTCGGCGTGGATGTGCGCGTGCTCGCGACGGTGCGCGACGAGGACGGGCTTGCGCTCTCCTCCCGAAACGCGCTGCTCACCCCCGCGGAGCGCGAGCGCGCGCTCGGCCTTCCAAGGGCGCTCGCGAAGGCGGCTGCGAGCGCCGATCCGGTTGCCGCGGCGCGGGCGGAGCTGAACGGCCTCGACCCTGACTACGTCGAGCTGCTCGATCTCGACGGAGCGACGCTCCTCGCCGCTGCCGTCCGGGTGGGCTCGGTCCGGCTCATCGACAACGTGCTCGTGAAAGGAGCGCTCGCATGACCGACAAGCCGAAGCCCCAGCGCTACGCCTCGTGGACAGCCGGCAAGCTGCCGCTGCCCGAGCTGCGCGAGATGAAGAAGCGCGGCGAGAAGATCGTCATGGTCACCGCGTACGACGCGCCGAGCGCCCGCCTCGCCGACGCGGCGGGCATCGACCTGATCCTCGTCGGCGACTCGTCAGGCATGGTCGTGCACGGGCGCGAGTCCACCGTCGCGGTCTCGCTGGACGAGATGGTCTTCATGACGCAGTGGGTCACACGCGGCGCGCGACGGCCGCTCGTCATCGCCGACATGCCCTTCGGCTCGTACGAGGTCTCGGATGAACAGGCGGTGACGAACGCCGTGCGGTTGGTGAAGGAGGGCGGCGCCGATGCCGTGAAGCTCGAGCGCGGCGGGACGTCGGTCTCGCGCGCGCGTGCGGTGGCGGCCGCCGGCGTCCCGGTGATGGGGCACGTCGGATTGACCCCGCAGACCGCCACGGTCCTCGGCGGATTCAAGGCGCAGGGGCGCACTGCCGAGCGTGCGCAGCAACTCGTCGACGAGGCCCTCGCGCTCGAGGAGGCCGGCTCGTTCGCGGTCGTGCTCGAAGCCGTCCCGTCGGAGGTCGCGGGCGCGGTCACGCGGGCGCTGACCGTACCGACGATCGGCATCGGTGCGGGCGGAGGCACCGACGGCCAGGTGCTCGTCTGGCACGACATGCTCGGCTTCTACGAGGGGAACGCTCCTCGCTTCGTGAAGCGCTACGCGGACCTCGGAGCCGTGATCACCGAAGCGCTCGGGCGCTACGCGGAGGAGGTCCGGGGCGGGGCCTTCCCGCAGCAGCAGCACACGTATGCGATGCCGGACGAGGAGCTGGCCGCGTTCGACGCGGTCAGACCACCGACGCGGCGACGATGAGTGCCGGAACCACGGCTGCGATGGCGACCGCGGCGAGTGCCCGGCCGACGGTCCAGCCGTGCACGGCGCGAACGCCGACGACAAGGAGGCAGACGCTCCACGCGAGCACGGCGTAGTAGATGCCGCCGAAGATCGCATCCCCGCGCCCGTAGTCGTTCCCGCCCGTGCGAAACAGATCCTCGCCGTAGACGGCGATCCGGACGGGCCAGAGCGTCAGCAGCGAGAGCGCAAGCGGGGCCGCTGCAAGACCGATCACCTGGCGCGAACGGCGCCACGACCCTGCGCTGCCGAGTCGCCGCGACGCGCCGAACAGGAGCGCACCGCCGATCCAGTAGAACGCGAGCGCATAGAACACCCCGCCGAGGAACGCCCAGACGGGAACGAGCGACGTGGACATCGACGCGTCGTTGAGCAGTTGCCGCGCGACCGGCGTGCCGAGCACGCCGGCGATGCCGGCGAGACCGGCGATGGCCGTGATCGGCTCCTGCCGCTCCTCCGTCGCTTCCGGCGATTCGTCGCGGAGCGCGACGAACACAGCCCGTGGCGCGACGAGCACCGCCGGAGCCCGAAGCCACCAGGTGCGCTCGATCGCCGACGTCGGAGCCGCTTCGCTGCTCATGCGCGGCAGAGTAGCCTCCTCCACGTGGAGCCTGCCGATCCCGAACTGACCGGGCAGGTCGCGGCTGCCGCACCCTTCACCGCGTTCCTCGGCATCGAGATGATTGCGGCCGAACCACGGGAGGTCCGCGCGCAACTGGCGTGGACCGAGGCCCTTTGCACCACCGGCGGCGTCATGCACGGCGGCGCCTTGATGGGCCTCGCCGACAACGTCGGCGGCTTCTGCGCGTTCCTCAACTTGCCGGAGGGCGCCGCCGGGACGGCGACGATCGAGTCGAAGACGAACTTCTTCGGCCCGGTGCGCGCCGGGCACGTGCACGCGGTCTCACGGCCGCTGCACACGGGCAGGCGCACGATCGTCGTCGACACGGAGCTCTACGACGACGCAGGCAAGCTCGTCGCTCGCGTCACCCAGACGCAGGCCGTTCTCTAAGAGGTCGTCTCAGAATGACGGTTGTAGCCTCCTGAAGCAGACGAGGCAGCAGGCGATTGCGAGGAAGGCGTCGTGGATTTCGTGGCGGCGGTCGT
>Ga0307372_10000897_pt1 | contig 52176 bp, 50 predicted proteins | sample OX1MG_FD_202533 | JGI IMG/M metagenome (GOLD analysis project Ga0307372, IMG submission 202533) | Soil microbial communities from Risofladan, Vaasa, Finland - OX-1 | ecosystem: Environmental > Terrestrial > Soil > Coastal area > Acid sulfate soil | place: Finland: Risofladan, Vaasa | collected...
GCTCCACCAACTCCCACTGTTCGTCTGTCAGTTCCCAACCGCCTGCCATCCAAGTCCGCGGAGACGCCTTGAGCACCTTCAGTCTCGCAGAAAAGGGCTGCCAAAATGTTTATGAGATGGGTTCTAGAAATACATTGCTGACTGCTGCACACGTCGCCAACAGGACAGGTGAAGTTAGGATCGTGGTAGCAGTTACAACTGGTGGGCACGCAGAGGTTCGCGATAGTATCGCAATCATTGGTTGTGCAGTCATGATCTGCGCCGCACGGTCCGCCAATTGGCTGTTGGGGACCGCACGCACCGTAAGTGCTCGGGCCACCTTCGTGAGCACCTGGACTCAGACAGACGCTTGGGGGTGTAGAGGTGTTGTTGCAGCAATCAGAATCCTGATTACAGGATTGCGTGTCGTTCCTGCAATTATCACATGCAGTAGTGGTGTTCGTACATGGTGGTTGGTTTCCTCCGCATCCCTGCCCTTTTGCATTCAGACAAAAGAGCAGGGGCGCGCAAATGCACAAACCCGCGAAGCTCCATCTTGCCCGACTCATAGGCACTCCTTAAAAGGGCAATCACATAAGCTTGTTATCTCTTCCACGACATGTGGTGAGTGGGAAAGGTTCGAGCGTTTGATGCTTTCTCCATCTCCATCAAGTACTGTACGAACAGATCCCTCCGTGCTCCATACCGATTAGGATCTTCTTCGACGCTCGATTGGTAGTTCTTGATTTGGTATATCAGGTAATCGAGCGACCGCCAATGACATGATTTGACCCACCCCAGATCATGATTATCAGTGTATAAAGGCTTCGCAAACTGCGCCCTGCGAGTCTTTAGCTCTTCTAAACTCCGAGCGGGATCCCATTCTGAGATCGGACTCTTAAGAATCCCCTCTTCCAATGCGCTATGGAATACCTCCGCGTTGACATCCCGGCATTCGTGAATCTCTTGGAGGGTCGATAGGTCACCTAGTTCTTTCCCATCGGCCCAAATAGCTGCCGTGATGCCACCTGTGCACCCTTTCCAGGCGCTTGTTGTTCTGAGTGTTTGGCCCGCTGCCCAGGGCTCAGAGTAGGTCATAGCCGCGTCGATATTACCATCATGCCCTTTGTGTTCGGGATCATCGCATCTGTATTTCCATGCGACCGCAACAAGAGGTGAATGATACAGGTTAGTAACGTCGATGATCGGCGCACCCTCAATTTCTTTGGTCTCGAAAGTCAACTTCAGGTAGCCGCCCATACCCGGCCAGAGCTCCTGAGCGAATGATTTGAGACTAAAGAAGAAAGGGAGCAAGAGCAGCATTGGCATCAGAACGGAACTACCTCTAGCACTGCCCATACAGAGTCTCCGTTGTCTCGACTGGCGTCGTATCGTTGGAAACACCGGTGTACCCTTGGGGATCATTATCGGTGCACTTGCAAGGGGTTGGATCTGCGGTCGCGTGCTGATCATAACCCGTCACATCTACGGTAATCTCACCCGAGCTTGAAATGGACCGTATTACTGCAGTTCCACGAGGATCATCCTCGTTGACGGTTAGGCTGGAGGCGGGTATGGAGGGCGTACACCCAGGGTACGAGTAATAGCACACACCAACCAGCTCAATCTGCCCATAATCAAGAACTTTCCCCGGATTGGGCCCCGCATTCTCCGTCCCCTCAACGACCCACAAGTTATCTGCGCATTCGCTGCCAGAGCCAGGCTGGCTCACGGTTGGTGTCGAAGCCGAACATTGTGCTTGTGCCCACGCAACTGGCGACCTGAACCCGACGAACAAGGCAAAAGCTAAAAGCATGAACCATTTATGCCCGACAACGCAGCGTGAGCATTGCAACTGTGTCATGGCTCTCCTCCTGGTATCATTGCCATGAACCCGCTACTCCTTAAGCCCTCAGCGCATAACTCAAACACTCATTAATGCCAACAGAATCTTTGGAGATTGCTGCGGCAGAAGGATAACACCAAAGGCCTGGTTCTCAAGGAATATTTGACAATCTTCTGGTGGAAGCATCGGTGCGTGTATAAATATGGTTCAGTTCGGAAGTCGCCCGACGCAGGCGTGTGGCCTAGGTCTCGGCTCTCACTCAAGGAACTGCGTATCTAAGGTCAAGAATGGCCCAATCTTCGCGGGCGGCGGGCAACTGTTTGACCGCGTTCGGGCGCCGCCCTATCGTTAAGTACGAGAGTACGTCTTTTTTGTGGGGGAGACGATGGCGACACCCGAGGCACCTGCGGCTGCGGCACTGAAGAAGACGGCGCTGAACGCGTGGCATCGCGCGCGGAAGGCAAAGATGGTGGATTTTGGCGGCTGGGATATGCCTGTGGAGTACCCCTGCCCACCACCCCAGCGACAAGGACCTGTCGCTGGGGGCCCCTGCGCGGGTGGCGGGCTTGTTGCGGAGCACATGGCGGTGCGGACCGGCGTGGGCTTGTTCGACGTGAGCCACATGGGCGAGATACAGTTTCGCGGGCCGGGGTCGCTGGATGCGGTGCAGCGGATCACGATGAATGATGCGGCGAAGCTGAAGGACGGGCAGGCGCACTACTCGGCGCTGCTGACCGAGCGGGGCACGTTTGTGGACGACATTCTGGTGCACCGTCTGGGCGAGAACGATTATCTGCTGGTGGTGAACGCGGGGACCAAGGACAAGGACTATGCGTGGGTGCGGAAGCAGGTGGGCGGCATGCCGGGAATCCACGTGAGCGATTATTCGGCGTACTACTCGCAACTGGCGCTGCAGGGGCCGCGTGCGCTGGAGACGCTGAAGAAGCTGACGAAGGTGGATCTGGCGGCGATCCGGAATTACTGGTTCACGTTTGGGACGGTGACGGGGATTCCGAACGTGATGATTGCGCGGACGGGGTACAGCGGCGAGGACGGCTTTGAAGTGTACCTGCCGGCGGACGAAGCAACGACGGTGAAGATGTGGGAGGCGCTGCTTGAAGCGGGCGAAGAGTTCGGAATAAGGCCATGCGGGCTGGGCGCGCGGAATACGCTGCGGCTGGAGGCGGGGATGAGCTTGTATGAGCACGAGATTTCAGAAGAGATCAACGTGTTTGAGGGCGGGCTGGAGCGCTGGCTGAAGCTGGACAAAGGCGATTTTATTGGGCGCGAGGCGCTGCTTGCGGTGCAGGCGGCGGGAGGGCCGACGCGGCGCGTGGTGGGGCTGGAGATGGTGGAGCGCGGCATTGGACGCGATGGGTACTTCCTACTGTCTATGACCGGAGAGCGCATTGGCACGATTACATCGGGCTCGCCTGCGCCGTTTTTGAAGACGAATATTGCGATGGCGCTGGTTCCGGCGGAGGCGGCCGCGGCGGGAAGTGACGTGATGGTGGAAGTACGCGGAAATCGGGTGCGCGCGAAGCAGGTGCCGCTGCCGTTTTACAAGCGGGCGAAGAAATAAGACGGTCGCCGGCTGGCGTGCAGTGGGTACACATCAAGGAGACATGCCGATGGGAAGCAATGGTTGGCGCGGAGGCGCGGGCATTACGCTGATGCTGGCGGCGCTGTGCGCGGCGGCGGCGGCACAGAGCCAGGCGGCGAAGGGCGACGGGGTGCTGCAGATGGCGCACCTGGGGCGGTGCAGGCTCGAGAGCGGCGCGGTGATTGAAGATTGCCGGATTGGGTATCGGACGTTTGGGCATCTGGACGCGAAGCACGACAATGCAGTGCTGATGCCGACCTGGCTCTTTGGAACGAGCGCGGACCTGAAAGGGCTGTTCGGCGACGGGAGCAAGCCGGAGCAGGTTGTGGATACGCGGCGGTTCTTTGGGATTGCGATTGACGCGCTGGGGGACGGGATTTCGTCGTCGCCTTCAAACAGCGCGGCGCAGCGCGGGACAAAGTTTCCCCAGTTCACCGAGCGGGACATGGTGGAGGCCGAATATCGCGTGCTGACGGAGGTGCTGAAGCTGCAGCATCTGCACGCGGTGGTGGGATTGTCGATGGGCGGCGAGCAGACGTTCGACTGGGCGGTGGCGCATCCGAAGTTTTTTGACCTGGCGGTGCCGATTCTGGGCACGCCGCGGCTGACGCCCTATGACCTGGAGACAAAGACGATCCAGATTGACACGATTGTGGACGATCCTGCGTATGACCATGGGAATTACACGAAGGAGCCGGCGCTGAAGCTGGCGAACCTGTTCGGGAACTTGACGGTGACGACGCCGGAGTCTCGGAATGCGGCGACGACGCGTGAGGGGTTTGCGGAGTTTGTGAAGCAGGCAGAGGCGCCGCTGGAGGGTGACGCGAACGACCGCGTGTGGCAGCTACACGCGATTGTGATGCAGGACGTGATTGGCAAGCACACGCTGGCCGAGGCGGCGCGTGCCACGCGGGCGCGGTTCCTGGTGATTGTGAATGCGAACGACCACCTGGTGAATCCGGAGCCGGCGCTGGCGTGGGCAAGGGCGAAGAGCGCGCCGGTGTACATTTCGCACGGGACGTGCGGGCACCTGATCATGAGCTGCGACGCGGCGGCGGTTTCGAGCAGGGTGCGGGAGTTTCTGGCGACAGGCGCGGTGAAATAAGCGCGCGCAGGATGCAGCTTCAGGCCGCGGTGCTGTGTCCTTCGCAGTTGAGGACGCCGAGGTTGCGGCTCCACGGCCCGACGGCCTGGCGAAAGGGACTGGCCAGGACGCGCGAAAGCTGATGCAGGTGCGTGAGGTCATGCGCGGCCCAGGCGGAGAGTAGCTGGGCGAGCGTGACGGCACCAAACGCCGGATGGGTTCCGAGGCGGTCGAGGTCTGCGGGCTGCAGGTTGAGGTCGGCGAGATCGCTGAGGCTGACGGCGCGCATGTGGGCGAACTCGTCGAGGAGCTGGGCGAGAGATTTGCCGTGCATTTCGCGGATGTGGCCGAGGCGATCGAAGGGCGGAAAGGGCTGGGACTGGCCGTGGGCAAGGATGTGGCGCGCGCGTGGCAGCCAGTCCGCGCGCTCGCAGTGGATGAGGTGGCCGATGACGTCATGCGCGTTCCAGGTGTAAGGGCCTTCGTCGGCGAGGGTGAAGGTTTCAGGAAGATCGCCGAGGAGCGCGGAGAACGCGGCGGGCATGCGGTCGAGCAGAGTGAGCGTGTGCTTCAGGCTTGGCTCCATGGGTGACCTCGCGGCAGTTGCGGCGACCATGGTAGCAGGGTTTGAGGGAGGGCGGCGTGCGCTGGCAAAAGTGTGCCCCGTTTCCGGAGTCGCGCGATGCGGCGGGAACGGGGCACTGATGTTTGCGTTGAAAGCTGCGCGAAGGCGGCGCTGCAACTTCACACCTGCATGACGTCGGCTTCCTTTTTGCGGCAGAGCTCTTCCATGCGGCGGATCTCGTCGTCGGTCATCTTTTGGACTTCGTCGAGCGCGCGCTTCTCTTCGTCCTCGCTGATTTTTTTGTCTTTGGCGAGTTTCTTGAGGGCGTCATTGCCGTCGCGGCGCACGTTGCGGACGGCGGTGCGGTGCTCCTCGAGGACTTTATTGAGGTGCTTGACGACCTCGCGGCGGCGCTCTTCGGTCATGGGCGGGATGGGAACGCGGATGATCTTGCCGTCGGAGAGCGGATTGAAGCCGAGGTCGGAGGTCTGGATGGCCTTTTCGATCTCCTTGAGGATGTTTGGATCGTAAGGCGATATGAGGATGAGCTGGGGTTCGGGCGTGGAGACCTGGGCCATCTGGGTGATGGGAGTCAAGGTGCCGTAGTAGTCGACTTTAATCTGGTCGAGCATGTGGACGCTGGCGCGGCCGGTGCGCGTGGAGGCCAGGCTGGACTGGAAATCGGCCACGGCATGGTCCATGCGACGCTTGAGGTCGGCGGAAAGATCCTTGAGTGCCGGAATGCCGGCCATAGTCGAGACTGCCATAGGGTTTGGTCCTCGCGAATCCAGTTGCAACGGCTATTTTACAACCACGCGGGAGCCGGGCGGAGCGTGAGGCGCGCTCAGGCGAGTACGGTGAGGCCGGTGGAGGCGGCCTGCTCATGCGCGTGGTAACTGGAGCGGACGAGCGGGCCGGATTCGACATGGCGGAAGCCCATTTTGAGAGCTTCGCTCTTTAACTCCTGAAACTCTCGAGGCGTGTAGAGGCGCGCCATGGGCAGGTGGTCGCGCGAGGGGCGCAAGTACTGGCCGATGGTGAGGATGTCGCAGCGGACGCGGGCGAGGTCACGGAAAACGTCGAGGAGCTCGTGGGTTTCTTCGCCGAGGCCGACCATGACGCCAGACTTTGTGATGCCGGCTGGGTTTAATTCTTTGGCGTAGCGCAACAACTCAAGCGAACGCTGGTAGCGCGCGCCGGAGCGGACGACGCTGTAGAGGCGCGGGACGGATTCGGTGTTGTGATTGAGCACGTCAGGGCGGGCCTCGACGACGGTGCGGATGGAGGCGGGGTCGCCCTGGAAGTCGGGGATGAGGACCTCAACGCTGCAGCCGGGAGCCTGGCGGCGCACTTCATCGATGACCATGGCGAAGATGCGCGCGCCGCCGAGGAGGTCGTCGTCGCGGTTGACGCTGGTGACCACTGCGTGGAGCAGCCCCAACTTGGCCACTGCCTCCGCGACCCGGCGAGGCTCGTCGAAGTCGATGGGTTCCGGGCGGCCCTTGGGCACGGCGCAGAAGCCGCAGCGCCGCGTGCACAGGTTGCCCAGCATCATAAAGGTGGCGGTTTTGTGGTGCCAGCACTCGCCGATGTTGGGGCAGTGCGCGCTTTCGCAGACGGTGTGCAGATTGAGCGAGCGGGCAAGGCGCTTGAGGGAGTGGTAATTTTCGCCCATGGGGGCGCGGGCCTTGAGCCATTCAGGCTTGGGGGCCGGGAGGGAACGCGCGGGAGCGATCTGGATCAGTTCCATGGGAGGTCTCGCGTGAGAGCTGCCTGCCAGTATTGTAGCGGCAACGGAAAGCGGCGGAGTTTCGTCCAATGAGATGGGGTTGTTAGACTGCCCGGGGGAGTTTTGAAAAGAGCCATGGGGTTGAGGATGGGGACGGCGGTGTGCGCGCTGGCGCTGGCCGGTGCGGCGTGCGCGGGGGCACAGGCGGCCCAGAGCGGCGGAAGTGCGAAGACGGCGCTGAAGCTGAAGAAGCATCCGGTGGTGGCGCTAACCTTTGACGATTTGCCGGCGGCGGGGGGGCTGCACGTGGGCCGGACGCGGCTGAAGACCGCCGAAACGCTGGCCGACGAGCTGCGCGCGCATCACCTGAAGGGCGTGTACGGATTTGTGAACGCGAACTCGCTGGAAGGCGATCCGGATACGCAGGCGGCGCTGAAGATCTGGCTGAAGAAGGGGATGAAGATTGGCAATCACACGTTCTCGCACCCGTCGCTGACCGACGAAACGGCGGGGGAGTATATCCACGACATGGAAGAGGACGAGCCGGCGCTCAAGAAATACGCGGGCAAGAGCGACTGGCACTGGTTCCGCTATCCCTACCTGTGCGAAGGAGACACGCTGGCAAAGCGCAACGCGGTGCGCGACTGGCTGAAGGCGCACGGCTACCGGGTGGCACAGGTGACGCTGAACTTCAACGACGACGACTGGGACGACGCCTACGGACGCTGCCTGGAAAAGCACGACGAGGCCGGAATTGCGTGGCTGAAGAAGAGCTATCTGGATAACGCGCGGGAGTTTTTGCGCGAGGGACGCGAGGAAGAGCAGATTGCGCTGGGGCATGAGATTCCGAATGTGCTGCTGCTGCACGCGACGGATTTTACGACGCTGATGTTGCCGCAACTGATGGAGATTCTGCACGAGGATGGCTTCCGGTTTGAGTCGCTGAAGAAGGTGGAGAGCAATTCGGCGTACCGGATCAATCCCAACGAAGTGTCGAAGGATGGAGGGTCGCTGATGAATCAGATTCTCGACGCGCACCACCTGCCATATCCCAAGTTTGTGCCGGAGCCGAGCGATACGTTGGAGAATCTCTGCAAGTAAGTTGACTTATCGGTGGGTTAAAAGTAAGTTACGCGCAGATGGCGCGAGGGCTAAAGCCTCAATCTCTTAAAACGGCGTGCAGCACGACTGAAGTCGTGCCCTGTTACAAAGCATCCTAAAGCCTGTCGCAAGTCATTCTGAAAAGGGTGCGAGCTGAAAAGAGTGTGAGGGTACACTGCACAAAAGCGGGTGAAGCTTTTGGCGCGGGCCGGAGCTTCTCCCCTTGTCTATGTTGCGGCTTTGCGGATGTTACTTGTTTGGGCCGCCAGTGTATTTATTCCACCAGGCGAGCCAGCGCTCGCAGCGGTCGCGGATGTAACTGGGGCGCGTGAAGCCGTGGAACTGGCCAGGGTAGACGACTAACTCGGCGGGACGGTTGAGGGATTTGAGAGCCTGATACATCTGCTCGCCGCCGAGGAGGGGAACATTCATGTCCGACGTTCCGCCCATGAAGAGCATGGGTGTGTGGACGCGCTTGTCGACTTGCAGGAATGGATAGCCGAGCTTGATGTACTCCTGCAGGTGGCTCCAGGGCTGGCCGAGCTCCATGTCGTACTGCTGGATGTACTGGTCAAAGCCGTAGAAGGAGATGGGCATGGCGACGCCTGCGCCGCTGATGGCGCACTTGAAGCGGTTGGTGTTGGCGACGGTGTAGTCGGTGAGGATGCCGCCATAGCTCCAGCCGGTGACGGCGAGGCGGTTGGGGTCAGCGACGCCAAGGGCGACGGCCTTGTCGACGCCGGCGAGGAGGTCCTTGACTTCAAGGTTGCCCCAGTCAGCAAAGATGGCCTTGGCGTAGGCCTGGCCGCGGCCGGAGGAGCCGTGATAGTTGACGTTGAGCTCCGCGTAACCGTTGGCGGCGAGCCACTGGCGCATGAAGTTGAAGCCGTGCTCGTCCTGGCCGTTGGGCCCGCCGTGGATGAAGAGCACCATGGGAACGGGCGAGCCGGACTTGAAATCGGCTGGTTTGGTGAGCAGGCCGTGTACGTCGGCGCCGTCCGGGCTTTTGAACTCGATGCCCTGGGTGGGCACGAGGTTGAGCTCGGCCACGAGCGCGTCATTGTGGTGCGTGAGCCGGCGGAGATGGCCGTTGTTCAATGCATATAATTCTCCGGGCTGCTCATCGTCCGTGAACAGAACGACGGTGTGACCGGCGGCTCCATCCCAGGCGGAGACGGAACCCTGGCGGTTGAGGAGTTTGGTGTCGCCGGGGCCGGAGAGGTCCGTTTGCGCGGGGTACTGGTTGCGGTCGTCAGCAACGAGATAACTGAGCTTGCCGGCGGGGGAGAAGATGGGCCAGCGGACGCTGCGGTCGAGGCCGGATGCGGGGTAAGTGACTTTGCCGCTGAGTGTGACGACGGCGGGTTTGTTTTGCGAGTACTCCATGTACTTGGGCGCCGCGCCCTGGGTGTAGGCAATGGATTCCGAGTCCGGCGACCAGGCGAGATGGCCGCCGTCGGGGCCATCCCATGTGGTGAGCTTGCGCGGGGCGGAGCCGGCCTTGGCGGGGACGACGAAGACATCGTCGTTATTGGTACGGTCGGGATCGGGATCTTCATCGCTGACGAAGGCAATCCACTTGCCGTTGGGCGAGAAGGCGGCGTTCTCCTCGTTCACATCCTTGGTGGTAGTGAGCTTTTCGTCCTTCTTGCCGGCGATGTCGTAGAGGTAGAGCGAGTCCCAGTCGTCGTCGCGGAGGTAGCCCACGCGGTCCTGCTTGAAGTGGTAGCGGTCAATCACGATGGGCTTTGGGGCCTTGGGCTTTTTGCCTTTCTTGGGCAGCGGCTCATGGCGCGGGTGGAGGGTGAGGAGGAGCTGTTTGGAGTCAGGCGACCAGAGATAGCCGTGGATGATCTGGTCTGTAATGGCGGTGAGCTGGCGGGCTTCGCCACCGCTGCGGTCAAGGAGCCAGACCTGATTGCCCTTGGCGGGGCCGGGGCGCGAGGAGAGGAAGCTGATGGATCGGCCGTCGGGGCTGAACTGCGGATCGGATGCGCTCTCCTCGCCGTAGGTGAGCTGGAGGTGGATTTCGCCGTCCCAACTGACCATCCAGAGATTGGAGATGTGCTTGTCCTTTTTGGTGTCCGTGTGGCTGACGGTGTAGAGGATCCACTTGCCGTCAGGCAAAATGACGGGGCGGCCGACGTTCATGAGCCGGTCGAGATCGTCGAGATTGATGCCGCGCTTGTGGGGTGTGTCCGCAGCGTGGGCCGGCGCGAGGAAGAGTTGGGACCCGGTGCAGAAGAGGCCAAGCGAAAGCAGGGAAGAAAGAGAGATGCGCAGCATGGAAGGAAGGGTAACACAGGGGTGCAAGCGGAACCGGCGCGCCGGCGGCCGCGTGGACAGGCTCTGGATGAGCAGGATTGGCGCGGCTAATGCAGGCGGGAATGAACTTCAGGCCGGATGAGATAGAGGAAAAAGACGAGGTTGAGCAGGCCCTGCACGAGGGCCGGAAACTGATGGAGCGAGGCAAATATCCAGAGGTTGTAAGAGGCGAGAAGGAAGACGGCGGAGAGAGCCAGAGCCCACGCCCAGCGGAGCAGGAGCAAGAGGCCGAAACTGGCGCTGAGGAAGGCGGCCGAGAAGCATAAGTAGAGCCGCGGGTAATGGTGGCCGTCAACGACCCCGATGATGATGACGGCGGCGAGGACGAAGAGATAAAGGCAGATGGCGGCGACGCCGGGGACGGGGAGGAGATTGACGCGCGGCGAGCTTGGAGCGATTTTAGCGCCGGGCTGCGCGGGCGTTTCGGGCTGGCCGGCGGGATCGTGTGGAGCTTCAGGCATGCTGGACTCGCGGGGTTAAAGGGTGTGGAGGTAGGCGAGAAGGTCGCGGAGCTGGGCGTCGCTGACGGGAATGGCGGGCATGGTTCCGTGGCCTTCAAGGATGGTGGCGGTGATGCGCTCGTTGGTGGGCGGCGCGCCGGAAGGCATGGAAGGCAGCTTGGTGAGGGCTTGCAGGCCGGGACCATGAAGGCCGGCGGTGGTGGTGGGGTAATGGCAGCGGGCGCAGCGGGCCTGGAAGACGGCCGCGCCGCGGGCTTCCTGGGGGTTCCATTCCGAGGCGGGCTTGGAAGGCGGCAGAGGACGGCAGCCGGCGAGGGCGAAAAGCAGAAGAGCCGCGCAGGCGACGACGGCGAGCAGGGCGGCAAAAGAGCGTGTAGGCATTCGCTTATCGATGATAAACGGTGGGGATAAACAGTGCGGGAGCGGGTTTTTTCGAGCGAAGGCAAGGGAGGGTCCGTCAGTCAGAGCGGAATACAGGACGCAGCGAAGGATGTGCGGCGGCTGGAGACGGCAAACAAGAGAGAGGAAGGCAAACGATGGGCATGGGGATTGATATGTGGAGGCGGCGGACCGTATGTGCGATTGCGTTGGCGTCTGCAGGAGCGATGATGGCGGCGGTTCTGACGGTGGGAAGCGTGACGGCGCGCGCGCAGGAGCCGACGGCGAAGCCGATGGGGTCGATTCCGGCCGGGGAGACTTACGCGGTGATTCCGCTTAAGAACATCAAGACCAACCAGGATGGAAACGGCGTGATGACGGCACTGCGCAATGTGCTTACGCGGGCGCACATCTATTACGTGTCTACGCAAAACGCGGTGGCGATTCGCGGCACGCAGGAGGACGTGGATGCCGCGCGCAAGATGCTGGCGGAGCTGGACAAGCCGCAGATGGCGTACCGGCTGACTTACAGAATTACGGTGAAGGAAGGCGGAAAGACAATGGATACGCGGCACTTTGAGCTGGCGCTGGATGCGAGCGGCAGGGCGGAGATGAAGCAGGGCAGCCGCGTGCCTATCGTGACCGGAACGACGGATGCGCAATCCGGGGCGAAGCCGCAGGTGCAGTACGTGGATGTGGGGCTGAAGATTACGGCGGAGCTGGACGGCGCGCGGCTGCGCAGCGCGGTGGAGGAGTCAAGACTGCGGGAGAACAAGTCGAGCATGGGGGCCGGTGATCCGGTTGTGGAGCAGACGGTGCTGAACGGAGATACGCCGCTGGAGTTGGGCAAGGCGCTGACACTGGGCACGCTGGATGTGCCGAGCACAGCGACGACGGTGGCGAAGCAGGAAGTGGTGGAAGTGACGGCGGAGCCGGTGGAGTAAGTTGCGCTACTCCGTCGCGGCGATGGCCTCGCAAATGCGCTCCATGGCGGCGCGGTAGGCCTCGTCGCCGGGGCGGTGGCCATTGACGAGGATGGAGAAGGCGATGATTTTGCCGCTGTCAGTCTGGAGATAGCCGGAGAGCGCGCCCGTCTCATTGAGCGTGCCGGTCTTGGCCCAGAGGCGGCCCTTGAGCGGCGAGTTGAGAAAGCGATGGACGAGAGTGCCGTCGTGGCCGGCGATGGGGAAGGTGTCTCTCCACTGCTGGCCCCAGGGCTGGCGTGAGGCGTAGGCGAGAAGCTGCGTGAAGGCGCGAGGAGCGATGCGATCATCCATGCTCATGCCGGAGCCGTCGTAGAAGAAGAACTCATCATCCTTGACGCCGGCATTGAGGAGGAACTGGCGGACGACGCGGGTTCCCTGCTCGAGGCTGCCGTCACCGGCGCAGAGCTTGCCAAGGAGGCGGAGCAGCAGCTCGGCGTGGAGGTTCTGGCTGATTTTGTTGGTGAGCTTGATGTCGTCCGCGACGGGCACGGAAATGTGCGTGGCGAGGACGCGGCGGCCGTTGAGAGGGGCCTCGACGGTGGAGAGCGTGGCTGGAAAGAGGTGGATGGGCTGATCGCGCTCGGCGGAGAAGTCGCCGGTGCCGTTGGGCAGGCGATGGGCGGAGGTGGCTGCGCCATTGACCTGGATGCCGCGCTGCTCGAGGGCGCTCGTGAAGGCGAGCGCAGTGAATTCGGCGGGATCGTTGACGGCGAGTGAGGCTTCAAGGCCCTGGTGGGGCGCGGTTCCCCAGGCGCGGACGAGCAGGCTGCCGGGCATGCGCGAGAGGCCGGGATGGGCGGCCTGGCCGGCGGGCGCGGCGGTCATGGTGGTTTCCAGAGTGTAGTAATCGATGGGCGGATTCCAGACGGTGAGCAAGCCGCCGGGGGCCGCGGAGTCGGGCAGGAATTCGAGCTGAACAGTGTTGTCGTTGAAGGTGAGCGCGGAGGCGGGCGCGCCGTAGTCCCACTGCAGGTCGTCCCAGGACCAGGATGCGCCGTAGGGCTCGGAGAGGAAGTAGCTGTCGTCGCCGATAATGTTGCCGTCGACGGTGCGCACGCCGGCCTGCTCGACCTGCTGGGCGAGGAGGTTGAGGACGTTCATGGTCTGGGCTTTGGGCGGGGCCGGGCTGGAGGCGTCGGGTTCGCGGTAGGGATAAGAGAGGTTGCTGAGCGTGGGGTCGCCGACGCCGAGGAGGACAAGATTGCCGTGGAGGGTGCCGGCGGCATCGACGGAGCCGTCAGCGACGACGTGGGTGGTCCAGGTGAGGGTGTTCACGGGCAGCAGGGCAAAGGCGGCGGCGGTGGTGGTGAGCTTGGCGTTCGAGGCCGGCGTGAAGAGGCGGTTCTCGTTGAGGCCGTAGATCTGCTTACCATCCAGCGAAGTGATGCTTATGCCGAAATCGTCGAGGGCGACGTCGGGCGCGGAGATAATCTTCTGAATGCGCTGGGCGAGCGTGCCGGTGGGCTCGGCCTGGTTTTTCTTGAGGCGCGCGTGGCGGGTTTGTGCGGGAAGAAGGGCGGGCGCAACGAGCAGGGCCGCCAGCAGGAGCGCGGAGGCTAGCCGTGGAAGACGCATGGCCGGAGTGTAGCAGGTGGGCGCGCGCGGGTGGCGGGTGAAGGGCGGATAGAATCAGAGCGTGCCGCGGGGCCGAGAGATGGATGAACGCAGTTGGAACGCGAAGCGGACGGTGTGCGGCTGGCGGCTGCGCACGCGCGTGCTGGAGCTGGGCCGGCGGACGATGGTGATGGGCGTGGTGAACGTGACGCCGGACTCGTTCAGCGATGGAGGCGCGTTTTTGCGCACGGAAGATGCGGTGGCGCATGCGCTGCGCATGTTGGACGAGGGCGCGGACGTGGTGGATGTGGGCGCGGAGAGCACGAGGCCGGGGTCGAAAGCGGGGTCGAAGGCAGGCAGAGAGCCGGCGGTGAGCGCCGAGGAGGAGCAGGCGCGGCTGCTGCCGGTGGTGGAAGGAATCCTGGCGGCGAGACCGGATGCGGTCGTCAGCGTGGATACGTATAAGGCTGCGACGGCGCGGGCGGGGCTGGAGGCCGGCGCGGAGATGGTGAACGACGTGAGCGGCTTTGGGTGGGACACGGAGATGGTGGCGGTGTGCGCGGAGGCGCGCTGCGGCGTGGTGCTGATGCATACGCGGGGAAGGCCGGAGGAGTGGGGCACGCAGGCGCGGCTTGTAGCCGACGATGTGATGCAGACGGTGCGCACCGGGCTGGCGGCGAGCCTGGAAGCGGCGCGGCGGGCGGGAGTGGGCGAAGAGGCGATTGTTCTGGACCCCGGATACGGATTCGGCAAGCGGCTCGAAGAAAACTATGCGCTGCTGGCGCGGCAGGCGGAACTTCTTGATCTGGGCCGGCCGCTGCTTGCGGGGCTTTCAAGGAAGTCGTTCCTGGGTTGGACGCTGCGGGGGCTGCATGGCGGCGCAGATGCTGCGGTGAACGAGCGCGAGACGGCGAGCGTGGCGGCGATGGTGGCAGCGATTCTGCACGGGGCGTCGATTGTGCGGGTGCATGAAGTGCGGCCGGCGGTGGAAGCGGCACGGATTGCGGACGCGGTGCTCGACGCGGGCTAGGGCAGTTCCCTTTCGATTGCGCGAATGCTGGACAAATTAGCGCGCGGACATCTGGTGGAGCTTGAGGATGGTGTTCCAATTACGCGCGGTGGCTTCAATGGAAGCGCCGACGGCGCGATTCATGACAGCCGGGGTGAATTTGGTGTCGGCTGCGCCGTCGGGCAGGTGGAGATAGAGCATGTCGCCGCGGAAGTGAAAGCGGTCGCGGCGATTGGGGTTGGCGGCGGCGACGCGATTGAGTTCGGCGGCTGCCGATGCGGGCGCGGGAGCGGAGAGAAAGACGGCGTGGACGCGCGCGCCGTCGGCTGCGGCCTCGGCGGGGTAGGGATTGTCTGCGATTGCGCGGGTGAGCTGGTCATGCGTGCGGAGAAGCACGCCGACGGGCCTGCCCATGCGCTTTTCAAGCGCGGTGGCGAGAGCCTTGTGGACGGTGGATGCGGAGCCGGGCGCATCGAAGACGGCGTTGCCGCTCTGGATGTAGGTTTCGACGTTGCGGAGGCCTAGGCCGGCGAGGAGCTTGCGCAGGTCGGCCATGGGAAGCTTGCCGGTGCCGCCGACATTGACGGCGCGAAGCAGGGCGACGTAAGTGGGCATGAGCGCTCCTGAGTGCGTGAAGCCACGTGCAGTGCGTGAATCCGATTGCGCGCAAAGGCGCGTTGGAGCGAGTGTAGCGCGAGCGGCAGGGCTAGCGGCGGTCCGAGCCGAAGCAGACGAAGAGTCCGCCAAGGATGGCGAGCGTGGCCAGCACGGGGACGAGCAGCCAGAGCGCGCCGGAGAAGCTTGGCATGCTGGCAGGCAGAAGTGTGGTGGGGATGAGCGCGGCCGGGTTGAGTGAGTCGGGATGGAAGGCGTGCGGCAGACTCGCGAGCCAGGCGAGCCATTGGCGGCCGCGCGCGGCCTGGGCGGCGAGCGCGAGCGATGCGGCGACGAGTGCGACAGCGAAGGCGAAGAGCTGCGCGCCGAGAATGGGCTTGCGGATGGTCTGCAGCGCGGAGTTGCGGTGGCGGAGCTGGGCGCGCCACCAGAGGATGCCGGGCGCCTGAAGCCGCGCGGTGGATGAGGACTGCGCGCGGGCGTGGCGGAAGGCGAGCGTGACGGCGAGCAGATCAGAGCAGGCGCGGCACATGGGAACGTGGGCCTGAAGATCGGGCGGGCAGGCGTGGGGCCAGTGGCCGCGATGGAGCAGGCCTGCGAGTTCCCTTTCGCGTGGGCAGGTGCGGAGGATCATGCGGACCCTCCGGCGGTGGAGCGACCTTCACGCAGGAAGGCGGCGAGCTTGCGGCGTGCGCGGAAGAGCAAGAGGCGAATGCCGGCGGAGGCCAGACCGGTGATCGCGGCGATTTCGCGGTGGGAGTAGCCCTCGGCGTAGGCGAGCCAGAGAAGCTGGCGGTCGCGCGGGCGCAGCAGTGCGAGGGCGGGACCGAGAAGGATTTGCGAATCGGAAACGTTGGACGCGGAGGCGCAGGCAAAGAGGTCTTCAGGCACGTCTTCGAGCGAATGGGCGCGCGGCCTGCGCCAGTGGTCGCGGAGAAGGTTGGTGGCGATGCGGAAGAGATAGCGGCGCGCGGCGACCTCGCCGTCAGAGGGATGGTCCGCGGTGAGAAAGCGGACGAAGCTCTCCTGCATCAGGTCATCAGCGAGGGCCGGATCGCCGGAGACGCGGGCCAGATAAGCCCAGAGCGGGCGGGCGGAGCGCTCGTAAAAGCCGGCAAACTGGTCGCTATCCATGCCGGAGACGGCAGGCGTGGCGAGCGCGTCGCCGGCGAGCGGATTCGGGATTGCGGATTCCCAGGGCATGCGTCGAAGCTTCCTCACCGTCCGGGCTCCGGTCTGAGCTCACAGTTTGTCCTGCGAGCCGAAGGGAGCAATAGAGTGGGTGGCCGCCGAGGATTCGGGCATGAGTCCAAGGCGCGCGGCGAGCACCCAGGTGATTCCTGCGGACAGGATAAAGCCAATGCCGGGCATGAGGACAATGGTTCCGAGGACGAGCATGGGGTTTTCCATGTCCTTGCCGGCGTGGCGCAGCAGCAGGAGGCCGATGCCGAGCAGGACCATGACGACGCCGGCCTGCAGCGGCGTGAGCACGCGGGCGACGGCGTTGGGCATGCGCTGGCCGGAGTCAAGCTGGACGGGAATGGGCGCGGCCTCAAGGAAGCGGCGGCCTGCATCGGTTTCCATATAGGTGGCGAGCTCCTGCGTGGAGCTGAACTTGTCAATGAGGCGGGTGTGGACCTCGCTCTGCAGCTTGAAGACGCGATTCCAGCGGCGGTTCTCAAGGAAGACGCGGATCATCCAGACGAGGGCGACGAGGAAGCAGGCGAGCGCGAGGACGGGCGGCATGTCACTGAGGAACTCGGCCCACATGGATCGGGTTGGCTGCACCTGGATGAGGTCGGGCCAGACGGCGCGCTCGAGGGCTTCGTCGCGCTGGCCGTCAGGGTGGTCGAGATGGGAGAAGAGATAGAAACCGGGATTGCGCGCAACGTCGGGATGCGCGGCGATGAAGTCAGCGAGCTGCGGATTGTTGCGGGCGACATAGGCCTGATCGGAGAGCAGCGAGGGGTCGCGCGCGACGACGGTGGTAAGCGTGGGGCTGGTGCGCAGCAGGTGGAGAAGCTGTTCCTGGGTGGCCGCGACGTCCTTGTCAGAGAGTTGCTCCGGTGCGGGGGACGTGCGGGCCTGCGCGGCGGCGAACGAGACGGGCAGCAGCGTGGCGACGGCGAAAAGGCCGGCGAGCCAGAATGAGCGGCGAAAAGCGTGCATGGTGGGCTCCGTTGAATTGCGCAAGCGGCGCTTGGGGCCGCTGCTGCCGGTACAACGGATGGCAAGGGGATTGGTTAACAGGTGAAATGATGCGGATGCGAGACTGAATCGAAGGTGGGTCTGCTAGATTGCTGGGGGAGTGAGGATGCGAAGAAACTTGCTGCGAATTCTGTTTGTGCTGAGTGTTGCGGTGGGTTGCGGGTGCGTGGCGGGCGCACAGGAGAGCGCGGCGCAGCCTGGGGCGGTCCCGGTGAAGATTCGCGTGGACCTGCATGCCGGCGTTGCGCCGTTCCGGCCAATTTACAGCTTCTTCGGTTACGACGAAGCGAACAATACGACGACGCCGCATGGACGCGAGCTGCTGCGCGAATTGCACGATCTGAGCCCTGTGCCGGTGTACATCCGCGTGCACTACCTTCTTACGTCGGGCAGTGGCAAGCCGGAGCTGAAATTCAGCTCGACGAATGTGTATACCGAGGATGCGAGCGGAAAGCCGCACTACAACTTCACGATTCTGGACGGCATTTTCGATGCGTGGCAGGCGGCAGGCGTGCGGCCTCTGGTGGAGCTTGGGTTTATGCCGCGCGACCTGGCGGCGAAGGAGCCCGGACGGCACCAGCCTTACGAGGTGCACTTCCCCGGCTCGACGATTGCGGGCGCGTCGAACAATCCGCCGAAGGACTACAAGCGCTGGGAGGCACTGGTGCATGCGGTGACGGCGCACCTGGTCGAGCGCTATGGCCGCGCGGAAGTGCTGAAGTGGTACTTCGAGGTGTGGAACGAGCCGGACATCCCCTACTGGCATGGGACAGAGCAGGATTACTTCAAGCTCTACGACTACTCGGTTGCCGGCGTGCGCGCGGCGCTGCCGGGGGCGCGCGTGGGCGGGCCGGCGACGACCGGGCCGGGCGGCAAACATGCGCGCCAGTACCTGCGCGATTTTCTGGAGCACGTGGGGCATGGACGCAGCGCGGCCACGGGAGGCCCGGTTCCGCTGGATTTCATCTCGTTCCATGCGAAGGGATCGCCGGTGTTCCACGACGGCACGGTGACGATGGGGCTGAATCATGAACTGACCGACGTGGACCAGGGATTCTCACTGGTCGCGTCGCTACCGCGGTTCAGGCATGTGCCGATTTTGCTGACCGAGGCTGACCCGGAAGGCTGCGCGGCGTGCTCGGCGCGAACGAATCCGGCGAACAACTATCGCAACGACACGCTCTATCCGGCCTATACAGCGGCGGCATTCAAGGCGCTTCTGGATTTGCAGCGCGAGCACGGCGTGGACCTGAGAGCGATGCTGAGCTGGTCCTTCGAATTTGAAAACCGGCAGTACTTCGAGGGCTTGCGATCACTGGCGACGAACGGGATCGACAAGCCGATTCTGAATCTGTTTCGGATGCTGGGGATGATGAGCGGCGAGCAGGTGGGCGTGACGAGCACGAACGTTGTGCCGCTGGAGACGCTGGTGCACGAAGGAGCGCGCGGCGCGCCGGACGTGGATGCGCTGGCCACGCGCGGCGACCATGAGGCCGCGATTCTGGCATGGAATTATGGCGACACGAATCTGCCGCAACCGAGCGAGCCGACGGAGCTTGAGGTGCGGGGGATTCCGGCGGGAGTGCATCGCGTGCTGCTGGAGAGCTACCGCATCGACCACACGCACAGCAATGCGTTTACGGCGTGGCTGGCGATGGGCTCTCCGCAACCGCCGACGGTTGAGCAGTACAAGCGGCTGAAGGAGGCCGGACAGCTTGCGCTGCTGACGTCGCCGCAGTGGCTTGACGTGCACGATGGCGCGGTGACGATCCGGGTGAACCAGCCGTATGAGTCGGTTTCGCTGCTGCGGCTGAGCTGGAAGTAGGCGATGCTGCGGCTGCGGCTGCGGCTGCTCTGCCCTGGGCCCATCCTTTCCGCAAAGAGCGCGGAAAAGAATGGGGCAGCCGGCCCTTGGTTATGACTCGGCAGCTAGATGCTGATGCCGACGTTGTAGCGGGGCCAGAGGGAGCGCATGGCCTCGTGGTTGATGGAAGGCTCGGAGTCGCACTGGACTTCGAGGACGGTGGCGGGTTGGTCCGGCGCGACGAGGGGCAGGCCGGTGAGGCGGAGCGAGAACTCATCCTGCGTGAATTTGAGGGGCTGGCCGGTCTTGAGGATTTTGGCCGAGAGAACTTTGCCCTTGAGCCCGCCGATGGCGATGACGGCCTGGGGCTGATAGTAAGTGAGCCAGTCTGCGGCGGGAGTGTGGCCGGGCCAGAAGTGCTGGTGGATGTAAAGCGTGTTGCCGCGGCGGGTGTAATTTGCGTTGACGTTGCCCTGGAAGCTGCCGCGATCAGTTTCATAGATGGCCGTGGCGTTGGTATTGAGCCATTCGCCTACCTTCTCGAGGATGGTGACGGAGGCCGGCGGAACGGAACCGTCGGGCTCGGGGCCGATGTTGAGCAGATAATTGCCGCCGCCGCGGGCGCAGGTGGCCAGGTTGTTGACGATGGTTTTGGGAGTCTTCCAGGCATCGTCATAGCGGTTGAAGCCCCAACTGTCGTTCAGCGTCATGCAGGTTTCCCAGGCGCGGCCCACCTCGGATGCGGAGATGTGCTGCTCGGGGGTGGAGAAGTCGCCGGGGAGGCCGTTGCGGTTGTTGACGATGATGTCGGGCTGGAGATCGAAGACCATCTGGTTCATGCGCTCGGACTCCCACTGCTGGGGAGTGAGCGGCCAGTCGACGTCATACCAAAGGACGTCGATTTTGCCGTAGTTGGTCATCAGCTCGCGGATGAGGCCGTGGGTGTAGGCGACGAAACGCTTGCGGGCGGCCTCGTCGGTTTTGCAGCGCGCGCCGTCGGGATGGTGCCAGTCCATCAATGAGTAATAGAAGCCGACGTGGAGGCCTTCCTCGCGCGCGGCTTCGACGTATTCGCGGACGAGGTCGCGACCGGGGCCCTGCCTGGCGGCGCAGTAGTCTGTGAGTTTGGTGTCCCACTGGCAAAAGCCCTCATGGTGCTTGGTGGTCATCACCATATATTTCTGGCCGGCCTGTTTGGCGAGCCTGGCCCACTGGCGCGCGGCGTGTGGTTTGGGGTTGAAGTGTTTGGCGAGGCACTCGTACTGCGGGATGGGCACGCCTTCGACTTCGAGAGCCCACTCATGCTGGCCGATGACCGAGTAAAGACCCCAGTGGATGAACATGCCGAACCTGGCCTTGTGCCACCAGGCCATGCGCGCGGCGCGGGTGGCGTCCATCTGCTGCTGGATGGGCGAGGCGGGGGCGGGGGCGGAGGCGTCCGTGGGTGCCGGGGCGGCCAGGGCGGGCGTGGCGACGGCGGGTAGTGCGGGCGCGGCCGCTGCGAAGGCGGACAGGGCAGCCACCTGCTTGAGAAAGGATCGGCGTGAGGCAGAGGGCGAAGGCATGAAGACAGTCTCCTTATGCGGGACGTAATACAGAGTTGGGCTGGCGATGAGAAGCCAGTTGCCGGCGGGGTCACTCTAGGATGCGCGGCGAGGGGCTGTCAAGACGGCGAGAGACGCAATGGGCAGGGTTTAGAATCTGGGAGGATGCGGGAGAAAGTGCCCGCCATGGCAACCGTGCGTAGCAGGGCCGGAGAGGCGGCTGCGGCGGGCCATTTTGCGGGAAGCAGGCAGGAACGGATGCGAGCGAAGACGGCGGTGGTGCTGGGGGCCCAGTGGGGCGACGAGGGCAAGGGCAAGATTGTGGACGTGCTGAGCGAGCGGTTTGATGCCGTGGCGCGGTATGCGGGCGGGCACAACGCCGGACACACGGTGATCCACGGCGAGCAGAAGTTCGTGCTGCAACTGATTCCCTGCGGAGTGCTGCGGCCGGGGTGCAAGGCGGTGATCGGCAACGGCGTGGTGCTGGACCCGATTGCGTTTTTGCAGGAGGTGGACCGGGTTCGCGAGCTGGGCGTGGAGGTGGACGGGCGGCTTTTTGTGTCAAAGCGGGCGCAGGTGATACTGCCTTATCACCGGATGATTGAGCTGGCGGCAGAGAGCGCGCCGGGGCGGCAGAAGATTGGGACGACGAGCCGTGGCATTGGGCCGGCCTATGAAGACAAGATGGCGCGGAGTGGGCTGCGCGTGGTGGACCTGCTGAATACAGGGCTGCTGCGGACGCATATCGAGGCGGCGTGCAAGGAGAAGAACGCGATTGCCCATGCGCTGTTTGGGACGGACCCGCTGGACCCACGAAAGATGTTCGAGGAGTACGCGGCGGCGGCCGAGAGGGTACGGCCGTTTGCGGCGGAGACGGGAAGGCTGCTGCACGAGGTGCTGGCGGCGGGCGGAAGCGTGATGTTCGAGGGCGCGCAGGGGACGATGCTGGACATCGACCACGGGACCTATCCGTTTGTGACATCGTCGAGCGCGACGGCGGGGGGCGCGTCCACGGGCACGGGCGTGGGACCGACGGCAATTGGGACGGTGATTGGCGTGACCAAGGCCTATGTGACGCGGGTGGGCGAAGGGCCGTTCCCGACGGAGATTCACGAAGAAGTGGGCGAGACGCTGCGGGCGCGAGGCCACGAGTATGGCGCGGTGACGGGCAGGCCGCGGCGATGCGGATGGCTGGATATGCCGATGCTGCGCTACTCCAACCAGGTGAACGGCACGGAATGGCTGGTGGTGACCAAGATGGACGTGCTGGACACGCTCGCGGAGATTCCGGTGTGCGTGGGCTATGAGATCGACGGCAAGGTGACGGACGAGGTTCCGGCGGATGTGGAGGGACTGAATCGGATCAAGCCGGTCTATACGACGCTGAGGGGCTGGCAGAGAACGACGGAAGGCATTCCCCATTTTGAGAAATTGCCGCAGGCGGCGCAGGAGTATTTGCGTTTTCAGGAGCGGGAGAGCGGGGCGAAGATCGGGATGGTTTCGACGGGCCCTGACCGCGAGCAGACGATGGTGCTGCCGGAGTTTGCCGCGGCGCTCAAGGAGATTCACGGCTAGCTGCAGATAGACTGTTTGAATCCGCCCCCAGGGCAGATTGGGAAGGCCACCGACGATGATCAGCTTTACGGTCCGGCTGAAGTTCACCCCGGAAGACCGGGAGGAAGTGGAAGAGATTCTTCGCAAACTGGCGGAGGCCTCGCGCCAGGAGCCGGGTTGCAGGAGCTTTGTGCCGCACCGGGTAGAGGGCGATCCGGACACGGTGGTGATCTACGAGCAGTATGTGGACAAGGCCGCCGAGGAGGCGCACCGGAAGACGGCGCACTTCAAAAAGTATGCCGTCGGCGGGCTTTACCAGAAGATGCTGGAGCGGAATCGCGAGGACCTGAGCGCTCTCGTTTAGCAGTCGGGGAGCGTCTAAACCGTGGCGCGGCGAAGGAGTGTCGCCAGCCATGGATGCAGGGAACGCGACAGAGCGGCGAAGGATTTCACAAAAGGTCGTTGACCAGGGCGGCGAGGTATGGATACCATGCGTTACGCCGATGAGGATGACCCTGGCCGCACAGCACGTACGCAGGAAACGCCGCATGGCAATGGGAGCGGCGCTGTTGCTGTTTGCCAGCCTGGCCTGGGGGCTGCAGGCCATGCCGCGGGCCGAGCAACACGCGAGCCAGCACGAGATTGACCAACTGGAACAGACCTGGCGCGAGGCGGTGCTGCACCGGGATACGCACGCCATGAATCGCCTGCTGGCCGAGGACTTCCTGGCGATTACTCCGAGCGGACTGCTGCAGACCAAGGCGGAGACGCTGGCCGCGATGCGGAACGGGACGCTGGTGTTTCATTCAATCGACATCCTGGAACAGCGGGTACGGTTTTACGGGCAGACGGCGGTGGTGACGTCAAAAGCGCGCGTGACGGGGACGACGCCGGAGGGTGAGCTGACCGGCAACTATCGCTATACGCGGGTTTATGCGCGGGGCTCGCAGGGCGTGTGGCGGATTGTGAGCTTTGAGGCGAGCCGGATTCGGCCGCATCGGCAACACCGCTGAGATTTGTCCGTGAACCCATTAAAATTGAGCCATGCCTGAACTGCCGGAGGTGGAGACGATTGCCCGCGGCGTGGACGCGCGCGTGCGCGGCGACGTGATTGCGGAGGCCTGGTTCGGGCGGCATCGCGAGCCGATGAAGACCCCTGCGGCGCGGCAGGCGGCGGGGCTGGAAGGGCGCGCGATTCTGGCGGTGCACCGGACGGGCAAGCATATTGTGTGCGAATTGGGTGCTGCGCACGGCGGACCATTGGATGAAGGCCGTGGCCGGGTGGACGCACAGTGGATTGTGCACCTGGGCATGACCGGCCGGCTGCTGGTGACGACACCGGAGGGTGAAGTGGCCGCGCACACGCACGCGCGGCTTGCGCTGAAGAGCGGTCGCGAACTGCGGTTTGTGGATCCGCGCCGGTTCGGGCGGCTGGAATTCAGGGAATTGAGGCGGCAGGAAAGTTTTTTGGCGCCGGGAGCCGACCCGCTGCGGATTGGCGAGGCGGAGTTTGCGGCGCTGTTTCGCGGGCGAAAGCTGGCCATCAAGGCGGCACTGCTGAACCAGACGCTGCTGGCCGGGGTGGGCAATATTTACGCCGATGAGAGCTTGTTCCGGGCGGGGGTGAGGCCGCGGCGGCGCGCGGGACGGCTGAGCCGGGCGGAGCTGGAGCGGCTGCGGGCGGCGCTGAGGGAAGTGCTGCGGCAGGCGATCCGGCTGGGAGGATCGTCGGTCTCCGATTATGTGGATGCGGACGGCGTAAAGGGCTTCTTTCAACTGGAGCACCGAGTCTATCAGCGGGAGGGCGAACCGTGCCGGGAGTGCGGGACGGCAATCCGGCGGGTGGTGGTGGCGGGAAGGAGCACGCACTACTGCTCGCAGTGTCAGCGGTGAGGGCGCAGTTCTATGAATTTTCGGATTATTGCGCTGCTTTTGATACGGGAATGCAGAGTGAAGGTTGTGGATGGCTGAGGTAAGTGGTTTAAATTCAATGAACGATGAACGGAACGCTGATTGCAATTTAGTGAAGTGCCAGTGATGTACCGGCTGCTGGAGGGATCCAGGCGAGCCCACGAAACGACAGGCACCCGGCAAGAGCATCCGCCACGAGCGGCCCCGAACGAGGGAGAGACCGGCCGGGAAAGTCTGCACAAGGCGCGGTGGACAAACCACCGGCCGAGAGAAGCTGGGAGGCCAGTGACCAGCACGGTAAACGCAGGACGCCGCTCCGGAGGGGAGCGGCGTTTTGCGCATCAGGAGTGGACCAGCAAACGGCCAGGATGACCGGACGGGGCGGCCAAAGGGCGGCTGGGCAAGGCCCTGGCGCTGGAACGAGGCGTGGGGCTGGCGGACTGGATTCCCGGCCGGGGAACTGTCGAGAGTAACTTGCAAGCCGGTGCCACAGGCTGTACTATCAAACTTGCCTGACCGGCGGCTGATGCGAACCACCCGAACAGGGGTGTGAAAGCTCGCCGCTGCATGGATGCTGGAAGCCAGCCCGGCCGGAACTAAGGGCCGAGAGCGGCAAAAGCTGCCTAAAGAAGGGGCATCACTCAGAGGGAATCGCAGACCGCACCGCACCAATCCTGATCATAAGTAGAGCGCAGTGGCAGGCATAAGTTGGGTGCGCAAAGCGACGGAGGCGTTTTCCAGGAGTTGTACGCAGGAGCCGGCGCAGGATGTGGAGAAGCTGCCGCGAAGCATGACAGCCCAGGGCGCAGGCCAGGCAGGCCGCACAAGACGCGGCCAAGGATTCGAGGGAACGTTGTTGATTGCGTGGGGACGCAAACCCCGAGCAGTCATCCCCGATTTGGAAAGCAAGAGAGAGAAGTTCGCCGGCCGCTGAACTCCCAGCCCAGGTTGTGGACGAGCGGCAGGCGAGGAGTACCGCGCCCGCAGCGAGGGGCAGCGGCTCAGGCTAGGGAATGCAACACACCGCCAAGTGCCAGGAAGTGCACGCATGACAACAGAAACGACGCAGCCCCATGTGGAATCGGGGCCGGTCCCGGCCAACGGCCAGGGACAGTCGCAGGGGCATCGGCGCCGCCGACGCCGCCGCAAGAACAAATCGAACCAGCCGGGCGCAATGCAGGCGCAGCCGGGCCAGGGCCAGCCGCAGGGGCAGGCCGCGCCGCAGCCGCAGGGCGGAGGCCAGCCGTTTGAGCCGGGCCAGGGCCAGGGGCGGAAGAAGAAAAAGAAGAAGAAGTTCTTCCGCGACCGGGAAAACCAGGGTCCCATGCCGCAACCGGGCAACAGCATTGCTCCGCCGCCGCAGAGCCGCCGCAAGGACAGGCAGAGGGGACCGCGGACCTTTGTGGGCCCGATGGACCACAGCTACCGCGCCGCGAATGGCAACGTGGCCGACTCGCCTCCGTCGACGATCCAGCTCCCGAGCAACGGGCATTACTATCCGGAGCTGTATCACTCCACAACGGCTGCTCCGGTGCGTGAAGGAACGCCGACGCGGATCTTCTGCTTTATCGAGGATCTGTTTTTCCAGGCCAAGATTCAGGAGACGTCAAAGAAGCTGGGCGTGAAGGTGGAGTTTGTGAAGGGCGACAAGGATGTCTTTACGCGGCTGACCGAGACGGCAGAGAACGAGCGGCCCACGCTGCTGGTCTTCGACCTGAACAACCTGAACGCGAAGCCGCTGACGATGATTCCCAAGCTGAAGGCGAAGCTGAAGAAGGCAACGTCGATCATCGGATTCCTGAACCACCTGCAGGGCGACCTGAAGGCGAAGGCGACCGAGGCGGGATGCGACACGGTGATGCCGCGGTCGGCCTTCTCGCAGGGACTGCCGAACCTGCTGCGCCGCTATGGGCTGGAGGAAGAGGACGAATACGTGCCGCAGCCGATGTGAGGCGGTTGGGCAGCTACAAAGATAGCGAGGGCGTTTCCGAATTCGGAGACGCTCTTTGTGTATGCGAGGAAGCGCGGCCTGCTAGCCGGGAGGGTTATCCGGGTGGCCAGGCGGTGGGGCGGCCGCCGAGCAGGTGCACGTGGAGGTGGTCGACGGTTTGGCCGCCGTCCTCGCCGGTGTTGAGGACGACGCGGTAGCCGTTATGCAGGCCCTTCTCCTGCGCGATGCGGGCGGTGGCGCGCAACAAGTGGCCGAGCAGGCCGGCCTGCGAGTCGTCCGTCTCCGCGAGCGAGGCGACATGGACGCGCGGCGCGAGGAGGACGTGGACGGGCGCCTGCGGGTGAAGGTCGGCGAAGGCGTAACAGAGCTCGTCCTGGTAGACGGCGGTGGAGGGAATGCTTCCGTCAATGATTTTGCAGAAGAGGCAGCTCATGGCGCAAACAGTGTACAGGAACGCGAGGCGAGTGCGCGGGTGGTGGCGTATCGGTTGGATAGAAGCGGCCACGGCGTTTTCAGAAAAGCAGTGACCTCTGGAGAATTGCTGAAAGGTCGCCGCTTCCTGCTGGCCGCGCCCGCCCATCTGGTCGATTTCGCATTCCATCCTCTCTGAAAATTCTTTAGCTGGTGTGGTCAAGGATGATGCGCCAGCCGGCGGGGTCCTTGCGCCAGACGAGCGAGAAGATGCCATCGTCTTTTTGTGCTGCGCCGCGGGTGGTGCGCGCGAGGTGGAAGCGGCCGGTGACGATGGCGTATTCGACATTTCCGCATGAACCGGGCAGCAGGCGGACAGTGAGATCGCTGAAGGTGAGCGTGCCCATCTGTGCGGGGCTGGTGTAGGCCTGGCGATAGCGCTGAAGGATGGGCTGGAAGCCATGCTGGACCGTGGAACCGATGAATGTGGTAGAGGGGGAATCCTCATAGGACCGCATGAATGCGGGAATGTTGTCGCGGTTCCAGGCAGCGACTTGTGCGGCGATTGCGGCGCGGATGGCGATCTCGTCCGCGTTCTTCGGCGCGGCGGCTGACGGCTTTGCGCCTTGAGGCGCTGCGGGAAGCGCGGCAAGCAGAAGCAATGCAAGGACCAGGAACGACGGGGCGCGGGACATGCGGGACCTCCGGAGGAATCGGGTCAAGCATACAATGGAGGCATGGCAAGCGCTGCGGCAACCTCGGCGTTCCGTGTGGTGCACACGGTCTGTTCACACGACTGTCCGGACTCCTGCGGCGTGCTGGTGACTGTGGACAACGAGGGCCGGGCCGTCAAAGTTCAGGGCGATCCGGCGCATCCTGTGACGCAGGGATTTCTTTGCGGCAAGGTGGCCAAGTATCTGGATCGCGTGTATGCGCCGGACCGGGTGCTTTATCCGATGAGGCGCAGAGCGACCGCGGCGAAGGGGCAGAGACAGCGCGGGCAGGAGCGCGAGGCGTTTGAACGCGTGAGCTGGGACGAGGCGCTGGACGCGATTGCCGCGCGACTGAAGCGGATCAGCGACGAGCATGGGCCGGAGTCGATTTTGCCGTACAGCTATGCGGGTACGATTGGGCAGCTTGGCTTCGGGTCGATGGACCGGCGGCTGTTTCATCGCATGGGCGCGAGCCAACTGGACCGCACGATTTGCTCCGAAGCGGGCGGCGTGGCGTGGAACCTGGTGTACGGCAGGAAGCTGGGCACGCCGACGGAGGACTACCGGCTGGCGAAGCTGATTGTGGCCTGGGGCGCGAATATCCACGGGAACAACGTGCACCTATGGCCGTTTGTGGAACAGGCGCGGCGCAACGGCGCACGGCTGATTGTGATTGATCCCTATCGCACGCGGACCGCGGCGCTGGCCGACTGGCACATCGCGATTCGGCCGGGAACGGATGTGTCGCTGGCGCTGGGCATGATGCACGTGATTCTGCGCGATGGGCTGGAAGACCGCGGGTTTATTGCGGAACGGACGCACGGAATCGAGCGGCTGGCCGAGCGCGTGCGCGAGTATACACCAGAGCGCGTGGCGCATTGGACAGGGATGACGCCCGGCGAAGTGGAGCAGCTGGCGCGCGAGTACGCGACGACGCGGCCGGCGGCGCTGCGGTTGAATTACGGCGTGCAGAGGAGCGAAAACGGCGGGACGGCGGTGCGGGCGATTGCGATGCTGCCGGCACTGACGGGAGCGTGGAAGCATCGCGGTGGAGGCGGTTCGCTGTCGACGTCGGGCGGATTCCAGTGGAACAAGAAGGCGCTGGAGCGGCCGGACCTGGCGCAGAAGTCGCCGCTGGGCCGGCTGGCACGCACGGTGAATATGTCGAAGCTGGGCGAGGCGCTGACGGAGCTGGGCACTAAGCCGGTCACGGGACCGGGCGCGAATCTGGGCAGGGAGCCGGGAGAAGGACCGCGGGTGCATGCGCTGTTCGTCTACAACTCAAATCCGGGCGCGATTGCGCCGAACCAGAACGCGGTGCGGCGCGGGCTGATGCGGGCTGATCTGTTCACCGTGGTGCATGAGCAGTTTTTCACGGACACGACAGACTATGCGGATTACGTGTTGCCGGCGACGACGTTCCTGGAGCAAACGGATATACAGGGAGCGTACGGACACTACTTTTTGCAGCTCTCAGAGAAGGCGATTGAGCCGGTGGGCGAGGCGCGGCCGAATGTGTGGCTCTTTGGGCAGCTCGCGCAGCGAATGGGCTTTGACGAGGGGTGCTTCCGCGATACGGAAGAGGAGATGATTCGGCAGGCGCTGCGGATGGGGCCAGATGGGCATGCGGGCAATCCGGGCATGGAGCACGTCACGCTGGAGGCACTGAAGCGCGAGGGGCATGTGGCGCTGAGCTTTCATCGCGCGCCGGAGACTGATCCGTTTTTGCCCTATACGCAGGGAACGCTGGAGACGCCGACGGGCAAAGTGGAGTTTTGTTCCGAAGCGCTGGCAGCGCAGGGACTCGATCCCGTCCCGGGTTTCACTCCACCGGCAGAATCACGTTGGGGGCAAGACGCTGCGCGCTATCCACTGGAGTATTTGCCGCGCAAGGCGGACAACTATATGAACTCGACCTTCGCGAACCTGGACGGGCACAGAAAGATGGAGGCGAGGACGAATCACAAGCTGGAGATGCACGCCGACGACGCAGCCGCGCGCGGGATTGGCGAAGGCGATGCGGTGCGCATTTTTAATGACCGGGGCGAACTGCGGCTGACAGCATTGGTGAGCAACAGCGTGCCGCGGGGCGTGGTGGCCGGGCGGCTGGATTGGGCCAAACTACACGCCGGGGGAAGCAATCAGAACGCGCTGACGAGCGAGCGGTTGACGGACCTGGGCGCGGCGGCTACCTTCTACTCCGTGCTGGTGGAAGTGGAAAGAGCGCAGGGATCTGCACAATCCACCGGAAAGGATGCGGCGACGGCCGCAACGTAAGCCTATGAGTTGGACGCTGTACTTTGTTGTGCTGGCTCTGCTGCTGGGATTCATCGTGATGCGGCGTGCCGGCCAGGTTCCGATCAAGAAGGCGAAGGAACTGATACGGCAGGGCGGAATGATCATTGACGTGCGCACGTCAACCGAGTACATGACGAAGCATCTGTCGCAGTCGGTGAATGTTCCTGTGGATGAGATCGACATGGTGATTCCCGGCCGCGTGAAGGACAGGAACCGGATCATTCTGCTGCACTGCCAGAGTGGAATGCGCAGCAAAACCGCAAAGGAAAAGCTGGAGCGGCAGGGATACACACAGGTGTACAACCTGGGCTCGTATGAACGCGCCTTCAAGATTGTGACGGGGCGCAGTCTTTAAGGAGCGGGGCGCTAGGAATCCATGTTGCCGAAGGGGTCCTCGAGCGACGGGGACTGCAGCGTGAAGAGTTGCGCACCGTCTTCGGTGACAAGCATGTCGTCTTCAAGCCGAATGCCGAACTGACCTTGAATGTAGATGCCGGGCTCATCGCTCAGCACCATGCCGGCCTTGAGGCGCGGCGCAAGATCCCAGCCGAACATGTTGTTTTTCAAGGCGTAAGGCCACTCGTGCATATCGAGGCCGATGCCGTGGCCGAGGCGGTGCGTGAAGTAGGTAAAGCCGGGGCCGTAGCCGGAGCTGACGATAACCTTGCGTGCGGCGGCATCGACGTCGGCCGCGGGAACGCCGGGACGCGCGGTGACAAGGGCGGCGGACTGGGCGCGGTGAATGATGTCAAAGACCGCGTTCATCTTCGCAGTGGGGCGGCCGAGGACGAAGGTGCGCGTGATGTCGGAGGTGTAGCCTTCGACGCGGCAGCCGTCATCGAGCATGAGGATGGAGCCTTCGCGGAGGGTCTGCGGCGTGGGCGAGCCGTGTGGCAGCGCGGTGTACTCGTCGACATTGAGACTGGCGTCACCGCGAAAGCCGACGCGGCGATAGGCCTGAGCGATGAGGGCCTCCACGTCGCCGGTGGTCATGCCGGGCGTGAGCGATTGCGCGACGGCGCGATAGACGAGCAGAGTGGCGCGGCAGGCCAGGCGCATGCATTCAATTTCATGCGCGTCCTTGACCATGCGGCAGCCGGCGGTGACGGGCGTGGCGCTGACGAGTGAGAGATGCGGATTGGCGGCGCGAATGCCGTCAGAGAAGACAAACTTCATTTCTTCGTCGATGCCGATGGCGGCGGTTTTCAGGCCGCGATCACTGAGGCCTTTGCCTAAAAGCTCGTAGGGACTTTCGTCCTCCTGCCAGGTGAGCACATCGGCATGCGCGGCGAGCGGGCCGGCGGCGAGCAGTTCGCGGGCGCGGCCTTCCTCAAACGCGGGGCAGACGAGGAAGGGCGTGGAGCGCGCGGGCAGCACGAGAGCCCAGAGGCGCTCACTGGAGCCGAAGCGGAGATTGGCGAAGTAAAACGAGGACGCGGTGGAGTTGGCGAGGACGATGGCTTCCATGCGCGCGGCGTGCATGAGCTTTTTGGCGTGCTCGATGCGGGCGAGGCGCTCTTCGACCGAAAAGGGACGAGCCTGGCCGGAGAGATTGGAGAGCGCGGCGATGGGCTGGGGCAACGCCGCATCCGGCGCGGCGAGGGCAGAGCCGAACGCGGACCTCGGGGCGGCAAGCGCGGCTGCGGCAGCCGAGGCTGCGCCGAAGAATCCGCGGCGGGTGAGCGAAGTGCGCGGTGCCATGGTCCTCCTGGAAACGATGCGGAGAGTGCGTGCTCCCTAGACTAACGCAGCAGGCGACGCGGCGGCGCGGGCACAGAGTGCTGGGAGAGCCACAACGAGGATGGCGAGCGAGCAGCGGCGAACGAAAACGCGAAGAGTTGCCACGGGGGAATGATAACGCCGGCTTGCAGAGCGAGCGCGTGAGTAAGGATAATTGGCCAGCATTCACTTGAAATCGAGCGAGGTTACTGGGATGAGAAGGGTTCGCGCGTTGGTTGCAGTGGTGTTGGCGCTTTGCGCATGCCAGGTGTTTGCGCAGCAGACGGCACAGGAACAGGCCGTGTGGAAGATGGAGCACAAGTATTGGGCGGACGTGAAGGCAGCGGATCTGGTGAGTTACCGGGCATTGTGGCACCCGAATTTCCTGGGCTGGCCCAGGTCGAGCGCGACTCCGGCCCGCAAGGCGCACATCACAGACTGGATCACGAATAACGCAGCGAAAGGCATTCACCTCAGCGGATACACGCTGAAGCCCGCCGCCAGCCAGGCGACCGGCAACCTTGTTGTGACCGATTACTGGGTCACCATGGATTGGGTCGATAAGAACGGGACCAGGAAGCTGGAGCGAGATCGCATCACCCACACCTGGATGCGCGTGGGAAATCGATGGGAGATCATCAGCGGCATGTCGTGCCCTGTGTCTGCGGCCGGAAAGTAGACGCTGTGTGCGCGAGGCACGCTCTCTACGGTTCGGGCGTGCCGGGCAGGACCTGGAGGTAGTCGAGGGCGGCGGGGTCGTGGCCGTCGGGGACGCCTTTGACGGTGAGTGTGTCGCCGGGTTTGAGCTCGACCTGATGCGCGGTGTAGCGCGTGGAGTTGTCGCCGTTGGGGCGGAAGGATGGCAGGTTGTTGTTGGCGGCCCAGGAGACGCGGGGCTGACCGTTGATGCGGAGAGTGAAGTGAGCCACGCCGCCTTGCAGGTCGAAGTACTGCACGGCGAGGTTGTAACGGCCTTCACGACCGGTGTAGGCGAACTGCGCAGTGCAGCCGGCGGGGATGGGGCATGTGACGGCTTTGCCGCGTGAGGCGTCCTCCCACGGGTTCACATCGAAGACCTGATAGCCGGTGAGACGCGCGTCCTCGGCCTCATAGCGATGCGGGAAGTGGCCGGCGCGGCCGGTGTCGTCGGGAATGCCGCTGAGCTTGAGGAAGTACTGCGTGATGGCGTCGCGCCAGACGATGGCGTGGCCGGCCTGGTATTCGAGGCGCGGGAGCATGTTGCGGTAAAGGCTGTCGGGGATGCGGCCCTTGAGCGAGATCCAGTCATTGACGAACTCGGCGGCCTCGGCTGCGCCCTGGTAATGGCTGGAATAGATGTACTGAATGACGGTCTGGCCATCGTGGAGCTTGTATGTGTAGGGCACGTGGTGGAAGAAGAGGAGCAGATTGTCGGGCGTGGTGGCGGCGGACTCGTAGAGTTTGGCGACCTGCGGCGAATACTGGCCGACGAAGCCGGTGCCGGTGGCCACGGTGCGATCGAAGCCGACGCCGAGAGGGTCAGCCTTGTGCCACTGGCCCCAGCCGTTGCGCTCGCTGGATTCGATGTTGGGGCCGTAGTGGCTGCCGGTGATGTCAGTGAGAGTCTGCATGCCGAGCGGGCCGGTGTAATCGACGTAGGCGGGCCAGGACTCGAGCAGCATTTTGGCGACGATGGCGACGACGTTGGGATCGCGGCTGATGGTCTGGCGGGTCCATTCGACGGCAATCTGGCTGGCGGTGAGGCTGGGGTCCCATGCAAAACGGCCGAAGGCATAGAGATTGGCCATGGCAAGCGGGGAGTTGAGCCAGTGGTCGCGGCCGACGCCGGCGACGGCGACCAGGCCGCCGAGGCCCTTCCGGGCTAATATTTTTTGGACAGGCGTATGGGCGCCACCGACGCGCAAGTCAAAGTCGAGGACCCATTGCCACATGGGCGCGAGATAAACGAGGTGGCGCTGCTGGCCGGTGTACTCCTGCGTGACCTCGATTTCCATGGCCTGATTGGTGCGGGTGAGTCCGCCGAAGAGCGGCGAGACGGGCTCCTGCGCCTGGAAGTCGATGGGGCCCTCCTTGGTTTGAATGATGACGTTGGGGAGGAACTTGCGGTCGAGAGGATGGAAGATGTCGTAAGCGGCGCGGGCGCGGTCGACCTTGGGGTCGCGCCAGTCGAGGCGGTGATTGTAGACGAAGGCGCGATAGAGAACGACGCCGTGGTGAGGGGCGAGGGCGGCGGCCAGGGTGTTGGCGGCGTCGGCGGGGGTGCGGCCGTAACTGGCAGGGCCGGGCTGGCCTTCAGAGTCGGCCTTGACGGTGAAGCCGGCGAAGTCGGGAATGAGCGAGTAGATTTCGTCCACCTTCGCGTTCCACCAGGCTTTGACGGCGGGGTCGAGCGGGTCATACGTGGGCAGGCCACCGATGATTTTGGGGCTGGCGACGTCGACACTGAGGGCGAGATGAACGCCCCAGGGGCGCATGGCGTCCGCCACGCGCACGAGTTCGTGGAGCGTTTGCGGCTGGAGAAACTGCGCGGCGTTGTTCACGTTGTTCACGTTGACGGCATTGACGCCGACCGAAGCGAGCAGGCGCGCGTAAGCGGCGACGGGCGCGAGATCCTGGCGGACGTGGCCGCCCTCAAAAAAGAGGCTGCGGCCGGCGTAGCCGCGCTCGATGGAGCCGTCAGCGTTGTCCCACTGGTCCACCCAGCGGATGGGCAGGGCGGGGTGCTCGCGCAAGCCGGAGTGGCTCATGTCCGCGCCCTGCGAAAGATTGCGCAGGAGAGCGAAGACGCCGTAAAGCACACCGCGTGGACTGCCGCCGACGATGTCGAGCTCGCGGACGAGCGGCATGTCGCGCCAGGAGATGAGGAAGCCATCGGGCTGAAGTGAAGGAATGGCAGCTTTGGGCCTGCGCGCGTGGAATTGCTGCGCGGTGCCGAGGACGATCGAGTCAGAGCTGGGATTGGGCGTGGTGCGGCCGCTGAGCGAAAGCAGGCCGCGTTCGAGTTCTGCGGCGGCGTTGCGCAGGACGGGATCCTGACCGAGGACGATGACGCGCGTGGGCACGCTGAGGGGATGGTTGAGCGGGGCGTAGCGGAGCCATGCGGGATCGCTAGTCTGCGCGCCTGCGCGTGCGAAAATACACAGGCTTGCAGCAATGATCAGCGCGGCGGCAAAGATTGGACGTGTGCGATGCATCCCAGAAGCTGCCCTTCCCTTCCCTCAACGTTCTATCATCCCGCGCTTGCGGCGCGACAGGGTGAGGAAAGAGATGGGGACCGGCGGTGGCTCGTCAGTAGTGCGTGACGACGGCCGGCGGCGCGGGACCTTTTTTGCCGCCGAGAATCCAGTCGAGCGCCTCGCGCACGTCCTTCTCGCGGGCCTGACCCTTGAGGCGCGTGATGATGTTGCCGTCGGCGTCGAGAATGAGGGTGGCGGGCAGCTCATTGCCGAGCTTCGCGCTGTCCAGCATGACGAGGTCGGCGCCGACCCAGACGTCCATGCCGACGTTGTGCGACTGGATGAACTGGCTGACCTTGGCGCGGTCCTTCTTCTCGTCGGCGGAGGCGGCAATGAAGCGGACGTGCTGCGGTGCGTAGTCCTTGCTGAGGCGCGTGAGCATGGGCAGCTCTTCGCGGCAGGGACCGCACCATGTTGCCCAGAAGTTGAGTACAACGACGGAGCCGCGCAGGTCCGCGAGATGATGCGTGTGGCCGTCGAGATCCTTGAATTCAAAATTGGGCGCGCGCTTGGCCTGGGCCATGGGCGCAAGAACACCGAAGAGCAGCGCGGCGAAGAGAGCGAGGGTGCGTTTCATGCGGGCAAGCTCCAAACGAGGATGCGGCAATCCATTCTAAGGAGCGGCCCACCGGAGCAAGCGCGCCGGAGGGCCACTGCGGAGGGAGGGCGAAGACGATCAGAAGCGGTGCGTAACACTTGCCAGCCAGACCCAGTTGGCGAAGGCCGCGTCGCCGTGCGTGCCGTAAACCTGGTCAGGATAGCTGCTGGTGCGGTCGCGGTGGATGGCTTTGTAGATGTTGCCGGTGAAGAGGTTGGCTCCGCGCACGTATTCAAAACCGGGGCCGGCGGAGACGGCAAAGCCGGGACGGCGCCATCCGGCGTTGCTGTTGGGGAAGAGATTGTCGGCGGGAACTCCTTCGTCGCGCGGACCGACGGTGGCGTAGAGACCTTTGACGCGCTCAACCGGGAACTGGAGGCCGGCCTCGAAAAGGTACTGATCGGAGATGGCGTTGTACTGCTCGAGGGGCGGAGCGGTGAGGTAGTTGTAATTTCGCGGAACGCCGTCCGTGCCGCCCTGCGTGGCGATGTAGTCACCGTCGGTGTAGAAGTTAATGGTCTTGCTGATGCGCTGGTAGCCCATCCATTGCATGACGAGGCCCCATCCGCCACCGCCGGGCTGGACGGAGTAGTCGACCGGCGTGGTGACCGTGACCGGGTTGCCGTTGCTGTCCTTAGTAAGGATGGTGTTGGTGACGTCGTCATTGCCGGTGGGCATGAGCAGGCCCAGGCCGATGGAGAAGTTGTTGTGCGGCGCGGATGAAGGATTGCGCAGCCATCCGTTGACGCCCACGATCAGGTCGCCAAGGCCGGAAGCCTGGTATTCGACGGTGGAGTTCTCAGACTTGCGCGAGGCGAAGAGGATGGGCGCATCCACCTCAAAGCTGATGCGGGGCGTCCACTGATAAGTGAGGTTGAAGTCGAGCAGGTTGATGCGATTCTGCACGCGGTTGTGGTCTTCCTTGCGGTATTCCTGATAGACATCGCCGACATAGTGGTCGGTGGAGAACTGGTGGCGCTCTCCGAGGGTGACCTGAAAGTGGCCGGGCAGTAGCAGGCCTCCCTGATTGCCGGGCAGCCCGGTCTGCTCCGGCGAGCGGGCAAGAATGCAGCCCTGCGCGTGGAGCCGGCTCGAGGAGACGAACAGGGTGGCGATGGCAACAAGGCTGAGAGCCAACGTGCGAAGGCTGAGCTTTCGCAAGGAACAGCGGGGCGCTTGCCGTGTGACGGCAGGGACAGTGGGCATGCGTTTATTGACCTCTCACGAATTGGGGAATTTGCTTTCAGAACCAAGGCTCTGTTTGGTGGGCAGGAAACGCCAGGACGCGCAAGGCGCGCGACGGTGGAGTTTCCGGCCGTGCGGATGGCCTATTTGGTTCTCGGGTAAAGCTACCGACTCATGACGGAATGCGCATCCAACTTTGGGTGGAAAGGAAACTGCTCCATTGGGAGCAGACGCGGAGATGCAAGGACACTGGACACGCGGGCGGTCGCCATGCAGGACGCGTGCAAGACGCGTGCAGGATGCGTGCAGGATGCGTTCAACCCGGGGGTCGGGCGAACGACGGAACAAGAAGCGGGGAATTCCGGCGCTGCCCCCGGCGCTCTACTTAACGGTGAGCGCCAGCGTGGTGGTGTGCGTGATGGCCGTGATGCCGTTGCTGGACTGCGCCGCGATGGTGATGTTGTAGGTGCCGGCGGGCGTGGGCAGGTTCTGCGGCGGCCCGTGGTTGTGGTAGTAGTAGAGCGGCGAGCAGGCCGTGGTGCCCAAGACGGCGATGAAGCCGACGAGCCCCAGCAGAGCAAGTCGCGAGAGCCAGCGGCGGCGGCGCGCGCCGAAAGCTAGTCCGCCGAGACCGAAGATGCCGGGAAGCAGTACGGCCCATGCGACCGGATTGCCATGGGAAGGCGTGCGGAGAGCACCCTGGGCTGTGGAAGCGGCCTGCGTGGCGACGACCAGACCCGCGGTGACCGCGTCCGTGGCGTTGGGGAGAATCTGTACGGTCTGCGGCGTGAAGGTGCAGGCGGTCTGGTCGGGCAGCCCGGAGCAGGAGAGCTCGACGAACATGGGCGAGGTAAGCGCCGCGGCGTCAGAAGGCGTGATGGAGACGATGGTCGAGCCCGATTGGCCCGCGGTGAGCGAAAGCGAGCCGGGATTGACGGAGACCGAAAAGTCCGGCGTGCCGCTGGCGACGGCATTGATGGGCACAGAGTGCGAGGCCGAGGCAAGATGAGCCGAATCGCCCTGATAGGCCGCTGTGATCTGGTGGTCGCCCTGGGGCAGCGTGAGCGTGGCGGTTGCCGAGCCCTTTGCGTTGAGTGCCGCGCCGGCGATGGCCTTGCGGTGGTCGCGGAAGACAACCGCGCCGGTGGCCGGCTGTCCGTCCGTTCCGAGGACGAAGACCGAGAGAGTGGCGTGGGTGCGGCCGGCTATGTCGCGCGTATCAGCGCGCAGCGTGGTTTGCGTGGTTTGCGTGGCAAGGGCGCGTGAGCTTTGCGCCGCGGATGCGCCGGAGGCCGTGGAGTTTGCGGCGGGTACGGCCAGCGCGGGCAGCGCCAATGCGGTACCCAGTCCTGCAACCATCAAGAGCCGCAAACGGCGGCTGGTCAAACATCTCACTTGCACCTGACTCCCAATCTGAAGAGAAAAATTGCGATTTGCCTGTTTGCGGCAGCGTAAGGACATTGTATCCGGCGGGGGCGTGTGCGGGCCAACCACAGCGGCGGCCCGCGGCCACACCCCCTCTCCGGCAGGGCGGCTGGGACCCTGTGAGGAGTTGGACGCGGGCGGCCTCAAAAGGCCTTGTGGAACCGACAAGTTTGCGGCCGGAAGCGCCGGATCAGTCCTTACGGAGCAAACTGGCCGGGGGTTCGCGCTATGCTGGCAGGTTGGGAGGAATCCGCCATGACCGAGACCGCCGCCCGCCCGCAGCTTGCGCACCTGACCGCTGCGCTGGACGAGCTGAAGGCCAAGGGAACCCACTTCAAGCTGCGTGTGCTGGAGGACCAGCAGGCGCCGGTGTGCCACTACGACGGACGCGAGGTGATCAACCTGGCCAGCAACAACTACCTGGGGCTGGCGAACCATCCGAAACTCATTGAGGCGGCACTGAAGGCGACGCGGAAGTTCGGCGTGGGCTCCGGCGCGGTGCGGACGATTGCCGGGACGATGCGCATCCACATGGAGCTGGAAGAGCGCATTGCCGCATTTAAAAATGTGGAGGCCTGCGTCGTTTTCCAGAGCGGCTTTGCGGCGAACGCGGGCGCGGTGAGCGCGATTCTGGGCAAGGACGACTTTATTTTGTCGGACGAGCTGAACCACGCCAGCATTATTGATGGCGCGCGGCTGTCGCGGGCGAAGATCAAGGTCTTTCGCCATAAGGATGCGGCCCATTGCGAGGAGCTGCTGAAGGAAGTGGCCGCAGAGCCGGGGCACAAGCTGGTGATTACCGACGGCGTCTTCTCCATGGACGGCGACATTGGCCCAGTGGACAAACTGGCGGCGCTGGCCGAGCAGTACGGCGCCATCATGATGGTGGACGACGCACATGCCTCGGGCGTGCTGGGGCGCAACGGGCGCGGCAGCGTGGACCACTTTGGCATGCATGGGCTGGTGGATGTGCAGGTGGGCACGCTGTCAAAGGCCATCGGCTCGCTGGGCGGCTATGTGTGCGGATCGAAGGACCTGATTGATTATCTCTACCATCGGGCGCGGCCGTTTTTGTTTTCGACGTCGCATCCGCCGGCGGTGGCTGCGAGCTGCATGGCGGCCTTCGGCATTCTGGAGAACGAGCCGGAGCGGATTGAGCGGCTGTGGGCGAACACGCGGTATTTTCAAGGCGCGCTGCGGGGCATGGGCTTTAACGTGGGCGGCGTGACAACGCCGGCGACCGAGACGCCGATTACGCCGGTGATTGTGGGCGAGGGGCGCGCGGCGATGGAGTTCAGCCGGGCGCTGTTTGACGAGGGCGTGATGGGCACGGGCATTGCGTTTCCCACGGTGCCGGAGGGCAAGGCGCGCATCCGGCTGATTGTGACGAGCGAGCACACGCGGGCCCAACTGGACCGCGCGCTGGAGACGCTGGAGCGCGTGGCCAAGCGGATGGGGATTTTGAAACGGGAGTAGAATAATATCGTCCATGAGGTATCTGAAAAAGACGGGATGAATTTGATTGCCTGGAGTTGGTTGCTGGCGATCGTCGGAACATTGGCAAGCATCGTCGGAGTTATCTTTAGTGTGCTGGCTTGGGTGCAAGCCAAGGGCGCAAAGCGCGCGGCGGAGGAAGCGACTGACGCGGTAAAGACACGGGATACGGCACACGAGTTTACCAAATTGGCAACCGACGCTAAGGATTTGTTGGCAGCAGTGCAGAATGGACAAAAGGGAAGAGCAATTGAGGCTGCAGATGATTTGACTCACTTGCTAGTCATTGCCGTTGAAAGACGCGCATCCTATTTGCCAAAGGAATTTGAGGCGCAGCTTTGTATCAGGAACCTACAGAGCATAAGTAGATCTCTTGGAACAGAAGGTTTCGCCGATGAGCCGCGCAAGAGACGACAGCTTCTCGATCGCTGTCATCAGATTCATCGGTCGCTTTGCGGAATTGCTGGGGTGGTGGAACGGCACACGGAGGAGACGGACAAATGAACTCGCAAATTGAACTGACCGAATCCGTGACGCTTGTAAACAAGCTGATCGACCGAACTCGTGAGCGAAAGCTCAAGTGGCAAGTCGCAGAGCCATCCATTGGCTTTGCCGGGCATTCAGACACGTCCGACGAAACTGAGATCATTAGATTTTCAGCCCCACTTCTCGATCCGGGCCAGCAAGCCGTAATCGGCAAGCGCAAGGATGGGTTCCTTGAGTTTTCGTTGATCGAGCGTGATCCGAGATGGTCGGATCAGTCCGTCTTCTCTGCTATAGCTGGTTTTGACCCTCCGCTGGCTCCAGATAGGACCGTTCTGCACGTTTCCATCGAAACAGACCCTTCCTACGGATATGGCACACAGGAAGAAGCAGATCTTTCCAAGCTGCTTGCGAACCTCTATGAACTAGCCCGAAGGTCCGCCAATCAGATTGATGCAAGCGTAGGAAAAGCGATCAGTTACCTCGACAAGATCGCAGGTTAGGTAAACAGCGTTTCATGATCGCTCATCTGCGCGGCAAGCTCATCTTTAAGCAGCCCGGCCAGGCCATTGTGGAGGCGGCGGGCGTGGGGTACGACGTGGCCATCTCCGTGCCGACGTTTACGGCGCTGCCCTCGGTGGGCGCGGAGGCATCGCTGCACATCCACACGCAGGTGAGCGACGATCAGATTGCGTTGTTTGGCTTTCTGGACCGCGAGGAGAAGCGGCTCTTCGAGCGGCTGATTACGGTGAGCGCGGTGGGGCCGAAGCTGGCCATCAAGATTCTGAGCGGGCTTTCGCCGGAGCACGCGGTGCAATACATCCGCGCGCAGGATCACGTGCAGTTGACGCGGATTCCGGGTGTGGGCAAGAAGCTGGCGGAGCGGCTCGTCGTCGAGCTGAAAGACAAGCTGGACGACTTTGCTGTGGCGCCCGCGGCCCGGGGCGTAAATGGCGCGGCGGTGGAGGATGTGCTTTCGGCGCTGGTGAACCTGGGCTATCAGCGGCCCGCCGCGGAGAAGGCAATGGAGCAGGCGGTGGCCAAGGATGCGGCGTTGAAAGATGACTTCGACGGGCTGTTCCGCGGCGCGCTGAAGGTGATTCGGTAAGCTGGTTGCCACAGACAACCTTGACACAAGTGCGGCATTGCCGCACACTGTTTAAGTGAGCGACTCTCTGCTGACAGTGGTGGAAACCAGCGCCTTTGCGCGGAGAGCGGAGAAACTGCTCACGGACGAAGAGCACGAAGACCTGCTGCTTTATCTGTCGATGTACCACAAGGTTGGAGATGAGATTCAGGGTACTGGCGGGGTGCGCAAGCTCAGGTATGCAATTGGTGGGCGCGGAAAATCAGGCGGAGTACGGACGATCTATTATTTCTTCGACGAGGTAAACCCGCTTCTTGCGCTTTTTCTTTACGGGAAGAATGAACAGGCGAATCTAACGCCGTCGGAAAAGAAGCTCGCAGCTTCTCTTGCGGCGGCAATGAAAGCGGAAGCTAAGGCCAGGAGGGTGAAGCGATGAAGCGGAAAAGCATTGGCCCCGAGCTGATTGAATCCATGGAAGAGGCACTTGCCATCGTGAAAGGCAACGCCAAGCCGGCCCGCGTTACCACCTTCAAGCCGTCCATTGCTTTGGAGATTCGCAAAATTCGTCTTGCCACAGGCTTGAGCCGCGCGGAGTTTGCGCGTCGCTATGCGCTGGATGCGCGCGCCGTGCAGGATTGGGAGCAGGGCAGGCGCAAGCCCGACCGGGCCGCACGCGCGTATCTGACCGTGATTGCGCGTCAGCCCAAGGCGGTGGAGCGGGCGCTGGCAGGCTGAGCGCGGCAAGCGGAAGGTGATTCGGTAGACTGGTTGCCTATGGCCCGTTCTCCAAAACCCGCTGCTGAAGCTGCGCTGCCGTATTTTCGGCCGGAGGCGCTGAAGTTTTTGCGCAACCTGGCGCGGAACAATGACCGCGAATGGTTCCTGCCGCGCAACGCGGTGTTTGAGGCGGAGCTGAAGGAGCCGATGCTGGCCGTGGTGCGCAGGATTACGGACGCGATGGTGGAGTTTGCGCCGAACCATGTGCGGCCGGCGGAGAAGAGCCTGTTCCGGATTTATCGCGACACGCGCTTCAGCAACGACAAGCGGCCTTACAAGACGCATGTGGCGGCGTGGTGGTCGCACCAGGGCCTCAAGAAGACGTCGGGCGCGGGCTACTACCTTCACGTGAGCGCGAAGGAAGTGGTGGTGGCGGCCGGGGCGTACATGCCGGAGAAGGACCAGCTGGCGGCGATTCGGCACTGGCTGCTGGAGCATCACGCGGAGTTTCGCAAAGCCCTGCGGGCGGCGACCAAGCGAACGGGATTTGCCGAGTTTGAAGGGAACGCGCTGACGCGGCCGCCGAAGGGCTTCCCGGCCGAGCATCCGGGGATGGATTTGATCAAGTGCCGGCAGTGGGGGCTGCATGCGACGCTGCCGGCCGAAGCGGCGCTGGACCCGAAGCTGGCTGTGACGATTACGCGCTATTTCAAGCTGGCGACGCCCGTGGTGGAGGCCTTGAACACGCCGATTGCCGCGGCGCTGAAGCCGAAAAAGATGGTACTGTTCGGGCTGCGGTAAGCGAGTTTGGAGTGGGCGCGGACCGGGCTTTGCCGGGGCGGTTGGAAGGCGGCTGGCGGGGCCGGCACGGCGAAAAATCGGCTGAAATCGGCGATTTTCGGTGAAAATGGCACAAAAACCCAAGAAAACTGTGGAAAATGGGCGTTTTCCCATTGACTTTGTGCGGTCCGAGGCCGCATTGTTACGAACGACAGGGTTCTCGAGAACCCGCATGAATACAGGGGTTTCGTGCAAAAGTTGCCCCGGTCGCACTCCCTCCATGCGGAACGCATTTCGGCATCTGGAAAGTTGTGGACGATGCTGAACGACGGAAACCCAGGCAACACCGGCTGCCCCGAGGGCACGCCCATAAGGAGAAAACGCACATGGCAACTGGAATGACCAAGACCGCTTTGACGCGGCACATGGCCGAGAAGCTGGAAATGACCAACAAGCAGGCTGCCGGATTCCTGGACCTGCTGGCGGAAACCGCGATCAAGGAAACGAAGAAGAACGGCGTTTTCGTGATTCCGGGCATTGGCCGTCTGGTGAAGGCTGAGCGCAAGGCGCGCATGGGCCGCAACCCGCAGACCGGCGAAGCGATCAAGATCAAGGCGAAGACGGTGGTGAAGTTCCGCGTGGCCAAGTCGGCCAAGGACGTGATTGCTCCTCCGAAGAAGTAACTGGGCGTAGAAGTGAGCCAAAGAGGGAGAGCCTGCGGGCTCTCCCTCTCTTTTTGTGCCGCGTGGACCGGAACCCCGCTGCGGCCTGAAAGTTGGCGAAGGCTTTGGAGGGACGCACTGTGGCGCGCGGCAGGCGAGCGGCTAATTGGGATTGCTGAGAGCTCTGGGAGAGTCGCCGATGAGCGCGCGGGCGATGAGCGAGACGCCGAAGCTGACAAGGATTGCACGCAGCATGAGGCGGTTGTTGTAGCTCCAGGAGAGGAAGGCGAAGGTGATGAAGACGCCGACCGAGAGCAGCTCAGAAGAGATGGCGCGGAGCCATTGGGGCTTTGCGGCGGTGCGCGGCAACAGGGGGCGCAGGCGCGGAATGAGACGCGGAACGGCCAGGCGATAGACACGGAAACGCTCGCCGAGCTGATGGCCGATGAAGGCTTCTTCACCGAGGATGAGGCGGAGCAGAAAGATGGAGATGAGCACCAGGGTGAAGAGCGCTCCCGTGGGCGGCATGAGGAGCGCCATGGCCGCGACCATGCACCAGAGACCGAGATAGAGGGGATTGCGGACGAAGCGATAGGGGCCGGCAGCCATGACGGCGCCGGCCTGCATGTCAGGGTGCTGCACGGTAGACGGACCAAGACACGCCGAGCCCCAGATGCGGAGAATTGCGCCGAGCGCGGCCACACCTGCGCCCACCGTGAGGACGAAGGGCGCGGCATGAGTGAACGACATGAGGCCGAGGCGGCTGAGCGTGCTGGCAAGCCATTCCAGCGTGGAGATGCGCGAGGCAAAGCCGGTGGGCGGCGCGAGGACGCCGATCCACGGCGCCCAGAAGCCGAGGATGATGATGGCGGCGTTGATGAGCATCCGCAGGCGGAATTCGATGTGTGTGGCGCGCATGGCGTAGTCCTGCTCGTGGGAGTGTAGCATTCGCGTGCGTGGAGATTCCCCGCCGTAGCATCCTCTTCTTGCTCGGCGCAAGCGCGGGGCTCAATAAATCAGCTTGAGGGAGAGCTGAATCTGGCGCGAGCTGCCGGCGGTGGTGCTGATTTCGCCGAATCCCGAGCCGTTGAGGATGTTCGAGGGCAGGCCCATGTTGACGATGTTGAAGAGATTGAAGAACTCCGAGCGGAATTGCAGGTCAACGCGCTCGGCGCCGCTGGCGCGGCGGCCGAAGGGCGTGTCTTTGATGAGCGCGAAGTCAAAGTTGTAATAGGCGGGGCCGCGGAAGGTGTTGCGGCCGAGGGTTCCGAAGCGACCCTGATTGGGGCCGGAGCCGCCGGAGACGTGGATGGGAATGGAGAAGAAGTCCGTGGCGTTGGCGGCGCCGGCACCGAAGTAGTCCTTGCGGTCCTTGCCCGCGGTGGAGAGATGCGGCTTGGCGATCTGGTCAGGGCGGTCGACGCCGTTTTCGCCATAGCCGGTTTGCTGCACGCCGGAGTAAACGGTGAAGGGAGCGCCTGAGGCGATGCTGGAGATGCTGAGCAGCTCCCAGCCGTAGGTGACCTTGCGGCTGAGGGGCTGAAGGAAGTTGACCTGCTGCAGGTGAAGGTCCTGGGCCAGGCTGAGGCCGAAGCCGTTTGTGATGTCGAACGAAGACGGGGCCTTCTCAGGATGCGTGTCAAAGGGATTCTGCGAGAAGCCGGAGCTGACCGCGCCGGTGTAACCGGTGCCGCCCAGCACCACGCTGGTGTTGTCAATGGACTTGCTCCACGTGTAACTGGCCTGGATGCCGGGACCGCCGTGGCCGACGGTACCGGAGAGCGAGGCTTGCAGCGCGTGATAAGTGGAGTGCGCGTCCGCGATGATGACGTTCTCCACACCGAAGCCGCCGGATACGTTGCCATTCGCGTCAAACTGCGTGTGCGGCGCAAAGCCGGGGCTTGCGCCGGGGTAGGCGTTGGGAAAGCTGTAGCGCGGCAGCCGCTGCGCGGCGGTGCCCACGTAGGCTGCGTCGGCGGTGAGGTTGCCGAATCTGCGTTCCAGGCCGAGCGTCCAGGTGTAGAGCGTGGCATTGGTGAAGGAGGCGTCGATGCCGCTGAGGCTGAGCGCACTGACCACGTGGCTGGGGGTGAGCGCGGCCATGTCGTGCTCGTAGCGGTTCACATCCATGATGGTGTTGGGCGGGACCGGCTTGAAGTGGCCGGGCACAAGGATGAGCTGGCCGTCAGGCGTGTAGACGTCTGGCAGTTGCGCGGGCGTGATCTGGAAGCCGTAGGGGATGGGCGCGCCGGACGCGGCCACCACGCGCGGACTGACGGCGAAGGGCGTGGAACCGGTGAGGAAGTTGTCCTGCCAGATGTTGGGCGGGATGACCATGATGCTGCCGCCCACGTTGGCCCGCAGATTGGGCGTGACTTGCCAGGCAGCCTGCACGCGCGGCTCCCAGCCATGCTTGCTGGTCTGGTAACCGGGCTGCGGATTGACCACATATTGTTGCACGCCATCAATCATGCGCAGAGCGCCGGTGCGCCGGGCCCGCTCTGAGATGGGCGTGTAGAGATCCCAGCGCAGGCCATAGTCGAGCGTGAAACGTGGGGTGATCTTCCAAGTGTCCTGCGCCCACAGGGCGTAGTTTTCTCGGTTGATGGCCGCTGGGCCCATGTGGTCACCGCCGGAAATTCCCGGCGCCGCGAGTTCGACCGTATAGATGAATGCGCTGCCGGAGAGAAAACCTGAGAGCGTGTCAGGCAGTGGATCGCCGACGGCGATGTTGTGCATTCCACTTTGTGAAGGGATGGCCTCAGTGGCGTAGGCCGTGCCGCCGCCGAAGTCATATTCGCCATTGGGGCTGATGCCGAAGTAGGTGGTGTCGCGGTTGATGCGCGCCTCAAAGCCGGCCTTAAAGGCGCGACGGCCGCTGGTGAAAGCCACGGTTTGCCGGCCCTGGAAAAGATTGCCAAAGGCCACCATTACCGTTCCTCCCGCACTATTGAACGCCTCAAACAATCCGTCGGTGAATTTGACTGCGGGGTCAGTGTAGTCCGCGGCGGGAAAGCCGGGCGTGGACCGCGTGATGCCGATGAGCGACTGCAGGACAAGCCGCGGAGAGACGGTGCGGGTCCAGGCGCCGACGACATTGCGCTGGTGATCGATGTAATGGACGCCGAAAGCGGGATCAATGGCCGTCTGGTCAGGGTTGGTGGTGGGACCGGTGACGTTATCCATGGTGAAGCGCGTGAAGAATTGGTCCTTCGACGAAATTCTGTGATCGAAACGGAGCGAGAACTGGTTGGCGTTGGTGGTGACCTTTGAGGCCGTCGCGTAAGTGCGATTGCCGAAGGCTCCGGAGGGATCGTTGGGCATGGGATAGCGTGCGAGGATGGCGGCGATGCTGGAGTTGACGGGGACCATGAGCGTGTCCGTGGAGCCGTCAGGGAATGTGAGCATGTCCTGGCCGGCGCGCTCGTCGGCGGTGGGCAGGGGCATGACCTGCGTGGTGCCAAGGACCTGGCGGAAGCCCTGGTACTCAGTGAAGTAAAAGGTGCGGCCGCGGCCGTCGTAGAGGTGCGGGAGGTAAACGGGACCGCCGTTGGTGAAGCCGAACTCATTGCGGCGGAAGGGCGGGATGCGGCCGGGGTATGCGGGCGTGGGGTGGTCAAAATAATTGCGCGCATCGAATGCCGAGTTGCGCACGAACTCAAAAAAGGAGCCGTGGAAGCCGCTGGCGCCGGAGCGGGTGATGATGTTGGTGAATCCGGAGGCGCCGCGGCCGATTTCGGCGGGCATCCAGCCGGAATTGGATTGAATTTCCTCGACCGCGTCGACGTTGAAGTTGGAGAAGGTCGAGCCGCCCATCTCCGGGTCGCTGATGTCGGCGCCGTCCATGGCGAAGGTGGCCTCCACGCCGCGCTGGCCGTTGATGGCGAATTGCTGGGTGAAGTTGGTGGCTCCGTTGGTGTCGGTCATTGTTCCGGCGGCAAGCAAAAGAAGGGAGCTGAAGTCGCGCTTGTTGAGCGGCAGCGAACTGACGGCCTGGCTGGAAAGCTGTTCTCCGCCGCTGGCGCCCTGGCCGGCGAGTGCACCGAGGGTGAGTTCGCCGCGCGGGGAGAGCGTGAGCAGCACGGCACGCGGCGTACTGCTGATTTCAACCGGCTCGGCGTAGTTGGCGGTTCGACCCTCGGCCTGGACCTGGAGCCGATAGGCCCCGGGCGCGAGATGCGCGAAATGGAATGCTCCGCTCGCTGTTGTCACGGCGCGGTGGGTCTCGCCCTGGCCGGAAAGCACGACCTTCGCGCCAGCGATGGGTACTCCGGAGGAGTCGCGCACCAGGCCCTGCAGGGCCGGCGCCCGCGGCGTTTGGGCCGGAGCCACCAGGCAGGCCATCAACAGAAGCAGAGCGAAAAACCAGCGCGTCGCGCCGCGATGTGCCCGGCGCGCGGCAGAGGAATGGAGGAGGTCGGCACGCATCATGATTCAGCTTCGTCGGCGCGATTTGCGCGTGAGAGGTCCGGCTTTACCTTTCTCAAGATGCAGGAAAGGACGGACGTTGTGGAGTACAGAACAACGGCTGGCAAGCAGGCTGATGAAACCCAGCAAGCGCTCACCGCGACTGTTTCCGCTCAACGCATTTCTTGCGAGGATTATATCGTCCGAAGCGGAAGTTCGCTTCCGCGGCAATCGTGCCGGTACACGAACTTGAATGAGCTGGAGGCGCAGCTTCTACACTGGTGCCAGCCCATGAGCGAGCCCGCTGCCGCCGTCGATACAATTGCCGCCGTCTCCACGCCGCCAGGACGCGGGGGCATCGGCATTGTGCGCCTGAGCGGGCCACAGGCCGGGGCGATGAGCGAGAAGCTGGTGCGCCTTCGCCATCCGATGGAGCACGGGCACGCACGGTTGGCCGATGTGCTCGACGATCCGGCTGCCGGCGGCGAACACATCGACGAGGCCATGGTCACCTTCTTCGCCGCGCCGAACTCGTACACAGGCGAAGACGTGGTGGAGATTGCGGCGCACGGTTCGCCGGTGGTGCTGGACCTGCTGCTGCGGCGGGCGCTGGATGTGGGCGCGCGGCTGGCCGAGCCGGGAGAGTTTACGCAAAGGGCGCTTTTGGCGGAGAAGCTGGACCTGACGCAGGCCGAGGCGGTGCGCGACCTGATTGACGCGCAAACACTGACGCAGGCCCGCCAGGCGGCCAGCCAGATGGGCGGCGCGCTGAGCCGGCGGGTGCAGCCGGTGAAGCAGGCGCTGGTGGAGCTGATTGCGCTGCTGGAGGCGGGGATCGATTTTGCCGAGGACGATGTGCACGTGACTCCGCCTGAGGAGATTGCGCGCCGCGTTGCGGAGCTGGAGCCGCCGCTGGCCGCGCTGGAAGCGACATTCGCGCGTGGACGCGTGGTGCATGACGGATTGACGCTGGCCATTGTGGGCAGGCCGAATGCGGGAAAGAGCTCACTCTTCAACCGCCTGGTGGAGCGCGACCGGGCCATTGTGACGGCGACGCCGGGAACGACGCGCGACCTGGTGACAGAGCGGATTTCGATGGACGGAATTCCGCTGGAGCTGGTGGACACGGCCGGGTTGCGCGAGGCCCAGGGAGAGGCCGAGCAGATGGGTATTGCGCGCAGCCGCGAGGCGCTGGCCGATGCGGCGCTGGTGTTGGTGGTTCTGGACGCGACGCAATCGTTGAACGAGGAGGAGCGCGGGCTGCTGGCGGCCCTGGAGGGACGGCCGGCGCTGGTGGCCGTGAACAAATGCGATCTGGCGGGAAGCCAGCGCCTGGGTGCTGAACTGGAGGCTGTGCAAGCGGGAGGATGGACGGCGCTGTTGACCTCCGCGCTGACGGGCGAAGGAATTGCGGGACTGCGCACCCGCATTCTGGAGCTGGCGACCGGCGGCGCGAGCGCGGAGCCGGGATCGCTGACCAACCTGCGCCACCAGCAGGCAATTGCCGCCGCGCGCGCGGCGCTGGCCGACGCCGCAACGGCGAATGGAGACGGCATTCCGCACGAGATGATCCTGATCGACTTGTATCGCGGCTTGTGGGCGCTGGACTCGCTGACCGGGCAAACGACGCCGGACGACATTCTTCACCTGATTTTTTCTACATTCTGCATTGGCAAATAATACGGCTTCCAAAGTCGTCCAATAGAATATAGAAATGTCTCATATTAGCCTGTATTAGGGCCTGTTCACACTACTGGGATGGCGGCGACGGGAGCCAGTTTTTACGAATTCTAGAAGCGAGGAGCGACGCATACCAGGCATCTGCGAGCGACGAGCGACAACGAAATCGGGAAAACTGGCCCCGTCCCTCCGGGTTGCGGAGAAAACCGGGCCAAACTTCGTTGTCACCCTTGACCTTGGAATCACCAAAGCCTGCGGGTTCCGTCTCGTCTGGCCCGGTTTTCGCTCGCAACGCCATCCACCCCAGTAGTGTGAACAGGCCCTAGCAATAGTTATTGTCCTATTAAGTCCTTACCAGCCTGTGGCAGAACTCAACATCTCTGAAAAGCCGCCCCTCAGCGGCTAAAGCCGCGTTGATATTACCCCACGTAGGGCACGACTGAAGTCGTGCCCTTTCAAAACCGGACTTTTGCCACAGACTGTTAGGAGACTCAGGAAAGCCAAGCGGGTTTGAGTCTCCAGCAAGTCTTCAGACGGGAATGAGTCTCCAGAATGATCCAGGAGACTGAGAAAAGGGGCGAAATGGCACTGACAGGCGCAGGAATCGAGGCACCAAAGCCAAGGGCCGGGCGGTACATGGTGAGCGATGGCCGGGAGCTTTCGCTTTCATACACTGGTGGCCAAGAGCTTTCTGACTTCCTTGACACCAGAAGAGCAAGCCCGCAAAACCATCGACGGCATGTTGTCTGCCGCCGGATGGATTATCCAAGACCGCGCCGAGGCCTCGGAAAACTTTCGAGAAGCCGACATGCCGTTACCTTTTCGGTTATTCAGGGCTGTGACCGGGAAAGAGGTACGAGAACGAGTCGCGGCTAACGTCCTCGACGATCTCCTTCAGCCGGGGCGACGGCCCATGCCCAAATTCTTCATACTGTCTGAACCAGTCCATCATGTCCGACAATCCCAAGGTGTCCATAGTTATCCTGTCATTTATGGCGGAGATGAAGTCGAAATCATCATGCTCGATCGAGTGCATTACGCTTTCGAGGTCGTGAATTTGGATTATCGTGAGCGGTCGCACGATGACCTCGGGGCGCAGCTTGATTGGCGCCAGCGACTTAGTTCAAACGCCGTAGGGCCCGGGAGCCTCCTCGGACCGCCATCAGGCAGGATGGCGCGACATTCCAGTCGCCATGCCGACTTTCGATGAATAATCGCCGCCGAGATTTTCAGGTTTCCGGCGCACCCTACTCCATGCAATCATCTGAAGACACAACTCACCGGGGGCAACGTGCGCCGAAATCTCCTGTTGCTGGGGCTGCTTTGTCTGCCCGCTTTCTCGTTGCCCGCCCGCGCGCACGTGCCGCCTCAGGTGGCCATCGTCGCATGGCCACCCGGATAGCCCCTCGGCATCACCGCCGACTCCGAATATTCCGAGACAAAGTTGCGCCTCGCGCCCGGCGACACCCTTACCTTCCTCTCCGACGGCGTCGTCGAAGCCTGCAACGCCGCCGGCGAGCTGTTCGGATTTGACCGAACGCGAGAGATCAGCATCCGGTCAGTGGAAGAGATTGCCGACGCCGCCCAGGCCCACGGCCAGCAGGACGACATCACCGTCCTCTCCGTCAAGTACGCCCCGGCCATCGCCGTGCACGCCTGAACTCTGATCCGGACAAGTCCCCTGAAACGGGATTCACTCCCGCGTTCTCCGCCGCCAGTTCAATGAGCGCATTATCGGGAATTCACTCACCGAGCCAAATCTGGAGTACTGGGCGAGTGACCGCCCGCTCGGACCTTTGGCCAACCTTCGCCTGTCCCGGTGATCCGTCTGACGGAAGCGGGAGAGTGGGCCCGTTCACAAGTATCATTGACTTGCACAACCTCGGGCGCACGGACCTTGTACACAGCAAGGCAAAGCCAAACAAGGGTTGGTAGGGTGCCGCCGAGGGTAGACCCTTGAGGGGAGATTTTATTGCTTCAAAATGCCGGCAGTTCTCGGCAGCACGGCGGACGCTCGCTGGAACGAAAACCTCTAGGCTTTCCTGGCCTGATGTGGCTTCTGTCATTGCTGATTTGCACGCTCGCGGTGGCGCTGGCGTTCGTCTACCTCGATGTACCGATAGCCCATCGCGTCTATGGGCTTCGTTGGTCAGCTGAAAGCCTGGGGAAGGGATTTGCAAGTGCCGTTCTTCTCGCTATCGAAGCGGCTGTTGCGCTGGCGCTGGTTTGTATTCGGATAACGCGCGGACATTTGTCGCGATTTGGCGAGGCGACCGCGCTCGCGTGTCTGACCTCCATCTGTGCTTACGCAATCAACGACAGCACTCTGAAGCTCTTCTTCGGGGTACCGAATCCTGCGGCCGTGTTGCACGGAACCCGACATGCATTCGATCTCCTAGCGGGCTCTTCTAACAGTAGTTTCCCCTCGGGCCACATGGTCCTCGCCGGCGCTTTAGCGGGTGTTTTCATGCGACTCTATCGAAGCAGTATCTTGCCGTTATCCGCACTGCTGCTCATTGCGACAGTGCTGCTGATCGCCGGTGACTGGCATTTTGTCAGCGATGTAATTGCCGGAACATTTCTCGGTGTCTCGGCCGGCCTACTGGCCGGCGAGGTCTGGCTCGCCCATTCGAAATAGGAGGTTATGCTGCCGGCAGTCCTGCAGGCTTCGCTCGGCGAGAACTCTGCGGTGGGCTTCTGCACCCCTCCCTATCTGAATCGTCGGCAAACCGCGAGGCATGGGCTCGATCGTCAGATCACTACCGCACGGAGTTGACGCCAATATTCATACAAAAAAACGTGGCTCCGACTGAATGACCGCCTAACCGGACATTACTCAAAAATCGGGTTATTTCCGGATTGGCCACAACACCTCCGGATTTAGGGCCTGTTCACACTACTGGAATGGCGGCGACGGGAGCCGGTTTTTTTCAGTTCCTTTTCTCAATTCTATTGACTGCTGCATAAATAATGCAACGATTTAACGCAAAGAAAAAGGCAACTCGGACTGCGCGATGCATCCGCTGAGTTTCTCGGGAGAGTTGCGAATGGCGTCGATGGAAATGAGAATGTCT
>Ga0307372_10000898_pt1 | contig 52150 bp, 39 predicted proteins | sample OX1MG_FD_202533 | JGI IMG/M metagenome (GOLD analysis project Ga0307372, IMG submission 202533) | Soil microbial communities from Risofladan, Vaasa, Finland - OX-1 | ecosystem: Environmental > Terrestrial > Soil > Coastal area > Acid sulfate soil | place: Finland: Risofladan, Vaasa | collected...
GGGCGGTTGGGGTTGGCGCGACCCTGAGAAGCCGCCGAAAGGCGGCGCGCGGCGGCGCGCGCTTCGGAAGTCCCACTTCGGGATCGGCACCAAAGTGTCAAACCGTCGCGGCAGCACAACGCGACTTTCCCCGGCAGGACGCACCGTGACGGTCGCCAACTCACGCCACCGACAAACGGAAAGTCTTGTCCGCCCCCGCGAAGCGGTTAGTTCAACACCCGATCGTTTTATTTTCTGGTATTATGGGCAAGCGCGGTAAGTTACGTCCTACGGGAGCGCGTCTGTCCGCCCAAAACAGGAATATACGCGCGTTTTCGTCGGAGCCGTTGTCCCGTCGCGGCGACAACGCATCGAGCCCATCCTGCGCGACGTCCGTCCCCGGCCCGCCGACCGCTCCCGTGCGCCTCCACGTTGTGTATGCGGCGCGGGCCGGGGTGCTTTTCTGCGTTGCGGGGCGGCGTTCGGTGTGGGCGGTAGCGCAATTGATGCGCACCCCGGCGCGGAGAGTCCGAGTACTGAGGACGAGGGGCGGCGCGCGCCGCGAGATTCGCACACCCGCGGCCGCCGCGAGGCGCCGCCGGGCGAAGAAACTGGCAAAACCGTACCTTTACCCGACGAAAGATTCGACGCGAAGGGTGCGACTGCGCGAGACGTGGGAGAAAGTCTTAAGCCGTCTAAAGCCGGGCAATCCGCCGAGACGGATTTCCTTGTCGGTACAGGTACGGTTTTGCCAGTTTCTTCTTGGGCATTTTCGGCTTCGCCGGAACTGCCGTGCCGCGCTTCGCGGCCCGAGGGAAAATGACCCTTATACTTTCGTGGGCCGCTCCGCGGACCCCCGCAGCTTGCGCCGCGGGTTAGTGTACAGGATGAACCCGCCGGAGTTCCGGCCGTTGGCCCGCCGAGAACGCCCGAATTCTTGCGAATCCGGCTACGAACGCGCCCGGCGGCCCTGTCGCACCGGCCTGTCCTGTCGCTATGATAAGAAGATGAACGTCACTTTCGCATGTCCCCGCTGTACGGAAACCAGCCGCGCCGAGGTCAATCCGGGATCGCCGGGCTTGACCTGCCGGCACTGCGGTCTCGCGCTCGAGGCGCCCGACGACGCCTACGACGAGGGCCAGTTAGTCCGCTGCCTGAGCTGCCCCAGCAGCGACCTGTTCGTCCGCAAGGATTTTCCCCAGCGATTGGGAGTGGCCATCGTCGTCGCGGGCTTCGCCGCCAGTTGCGTGACCTGGTATCTTTACCAGAAAGAGATGACCTTCGCGGTGCTGGTCGCCACGGCACTGGTCGATGTGGTGCTCTATCGACTGGTCGGCGACTCGCTGGTTTGCTATCGTTGCGGCGCGCAATACCGGCAGTTGCCCGGCCTCGAAGGGCGAGCGGGCTTCGACCTGGCGACCCATGAACGCCATCGGCAACAGGCCGCTCGTCTGGCCCAGCGGAAGTCCACCGCCGGCGACGCGGCCGGTCATTGAAAGCGCGTGTGATGGACCAACAGCGTGAACGAATCCAGGAAGACCTGCGCGGGCTGATTTCAGGCGAAGTGCGCTGCGACGACGTCTTCTTGCAGATGTACGCCAGCGACGCAAGCATCTATCAGATCAAGCCGCTGGGCGTCGTGCGGCCGCGCTCGACCGGCGACGTGGTCGCGGCCATCCTGTACGCACGCGAAAACCAGTTTCCGATTCACGCCCGAGGGGCCGGAACCGGTCTGGCCGGCGAGTCGCTCGGCCCGGGGCTGGTGCTCGATTTCTCCAGCCATCTTCGCCGCATTCTGCGCGTCGAGTCCGAAAGCGTGCGAGTTCAGCCGGGCCTGGTCCACGAGCGGCTCAACCATTATCTGCGCCCCTTGGGCCGTCTGTTCGGGCCCGACCCGGCCATGAGCCATGCCACGACGCTCGGCGGTGTCGTCGCTGTCGATTCGGGGGGCAGCCACTGGCTGAAGTACGGCTCCGCCCGCCGGCATGTGCTTGGTCTGCAAGTCGTGCTCGCCGACGGAGCGGTGCTGGAAGTCGGCAAAGAACCGCTCGAGAACGGAGTCAGCAACGACCCCCAGCCGCGTAAGCGCGAGCTGATCGACCAACTTGCCGATTTGCTCACGCGCCACGCCGACGTCATCCGCCTCCACCAGCCCAAGAGCCTCGTCAACCGCTATGGCTACCAGCTTTCCGACGTCCTCACCGGCGACTCGCTCGACCTGGCGCGGTTGCTGACCGGCTCGGAAGGCACGTTGGCGATTTCGACCGAAATCACGCTGGCCACGCAGGTGTTGGCCAAGCAGCAGGGAATGGCCCTGCTGCTGTTCGACCGCTTGGAAAACGCCGCCCGGGCGGTGGCCGAGATCCTTCCCTTCGCGCCGGCCGCTTGCGACCTGATGGACCGCCGCCATTTGAGCCTGGCTCGCGAAGGGGACGTTCGCTACGACGTGTTGATCCCCGCGACCACCGAGGCCCTGCTGCTGGTCGAGTGCCAAGGCGACGATGCGGTCGAAGTTCGTGAACGGCTGCGGTCGATCGTCGACCGTGTGCGCCGCAAAAGGAAGTTGGCTTTCGACTCGCGGCAAACATTCAGCCACGACGAAATGGACCTCTACTGGCAATTGGCGCGCAAGGTGGTGCCGACGTTGTATCGTCTCAAGGGCTCGACCCGCGCTTTGCCGTTCGTCGAGGACATGGCCATACCACCCGAGGCGTTGCCGAAATTCCTGGTCGAAATGCAGAACGTGCTCAAACGTCATCAGGTGACGGCGACCCTCTTCGCGCACGCCGGGCATGGGCAACTCCACCTGCGTCCGTTTCTCGACCTGGGCGATCCGGAGCATGTGCGGACGATGGCGGCCCTGGCGGGCGACCTGTACGAAGCGGTCTTTGCCGCCGAGGGGACGATCAGCGGCGAGCACGGCGCCGGACTGAGCCGCACGGCCTTCGTCGAGCGCCAATATGGCCCGCTCTTCGAGGTTTTCCGCCAGGTCAAACGACTCTTCGACCCGTTGAACGTGTTCAATCCGGGCAAGATCATCAGCGACGAGCCGCCGCGCCCGACCGACCACTTGCGCCCGGTGGTCCGCGGCGCCGCGGTCGCCGGCCCCGACTCCGCGCCGCCGTCGGCCATGGCGCCCGTGGACCCGACGGCCGCTGAGAATGGGCAAACCGCCGCCGCCGGCGAAATTGGTTCCGCCGAGCCGGTCGTCGCGGCGGCGAAAGCCGAAACCGGCGCGCCGCCGCGCGCGCTGGTCGAGTTGCAACTCAACTGGACGGCCGACGAAATCAGCCAGGTGGCGCGAAGTTGCAACGGTTGCGGCGCCTGCCGCGCGCAGGACGGCGGCGTGCGGATGTGCCCGATCTTTCGTTTCGCTCCGGCCGAGGAAGCGTCGCCGCGCGCCAAGGCCAACCTGATGCGCGGTATCCTCAGTGGAGAGCTCGCGCCCGAGCAGATTGCGAGCGAGGAGTTCAAGCGCATCGCGGACCTTTGCGTGAATTGCCAGATGTGCCGGATGGAATGTCCCGCCGGCGTCGATATTCCCAAGTTGATGCTCGAAGCCAAGGCGGCCTACGTCGCCGACAACGGCTTGCGGCTGGGCGACTGGGTCGTAACCCGGCTCGACTTGTTCAGCTCGCTCGGTTGCCTCGTCAGCACGTTCACGAATTGGGCGGTTGGCAACCAGCAGGCCCGCTGGTTGCTGGAAAAAATCGGCGGCATCGCGCACGGACGGAAGCTGCCTCGCTTCGCTTCGCGGCCGTTCCTACGGCGGGCCGGACGTCGTCATCTCACCCGGCCCACGCGCCGCAGCGGGCGAAAGGTGCTCTACTTCGTCGATACCTACGCCAACTATCACGATCCGCAGTTGGCCGAAGCGCTGGTGGCCGTGCTGGAGCACAACGGGGTGGCGGTGTTCGTTCATCCCGACCAGACCCAGTCGGGCATGGCCATGGTCTCGCTCGGCGCCGCCGACCGCGCCCGGCGGGTCGCGGCGCGCAACGTGTCGCTGTTGGCCGAGGCGATCCGCCAGGGCTACTCGATCATTTGCAGCGAGCCTTCGGCGGCGCTTTGCCTGTCGCGCGAGTACCCCGACCTGCTGCGCGACGACGACGCCAGGCTCGTGGCGGAAAACACCAGTGAAGCCTGCGCGTACCTGTGGAACCTGCACGTCACCGGCAAGCTGCAACTCGACTTCAGGCCGGTGAATGCCTCGGTCGGCTATCACATGCCTTGCCACGTCAAAGCGCTGGCGGTGGGTTCGCCCGGCATGAACCTGCTGCGGCTGGTTCCGGGGTTGAGCGTCTACCACGTCGACAAGGGATGCTCAGGCATGGCGGGCACGTTCGGGCTGAAACGCGAAAACTACCGCAACAGCCTGCGGGCCGGCTGGCCCTTGATTTCCGCCGTGCGCGAATCGACCTGGCAGGCCGGCGCCACCGAGTGCAGCGCCTGCAAAATCCAAATGGAGCAAGGCACGAGCAAGCCGACGGTCCACCCGCTCAAGCTGCTGGCCCTGGCCTACGGTCTGATGCCCGAAGTCGCCGCCCTCTTGACGGCCCGCGGCCAGGAGCTCATCGTCACATGATCGCGCGCGTGCAACTCTTCGCATTGGCTCGGCAGCTTGCCGAAACGGAATTCATCGAGTTGACGCTGGCTCCTGGGGCCACGGTCGGCGAGCTGCGCCAAGCTTTGGCCAAGAGCCATCCCAAATTGGCCCATTTGCTGCCGCATGTGCTGTTTGCCGTCAATTCCGAGTACGCCGGCGACGAGAATTCCATCCCCTCGGGGGCCGCGATCGCCTGTATCCCGCCCGTCAGCGGAGGGTAGAATGGAAAGAAGGAAGGATGTTTGCCACGAGAAAGTGGTGGCTGGTGGCAGAGCGTCAGCGATGCCCCGGCTACTTAGCGACCGGGGCATCGCTTAGGCTCTGCCCCAGCCACCGTTAATTTCTCATTCCTGACCGCTTCGAGTATAACCTCTCGCCTCTGCCTCCCATGACCCACCTCACCCATCACCCGATCGACCCCGCCGCCGTCGTCGCCCAGGTCAGCTCGCCTTTGGCCGGGGCGGTGGTGTTGTTCCTGGGGACGACGCGCGCAGTGACGGGCGAGCGCCGTACCCGCGCGCTCGATTATGAATGCCACCCCGAGATGGCCGAATGGAAGCTGGCTTCTTTGGAGGCGGAGGCGCGCCGCCGCTGGCCGCTGGTTGAGTGCATTCTGGTACACCGTTTGGGACGTTTGGAAATCGGGGAGGCCAGCGTGGCGGTGGCCGTCAGCAGCCCGCACCGCGACGCGGCCTTCGAGGCCGGGCAATGGTTGATCGACACGCTCAAGCAAGTCGTGCCGATCTGGAAACAGGAACACTGGGCCGACGGCACGAGCCAATGGGTCCATCCAGGAGTGACGCGGTGATCGATCACGAGCCTTTGATTGACAGCTTCGGCCGCGTCCACGCCGACCTGCGGATCAGCGTCACCGACCGCTGCAACATCCGCTGTTTCTACTGCATGCCGGCCGAGAACGTGCGTTTCAAGCCGCGCGGCGAGCTACTCACTTTCGAGGAGATCGAGCGCTTCGTGCGCGCGCTGGCCCCGTTAGGCATCCATTCATTGCGGTTGACGGGCGGCGAGCCGTTGGTCCGGCATGGATTGCCTCGGCTGGTCGCCAAGTTGGCCGGCGTGCCCGGCATCCACGACGTCGCCCTCACGACCAACGGCATCCTGCTGGCCGAGCAGGCGCAGGCCTTGCGCGACGCCGGGCTGAAGCGGCTCAACATCAGCCTCGACACGCTCAACCCCGACACCTTCTTCAAGATCTCGCGCCGCGACGGCTTCAAGCAGGTGCTGGCGGGGATCGCCGCCGCACAGCGGGTGGGTTTCGACAAAATCAAGCTCAACGCGGTGGCTATCAAAGGGCTGAGCGAGCCGGACCTCGCGCCCCTGGGCCGTTTTGCCCGCGAGCACGGTCTGGAGCTGCGGTTCATCGAGTTCATGCCGCTCGACGCCGACGGGCGCTGGGACAACGACCAGGTTCTCGCGGGCGACGAAATCATCCGCGTGCTCACGGCCGAATTTGGCCCTCTGGAGCCGCTCGCGGTCTCGAACCCCAGCCAGCCGGCGACCGACTACCGCTTTGTCGACGGCGGCGGTACGGTGGGCTTCATCAACCCTGTCACGCATCCTTTTTGTTCCGATTGCAACCGTCTTCGGCTCACCGCCGAGGGGCAAGTGCGCAACTGCCTTTTCTCCGTGGTCGAGTGGGACGCGCGGGCGGTGCTTCGCGGCGGCGGCGGCGACTCGGAACTGGTCGAACTCGTGCGGAGTTGCGTGTGGGCCAAGAAAGCCGGCCACGGCATCAACAGCGACGAGTTCATCCGGCCCCAGCGGGCGATGTTTCAGATTGGAGGATAGGCTGAAATGTGATTCCGCCATTTCCCGAGACTGCGATGCCCCGGATCGACATTTGATTCCGCCATTTCCCGAGATCGCTTTCGCCGCAGAGCGAGAACGGAGTATGACTGCGTCTGGACTGGCGGCGACCTGATCGTTCTTGGTATACTGGGTGAAGGAGGCAGCCACATGGCAACCGTGCGGTTGATCGAGTCCCTGAAGTTGAACGATCTCGAACGCCAAATGTCCGACGACCTGCGATGGGCATCGCGGGCGCCCGAAGTCCGGGAGCATGCCGGCAAGCTTGTCGCTGTCTACAACAAGCGCGTCGTCGGGGTCGGCACCGATCGGGACACTCTGACCGCCCAGGCTGCCCAACAAGCGCAGTGCAGTTCGCAAGATCTCGTCGTACTGGCAGTGCCGGTCGCCGACTTGACCGAAATCCCAAACTGAGGCCACGCTCTTTGGGACCGGCATGACAGCACCTCTCTCGGGTACGACAACCCCTTTCCAGTGGTCGATCCAATCGGTCCCTGCCGGTCGCTTGACCGTCCCCAGCGCACGTCTGGAGGTCGAGCTTTTCCTGCGCACGACGCTGCCGGGGCTGCGAGTGATTGCCGAATTGGGCTGGCTCGATACAGGAGCGCCGCTCTCGATTATCCCGTTTCACGTCCATAACCGGCGTCTCGACTGGAGTGCCGTCCCGGGAGTCACGGTCAGTTGGGCGGGGCAAACTTGCGACCTCGGTTCCATCGATATTTGGCTGCCGACCGACCAATCGTCTTCACCGCGTGGGCCCTTCTCGCTACTCGCCAAGTTCCCACGCAGCGATCCGCCGGGCGGCCCGATACCCGCCCTGTTGGGACTCGAGTTCTTTGTGTCTCACCAAGCGGGCATAAGCCTGCTGCCGCCGCCACAGCGGGGTGTGATCCAAGTCCCTTAAGAGAACGGCACCGGTAGAACCCATCGAAACACGCGCGTCACTCGGCGTCGAACACCGCCGCGACGTCGACCATGGACCCGCTCAGCAAGACGGATTTCGCCTGTTCGCCACGACAATGGCAACCCGCCTCGACGTATTCTTGTCCCTTGAGCGTCAGCACGCTGATGGTCTCGGTTTGCGGGTTGACGATCCAATACTCCGGCACGCCGGCCTGGGCATATTCGCCGCGCTTCTGAACCAGGTCGCGCTCGGGCTTGTCATCGCTGACGACCTCCAAGGTCAGGTCGGCGCCCGTCCAGAAGCGGTTGTCACCGCGCGGATCGTTGGCCGAACGCAGCAGCAACAGATCGGGTTCACGGAACTTTCGCGGCCCGACTCGCAGCCGCAACGGCGAGAAACGCACTTTCCCGCCGTGCGGTTTGACAAAATCGACGAACGCCAAGAACAGAAATCCAAGTATCGCCTGATGACGGTCGGTCGGCATGGGGAGTGGTTCCAAAACGCCGTCGCTGAATTCAATCAGCCGGTTCCTATGATCCGTCAGGACGAGGTACTGCTCCTGAGTCCACGCGCCCTGCGGTGGGAGATTCTCCGCAAGGAGGATCATCCATTCGTGGGTCGCTGAAATCGAACTCGGAGATTCCAATTCGGTCGACATGGCGGTGGCCGGCAATCAGGGTCGAATGTCACTCGTTTCCAATATAACGACGGCTCTTCCGAGTTTCGAGTGGGCGAGGCGGGAAAACCGAGGATTGGTGGGCGGTGCCCACGCTACGGTTCAATGCGTGTCATCACGGATGAGTCAGGCTATAATGGGAGAGAGGGGTGGTCAAGCAGCGGACTCGCCGGAAAGCGGCCACCGGACTGGCGGTCAGCGGGCTTTTGGGGTAAACTGTTTACTGGAGGTAAGCAATCCCAGGCAATCCCAGGCAACGACAGGGGGCGCGACGACATGGGCATGCAAGAACTGAAGATCGACTTTTCGGATCTCGAGATGGCCTTTGAAAGCGGAGACCTTCCCGGCGCCTTTTATCTGGACCGCGAAACGGGCAAGGCGGTGCTCGTCTCCGATGAAATCATGCGAATGGCCGAAGAAGGCCTTGGAGACGAAGGCCTTGGAGACGATGGAGCCAAGACACTCCCTGACTGGCAACAAGAGGAATTGAAGACCGCAATCCTCGTCTTGCAAGGCTGCGACGAGCGGTTCATCAGGTTTCCTCGGCAGGATTCGCGCGAGGGTTATCGCGACATGGACGACTTCGCGGCAACCGTCGATGACGAGCGGCTCAAGGAGTTGCTCGCGGTCGCCCTCGACGGCAAAGGCGCGTTCCGTCGCTTCAAGGATGTCTTGGCGCGGTATCCCGACCAACGGCAACAGTGGTTCGCGTTCGAGCGCCGGCGCGTGCGGGAGCGCATCGTCCGATGGCTTGAAACACTCGGTATCACGCCGATCGAGACCTCATGAGAAAGGTCGTTTTTCTTGCGATCTTGGCACTGGCGGCGCCGGTTTGCGCGCAAAATGGGCGGCGCGATGGTGCGCGTGAAAAGGGGGGCGCCGAGGAAACGCGGATCGAACGGGGCTATCGCCTGCTGACCACCAAGGCCTACCTGCCGCCCGACTTCGATCAGGAGGTTTTCGACGAGCTTTGGAAAACCTGGGAAGAGCCGCTCCGCTCGCAGGCCGAAGAAGCCGCGCCCGACGAGCGGCGGAAGATGGCCTTCTCGCGCTATGGTCTCACCGAGGCGCCGGGACGCGAAGGATGGGTGGCGCTGCAGTACGTCGACGACGGCAAGGGGGGCTGGGTGATGAATTGCCTCGCTTGCCACGGCGGGAAGGTGGCCGGGCAGGTGATACCGGGCTTGCCCAACTCGCTGTTTGCCTTGCAGACTTTGACGGATGAAGTCCGCGCGACGAAACTGCGGATGCGCAAGACACTGGCCCACATGGACCTGGGAGGCGCGGCGATGCCTCTGGGCACGTCGATCGGCACGACGAACGCCGTGATGTTCGGTGTCGTGCTGTTGGCCTACCGCGACGCCGACCTGAACGTGCATCGCGAGCGTGCCGTGCCCAAGCTGACCCACCACGACCACGATGCTCCGCCGTGGTGGAACATCCGCCGCAAGCAGTTCCTCTACGCCGACGGGGGCGTGGCCAAGGGACACCGCGCCTTGATGCAATTCCTGCTCCTGCCGAAAAACGGTCCCAACAAGTTTCGGGAGTGGGAACAGGATTACGCCGATATTCTGGCTTGGATCGAATCGCTCGAACCGCCTCGTTATCCACGAGCCGTCGATGGGAAACTGGCCGACGAGGGCCGGCCGCTGTTCGAACGGACGTGCGGCCGCTGCCACGGCACGTATGGCCCGCAAGGCGCGTACCCCGAAAAGACGGTGCCGATTGACGAGGTGGGCACCGACCCCGTTCGATTCGAGGCCATTCCTCCCGATTGGCGCGCGTTGTACAACACGACCTGGTTCAGCGAGTACGGCGACAAGCCCGTCCACGCGCGCCCCGAGGGATACGTCGCGCCCCCCCTGGACGGCATTTGGGCCTCGGCCCCCTACTTGCACAACGGCTCGGTTCCAACTTTGTGGCACTTGTTCCATCCCGATGAACGGCCGACGGTCTGGAAGCGAACCGAGGACGGCTACGATCACGCGAAGGTCGGGCTGGAGATCAGCCAATTCAACGAGATCCCCGCCGACATTCGCGCGCCCGCCCAGCGGCGCCGGTTCTTCGACACGCGCGCGTTCGGCAAAAGTGCCGAGGGACACACGTTCCCGGATGAGCTGAGCGAGCGGGAAAAGCGGGCCGTGCTGGAGTATTTGAAGACGCTCTGACTATACTTTACGCGGCGGACAATGAGACATTTTGCCACGAGAAAGCGGTGGCTGGTGGCAGAGCCTAAGCGATGTCCCGGCTAGCTCCGGCTAGCTCGGATTATTCACGGTCCAGGGGAAACGAGCGCAGACTGCTGTCGCACTAACCCGCAGCGCAAGCTGCGCGGGTCCGCGGAGCGGCCCACGAATCGGTAGGGATCATTTTCACGAAAAAAGCACGCTCGTTGCGCAGCAACGAACGTGCAAAAAACAAAACGGCGGCGAAGCGAAAAAAAACGACTTCCGAATACCCCATGACGTCTGAGCGAGCCGCGTAAGCGGCATCCAATTGCCGTGCCACCCTTCGCCCTACCCCACGCTCTTTTGGATCTCTTTGGGAGGGGTTTCGGAATCGTTTTTTTTTCGCGCAGCGACGATGCTCGGAGGGCGATTAGTCTTCGTACACTGGACGGTCCCCCGCCGCGGCCCGCTCGCGCTCCAACGCGATTCAACGACGAAATCGTCACGTATCCGGCGACGGCGTCTGCGCGCCCGAGTTCTTCAATCGCGCTGTCAGCGCCCATGACGTTCGCGATCCATTCGCGCGCCTGAGGGTCCCGGATCGGGAACAGGGAACTGGTCGGGGTCACGTCGGCGTAAGGTACATTAACAAACTACTAGAGGTGATCGGCGAAGCCGTCAACAAAGATTCGTCGAAGAACGCGCCGCCGTTGGCCAAAGCTTGCAAAGGAGATCGGACGGGGGTATGGATCCCGTGCGTCTCAATCAAGGTGAGTGGCGTAAACGCGGTCAGCATTCGCGGAATCATAGGGGGAAAAACCGTCAAGCCCAGTTTTGGAAAAAAAAATACCGCGGCGATTCGCGGCCCCTCGATATGGCGCTCAGACCCGCGGCGCGACTTGTCGGCCGCGCGTCACGAAAAAACTGGCAAAACCGTACCTTTACCCGACGAAAGCATCGGCGCGTGTGGCACAGATGCGCGCCGCGGGGGAAGAAGTCTTAACGCGTCTAAAGCCGGGCAATCCGCCGAGACGGATTTCCTGGTCGGTACCGGTACGGTTTTGCCAGTTTTTTCTTGCGCAGTTTCGGCTGCGCCGAAGCCGCGTTTCGCGCGTTCGCGTTTGCCTTCGCGGCGAGGTTATCTCGAGGCGAAGTTCACTCGCCATGATTCGTCGATGAGGTTGCGGGGCCGAACAGCGCGGCGCTGGCGGTGAAACCATGTAAGAAATTCTTGCCGCCGATGGGGCCCATTTCACCCTGGGCGAAGAAGCCCGCCACGGGAATGCCGCCCAGAACTTCCGCCAGCACGGCGGCGTCGTGGTGCGGGCGGTCGAACAGCCGCGTCCCGCGGCCGTTGCAAGTGAAGAGCAACGCCCCGTGCGCCTCATGGCCGGCCTGTCGCGAGGCCAACAGCAACTCGCGCAGGTCTTCGTCCGCCGTCTGGGCGTCGCGCACATGGAACTGGATGGTCTGGCCGGGCCGGATGAAATCGCCGATTTCGATGGCCCCCGTCCGGCGGTCGGCGCCGATGCAATTGCGGACCAGGAAATCGCCGCGAACGAATTCGCCCTGGTACTCGTTGACGACACGCCCGACATGCAGCCCTTGCTGGGCCAACTTCTGTTCGCGGGGTGACAGCTTGTCGAAAATCTCTTGCAGTTGCAATAGCGCGGGCCTGCCGCTCAGTTCGGCGATCACGTTCCGCTCGGCCTTGGTAACGACGAAGTGCCGGCCGATGGGCCGGCAACCCTGCGAGACGACGGCGCGGATCGACAGCGGCCCGTGGATCAGCGCCCCCACGGCCCCCTGCTCGCAAACGCCGCGATTGAGGAGCAGGCGGTTTTCGCCGGGCGCGTAACCGCCGCTGGCCATGCCGCCGAGCACCGGCACGCCCGGCCGGTCTTCGTTCAATCGCTCCAACAGCAGATCGGCGGGGAAGGTAAACGGATCGGCCAGCAAGACGAGTGTCGCGCCGGCCGGCCACTCCGCGGCGAGTTCATCGGGCCAGCCGACGAATGTGCCCCCCTCGGCCGTCCGCTCGAAGTCGAGTCGCAGCGGCTGAATCGACGCGCCCGGCAAGGAAGCCAGCCAGAGTGAAACGGCGGGCTGGCCTTCGATCTCGCGCGCGGTGGCGACGATCGACTCGCCGGTCGCGCCCAGGTGGACGCGAGCGCCGGTACGTTCGGCCACGCCCGCGGCCAGCTCATCGAACCGCGCCGCGTGCTGGGCCGATGCGAACACGAAGGCCAGGTCGGCCTGAGTATTCAAACGCTCGCACGCCGCCTGGCAGACCTCGATCACCGCCTGCCGCGTGTCGGAAGCCGTCGAGAGCGCGGCGGCAAACCGCAAACCGGGCGTGGTGGATACAGGACTCATGGAAATCTCCGCGGCAAGACTGGGAAACGATCGATTCCGCGAGCGTCCAGGAATGAGACATACTTCAGTTTGGTACACTAACCCGCAGCGCAAGAAAGATAAGTCGTGACGCGCCTTGCTTGCGCTGCGGGTTCGTGTCGAAGGTGACCGCTCGCAGTATGACCCCAACGTACCGCGCCGCGGGCGCCGCGAACATGGGGCCGATCCGATTTCCCAACTAAGAGCCTATCCCAGAACCGCCCGGCAGGCGGAACGCCCGCACCACAATCATCCCGCACTCTTGTCGGGTTGCGGCGGTCCCTCGCCGAAGAGGTCTTCGCCCACGTTCTTCTTGTGGGGCTCGGAAGGGCCGCGGCGCGAGGCGATCATCGAAGCCACGATGGCGATCGCCAGAAACGAGACGACGATCAGCAGCGGGATCCAGGCAGGAATCTCCTTGCCGTTGAGCAGTTTCTGCTCGATCCAGTGCGAGGCCAGCATCTTGATGCCCACGAAGATCAGTATGGCGCTTAATCCATAACGCAGGTATCGGAACATGTCCATCGCTCCGGCCAGCAGGAAATAGAGCGCCCGCAGGCCCAGAATCGCGAAGATGTTCGATGTCACGATCACGAACTTCTCTTTGCTGATCCCCACGATCGCCGGCACGCTGTCGAGCGCGAAGGCGACGTCGATGAAGTCGATCACCAGCAGCACCAGGAACAGCGGTGTGATGCAGAGCCGGCCGTTCTCGCGGGCGAAGAACTGCTGGCCATGGTTTTCATGGGACACGCGGAACAGCCTCCGTGAGACGCGGATCACGAAGTGTGCCTCCGGGTCGAATTCGTCGTCCTCCCGGAGGAGCTTGGCCCCAGTGTAGATCAAGAAGATTCCCAAAGCATAGGTGACCCAGCGAAATTGGATCAACCACTGGGCCATCGAGATGAAAACCACCCGCAAGACCACCGCGCCCAAGATACCCCAGAACAGCACGCGGTACTGGTATCTCAGCGGCACCCTGAAATAAGCGAAGATCACCGCGAAGACGAATACGTTGTCCATCGATAACGTCCATTCGACGATGTAGCCCGTGAGAAACTCGATGGCCAGCTTGCTGTTACTCGCCCACCAGACATAGCCGTTAAAGGCCAACGCCAGGCAGCACCAGATGCCGGTCGAGATAGCCGCGTCGCGAAGGCTCGTTTCGCGAGAGTGGCGGTGGAACACCCCCAGATCCAGGACCAAGAGCACGACGACCAGGATCCAGAAGCCCAGCCAGTGCCAGATGGTGAACGGATCCGCCACCGCGACGACCGGAGCAGGGTCGCCGGCGCCCAGCGGCAAGGCGAGCCAAAAGAGAAACGAATTCAACGTCTTGCGTATCCAAGGGGTCGCGTCGAAAAAAACGCCGCCGGGAATGGTCCCCCGGTTCAAAGCATCATAGAAGGTTGTTCCCCGCGGGGCAACCGGAAGCCGACCGTGGTGGCTGGGGCAGAGCCTAAGCGATGCCCCGGTCGCTATTAAGCCGGGGCATCGCTTACGCTCTGCCACCAGCCACCACCTTCTCGTAACAAAATGTCTCATTCTCGGCCGCGTGAAGTATCGACGTCCGCTCGCGGTCAAGGCACGCCCCCCTTTGACGATGGGTCGTGCGGATCCTATGATGCCCTCATGCCTATCCACGCCACCACCTCCACGCGGCAGTTGATCAGGGTGGGCCATAGCCCCGACCCGGACGACGCCTTCATGTTCCATGCCCTCGCCAATGGAAAGCTCGATACGGGCGCCTACGAGTTCACCCACGAATTGGTCGATATCGAAACGCTCAACCAACGCGCGTTTTCCGGCGAGTTGGAGCTCACGGCCGTCAGTCTGCACGCCTATGCTTACCTCACCGACAAGTACGCGCTCTGCCCCTGCGGCGCCAGCATGGGCGACCGCTACGGCCCGATGGTCGTGGCGCGGCGGAAATGGTCGCTCGACGAGCTGCGCGGCGCCTCGATCGCCGTGCCCGGAAAACTGACCACCGCCTACCTGGCCCTGCGGCTTTGCCTGGGCGTCGATTTCGCCCATGTGCTGGTTCCGTTCGACCGCATCCTCGAGGCCGTCGAGGAGGGCCAGTGGGAGGGAAAGCCGGTCGATGCCGGGCTGATCATTCACGAAGGCCAGCTTACCTACGGCCAGCGCCGTCTCGAATTATGCGTCGATACCGGCCAATGGTGGTTCGACCAGACCGGTCTTCCGCTACCCTTGGGCGCCAACGCCATCCGCAAGGATCTGGGCGCCGAAGTGATGCGCGACGTGAACGGCCTGCTGAGGCGGAGCATCCAATACGGATTTGAACACCGTGACGAGGCGCTCGATTATGCGTTGCGTTACGGTCGCGACCTCGATCGCGGTCAGGCCGACCGCTTCGTCGGCATGTACGTCAACGACTGGACCCTCGACTTCGGCCATCGCGGACGTGAAGCCGTGGCCGAGCTTCTGACCCGCGGCCACGCGGCCGGCGTCATCCCACGACTGGTGCGGCCCGAGTTCATCGCGTAGGGAACGCCCTCCGTGGCGTTCCGTGTCATGCCGGAAAACATCGCACCCGCTTCACGGAACGCCACGGAGGGCGTTCCCTACGGAACCGCCGCGGCGCTCGGTCGTCGCGGGGCCGCGGAGCGGCGTCATTCGGGGATTTCCCTGACGATGCGAAAGCCCGTCGTGGCGTCGGCGTGCGCGGGCACGCTCGAGCTTCTGGCGCCGGCGTAAGGCACCGCCGCGCTCGACCAATCGCCGCCCCGCACGATACGCGAACCGTCGCTGGGACCGTGCGGGTCTTGCACGGTTTCGGCCGTGTACCGCCTAGGACCGTCGAAGCACCATTCCTTCGCGTTCCCCAACATGTCGCACAGGCCCAGCGCGTTCGGTTCCAGCAGGCCCACGCGGTGCGTGCGCTCGCCCGAGTTGCCGCCGTACCACGCCTGTTGGCTGGCTTGGCTGGCCTGGCCGCCGGCAGCGCGGCAGGCGTACTCCCACTCGGCCTCGCTGGGCAAACGGTACGTCGTATGCTCCCTTTGACTGAGCCAACGGCAAAACGCCTGGGCATCGTGCCAACTCACGCCGACGGCTGGATGATGGTCGGCCTGCGAAAAGCCCGGCGGGCGGCGCCGATCGCCGCCGCCCGCAGGCACCGCTTCCGCAGTGGTCCGGTGGCCGCTCGCGGCGACGAACCGACCGAATTCGCCGGCGGTAACTTCGTTTACGCCACAATAGAACGGCCGCGTGATCAGCACACGGTGCCGCGGCCGTTCGTCGGCCGGCGAACGATCCGAGTCGCTCCCCATCCAGAATTCGCCCGCGGCGACCAGGGCGAGCCGCATTCCCAGCGAGTTCGTCTCGATCGCCGGCAAAGCCGGCTGTGTGTCGGCCGAATCCTGCTGGTCGCGAGACAAAGCGATCATCAACCCCACCATAATCACCAAGCCGGCAAACCAACGCCACGATAACCGCCGGCGATCGCTGTCCGGGTGCGAACACCGGGGGGCCAACGCCGCGGCACCCGTGTGGCGGGTCGACTCGCCATCCGAGCTCTCGGCACGCTCGTTGTCGCCGGCCGGGCGCGACGACGTCGATTGCAAGGCCAGCAATGAGGTGATCAGCTCGGCCATCGTTTGCGGCCGATCGTCCGGCCGTTTGGCGACCATCGCTCGGAAAAGCTCGTCCAGGCCCGGCGGCACATCGGGGCGAGCGCCCCGCAACGACGGAATGGGGTGCTCGCGGTGGGCGACGATCAGCTTGACCGCCGTATCGCCGTGATAAAGGTGCTCACCCGTCAATAGCTTGTAGAGCGTACAGCCGAGGCCATAGACGTCGGAGCGCTCGTCGGCTTGTCGCGTGTCTTCGGCTTGTTCGGGGGCCATGTACTCGACGGTGCCCACGACAACGCCCGTGATGGTTAGCGCCGTGCCGCCGGAGGGCCGAGTCGCGCCCACGGCTTCTCGCATCGAGGCCAGGCCGAGGTCGAGAACCTTGACGTGCCCGTCAGGGGCCAGCAGCAAGTTCGCGGGCTTGACGTCGCGGTGGATAACGCCCAGGGAGTGCGCATACGACAGGGCCTCGGCAGCCTCGATCACGCAGGCCACGGCCTCTTCCACGGGCAAGGGGCCGTGCTTCTTGACCAGTTCGGCCAGGTTAGGACCGTCGACGAATTCCATGACCAGGAATTGCCGGCCGTCGACCTCGTCGGCGTCGTAGGCGGTAACGATTCGAGGGTGCGATAGCTTCGCCGCGGCGCGCACCTCGCGCCGGAATCGCTCGACCAAGTCGGGCGATTCATGGGCCTCATCGGCGAGTTGCTTGAGCGCCACGACGCGGTCCATTCGGCGGTGCCGGGCTTTGAACACCTTTCCCATGCCGCCCGCGCCGATCTCGTCGAGCAGCACGTAATTACCCAGCACCAGTTGCTCGTGCCGGCCGCGATAGAGCTGGGCGGCCTGGTACTTGGTCAGCTTTCCTTCGCGGACCAATGCCCGCGCCAGTTGCTCGCCGTCGGCTGGGCGTTGGGCCCGCGGCAGGCCGCGCTGGAATGCTTGCAGTTCGCCGGACGTCATCAGACCGCTGGCTGCGAGCCGTTGAACATATTGCTTGAGCGAGATCGCCATCGCATGGCCATGGGGACTGTGTGCCCGCCCAAAACCGCCGCCGCGATGCGGGCTTTCGGCCTGCCGGAGCGGCCTTGAGCGAGACACTCTTGCGGCGGCGGATTATACGTCCTGGTCGCCGCCGCGGCGATGCCGGTTTGGACGAACCTCGCCAATGGACAACGGCCGGCAAAGCCTGTAAACTGAACGGATCGAAGATCCTTCCTTCATCCGCCATCCATCCCGACAGTCGATCACGGTCGAACCATGTTGCCCATCCGCGACTGGCCTGTTTCGCTGATCGATCGTTTCAGCCGGCGAGAGTTGCTGCGGATCGGCGGCCTGAGTTGGCTGGGCCTGAGTTGCTTGGATCTGGCTCGTCTTCAAGTCCAGGCCGCCGGCGAATCGGGCCGGGCAGTCCGGCCCCGCAAGTCGTGCGTGTTCGTGTTCCTGTTCGGGGGCCCCAGCCACATCGACCTGTGGGACATGAAGCCGTCGGCCCCGCTTGAGATCCGCGGCGAGTTCAAGCCCGTCGCCAGCAAGGTGCCCGGCATCGAAATCTGCGAGCATTTGCCGCTCTTGGCGGGCCAGATCGACAAGGTCTGCTTGTTGCGATCGATGACCCACCGCATGAATGTTCACGGGCCGGCGACGAGCGAGATCTTCAGCGGCCGCGAGTATTTCGGTCCGCCGATCACCGACGAAGCGCGGCCCGAAGATTGGCCGTCGCTGTCGGCGCTGACGATGCGCTACGGCGCCTCGCAGGCCGGCTTGCCGGCGTCGGCCGTCTTGCCCTGGTATTTGCAGTTTCCTGGTCAGGGCAGGCGCATCGCCGGGCAGACCGGCGGGCGCATGGGAGAACGTCACAATGCTTTCTTGATCCAGGGCGACTTCGCCAAGGCCGATTTCCAGATCGAGGGCCTGCAACTGCGCGACGACCTGCCCTGGGAACGAATCCACGGGCGGCACGAACTGTTACGGCAGATCGAATCGGCCCGCGTCACGCCTCCCTTCACCGGCCCGGTCGAGGAACAGTTCGCGTTGAATTCGCGCGCCGTTTATTCGCTGTTGGAAAACCGGGCCAGCGAGGTGCTGGACCTGCGGCGGGAGCCAAGCGCCGTGCGAGACGAGTACGGGCAAACCTCCGCCGGGCAGAGCCTGCTCATGGCCCGGCGGCTGGTTGAAGCCGGCGTGTCGTTGGTGACGGTCAATTGGCAGGACGAAACGATCAGCGACGGCGTGAACACCTGCTGGGACACGCACCACGACAACTTCACGAAGCTCAAGGACTTGCTCTGCCCGATCTTCGACCGTGCCTTCTCGGCCTTCATCGCCGACCTGCACCAGCGGGGCCTGCTGGAAACGACGCTGGTGGTGGCCCTGGGCGAATTCGGCCGCACGCCGAGGGTGGGTCAATTCACGCAAAGCGCCAACACCAAGAAAACGGGCCGCGACCATTGGCCGCACGCCTTCACCGCCTTGCTCGCCGGCGGCGGCGTGCAAGGCGGCCAGGTCTACGGCGCCACCAGCGGCAACGGCGGCTACGTCGCCGACAAGCCCGTCACTCCGGCCGACCTGAGCGCGACGATCTTGAACCACCTGGGAATCGATCCCTCGCGCCAATACGAGGACGAATTCCAGCAGATCCGCTATCGGCTCAGTGATGGTCGCGTGGTGAAGGATTTGGTCGGCTGACGCTTCCGCCGAGTGAACCTTATTCGTATTTTTCGACCGCCCCTCCGCCACCAAAGTCGCGTCCGACGAGCCGCCATCCCGCCCCTTCGACGGCCAAGGAGGCGACAAAGCCGGGCGCCGGGTTCAGGTCGGCGAGCGACCAGCGCCGGGCTTCGTCGGGCGGTCCCTCGATGCGCAACAGCCTGGCCGGTTGACCGGGCGTCATCTCGACGTCGAACGAATCGAGCGGCAGCGACATGCCGGCGCCGATGACCTTGAGCACGGCTTCCTTCCGCACCCAACCTCGGAAAAACGCATCCGCCTTTAGATCAGGGGCGATTTCGGCAAAAGCGGCCCGCTCGTGCCGAGAGAAGAACCGCTCGACGATCTCACCGAAGTCGGCCATTTCGCGGACCTGTTCCACGTCGACTCCCACTGGCCGCGACCAGGCCGCGGCAATCAGGGCAAGCCCGTGCGAATGACTCACGTTGAACTGCAGTTTGTCCTTGACTTCCCGATTCGCCAAGCCTGGCTTGCCGTTTTCCGCGTATTCAAAGACCAGCCGTCGGGGGTCCTCGTCGAGAAGCCGGCCGAGGATCGACCGCAGGGCCGAGCGGCCGGCGGCGAATCGAAAGCGGTCTTGCTCGCTGTACAGCCGCTCGGCCCGCAGCAGCTCGTCGGTCGATAGCAGGTCAAAACACCGCCGCGCGTCGGCCTCCGGCCGATCGAGCGTTACGCGCCAGACGTGAACTTCGTCGGTTTCCAGGCCGCGTTCGTCGGGCAGAATCGGCCAGTGGTCGATCGGGTCTTGCATCGTCTAGTCCCCAAAACAATCGCCCCCCCATAACCTACTGCCCCTTGGGGCCAATATACCGTAGATTATCAATGACGCGCTTCGCGGAACGCCACGGAGTGCGTTCCCTACAGATGCCGTTGCTGCCAATGTTCACTCTCGCCAACCCCCTGTTCCTGATCGGCCTGTCGGCGGCGGCGATCCCGCTATTGATCCACCTAAGCCGATCGCGCCGCGCGAAGAAGATCCAGTTCTCGACGACGCGGTTCTTCACCGATCAGTTCCTGCGCTCGTACCGCATGAGCCGGCTGAAGGAGCTCCTGCTGTTGGTCTGCCGCATGGCGTTGTGCGCCCTGTTGGCCGTGGCCCTGGCCGGGCCGATGCTGCTACCCGGCGGAGGCTCTCCGTTGGTGGGCTCGAGTCGGGCAATCGTGCTCGTGGTCGATAACTCGGCCAGCATGGGGCTGGAAGAAGCCGGCGAGACCATGCTCGAACGTGCCCGCCTCGCCGCCAAGGATGTGCTCGACGGCTTGCGCCCAGGCGATACCGCCTCGCTCGTCTTGGCCGGCCGCCGCGCCGCCGGGCCGGAGGTGCTCTTCGCGGAACTCACGCCGCAATTGGGCGACGTGCGCCAGGCGCTCGACGGTGTTCGGCTCTCGTCGCTCGGCACCGATCTGTCGACCGCCGTGGCCCGCGCGCGCGCGATCGTCGAGCGTGGCGCCGCCGATAGCAAGGAAGTCTATGTCCTCAGCGACTTGCAAGACTCGGGCTGGGAAATGCCCGGCGACGACGAGGCGCCGGCGGCGGACTTTGAATCGCTGGTGTTCTTCGTCCGCATTCGGCCCGAGCGGCCGGAGGATCTGGCCGTGACGGCCGTTCAATACGCCGCCTCGCGTCCGATGGTGGGCGTGCCCTTCGCCATCCGGCCGCACGTCCGCAATCAAAGTCAGCACGTCCGCCCGTGCGTCGTCAAGCTGTGGGTCGACGGCGAACTGGTCGGTGAACGGAAGATCGAGCAGTTGCAGGCCGGCCGCTGGGACGTGCCCCGCTTCCACCACACGTTCCGCAAGGGGGGCTGGCACGAGGGGTTCGTCGAAATTGTCGACGGATCGCTGCCGGCCGATGACCGCCGCTACTTCGCCTTCGAGGTCATCGACGCCGTCGAGGTTCTGGCGGTCAACGGGGCGCCGTCGCGGATCGCGCGGCTCGACGAGTTGTTCTTCCTCAAGACGGCGCTGGCCGCGGCGGAAGGAGACAAAAGTCCGATCCACGTCGAGCAAGCGGCGCCCGCCGCCTTGGCCACCTGCGACCTGGCGAAGTACCGTGCCGTGGTGCTGGCCAACGTCGAGAGCGTGCCGGCCGCCGGTGTTGAGAAGCTCGAGTCGTTCGTCGACCGCGGCGGCAGCCTGCTGATGTTCTTGGGCGATCGCACGAACCAACCGTTCTTCAACCAGGCCTTCGCCGGCGAGAACCGGCTGCACGGCGGCCTTTCGCCGGGTCGGCTTGTGGGGGTCGAAGGCAAGCCAAGCCAAGCGAAACCGAGCGATGATGCTGAAGCGGTGGCGAGCGTCGGGCAAATGGATCTCGACCACCCCGTGCTGGCGGCCTTCGACGACCCGCGCTCGGCCAACCTGGCCAGCGTGACGTTCCGGGCACTCTGGACGGTCGAGCCGGGCGAGTCGGCCGTGTTGATGCGTGCCAACACCGGTTCGCCGCTGTTGATCGAAAAGGCTTTCGGTAAGGGGCGGGTGATGCTGTTTGCCAGCAGTTGCGACCGCGATTGGACGAACTTCCCGATTCGCCCGGCCTACTTGCCCTGGGTTTACCGCCTGGTGGGCTACCTGGCCCAGGAACCATTGGCTCGTCAAGGTTTCTACCACACGGGCGACTCCGTGCCGCTGACCGTGTCGGCTTCCGAAGGGGTGGGCCAACGGCTGGTCCGCACGCCCGGCGGAAGCGTCCGTCCCGCCACGCCCGGCGACGATCCGTCGGCGCCCCTGGAGTTCAGCGAGACCGACGAGCCGGGCGTGTACCAGCTCTTCGTGCCGAGCAAGGAAGCGGCCGGCCGAAGATTCGTAGCCAACCTGGAGAGCTATGAATCGGATTTGACGTATCTCGACGAGGTATTCGCGCGGCGCGGCGACGACGCGGTGTCTGCCGAAAGTAAGATCGAAGCGGGTTTTCGTGAATTGATGGGTGGTTCGCGCTGGGTGGAGTATGTCGCCGGGCCGAGCCGAGTCAACGAAGCGTCGTTGACCGCCCGGCGCGGGCTGAAGCTCTGGGATCTCGTGCTTTGGATCGCGCTGGCCGTCGCACTGGTCGAACCGTGGTTGGCCAACCGCATCAGCTTGCGGCACTACGGCCGGCCGCGAGAGATCGTCGCGCCGCGGCCCGTGGGGCCGGCGCGTACAGGCCGAGACGGCCTCGCCACGCTGGGGGCTGCACGGGCCGAAGCCAGCCGGGAATAGCCGGGAATAATAGCAATTTGCCTGTTCAACGCTGTCGGGTAGACTAGAATCATAGTGGAGGGTGTTGGGGCATTCCCTTGGCGCACCGTTGCAACAGGAAGATAAATCCTTGACGTCAGGAAAATCCTCGTGCCGCGAATCGTGCGCCCGATGCTCGTGGATCAAGATGGACTTCCACGCGTCGGCACGCGGGCGAAATGTCTCGGGGTTCGCGAGCCGCAGGATCCCAACGCCGACGTGGAAGTCGATTCCGTGGGCACGGTTCACGACGCACCGACCAAGAATCAGGCGATTGCATACCAAGGTGCCTGAAGGGGCTCGGAATGCCTCAAACAAACCCGAAGCGTCGTCGGTTTGAAGACTGCTGTCCACCACCACCTCACCTTCGGGACCGGCACCAAAGCGATAAATCCATCGTTGCATCTGCACTCGCTTGTTCCGACGAGACGCTCACATGGACGACGGTCGGGGCGCCCTCCCGGGCTCCGAAAAAACTGGCAAAACCGTACCTTTACCCGACGAAAGCTACGGCGCGAGTGGCACCGATGGGCGTTGCGGGTGAAGAAGTCTTAACGCATCCAAAGCCGGGCAATCCGCCGAGACGGATTTCCTTGTCGGTACAGGTACGGTTTTGCCAGTTTTGGGCATTTTCGGCTGCGCCGCGGCCCGTGGGGCCGATTATCCCTCAGATGGTTGCACATGGCAAGCGCGATCACGCCGGTCGTTGAACCACTGGATCACGTAATAAAAGACCGGCGTCAAGAAGATCCCGAAGGCGGTGACGCCCAGCATGCCGCCGAACACGGCCGTGCCCAGCGTGCGGCGCATCTCGGCGCCCGCGCCCTCGGAAATCACCAACGGAACCACGCCCAGAATGAAGGCCAGCGAGGTCATCACGATCGGCCGCAGCCGGAGTTGGCAAGCTTCAAGCGTGGCCTCGCGCCGCGGCACGCCGCTCTCGCGCCTCGCCTTGGCGAACTCGACGATCAAAATCGCGTTCTTGCAGGCCAGGCCGATCAATACGACAAAGCCCACCTGCGTGAAGATATTCACGTCCAGGCGCGCCACCAACACCGCCGCCACGGAACACAGCAGGCACATCGGCACCACCAGAATCACGGCCAAGGGGAGCGACCAGCTTTCGTATTGCGCCGCCAGCACCAGGAACACCAGCACCACCGCCAGCAGGAACACCAGCATCGCCGTGTTGCCGGTTTCAAGCTGTAACAGGGCCAGTTCCGTCCACTCGGCCCGCATCGAGTGGGGCACCTCCTGCCCGACCACCTGCTCCATGCGCTCCAGCGCCTGCCCGGAACTCACGCCGGCCACCGGCGCCCCGTTCACCGGCGCCGAGCGGTACAGGTTGTAGCGGGTGATCGTCGTCGGCCCGGTCGTGTCGCGCAGCGCGGCCAGGCTGCCAAAGGGGACCATCTTCCCCTCGGCGTTGCGGATCTTGAGCTTCTTGAGATCCTCGACCTGGTCGCGGAAGCCGGCCGCCGCTTGCACGTTGACCTGCCAGGTGCGGCCGAAGCGGTTGAAGTCGTTGACGTACAGCGAACCGAAATAGACTTGCAGCGTGTTGAACACGTCGCTCATCGAGAGGCCCATCCTTCGCGCCGCCGAACGGTCGATGTCGAGGTACAGCCAAGGGGTGCCGGCGCCGGAACTGGTGAACAGATCGCGCAAGCCCGGCGTGCCGTTGGCCGTCGCGACAACCTTTTCCGCGATGTCCGCCAGCGCCTTGGGGTCGGAGTCGCCGCGGTCTTCGATCACGATCTTGAAGCCGCCGGCGGTGCCCAGGCCGTCGATCGGCGGCGCGCCGAACACATGGACCAGGCCGTCGTCGACCTTCTCTTGCAACTCGGCTTGCAATCGGGCGGCGATCCTGTCCGCCGGAAGCCGCTTGGCCACGCGATCGTGGAAGTCGTCGAGCATCACGTACATCGCGCCGAAATTGGGCGCGTTGGCGTTCAATAGAATCGACTGGCCGGCGATGGCCACGGTGTGTTTGATGCCCGGCGTTTCGGCGGCGATCCGCTCGATTCGCCGCATCGTGCGCGCGGTGCGTTCGAGTGAGGCCGAATCGGGCAGTTGCACGTTGACCAGCAGGTAGCCCTTGTCCTGGGCCGGAATGAAGCCCTTGGGCGTCCGGGCGAAACTCCACCAGGTCAAGGCCAAGAGGCCGCCGTAAACCACCAGCACCAGCAGACTCACGCGCAACAGGCCGCCGACCACACGGGCGTAAATTCCCGTGGCGAAGTCGAACCCGCGGTTGAAAACGCGAAACGCCACACCCAGAATCCAATTCAACGGCCTGCCGACCAGCGCGCCGGCCACGACGCCGGCGACGGCCGCCAGCACTCCGGCCGCCACGTCCTCGGTTATCCACCCTGCCGCGGATTGCAGTGCCGAGGATTGGAGCCGCCCGAGCCACTGGACGATCCAGGGCGTCAGGAACGTCCAACCCAGCCAGCCGCCGACCAGCGGAAACGTCAAGAACGGCAGCGGCGGCGCCGCGGCCTTGTCGCGCGGCCGCAGCAGCAGGGCCGTCAGCGCCGGACTGAGCGTCAGCGAATTGAAGGCCGAGATCACGGTCGACACGGCGATCGTCAGGGCGAACTGCCGGAAGAACTGGCCCGTGATGCCGCTGATGAAGGCGCAGGGGATGAACACGGCGCTGAGCACCAGGCCCACTGCGATGACCGGCCCGGAAACCTGTTGCATCGCCTTCAGCGACGCGTCGCGGGGCGAGAGGCCGTGTTCGATCTGGCGCTCGACCGCCTCGACCACAACGATCGCGTCGTCCACCACGATGCCGATCGCCAGCACCAGGCCGAAGAGCGTCAGGTTGTTGAGGCTGAAGCCCATCGCGGCCATGACGGCGAAGGTGCCGACCACGGCCACCGGCACGGCCACCAGCGGGATGATCGCCGAGCGCCAGTTCTGCAGGAACAAGAGCACCACCACCGCCACCAGTAGCACCGCGTCGCGGAGCGTCTTGTAGACCTCCTTGATCGACTCGTCGATGAAGGGGGTCGTGTCGTAGACGATCGAGTAGTCCAGCCCCTTGGGAAAGCGGTCCTTGAGATCCTCCATCTTCTCACGCACGCGGCGGGCGACTTCGAGCGCGTTGGAGCCGGGAAGCTGGTAAATCGACAAGGCGACCGACGGCTTGCCGTCGAGCGTGCAGTTCTGGTCGTAGACCAGCGCGCCCAGCTTGATCTCCGCCACGTCGCGCAGGCGGACGAAACGCCCGCCCGGGTCGGTCTTGAGAATCATTTCGGCGAATTGCTCGACCTCCGCCAACCGGCCCATGGTGCTCATGGTGAACTGGAACACCTGTCCGGAGGCCACCGGAGGCTGGCCGATTTGGCCTGCCGCGACCTGCGTGTTCTGCTGCTCGATCGCCCGCACCACGTCGGAACTGGTCAGGTTGCGGTAGGCCATCTTCTCTGGATCGAGCCAAACCCGCATGCTGTAGTCGCGCTGGCCGATGTAGGTGATGTCGCCGACACCCGACAGTCGCGAAAGCTCGTCCTTGAGCTGGATCGTGGCGTAGTTGCTGAGGTAAAGATCCTCTTCCTCCTCCGCCCGGCCTTCATCGATCGAGAACAGATTGATGATCATCATCACGCTGGGCGATTTCTTCTTGACCACCACGCCGCGGCGCTGCACCAGTTCGGGCAGCACCGGCTGCGCCAGGGCCACGCGGTTCTGCACGAGCACCTGGGCCATGTTCAGGTTGACGCCGTGCTTGAAGGTCACCGTGAGCCTGAACACGCCGTCGTTGGTGCATTGGCTCGACATGTAGAGCATGTTCTCGACGCCGTTGACTTGCTGCTCGATCGGCGCGGCCACCGTGTCGGCCACCACCTGGGCGTTGGCGCCGGGGTAGACGGCCGAAACTTCGACCGTGGGCGGGGTGATCTCCGGGTACTGCGCGACTGGCAGGCCGGTCAGCGCGATCGCGCCGGCCAGCGTGATGATGATCGACATCACCGAGGCGAAGATCGGGCGGTTGATGAAAAACTGGGAAAACATGCCAATAGGAGAAAGGAGAAAGTGAAAAGGAAAAAGGAAAAAGTTGTAAGGAGAAAGTCGTAGGGTGATCCCAAACTCTCACTGCTCTTGACCGCTCAGCTCCGGCTCCGCCACGATCACCGACGCCGGCGCACTGGGGGCGCGTAGCTCAGGGCGCGTCTCCGGCGCCGTGACGACCATCCGCACCGTCTCCGCGGCGGGCGGCTCGACGGCCAAAGGGCGATGGCGCGGGGACCGACGCGCGGCGGCGGCAAACTGGCGCCAGGCGAATACCGAAAGCCGGCGGATGGGCCTGAGCGATACCAGGCCCGCTGTGGCCGCGCCGGCGCGGCGCACCAACGGAAGCGAGAACGGCCGCGTTCCTCCCAGCCAGTCGATGACGAAAAAAAAGACGGGCGTCAGCGCCAGGCCGAAAAGGGTGACGCCGATCATGCCGCTGAATACGGCCGTGCCCAGGGCATGCCGCATTTCGGCCCCGGCCCCGTGACCCAGGAGCATCGGCAACACGCCGAGGATGAAGGCCACCGACGTCATCACGATCGGCCGCAGCCGCAGGCGGCAGGCCGCCAGCGTCGCCTCGCGCCGCGAAGCGCCACCCGCGCGCTTGTGCTTGGCGAACTCGACGATCAGGATCGCGTTCTTGCTGGCCAGGCCCACCAACACCACGAAGCCGATGCGCGTGAATATGTTCACGTCGAGCTGGGCGATGTTGACACCGACCAGCGCGCTGAGCAGGCACATCGGCACCACCAGGATCACGGCCAACGGGAGCGACCAGCTTTCGTACTGCGCGGCCAGCACCAGGAACACCATCACGACCGCGAACGCGAAAATCACCGTGGCGGTGTCGCCGGCCAGCAACTCCAGGTACGACATGTCGGTCCATTCAAACGTCATGGTCCGCGGCAACTCCTCCTCCGCCAGCCGCTGCATGATCGCGATCGCCTGGTCCGAACTGGTGCCGGGGGACGCCGTGCCGTTGATCGCGGCCGCCGGGTACATGTTGTAGCGCGTCAAGAGCAACGGGCCGTTCTCCTCGCGGACTTCGGCCAACGAGCCGATGGGCACCATCATCCCGTCGGCGTTGCGGACCTTCAATCGCGGGATGTATTGAGGATCCTGGCGGAAACCTTCGTCGGCCTGCGCGATCACCTGCCAGGTGCGGCCGAAGCGGTTGAAGTCGTTCACGTACAGCGAACCCTGGTAAATCCGCAGCGTGTCGGCGAAGTCGGCCAGCGATACTCCGCGCGAAAGGCTCTGGCGCGTGTCCTGCGCGATATGGAGCTGCGGCACATTGGCGCGGAACGACGAAAGCACCCGCGAAAAGCCGGGCGTCTGGTTCCCCTTGCTCACCAGGTTGTCGACCTCCTGCTGCAGAACCTGGGAGCCCACGTCGCCGCGGTCCTCGATCATGATCATGAACCCGCCGGCGCGGCCGGCCCCCCGCACCGGCGGTGGGGGCAGGACCATGACGGCGGCGCCGGTGACCTTTTCGTCGATCTCCCGCTGCAAGCGGCCGGCGATCGCCAGACTCTTCAGTTGCGGCTCGCGCCGGAGGCTGTAGTCCTCGAGATTCACGAACATCGTGCCGAAATTCGAGCCGGTGGCGTTGAGCACGAACGACTGCCCGGCGATACCCGAGACGTGCTTGATCCCCGCGGTCTCCCGGCCGATGCGCACCAGATCGTTCATGACGTGTTGGGTACGCTCGAGCGAGGCCGAATCGGGCAATTGCATACTGACCAGCAGAAAGCCCATGTCCTGCGTGGGAATGAATCCTTTGGGTGTCGCTGTGAAACGCCAGTACGTCAGCCCCAAAAGGCCGCCATAGACGACAAGCACCAGCGCGGCCACGCGCAACAGCCCACCCACGACGCGCGCGTAGATTCCCACCGCGGCGTGAAAGCCGCGGTCGAACAGGCGGAAGAACCATTTCAAGATCCGGTTCAGCGTCCCTCCGGCGAGCCACCCCAACAGTCCGCCCGCCAGCGCCGCCGCCGCTGGAACAAGCCATGTGCCGGCGACGTCGGTCTGCGGTGAGATCGTCATGGGGAGCCGCTGGGCCAGCCAATCGCCCCAGGTCGCCGGCCAGGGGCCAAGCCACAATTGCATCCAGGGCGCCAGGAAAACCCAACTCAGCCAGCCGCCGAGCAGCGGAAAGGCCAACGCCGGCAGTGGCGACGCCGTTTGCTTGTCGCGAGGGCGCAGCAGCACGGCCGTCAGCGCGGGGCTGAGCGTCAGCGAGTTGAAGGCCGAAATCACGGTCGATACCGAAATCGTCAAGGCGAACTGCCGGAAGAACTGCCCCGTGATGCCGCTGATGAACGCGCAAGGCACGAACACGGCGCTGAGCGCCAACCCCACCGCGATCACCGGCCCGGAGACCTGCTCCATCGCCAACAGCGTGGCCTCGCGGGGCGCGAGTCCCTGCTCGATGTGGTGCTCGACCGCTTCCACGACCACGATCGCATCGTCGACCACGATACCGATCGACAGCACCAGCCCGAACAGCGTCAGGTTGTTGAGGCTGAAGCCCAGCGCGGCCATGGCCGCGAACGTGCCGATGATCGCCACCGGCACGGCCACCAGCGGAATGATCGCGGAGCGCCAATTCTGCAAGAACAAGAGCACCACCAGGGCGACCAGCGCGATCGCGTCGCGGAGCGTCTTGAACACTTCCTTGATCGACTCGCGCGTGTACGGTGTGGTGTCGAAGCCCACGTCGTAGTCGACCCCTGAGGGGAAGTTCCGCTTCAGTTCGTCCATCTTGGCCAACACGCGGTCGTGCGTTTCCAAGGCGTTGGCGTCGGGCATCTGGAAGACGGCCAGAAAGACGGTCTCTTCGCCGTCCATGGCGACGTTGACGTCGCGGTTCTTGGCCCCCAGCTCGACGCGGGCCACGTCCTTCAGCCGCGTCAACCGACCCTCGGCGCCGGCCTTGACGATGATCTGCTCGAACTGCTCCGGCTCCGCCAGCCTGCCGAGGGTGGTGAGCGTGATCTGATGAATCTGCCCGGCGCGGGCCGGCTGTTGGCCGATCGAACCGATGGCCACCGCGGCGTTTTCCTGCCGGACGGCCCGCACCACGTCGGCCGCGCTCAGGTTCCGCGCCGCCAGTTTTTCCGGATCGACCCAGATCCGCATGCTGTAATCGCGCTGCCCAAACAGGAACACGTCGCTAACCCCTTGCAGCCGGGCCAACTCGTCCTTGACTTGCATCACGGCGAAGTTGCTCAAATAGAGCTGGTCGTACCGCTTGTCCGGCGAAAGCATGGCGATGCCCATCAGGATGTCGGGCGATTGCTTGCGGACGGTGACGCCGGTCTGCTTGATGACGTCCGGCAGCGACGGAACGGCCAGGCTCACCCGGTTCTGCGTCAGCACCAGCGCCATGTTCAGGTCGACGTCTTGCTCGAAGGTCACCGACAGCGCGTACGAACCGTCGTTGGCGCAGGACGACGACATGTACATCATCCCTTCGACGCCGTTGACCTGCTGTTCGATCGGAGCGGCCACGGCCGCCGCGACGTCCGTGGCGCTGGCGCCGGGATAATTGCACTGCACCGTGACCGTCGGCGGCGACACCGGCGGAAACTGGGCCAACGGCAGCGTGAACACCGCCACGCCGCCCGCCAGCGTGATCACGATCGACAGCACGGAGGCGAAGATCGGTCGATCGATGAAGAACCGCGAAATCACGTCAGCGCCTCAATGTAGCGGAATTCGTGAGAATTCCCGCCTCTAGCCGATCTTGTAAGAATCTGCGGTTCTCGTCATACCGCTTGGTTCGTAGCGGAATTTGCAAGAATTCCGATCGGCAGCCGCATTCGCAAGAACTTGGTTCGTCATGCGACGCCTCCCCGAACTTTCACCAATTCGGCTGCGCCGAGGCGGCTACCGATCTGGACTTGCTTCCGTCTTGTCGCGCTTCGCCATGCTTCCCTGTTCCCTGTTTCCGGTCGCCAGTTCCCCGTCACCTGTTCCCCGCGGCTTGGCGGCCGTTTCCGGCGGCGAAACCTTGATTCTGACCTCGGACTCGTCCCGGATGCGCTGCAACCCGCTCACCACCACCCTTTCGTCGGGCGAAAGCCCCTCGGCGATGACGCGCCATTGGGTTTTGTAGGCGGCGCCCTCCGTGGCGTTCCGCGCGGCGGTTGCGACGTCTTCCGGCAGGCCCTCTTGCAGCTTTCCGACCTTGACTTTGCGCCGCTCGACCTTGTTGTCGGCGCCGACGACGAACAGGAACTTTTGTCCCTGGTCGGCCCCCAGGGCCTTCTCGGGCACGAGCACCGCGGGTTTCGGGTCGCCGATCCGTATGCGAACCCGCGCGAACAAACCGGGGGATAGCAGCCGCTCGGCGTTGGCGAATACGGCGCGCACGCGCAGCGTGCCCGAACTCGAATCCATCCGGTTGTCATGGAAGTTGATCTTGCCGTCGTGCGGATACCCGTCTTCGTCGACCAGTCCCATTTGCACCGGCACCTCCGCCTCGTTCCCCTCCGCGGTGATGCCTCGGCGCATCAATCGCCGCAAGCGCAGCATCGTCCGCTCATCCACGTCGAAATAAACGTACATCGGCTCTTGCGTGACGATCCGGGTCAGCATCGTTTGATCGCCGATGACCAGGTTGCCTGGATCGATGAACTGCCGGCTGAGCCGCCCGCCGATGGGGGCCGTGACCTTGGTGTACCCCAGGTTGACCGTGGCCATCAAGAGCGACGCCTTGGTTCCCGCGACGGCCGCCTCGGCGTCGGCCAGGTCGGCGGTGACCAGGTCGTATTGCTCTTCGGTGATCAACTTTGAACCGTCGGCGTGCAGAGTTTCGGCGCGGCGGAAATCGCGGTTCAGGCGTTTCAAGCGGGCACGGGCCTTGGCCACGTCGGCCTCGGCCCGCGTGAACTCGGCTTCGTACAACTGCGGGTCGATCTCGAACAGCACGGCGCCGGCTTCGACTTCCGCCCCTTCCCTGAAGTTGATCTTGCTGAGGTAGCCGGTGACTCGCGCCCGGACGTCGATCGTCCGGTAGGCGTCGGTCTGGCCGGTGAAGTCTTCGTAGTCGGTGATGTCGCGGCAGACGGGTAACTCGACCTCCACCTCGGGCGCCACCGGCGGCGGCGGCGCCGCCGTCGGACGTTCACACCCAGCCAAGGCGGCGCAGGACCACAGCGCCAGGGCGACCCCATGATTTCGCGAACGTCGTTGCACGCGTTATTTCCTCCGCCGTTCGCCCAGTGTCTCGTTCGCCGCCGCCTGCGGCGGCCGGCAGCCGCGGCCGGTCTCGCTGAGGATGCCATGGAACACCACGTCCAGGATGTCCTGGGCCTGGGCTTCCACGGAGGCTTGGCGGGCCGAGAAATAGTTGGTGAACATCGTACCGTAAAGGAGGTCGCCCAGCACGTCGAGGATTCGATCGACGGGCATGTCGCGGATCTGACCTTGGGCGATGTACGAACGATAGAGCGACCGCAACCGCTCGCGGTTCGCTTCGCGGTACTCGAAATAGGTCGGCTTCTTGCGGTCCTTGAACTGGGCTCGTTCCTGGATCAACAGTTCGGCCAACTCCGGATGTTCGGCGAAGAAGCCCAGGTACAAGCGGACCACCTGGGCGATCCGCTCGGGTGGATCATCGATCTCGGCGATGCTGTTGTCGATGTGTTCGCAAAGCCGGCGCATGCCCCGATCGACCGCGGCCAGGAACAGATCGCGTTTGCTCTTGAAATAACGATAGAGGGTTCCCTTGCCGACTTGCAGCTTCTCTGCCAGGAGTTGCGTGTCGGTATCGGCGTAACCATGTTCAGCGAAAAGCTTTGTGGCCGCGTCGAGGATCTCCTCCGTGCGCGTGGCACAGCGCGCGAGGTTGATTGCGACCCGAGCGCTGTTTTTGACGACTTGTTCCATGCTAGCGGCCTCAGTGGATTACGGGACTGACCAGTCAGTACCGTCCGATTATAGGCCGCATTCCGGCATGGTGCAAGGGGGGGGATGGCGCGGAATCCTCGAATGTTAACCCGGAACCGACTCTGTAGGGAACGCCCTCCGTGGCGTTCCGTGCCCCGCCAGAAAGACGTCGCCTCAGCCTCACGGAACGCCACGGAGGGCGTTTCCTACAGAAAAACGGAACGCCACGGAGGGCGTTCCCTACAGACCACCCCTCGCCGGTGGGTTCTAGCCGAGGTGCTTGATCATAGTTCGGCAGGCGGTCTCGCACTCGCGGCACACCTCGGCGCATTTCGCCATGTGCTCGTCCTGGGCGATCTTATCGCATTCCTTGGCGCAACGCTCGCACGCCTCGGCGCAGGCGCCGCAGATCAAGTCGGCGAACACGCCCCCCCTGGCAGTGATCTGCGAAGCGGCCGCGCAGAAGTCGGCGCAGTCGAGGCAGGAGGCCAAGGTCGCCATGTGTTCCTTATTGCCGGCATGGACCTTGTGGGCACAGTGGCTGGCGCACGAATCGCAGGCCCGCTGGCAGTTGGAACACGCCTTGGCGCACTCCTCGAAGGCTTCGCTGTGTTCGTTGTGTTCGTTGTGTTCACTGGATTTCCGTTTCCCAGATCCCTTCTCCTTCGCCAGTCCAGCCGTGCTGAGGGCCACCCATGCGGCCGCCGATAGCCCGGCCGCCCCAAACTCTCGCCTTCCGATCATGACATGATCTCCTGAAAAAAAGTGTTATGGACGCCATGCCCCCCCACAAGCGAGCAATCCGTATGCCAACCGGGCGCAATGTCAACCAGAGGGGCCAGTCAGCGGAAACGCTCGTAGCGTGGGCTTTAGCCCGCGTTCGCTGTGCGCGGTGCGCACCCTACGGTGCGATACCGACAGGCGAGTGGGGCGCGACTTCCTGGATCGCTTCGAGATCGGAATTGGCCGGGCCGCAAATCACTTTGCCGCTGGCTGAAAATCGCGAACCGTGGTGCGGTGGGTTTGGCCGCCGCCGATCAACCCGTCGTCGATCACCACCACCGCCTTCCGCTGGCGAGCCAGAAGATAGGCGGTGGTGAGACCGGCGATGCCCGCCGCCACCACGCATACGTCCACGCGCGTATCGGCGTTCAACGTCGATTCGGGCGGTCGTTGAACATCGTCCCAGATCGGCCCATCAAGAGCATCATGGGCTTTCACGGTTTCTCTCCGTCTACTTCGCCTTTTCGCCCGCGGCGTTCGCCGGCGGATTATTGCCCGACGAATCCACCTTGTGCGTATCCGTGGTGGTCGTCGAACCTCCGGGTGTGGTGACGGTGTTTGTCTTTTGAACCTTGGCCGTGGAATCACAACCCACCGTCGCGGCAAACATCAGGCCCAGGAATGCGCAAGCCACAAAAAAGCGTTTCATAGAACACATCTCCAAAAAGTTGACTAACTGACTAGACGACCCGCCGTCCCTGCAGCACGCTGAGAACCAGCACCACCACCGCCACGACGAGCAGGATATGGATCAGGGGTCCAGCGACGCCGAAGCCCAATCCCAAAGCCCACATCACCAACAACACAACCAACAGAGTCCACAACATATGTCACCCAGTTGAAACAGAGGAGTAGAAGTTTAAGGCGTGCAAGTCAGCCGCCCGGTTGAAGCGAACCGGCTGAACCCGACCACCGGCTATTTACAGGGCAAATGCCGTGCCGCGGCGTGGTCGTGCAACGCATCGCCGCCTTGATTGTGGTGCGGGCGTCCCGCCTGCCTTCAGCATCCGAGCTTGTGGTGCGGGCGTCCCGCCTGCCTTCCGTAGCGCCCCGCCTGCGGCGGTTGATTGGCCGGCTCGTCGTCGCGAGGCTACCAAGCGGCTGAAGTCAACCGTTCCACCTTGACTGTTTTCCGGCCATCGTCTCGCGAGGAGCCGCCAACGCGCGCGGGAAAGGACAACCAAGATAAGGACAACCAAGATACCGCAGATTACCAGCCGCAAAGCTCACTCATTGCAAAAACCGGCGACAATAGGGACGGTTAGGCGCAAGAAATGCTACCTGCTTATCCCAGAACCGCCATAGTGGTGTAGGCGTACCGCTTGCCGGGCGGTTCTTGGATAGGCTTTTAGGAGTCTTCGGCCATGCGTACTTGGTTTCAGAGCTTTTCCCGGTCTGGTAGACGTAACGCTAACCGTAGGGCTCGCCCAGAACTGCGAACTTGCCGAACGAGATTTCACTCGCTGAGACTGGAACAGTTTGAACAGCGCGTGCTGCTGGCCGTGGATCTCTCGATTACCAATACGGCCGCGCCGACCACCGGCACGGTGAACCAGCCCGAGACCTACACGATTACGGTCAAGAACAACGACGCGACCAACGCCGCCGCGGGCGTGGTGATGACCGACGCGCTGCCGGCCAACGCCATGTTCGTCTCGGCCAGCGACGGCAACAGCCACGCCGCGCTGACACCGACGGGCGGCGTATTGACCGACGCCATCGGCGCCATGGTCGCCGGCGCCACGGACACGATCACGGTCGTGGCGACTCCGACCACCGCGGGTGCCATCACCAACACCGCCACCGTAGCGACGACGTCCGGCGATCCCAATCCGGCCAACAACACCGCCACGGTGACCACGCCGGTCAACGGGATCGTCACGCCCGCCATCGACCTCTCGATCACCAAGACGGCCGCGCCGACGATCGATGCCATTCTGGGTTCCGCGAACAGCTTCGCAGTTCTGGCTAGCTCGACGGTGACCAATACCGGCCCGTCCGTCATCACGGGGAATTTGGGTGTCAGTCCGGGCACCGCGCTCGCCGGCTTTTCCCCGGCTGTGGTCAATGGGACGATCCACGCGGGGGACGCGGTGGCGGCTCAGGCCCAAAGCGACCTTCACACGGCGTACAACATATTAGCGGGTAGAGCCGCCACCACGAACTTGACCGGCCAGAACCTGGGTGGGCTCACGCTCACGCCAGGCGTCTATCATTTTAACTCGTCGGCTCAACTGAGCGGAACGCTCACTCTCGACGCCCAGGGCAACCCCAACGCGGAGTTCGATTTTCAGATAGGGAGCACGCTCACGACCGCCACCGGCTCGGCCGTTCGCGTCATCAACTCCGGTAACGATGCCAACGTGTTCTGGCAGGTCGGCAGCTCCGCGACTCTCGGCACGGCCACGGCGTTTGAAGGAAGCATCCTCGCGTTTTCGAGCATCACCGTGAACACCGGCTCCAGCATCGCGGACGGTAGAGCCTTGGCGCTCAGTGGTGCTGTGACGCTGGCTGACAACGCGATCTCCATACCGGCGCCCGGCATGGTGGGCGCCAATGAGACGTACACGATCGTCGTCAAGAACAACGACGCGACCAACAACGCCACCGGCGTGACGATGACCGACACGCTGCCGGCCAACACCACATTCGTCTCGGCCAAGGATACGACCAGCGGCGCCACGCTGACGCCCACGGGCGGCCTGTTGACCGACGCCATCGGCAACCTGGCCGCCAACGGCACGGATACGATCACGGTCGTGGTCACGCCGACCGCGGCGGGCACGATCACCAACACGGCCAACGTCGAGGGCAACCAGGCCGACAACAACCAGGCCAACAACACGGCCACGGTGACTACCACCGTCAACGGCGCCGCCACGCCGGCGATCGACCTCTCGATCACCAAGACGGCCGCGCCGACCACCGGCACGGTGGGCGTCAACGAGACCTACACGATCGTCGTCAAGAACAACGACACGACCAACAATGCCACCGGCGTATCGATGACCGACACGCTGCCGGCCAATACCACGTTCGTCTCGGCCAAGGATACGACCAGCGGCGCCACGCTGACGCCCACGGGCGGCCTGTTGACCGACGCCATCGGCAACCTGGCCGCCAACGGCACGGACACGATCACGGTCGTGGTCACGCCGACCGCGGCGGGCACGATCACCAACACGGCCAACGTCGAGGGCAACCAGGCCGACAACAACACGGCAAACAACACGGCCACGGTGATCACCACGATCAACCCCGCGTCGACGGCGGCGGATCTTTCGATCACGAAGATCGCCTCGCCCGAGCCGGATACGGTGGGCCAGAACCTCACCTACACGATCACGGTCATCAATAGCGGCAACGCCGGCGCCAACAGCACGGTCGTGACGGACACCTTGCCCGCCGGCCTGACGGTGGTTTCGGTGAGCGACAGCCAAAACGGGACGAACACCCAAAGCGGCAACACGGTGACCGACAATCTGGGCACCCTGGCCGCCGGTTCCACCGCGACCGTGACGATCGTCGTCACACCCTCGCAGACAGGCACGCTGACGAACACGGCCAGCGTGACCACCACATCGACCAACACGGGCACGACCACGACCGCGAGCGCGACCAGTACCGTCACCGGTGCGACTCCACCTCCCACGGGTGTGACCTGCTTCGTGGCAGGCCAGGCGGGCGACAACACCGATCAGACGTTCGTACGCAACCTGTATCGCGAGCTCCTAGGTCGTGAGCCGGATTCCGCCGGGCAGGCTTCATGGCTCAAATTCCTCGCTGGCGACCAAGGGCACAGCGACTCCGCACGCCGCGCATCGGTGATCTCCGATTTCCTGGACTCGCCGGAGTACAAGCAGCACCTCGTCACATGCATCTTCGAGCTTTTCTTGCACCGTGCGCCGGATGCCCAGGGCCTGCAGTACTGGGTGGGTGCGCTCGGTCAGCCGGGGAATCCGGGGAGCCACTCGGAAGGCAGTGACGAAATGGGCGTCGTTTCCGACATCGTCGGCTCGCCGGAATACTTCGCGCTGCGCGGCAACACGAACCTGGGCTACGTCGAGGGCCTCTACCAGGATCTGTTGGGCCGTGCCCCCGACGCCGGTGGCGAGGCCTACTGGATGGGGCAAGTGACGCGTAGCGGCGGCGACCGCTCCGCGGTGGCTCGCTCATTCGTGGGCGCGCCGGAGGCCGAACACAAGCTCCTCAACGCCAACTATCCCGCGGCGGGCAACGCCTCGGACTTGACGCTGTCGCCGGCTGGGTCTCCGCAGGGCGGCCAGTATGCCATGGCCGATCTCACCGGCGGCGGCTGGGAGAACTTGTACTTCCAGGGTCGCGGGACGGCCAACGACGAGTTCTTCGGCAAGCTGCAAGGGCAGACGCCCTGGGACGACGTGATCGAGGACATTCTGCGCTCGTCTCCCCCCTGACCATGAATAATACGGGCTATCGCCTGCCGCGCAAGCCGGCGAGGGGGCGAACATCGGTAGCCGGGACTCGGATTGACTGTATTGGTTCAGCGTGAAGCGGAGTCCCTGAAGGCCCAAGTTAGCGAGTTGGAGTGGCGACGACATTTGGCGCTTCCCTGGGGGACCAGTCCCCCAGACCCCTGGGATTTACCGCTTTGGCGCCAATCCCAAAGGGGGTCTCAACGGCGGAATGCCTGTTCTCAATGCCTCGCATCGGCGCGAGACTGCTCCCCCGTCAATTGGCCTATTTGAAAGAGAGCCTGAAGAAATGTATGAAACCCTGAAACCCGGTGGTTTCTTCTCAGGTAATATCAGACAGACTGGTTGGTTTAGTTGTTCCCAAGGCGACCATCCACGCATCGTTGAACGGACCATTCACTGTTAGGCCGCCGGCCCGCGAAACGACGTTCCATCCGAGATCCATTAACGCAAGGAGAGAAGATCATGAGGCGTCTAGTCGCCCTTGGAATCGTGGCGTCGCTGTTTGCCGGTTTCGCGTCGGGGCGGGAATTGAAGAAGCCGCTGACGCCCGACGCTTTGAAGGCCGAGATCGAGGCGCTGAAGGCCGCCAAGGTCGCCTGGCGCGAGATCGCCTGGAAGAGCTGCCTGATCGAAGGGCTCAAGGAGTCGCGCGAGAAGAAGAAGCCCGTGTTGCTGTGGGTCTTCATCGACCGGCCGATGGACGATGCGCGCTGCTGAGTGTTCGCCGGCGCCGCCCGTGAGGCGGTCTTCTCCAATCCCGACGTGATCCAGCGCGTGAATGCCGATTTCGTACCCGTCGCTCTCAAGGCGGGCCTGGTCAACAACCCGCCCGACGACGAGGAGGGCCTGCTCTACCGGGAGATCGAGCGCTCCAAACTCCTGCCGCAGGGAATCTGCGTCGTCAACTCCGCGGGCAAGGTGCTCGACTGGACCCTGATGTTTGACGATGACCAGAGCGTGCTCGCCTTTTTCGACCATGCCAAGGAGCGCTTCGCCAAGTACCCTGACGCCAAGAAACCCGTGGCGGCGGAAGTGTACCAGAAGTTCCCGAGCCAAAAGCGGAAGGACGTCGAGGAAAGCGGCAACGTCTTGCCGGTCCTCGACCGGCATCCCGAGGGGAAACATTGTCCCGCCGAGTCGCCGCTGCGCGAGGGAACGGTTGCAGTCCGGCTGTTCGGCCGCGCGCTCGACAAAGACGGCAAGCCGGTAGCCGACACCGTGCGGCAGGAAGACTACATTGAGGATCGATTCAACATCGCGGTCGAAACGCAGGAAAAGCTGGCCAAGGCGCTTGCCGACGCCGGAGCGAACCGCGTCACGCTCCCGCTCGAACTCACGCGCCAGTGGCTGAAGCTAGCCCACATGGGCGTGTTGGACGTGCAACCCCTCGACAATCCCGGCCCCGGCAAAGGCGAATTGAAAAAGTGCGACTTTGGCGCGACGAAGGTCGGGACCGGCAAGGGAGCGGCGTTATGGCGCGTGGAGGGTGAGTCGGAAGTCTTCATCGACGAAAGAATGGCGAATGGGGGACCGGGCGACATGCACGAGGTCAAGCTCAAGTGGCATGGCTTCATCGAGATGGACGGGAACCGCATGACCCGGCTGGTGTTGTCCGCCGGCGGCATGGAGAAACTCAAGTTCCAGTCGGCGCGCGGCAAGGATGAGAATCTGGTCGCGTTTCTGCCGGGAGGCCACCGCATCGACATGGAGTGCGGCGTGCGCTACGGGATGATCGGCGAGCCGGTCCCAATTAAGAAAGCAAAGGATGGGAAGGAGCCCCGCAACCCCGAAGAGGCATCGTGCTACGAGGAACGCATGCCTGCCAAGATTCATAAAATCCAGAAGGAACTCCCTGCATGGGTCCAGAAGACCGGCGACAAGGAGAAAGCCACTGCACTCATGCAAAAACTGAAAGAACATCTGGATGCCAAGAACCTCGGGGAGGCCGAGAAGATCGCGGATTCAATTCTGGCCATGATTGGCGGGAGCGCACAGGCCGCCATCGAGGACATCCCCGAGGAGGCGCGCAGGGAGATTGCGCGGAACCTGCACGGCCCCTTCATGGTGTTCCGCGACGCCGTGCGGGAGGAACTGAAACTGACCGACGAGCAGAAGGAAAAATTGGAGGAACACCTCCGGGAACGGCTTCCGGACATCATGCAGTTCTTCCAATCGCTCGAGGGCCTGAACGGGGAGGAGCGCGAGAAAAAACTCCAAGCCTTCCGGCAGACGGCGCAGGAGAAACTGGCAGCGGTCCTGAAGGACACTCTCAAGGAGAACCAGCACAAGCGATTGCGCCAGTTGGAACTGCAACAGGAGGGGGCGTTCGCCCTGTGGCATGGGGACGTTGAGATCGGGAAAGACCTGAAGGTCACGGACGAGCAACGGAAGCAATTCATGGCGGTCGTCCAGGAATTTCAGAAGCAGGTTGGACCCCTCATCAAAGAAGCACAGTCGGGCGGTAATCCCGAGCAGATTCGGCCCAAGGTGATGAAGCTCCGCAAGGAACACGAGGACAGAATCGAGGCCCTCCTCACGGACGCGCAGAAGAAGCAATGGAAAGAGATGCTCGGGAAGCCCTTGGCTCTCGATGAGTGACAAGGATCCCCGCCGGGGCGGCCTCGACACTTGCCCCGGCTTTCCTCTATTTGTCTTGGGCAGGCCGCCGGAAATGATCTACTCTGATGCCTGCCTTAAAGTCGCCTTTCGCTCCGCGAAAGGGCATTCTTTCGCGGAGCGAAAGGCGACATTGGAAGTGGAACGATGGTCGATGCTGTCCAAGAACTGGCTCGGCAGATGCTGGCGGATTACGACGCCAGGACGCCGGGCCGGCTCGTTGGCGAACCGATCGATCTGACGACCGTCCAGGCATACGCACTTCAGGCGGACATCGCCCGGCTGCGCGAGCGGCGTGGGGAAAAAGTCATCGGCTACAAGGTCGGCTGCGCGAGCGGAACCATCCAGGCGCAATTGGGCGTCGAAGAGCCGATCTTCGGCAGGCTCTTCGACGCGGAATGTCATCCAAGTGGCGCGCATTTCTCTTCCGCGCGCTATGCCAACCTGGCCGTCGAGGGAGAAATGGCGCTGCGGCTATCCAAGGACTTGCCCAGTGGGCCCCTTTCGGCGGAAGCGTGTCGGGAGGCCATCGCCGAGGTGTTTCCGGTGATCGAGTTGCACCACTATGTCCTTCCCGCGGCCTGGCCTCGCTTTCAGTGGCTGATCGCGAGCAACGGCATGCACGCGGGATTCGTGCTTGCGGAGGCGGAGACCCGCCGCTCCGGCTTGGCGAACGTCGCGCACAACCTTAGCATCCGCATCAACGAGGTCGTAGTCGGGGCCGTGGAGGATGCCGCCACGCTCACCTGCCCGATCGAATCGCTACGTTGGCTGGCCCGCCGACTTGCGCAGTTCAACGTACAGCTTCGCAAGGGTCAGGTGATCCTGACCGGTTCGCCCATGAAGTTGTATCCGGTCGCCCCTGGCAGCCGCATCGTGGTCGAAGCTCCGCCCTTGGGAGCGAGTCGCGTCGAGATTGATCCTTAAAACCTTGCGTGATCCTGGGAGACACACGTCTCTGTAGGGAACGCCCTCCGTGGCGTTCCGTGAGCCGCCAAACGATACCTTTTCCAGCCATCGGAACGCCACGGAGGGCGTTCCCTACAGAATTCCGCGAACGCGAAAGGATTCCCAGTGTCCACCCAAGACAATTACGTAACGCGAAAACGTCTCATTCCCGACCGCGCGGAGTACGGCACCGAGCAAGTATGCATCGCGGATTAAATAACCTCCCAAATTCAGGCTCGCGGGAGTGCTAGCATCCAACTCGATGGGTTGATTTATTGGCTGAGTGGGTGCGCGACCAGACAACACGAAAAGTCGAGCCGCAACCCCTGATGGCAATGGGAGTTGGAATGCATGAATTTCAGGCCACGCGTGGGAAAACGCCGTGAATCGCGCGGTTCCATAAAAGGTACCAGTGTATACTAGCGAGGTCGATCCTGGAGGTCTGGGTTGTGTGCGAGTTCTCGGAAAGTGCAGCGGAAAAAACTTGGGAGGTTATTTAATCCGCGATGCTTATCTCGGTCGGCTTGACAAACCAGTCGAAACGATCGAAGAACAGTCCACCAACGGCCCTCTAACCAATGATTACGCGCCTGGCTCTGCTTATCCCCTCGGGCTGGTCAGAGGCAAGGTGTTTTCCGTCTTGCAGCGCGACAAGCGATTGATCGCCAGGAAGGTCAAGGGGCGAGTGGAGTTTGTCGTCCCGGCGGACAAACTGGCTGACAAGGAAAAGCAAACGGCGCTGCGCCAGATTCAGCGAGTGCTGGCCAACGTCTACGCTCGCGAGCATCAGATCAGCAAGATCACGGTGACCGAGGCGGGGCACGTCGTTTACGTATTTCAGAATCATGCCTTTTTCGTGGGGCACGCCCCGGAAGGAGCGGAGGGTTTCGTTTTCGAAGAGAAGGACAAGACCAATCCGTAGGAGCGAAACCCGATGCCAGGTCGCATCATTGGAACCCGTCTTCCCTGTTGTCCGGGCAAGGATTCCCGGTATACGGTCAAACACAACTCGCTTAGGGCAGGAAGACCTTGGTGGGTCTTCTACGAGCCCACTGGCAATGATCCTATCCCCGCCGACGATCCTCACGAAGAACTGGTCGCCCTGGTGAACTCCCTGAAGATGGAAATGGCGCAATCCGAGGGTGGGCCATTCAGCATCAACGAGCACGATCAAGTCATCGCCCGCTGCAAGGCGCCTGCCGGCCCGGGCAATGTAATTCACATCATCAACATCAAGAGCAACCCGCTCTCTGCGTGGTTTCGGCCGCTCACGGCGCGGTCGTGATTTTCACCCGCCCCTCCTCTCAATCGACGAACAGGAATTCGTTGCGGGCCAGCAGCGTGCGGGCCAAGGCCGACCAAACGAGCGGCTCGTGGTCGGAGGCCGAAAGGCCACTCGCCTCGAACTGCCGGCGGTAACGAGCGAGAAACTCTCCCGACTCGGCCAACTCGACCGGCGTCGGCGGCCGGGCAAACGCCAACTCGAAGGCCCAGGCCAGGCGACCGGCGTCGTCGGAGGCGGCCGCGACGATCCGCTCGGCGAAGCCGGCCGCCTGCTCGTGGACGAAGGGGTCGTTCATCAGGAACAACGCCTGCGTGGGAATCGTCGTCGTCACGCGCTCGGCCGTGCTGGCGTTCGTATCGGCGCCGTCGAAAAGCGAGAGGAAGGGATGGCGTTTGAGCCGCTGCGTCATCAGGTAAACGCTACGGTGCCGCGTTTCGTAGACCGCATTGAATGGGTTGTGCTGGGTGAACGCGCACTGTTCCCGCGGCGGGAACGGGTGCCGCCGCGGACGCGAGGGGTCGAGCCGTCCGCCGACGGCGAGCATCGCGTCGCGGATCGCCTCGGCGTCGAGCCGGCGACGAGGGAAATGCCCGAGCAGCTCGTTCAGTGGATCCACGGCCGCCGCGCGCGGGTCGCCGGCGCCGGAAAGCTGATAGGTCCGCGAAAGCATGATCAGCCGGTGCAGCGACTTGATCGACCAACCCCCCTCGATGAACCGCCGGGCCAGAGCGTCGAGCAGTTCAGGGTGCGTCGGCAGCCGACCGCGGCTGCCGAAGTCGTTGGGCGTGGCCACCAGGCCCGTGCCAAAATGGTGCTGCCAGACGCGATTGACAAGCACCCGCGCAGTGAGCGGATTGCTCGGCCGAATGAGCCATTCAGCCAGTTCGCGCCGGCCGCTGCCCGATGGGTTGGCCAAGATGTCGCCGCCCAGAACGGCCGGAAACCGCCGCGGCGCGAGCTCGCCCGGCGTCGCCGGTTCGCCGCGCTTCTGGATCGGCGCGTCGTGCGGTGTTCCTTCCGCGACACCGTAGGCCATTTTGAAGGGACCATTCTCGATCAGCTCAGCCCACTCCTGCTTCAGTCGGGGGCCGCGCTCGGCGAGCCGCGTCGACATGGCCCGTAGCTCGGCCACCTGGCGCCGCGCCGCTTGACGCTCTTCCGCCGTCGTCTTCGGGCCTGGCTGGGCCGCCGGGCCCGACTCGGTCGGCGGTAAAAGCGGCGCTTCGGCCAGCGCGATGTTGTCGACGTCGAGCGCCGGCTTGACTCCGGCGAGGTGGCCGTAGGAGTCGACGAACGTGTAGTCGATCGTGCCGTCCCAGTTGGGGGCGAACGCCTTGCCGGCAAACTCGATCCGCCGCTCGCCTGCCACGAGCGTTCCCGAGTAGGTCGCGGTCTTGAGGTCGAGGGCCAGTTGGACGTTGCTCCAGACGCCGACGGCAAGCTCGCCGACGGGCTCGATGGCGGCGCCGCCGCGCAGAAAGAACCGGTCGCCCGTGGCGAAGAGTTCGACGGCGGGCGATTGGCCCGGACCATGCCCGACGTAGAACCGCCACGAGCCTGCACCGCCGGCCTCGACGCCGGCCACGCGGAAATCCGCCTGGTAGTAGAGCGTGTCGCACTTGTCACGCGAACGCGAAGGAGCGATGGTCTGGCCGAAGCCGTTGTAGTCGCCGCTGTTGGGCAGGCCGATGCCGCGCGTACCCGGCGGAAAAACATTCGTGAACGGGCTTTGCGACGCGGCGCGGATCTTCACCACGCTGTTCGGTCCTGGTCCCCAGGGGAATGCCGGCGCCGCGTCGAGCGGCTGGGTCTCGAAATCGCCGTCGAGATCGACCCACCGCCGGATGCGCGCATGGATCTCGTCAACGCTCAGTTCTTCGACGGGCGACTCGGCTGAGGGCGGCAAAGTCGAACGGCTTGGCAGCGGCTCCTCGCCCACCGCCAAGTTGTCGAGCTCCAGCGGCGGCCTCACGCCAGGCTGGTGGCCGGCGCCGTCGACGGCGACGTAATCGATGCGGCCGTCGCACGACGCCGAACAGGCCTTGTCGGTGAACGAGGCGGCTTCGCCCGGCGCGCCGAGCGTGCCGGCGAATCGCCGCCGGCCGAGGTCGACGGTGAGAACGAGGTGGTACCAGACGCCGAGTTGAAGGGAGTGGACCGGCTCGACCGTTTCGCCCGAGCGGACGAAGAGCGTGCCCGCGTTGACGAAGGCTTCGACCGCGGCGCGGTCGGGACCATGGCCCAGAAAGAACCGCCATGAACCTTCGCCGCCGGAGGCCGAACGGCCGAGGCGGAAATCGAAGCTGGCATGGACGACGGCGGCGGTGCGCGGCGGCCAAACGGCCTGGCCGAGCGCGTGCTCGGCGGCATCGCCGGGGAGGCTTACGCCGCATGTGCCGGCCGGATAGATGCGCGTCCACGGACTTTGGGCGGCCGCCGTGACGGCCAATTCACCGCGGTAGAGCCAGGGCGTCACGAGCACGCCGCGGCTGCCGCCGGCGGCCGGGGCTTGCAGCTCGAAGTCGCCGTCGATATCGTCCAACGTGCCAAGCTTCATCCGTGGCACACCGGTCTTCAGCCGATCGAGCGTTGCTTGCAGCGCCGCCAGCCGCTCGCGGTACGACCGCCAAAGCGGCCGGGCTTGTTCGTCGGGCATCAACGGCGCCATGGCCCGCGTGCGCTGTTTCTGTTCAGAGCCGGGAAAGGCATAACGCGTGCTGTCGAAGATGCCGTAGAGCGCGTAATAATCGGCCATCGAAAGCGGATCGAACTTGTGGTCATGGCAGCGGGCACAGCCCAACGACAGCCCGAGCACGGCCTGGCCCAGGTTGTCGATCGTGTCCTGGATCGTCAGATGGTGATAATTTTCGCTGTCGAAGCCGAATCGCCGCGAGAGCGCCAGGTAGCCGGTGGCCGTGACCCGCTCGGCGAAGCGTTCGGGTGGTCCCTCTCGGGCGAGGATGTCGCCGGCCACTTGCTCGCGGATGAACTCGTCGTAGGGGAGGTCGCGGTTGAAGGCGTCGATCACCCAGTCGCGGTAGCGGTAAGCTTCGTGGACGGGGTAATCGGCGGTCTCGCCCGCCGTGTCGGCGTAGCGGACGACGTCGAGCCAGTGGCGGCCCCAACGCTCGCCGTAGCGCGGCGAATCGAGCAGGCGGTCGATCAAGACGGCGAAGGCGTCGGCCGATTCGTCGGCCAGGAATTCGGCAACTTCCTCGGGCGTGGGCGGCAGCCCCGTGAGGTCGAACGTGGCGCGGCGGATCAGCGTCCGTTTGTCGGCCATGTGCGCGGGCGTGATGCCTTGGGCTTCGAGCCGGGCGAGGATGAACGGGTCGACGCCGGTCAATGGCCACGACGGGTCGGCCACGGCCGGCGGCGGCCGATCGGACAGCGGCCGCAGCGCCCAGAGCGACTCGGGCGTGGCGCGCACGGGACCGGTTTGGGCGGCGGCGGCATGCTCGGCGGGCCACGGCGCGCCGATCTTGATCCAAGCCACGAGCGCCGCGATGTCGGCCGCCGACAGCTTGCCCGCCGGCGGCATTTGCACTTCGCCTTCATAGCGGATCGCCACGACGAGCGGGCTTTGTTCCGGCTCGCCGGCGACGACGACGGGCCCGTTGTCGGAGCCACGGGCCACGCCGGCGGCCGTGTCGAGTCGCAGCGACGCTTCCTGTTTCTTGCCGCCGTGACAAGCGAAGCAATGTTGGGCCAACAGCGGCCGCACGCTCGTCTCGAACGCGGCTTCCTCGTCGGCGGTCGCCCCTCGCAAGGTCCTTGGCGCGTCGGCCGCCTGGGTCGGCCCGAGCTGGCACGATAGGCGGAACCAACATGCCAAAGCAATTAGAAGGCGGAATACCAAAGGCGTCATATGACCAGTATATGAAAAGCGGGGGACACATGCGTCAACCGGATGGGCCAACTCTCCAGCAACCTTTCCGATTACCTGCATAGAAGAAAAACCGATAGGGACCGGTTCGGAGCACGGTGGGCATTTTGCCATTGTATATTCCTCCGACGACCGTGGCAATTCAGTGCCGGGGGCGGTTCGACGCGGTCGGTTTTGTTCATGGCGGGCATGGGAGAGTGGGGGGGTGGAAGCGTGCGTCAGAGTCCAGGGGATCCAAGGGCGCGCTGGCCCACACCGCACACGTGGTGCAAACCGTCGTCTGCGAGAAGCTCGCCCCCCATTGGCGCGAGCCCTATACTCGGGTGGCCCGGGTACTCATCCGGACGGTGCGGGCCAGCAGCGTGGTTGAATGCATGAACAGCGTCATCCGCATGCACCAGGCACGCCACCGGACGCTGACGCAACCGTTAACGAACATAAAACGACTCTACTGGAACACCCGCCCCTTCCGCGAAGGCCGCCGTCGGGAGCACAGTCCTTATGAGCACCTTGGACTGCAATTGCCCGTCCACGACTTCTGGTCGCTACTCCAGATGACCCCGGACGCCTTAAACCAAGACCTGTCAAGTCTTCAACTTGCGGTTTGAGACGGTGCCCTTCATCGGAATGCCCGCCACGTTGCGGCGGCGCGTGGAATTATTGTGCTTCGCGGGGCAGTACCGACTTGGCCGGGCGCTGGGGTTACGCCCCGTGATTCCGACGATCGTTCGAGTTGTATTGCGGTAGGTGTGCGACCTGTTATCCTTGGCCCGTCGCGGATACCGCCTCTGATGGGAGCGCGGTAGATGACGCAGACCCCCTGGAAGGCGCGGCGGGCGTTTCCGGATCAAAACAAAGTGAAGGGCTCCGCTCCCATTGTACCGCCAGGGATCGGCGTGCCCGAAAATAAAAATAATCGGTTTACCTGTTGACATGGCTCGGCGACCGGGTAGAATTCAAAGGATATTTGGAGGTGCCTGTGTTGTCATCCGCCGCTCCGCCGCTCCGCCGCTCCGCCGCTCCGCCGCTCCGCCGCTCCGCCGCTCCGCCGCTCCGCCGCTCCGCCTGCGTTCCGTTTCTTGCCTCAGCGCTGCTTGCCATCGGGTGCGGGATTTCTGCTGACGGCGCACCGGAGAGTTCTTCAACCGCGCGATACTATGCGGCGCGGCCAGCGCCCGCTCACCGCACCTGCTTGGTGCCGTCAACCGCGCACCTGGACCTCGGGCGAGTCCAGGCAGGCGGCATTACCGAGTCGATCGTGTACCTCGCCAACCAGTCGCCGCGCGACATCGAAATAGCGAAGCTCGAGGTCGGTTGCGAGTGCATATCGTTCAAACTTCCGTGTCGGGACATTGCAGCGGGCGAACGCGTGGCTGCGGAAGTGAGGCTCAACCTCGCGCGCGAGCCCGAGTTCGTGGGGGGGCTGTCAATCGACGTCCGGGGCCTCGACGCCGACGGTGCTGAACGATTCTCCCTCGTGGTGGTCGCAACGGTAGCTCGTGGGGATGGGACGTGCGATGGTCTTGAACCAAAAGAGCTCGCAAGATGACTATCCCTGCCGCCCCTCGAGCACTTCGTTCCTGGTTTGCGCGCTTATGCGTGGGCCCGGCAGTCGTTGTAGCCATGATCGTGGGCGCTGGTTATGCCCTCCTTGGAAAGCCGCTGGGACTAATCGGCTATCTGCGAGGGGAGCGGCTGATCGTCGCGCCGGCACTCGCCAACCTGGGCACCTGCGCCCTCGGAGAGTCGCGCGAAGTGGAGGTGGATGTGCAGAACACCGGATCCGTTCCGGTGAGAATCGTTGGAGGGACGTCCACATGCACGTGCGTGGCAACCAAGGGGCTGCCAATTGTCGTCCCCGCCAACTCGTCACGTCGTGTGCTCGTCGAGGTCCACGTTCGTGGCCGCCATTCCCACTTTTCCCAGATAGTCACGTTATTTACGGACCTTGAGTCGCAGGGGCAACTCTCGATCTCTGTCGTCGCGGCCATCGACTTGGGCACTGATCCGGATGGGAGCACTACCAAATCCATCGACACTGGAAAATCGGTTTCGCCTCGGCTGGCGAGCGCCGGCTGAGCGGAGTTAACCATGCTGGTTCGTTTTTGCTGTGTTTCGATTTTCGTTTGAAAGGATGACGACATGAAGAACCTGTGTATCTCTTTGACCTCATACTGTGTTTCGTCAGTGGGTATCGCTCTTCTGGCGATCGGCATGCTGCTGGCAACGACGAAGCTGTCGTTTGCGCAGACGGTGGGATTGTCATGTAACGGACAGGACAATTGCAAGACGAACTGTCAAATTAATGGCCAAGGGAATTGCACCAATCTCACCGGGTGCTCGCAGGCAACCAATCCGGTGCAATGCGGCACCTGTTTATGCCTTAAAGGCAAGGAGGGAATCACATGCGATTGCACGTAACCAGCACGCACCCGCGATTTGATCGCCGTGAGTTGATGGCTGATGCGACGCGGAAGCTTCATGTGACGCAGCTTTCGACATCGTTTGAAACGTGAGCAGTTTCGTCGATTTGACACCACGAGCGCGAATCCGGTTGGACGAGCCCGATGGCGGCTCAAGTGATGTCGGGGGTTGACGCGCGCTTACTGACGCGCATGGGAATAACTCTCGTGTTCGCGAAGCGGCAAAAACTATGCGACAGATCGCATTATCCATCCCCCTTGTTGTTCGAGCGCCGCCGCGCTTGCTCGGCATGGCGATTCGATTCGTCGTTGCGATTTCAGCGGTCGGCGAATGTTCCGCCAATGATGCACCGTTGCGGGAGCGCTTTCTCGTGGAGTGCCCAGTCAAATGGGAAGAATACAAGCATTTCTCACGCCGTCTTCAGGGGAGTGCCGAGTATAGTGAGCGCATAACGCGTATGGATGGTAAGGCGGCTGACGGTAAGCGCGTGGTACGAACGCGCATGTTCTTCAAGCAGGGTTCCGGAGGTTGGTCGAGTACGGTACGCGGAGATTGGTCCACGGATAAAGGCGACGACGCGACCGTAAAGGCACTCAATCAGCATTATGCTTTTCAACTAAAACGTGTTGACGAGGCCTCGCCCTGGATGCTCACAGCGTTGGACGAAAACGTGGTGGATCGCAATTCAGCGTCGCTGCGACGTGAGCGAGAGATGGTCGACCGGGTCACCTGTACCCCTTTGGTTGTGTACAACATCTGGTTGCCAGAACTCGTTCAGATGCAGCAGTTCATCCTCAAGAGTGTATCAATGGGCGTCGGCGAGTCGGCCGAATTGGTGAAGGTCGAGTACGATTACAGGCCGCCGGAACTTGGGAATCATCCGGCATGTGGAGGCTGGGTGTTATTGGACCCAAATCACGATTGGGTGCTTCGCGAATTTGAAGTCGCGGCGGAATGGGCCGACGGAAAGGGCACATTGTCCGCAAAGTACGACTACGACTTCGACTCCTTCAAGCACCCCATCATCACACGCTATTCCCGCCGGCAGCTCGCGAGTGCCTCCGGGAAGCAGCCCTTTGAAACGGAAATTCTGGATGACGTCCATTTTGATTTCACCTGGCGGGACGACGTCCCTGACTCCGAATTCAAGCTGTCCGCTTTCGACTTGTCGGAGCCTGGCGGCCAGTCGGGGCGATTATGGATCATCGGGATCAATGTGGTTGCCATCGCATTCATCATCCTTGGCTTCATCATACGCAAGTTTTCGCGCCCGCGCAGCGTGGCGCCAGACGACGGATGACGTACCGCAGGACGAACACCGAGGTGACAACGCGGGCCTGCGCCGAAACGGACTGGTTCCTGGGTAACCGTTCACGGCCCGGTACGTTCGGAGTTGGTTCCTGATCCGTCTTGATACCATCGCGACGTGGCCAAAAGGGAGTTGGGCGGTCGCGGCATGCCGCGGCGAAGGTTTTGCGCTTTGGTGCCGATCCCGAAGCGGGGTTGGAAGAAGCATAAGGGGACTTTGACGCCCAGGGCAAATGCAGCAAATCTGCTGAAACTCCTGGACATCGACAGCTACAGTGGTCGAATTATCGACTGGCGAATACTGAACAGGCGAACGCTATCGGGCGGCTCTGCGTAGGAATGGCGTTGCCTGAAGTCTGATCGCGATGATCCGTGATTCGCCATGTCGCCAAAACTGCCGATCACCTTGGAACAAATCAAGGCTTTGCCGCCCGAGGCCCAGGCGCTGGTGATCGTGATCATCGTTTATTATGAACGACGCATTGCTGAACTGGAAGCCAAGTTGAATGAGGGCAAGAAGACACAGGGCCAGCGCGCACTCTGGGGTAGCAGGGCAAGATGGGTAGATTTGCGCCCGGCGCTTTGATTGTGTAAAACCAACCTCTGTGTGGTGACGTTTTCGTAACTCACGGAGGATGCGATGGCGAAGGGAATTCGGATTGGACTCGACGAAGTTGTCTCTCATTTTGCAGAACTGGAAGATCCCCGATCGGAGATCAACCGGCGGCATCCGTTGGTCGGCGTGGTGGTCATCGCCATCATGGCCGTGTTGGCAGGAGCGAGCGGTCCTACTGGAATCGCGAAATGGGCTCGGCTCAAGGAAGATCTTTTGAAAGAGTTGCTCCCGCTTCCGAATGGGGTTTCTCGGAAGGATGTGTTTCGACGAGTGCTGGCAATGTTGCGCCCCGCCGCGTTTCAAGCCTGCTTTGCGAACTGGCTGCGGTCGATGCGAGACAAGGCTGCTGAGGATACTGAGATCGATCAACCGGTGTACGCCGTCGACGGGAAGACCTTGCGGCGGAGCCATGACAAACGCAAAGGCTTGGGTGCCCTGCATTCGGTCAGCGTGTGGGCGAGTGACTTCGGCCTCAGCCTGGGACAGGTGGCAACGGATGCGAAATCGAACGAAATCAAGAAGACACCTGGGACCGATCTTGAAAAGAGGTCCAATTTCGATCGCGAAGAGAAGGCCACCAGACCCGTCTCTTTCTTGGTCTTGTTCCCCCCCAGACTTACGCAAAAACTGTCTCCTTCTTTGTCTCGTTCTTGAAAACGCGCTGTACTCCAGGATCTCATTCTCCGTCTCGCTCGGTCGCGGTTCGGCGCTCGCCAGGGCCAGAACCGGCCAGAACCTGCCTCACTCCAACCGCTTGTGCGCGCGTGTCCGCCGTCGTATGCTCGACCGAGCAATTGCCCGCACACGTGGAGTTGGGCCATCGGCTCATCGACAAGCGCGAGGCTCAGACGTTGTTCGAGGTGGTCACTGGCCGTTAACGATCCGGGCCGATTCCCGTTGATTGCGAATGCGTGCTTCCGGCAATGGCCGACCATCTGGCGTGGATGACGCTGCGGCCAGGGGCCTTGTTCGATAGGCTGATGTACCACGCGCGGAGCCTTTTCAACGAGGAGGGAGCCTTATCGCCTATCGCAGCAAACACAGCAAACGCGGCTCGCCCAGTGCGTGACATCGCCGATCCGGCCACGGGACCGGCACCGGCACGAGCGAAGTAAGCGAATCCGTCGTGAAAGACTGGGACGTCCAACCAGAGTTACTTTGTCATCTTTTTCAGCGACGACGCGTACCCGATGCCCGCCCAAGGACTGTTGCCCCGCACGGATAAGAACTTGCGCGCCACCGTGCGGTGGCTGAACCTGGTTCAGTGCCAGGGACCGACGAATCCGTTGCCCGCCCTGCTGCAAGCGATCGACATGCAACCGGATGCCGTGTTTCTGTTGTCGGACGGCAAGTTCCCCATGGAGTTCGTTTTCGAGGTCGCGCAATACCGCACGGGCGACGCCGTCCCGATCCACACGATCAGCTTCGCCAGCCGGGAGGGAGAGCCCATGTTGAAGGCCATCGCGAAAGCCACCGGCGGACAGTACCGCTATGTGAAGTAGGGTAGCGAGCGGGGGCGTACGTGTTGAAAATTCGGCCATGACAGGGAATGTTTGGCACCGTCTCAAATCGACCGTTTCGGGTCGATTTTGAGTTGACAATTGGCGGATGAAAGCGGTTGGCAACCTACGTTCCGCAAGTGACGGCGTGAATTTCTGGCGGATTTTCTCGTCCGCACGTCCGCGGGGTACGGTACGGTACGGTCTGGCCTTCGCGATGATTTTCGGTTCCGAAAAGTGTGTACCACGGGGCGGCAATCGCGATTTACGGAGTACGGGTTCCTCTTCTCTGGCTGTCTGTTTTCATCTCACTG
>Ga0307372_10000900_pt1 | contig 52072 bp, 53 predicted proteins | sample OX1MG_FD_202533 | JGI IMG/M metagenome (GOLD analysis project Ga0307372, IMG submission 202533) | Soil microbial communities from Risofladan, Vaasa, Finland - OX-1 | ecosystem: Environmental > Terrestrial > Soil > Coastal area > Acid sulfate soil | place: Finland: Risofladan, Vaasa | collected...
CCTGGCCGACGGCACCGACGTCTCCTGGATCTGGGATGTGGACTTCGAGCAACTCGAGGGGGCCGAGCTGGTGGTGCCGACCGGGAGTCGGGCCGCCGACCTGGCCCTGCGCCTCAAGTACGCCGAGGTCGCCGCCGACCCCGCCCAGGTCGACCTGGAGGGCGCCCTGGACAGGATTGTGGCGGGGACGCCGCCGGGGCGGGAAGCGCACCTCCTCCTCACCTACACCGCCCTGCTCCAGCTGCGCCAGCTGCTGGTCAAGCGGGGTTGGCTGCAACCCTTCTGGTCGATTTGAACACCCTCCGCATCGGCTGGCTGTATCCGGACCTGATGAACATGTACGGCGATCGGGGCAACATCATCGCCCTCGTCCGCCGGGCGCGCTGGCGGGGCGTCGAGGTCCAGGTCCGGGACATCGGTCTGGGGCTGGCAGCTGGCCTGGAGGAGATCGATCTCTTCTTCTTCGGGGGCGGACAGGACAAAGAGCAGACCCTCGTCTACCAGGATCTGTTGCAGTACAAGGCGGCCGCACTCAGCCGAGCCCACGAGCGGCAGGTGGTGATCCTGGCCGTCTGTGGCGGTTACCAACTTCTGGCCCACCACTACGAGACTCCGGACGGGAAGCGGCTGCGCGGGTTGGGCCTCATCGACGCCCACACCGTGGGTGGGGCCGAGCGCCTGATCGGCAACGCCGTGGTGGAGTCGGAAGCAAGCCTTGGACTCATGCCCAAGACCCTGGTCGGATTTGAGAACCATAGCGGGCGAACCTGGCTGGGAGCCGGAGTGCGGCCGCTGGGCCGGATCCTGAGCGGGTACGGGAACAACGCCCAGGATGGGAGCGAGGGGGCGGTCAGCGGCAACCTCATCGCCACCTATCTGCACGGCAGCCTGCTGCCCAAAAACCCGCACCTGGTCGACTGGCTCTTGGAGCGAGCGCTGGGGGAGGCTCTGGGCCCGCTCCAAGATGAGGTCGAGTGGGACGCCCATGAAGCCGCCCGGGCGCGGACGATGGGCCGCCGGAGCGGCTAACCGCCGGGGATGATGACGCTGCTCAGCAGGGTCTTGAAGAGCCCCGTGCCGGAGCCCGCCGAGGCCGACTGGTGAAAATCGAAGAGCGCGGCCAGGGTGGCGAACTGCGCCGAGGCCACGAACTCGTAAGCGCCCGAATGGAGCTTGTAGACGGTGAGGTAGGTGGTCTTGCCGTAGATGAGGATGGGTGACTCCTGGCGGAGCTCGGTGGCGGCGGCGGCTGGGGCCTTGGGCAACTGGGCGGTGGTGGTCGCGGTCTGAATCGAGAGGCTGGCCTGGCTCTGATCGCTGGGCGGGGCCGACATCACTGCCGGGTTCCCGGACACCAGTGACCAGCTGCTGGGGAAGAGATTGGAATAGCCCGAGGTCGATTCCACGTGCTGGCTGACGGCCTCATCGATGAGTAGGGCGGGGTCGTCGCTGACGTAGCCCTCGGTGCCCGAATCGGCGAAGCGTACGTGCAGCCATCCGGCTCCCGCGTCGGTCGCCGCAACCAGGTCCAGAACGTTCAACTCGGCCCCCTGGCTGAGCGTGGTCAAGACCTGGCCCTGGGGGTTGGGGGAGGCGCGCAGGTTGAGGCCCAGGGGGCTCAGGACCCAAACCGCGGCCGGCAGGCCGGAAGGTGACGGCGAAGGCTGAAGGGGAGACGGCGACGCCCTTCGGGCGCTCGAAGCCAACCGATCGAGGCCCCCGTTGCCGCTGCAGCCGACAATCAGGAGGCACCCGATCACGGCGCCCACCACCCCTATAATTCGCCTCACCCCGTGGGGATAGCCATTTGGGAGAAATACCACTCTCGACAGTCATCCTAGCCGCCGGATTGGGGACGCGGATGCGCTCCAAGCGCGCCAAGGTCCTCCATCCACTGGCCGGGCGCGCAATGATCGACCACCTCTTGGCGACCTGTACGGAAGCCGGCCTGGGGGAGCCGATCGTGGTCGTCTCCCCCCGTCAGGGTGAGGTCGCCGCGCACCTCGAGGGGCGCTGCCGGCTGGTCTTGCAGCCGCACCCGGGGGGCACCGGGGATGCCCTTCAACAGGCCGCCGGGCTGCTCCCTCCGGAGGACCTGGTCCTGGTCTTGAACGCGGATTCCCCGCTGGTGCGGGCGCCCACCCTGGAGCTCATCGTCGCCACCCAGCGCCAATCCAACCGGGCCGCGACCATGGCCACCGTGCTCGATCCGGGCCGCCGCGACGGCCGGGTTCAGCGGGGCCCGAGCGGCGAATTCTTGCGCGTCGTGGAGCATCGCGATGCCGCCACCGAGGCGCTTTCGAGCCCGGAGATCAACGTCGGCATCTACTGTTTCGAGGGCCGCAGGCTGTGGCCCTCTCTGCGCGGTCTGAAGCCGAACAATGCCGCCCACGAGATCTACCTGACCGACGTCCTGGCCCTGCTGGCACCGATCGAGACGGTCCTCGTGGACGACGCCGAAGAGGTCATCGGAATCAACGATCGGGTGCAACTGGCGCGAGCCGAGCGGATTCTGGCCCGGCGTCTGCTGGAGCGGCTGATGCTGGGCGGGGTGACGGTCAAGGATCCCGCCAGCACCTGGGTGGACGCCGACGTGGTGGTGGGTCAGGACACCGTCCTCGAACCCTTCACGATCCTGCGCGGGGCAACCGTGATCGGCGAGGACTGTCACATCGGGCCCTTCGCCGACATCGGCGACTGCCGCCTCGGAGATCGGGTGCGCGTCGACCACTCCTGGCTGCGCCAGAGTGTCATCGCCTCCGACTGCGATTGTGGCCCGTTCAGCAAGCTCCGGCCCCAGACCAGCCTCGATGAGAGGGTGCACGTGGGCAGCTTCGCCGAACTGGTGCGGAGCCGGATCGGACGCGGCAGCAAGGTGCCTCACGTCTCCTATCTGGGCGACGCCGAGGTGGGGGAAGGGGTCAACATCGGAGCCGGGACCATCACCGCCAACTACGATGGCGTCAACAAGAATCGGACGGTGATCGAGGACGGTGCCTTCATCGGGGTCGACACCATGCTTCGGGCCCCGGTTCGAATCGGACGAAAAGCCGGGACGGGCGCCGGCTCGGTGGTGACCCGCGATGTGCCAGCCGGCGCCACCGCGGTGGGGATGCCGGCGCGGGTCCTAAAGCGCGATGGAGAGGGAGGCGTCACCAGGCGATGATTGGAAGGTTGCAGACGGCGGTCGAGTTTGCCAGCGAGGAGAACTCGCCCTGGGGCGAGCTCAAGCTCATCTCGGGCTCGGCGAACCTGGAATTGGCCGGACTCATCTCGGGCGAGGTGGGGGTGGCGCTGACGGATCCGCGCGTGGCCCGCTTCAGCGACGGCGAGATCGACGTCAAAATCCAGGAGTCGATGCGGGGCCACGACTGCTTTGTGATCCAGCCGACCTGCCATCCCGTCAACGAGAACCTGATGGAGCTGCTCATCATCCTGGATGCCCTGCGCCGGGCCTCGGCCGGACGCGTGACCGCGGTCATCCCCTACTACGGGTACGCCCGTAAAGAGCGGAAATCGCAGCCTCGGGAGCCGATCACGGCCAAGCTGATCGCCAATTTCGTCACCCTGGCGGGCGCCGACCGCCTGCTTTTGATGGACCTCCACGCCGACGCCATCGAGGGCTTCTTCGATGTTCCCACCGACCACCTGAGTGCGCACAAGATCCTCGCCGCCCACGTTAACTCCCTGGGTTTGGGCGCCTGCACGGTGGTGGCCCCCGACGCTGGCGGCGCCAAGCGGGCCGAGGCCATGGCCCGGCTGCTGAACGCGCCCCTGGTCTTCGTCTACAAGCGGCGGCCCCGCGATGAGGTCTCCGAGATCCTGGACATGGCGGGTGAGGTGGAGGGCCGCGACTGCGTGGTGGTGGAGGACATCATCTCGACCGGCGGCACCATGGTCGAGGTGGCGCGGGCGCTGAAGGCCCACGGTGCCCGCCACGTGATCATCGCCTGCACCCATCCGGTGCTCACCCTGGGCGCCGTCCAGCGGCTGCGCGAGGCGCCCGTGGACGAGGTCATCGTCACCAACTCCATCCCCGTTCCGCCCGACAACCTGGGCCCTCCGCTGACCGTCCTCAACATCGCCCCCCTGCTGGCCGAGGCGATCGTGCGCGTGCATGAGAATCGAAGCGTCAGCGAGCTCTTCAGGTAGGACTTGGACCCCAGCGCCTGGGGGGAGGCGGTCCTCCTCGCCACCTGTGTTCTGGTGTCGGCATTGGCCTCCGCGACCGAAACCGCGCTGACCTCGGTCGGTCGGCTGCGGATTCGGCATCTGGCGGAGGAGGGTAGCGCTGTGGCCGGCGTCCTGCACCGCCTGCAGCAGGATCCAAATCGGTTCCTCTCGACCGTCCTCATCGTCAATACCGTGGCCCTCATCCTGGCCTCCTTTGCGGCCACCCTGCTCAGCTTGCGATTCCTGCCCGCCGCCCTCGGTTTTGCCGGCTCGCTGGCGGTTTCGCTTCTGCTCAGCGTTTTTTTGCTGATTTTCGCCGAGGTCACGCCCAAGTCGCTGGCCATCCGCAACGCGGAGCGGGTGGCGCTGGCGGCGGCGGGTCCCGTCGCCCACCTCTCCCGGGTGCTGCGGCCGGTGCTCTGGTTCATCACCTGGCTGGCGCGTACGGTCACCGGTGGTCGCGCCGTGCACGCCCCCTATCTGACCGAGGAGGAGCTGATGACGCTGCTCCACGTCTCCGAGGAGCAGGGGGTGATCGAGGAGGAGGAGCGGGAGATGATCCACGGGATCATCGAGATCGGGGATAAGGCGGTGCGCGAGGTGATGGTGCCGAGAACCGACATCGTCGCCATCGAACGCTCTGCGGGGCTGGATGAGGTGGTGGCCCTGTTCCGGCGCCATCACCTCACCCGGCTGCCGGTGATGGACTCCGACCTCGATCACATCGTCGGGCTGCTCTTGGTCAAGGACCTGGTCGAGGAGTTGACCGAGCCCGGCCGGTCCTTCGACATGGCTCGCTTGATGCGGCCCATCCAGCACGTGCCGGAACAGAAGATGGTGGATGAGCTCCTGCACCAGATGCAGCAGGACAAGGTGCACATGATGGTGGTGGTCGACGAATACGGCGGCACCTCGGGGCTGGTCACGCTGGAGGATCTGCTGGAGGAGATCGTGGGCGAGATCCGAGACGAGTTCGACGCCGGTGAGCTGGACTTGCTCCAGCTCACCGATCTCACCACCGCTCTGGTCGACGCGCGCCACTCGCTGGCCGAACTAAACGAGATCCTCGGGCTGGGCCTGGAGGCGAGCGAGGATTACGACTCGGTCGGTGGCTACGTGCTGGCGACGCTGGGCACGGTGCCTAAGTCCGGCACCCAATTCCAGGTCGGGGAGGTGGGCTGGACGGTGACCCAAGTCAACGACCGGCGGGTGCTCCAGGTGCGTCTGGAATCCACTCAACCCTGGCCCGCTCCGGCCCTGGAGGAGGCGGGCCTGGTGCCGCCCAGCGGGCCGTCCGCGCCGGCGGAGGGCGGAGGGTAGGGCCGATCGCCACCTATCGCGATGAGGCGGTGGTTCTGCGCAAGCTCGACTACGGCGAGGCGGATCGGATCTACACCCTCCTGACCAAGGAGCACGGCAAGCTAGGCGCGCTGGCCCGCGGTGTGCGCAAGAGCACCAGCAAGCTCAGCTCCTCACTCGAGCTGTTCGCCCGCATCGACGTGCAGCTGGCCCGCGGCCACAACTTGGACGTGGTCACCCAGGTGGTGAGGGTGCCCGGCCCGCGCCTTGGTCCTGACCTCGGCCGCACCGCCTACGCCTCCCTGGTGGCCGAACTGGCGGACCTCGCGACCGAGGACCGCCACCCCCTGGAGGGCATCTTTGAACTGGTCGTCTTCGCGCTCGAGGACATCACCCTGAACGAGCCGAGGCCGGCGGCGGCGTGGTTTCTGTGGGCCGCCCTGAACCTCCTTGGTTACGCCCCCGACCTGATGGAGTGCGACCGCTGCCGGTCCCCGCTCCAAGAGCAGTCGCATCCCTTCTCGCCCACCCTGGGCGGCTTTCTGTGCCCCGCCTGCGCCCCCGCCGGCCTCCCCCTGGTCCCGCCGGCGGCGCTCAAGGTGCTGCGCGTCATGGCGCGGTCCGACATCGACCTTTATCGACGCCTCAAACTGGACGACGGACTTCTGGCGGCGGTGGAGGGGGTGTTGGAGACGCAGATGGAGCACCACCTCGATCGCCGCCTTCGCTCGCTTCGGTTTCTCCGGCAGATGAGGATCAGTGCATGACGATCGACCAGGCGGCGGTGATGGACAAGGTGGTGGCGCTCTGCAAGCGCCGCGGCTTCGTCTATCCCTCGAGTGAGATCTACGGTGGCATCAACGCGCTCTACGACTACGGGCCCTACGGCGTGGCCCTGCGCCGCAACATCCGCAACCTATGGTGGCGGCACGTGGTCGAATTGCGCGACGACGTGGTCGGTCTGGAGGCGTCGATCATCATGGCGCCCGAGGTCTGGGTCGCGAGCGGACACGTGGACGGCTTCACCGATCCGCTGGTCGATTGCCTGGGATCCTGCAAGAAGCGCTGGCGCGCCGACCACCTGGAGTCTGATCGTTGCCCCGAATGCGGGGGGGAACTGGGGCCGGCGCGCCAGTTCAATCTCATGTTCAAGACCTTCATCGGGCCCCTGGAGGCGAGCTCGGCCCAGGTTTACCTGCGGCCCGAGACCGCCCAGGCCATGTTCGTGGACTTCAAGAACGTCCTCAACTCGATGCGGGTGCGGCTACCTTTCGGGATCGCGCAGCAGGGCCGCAGCTTTCGGAATGAGATCTCACCCGGCAACTTCATCTTCCGGCTGCGCGAGTTCGAGCAGATGGAGATGGAGTTCTTCGTCCGTCCGGGTGAGGACGAGGAGTGGCATCGGCACTGGATCGAGGAGCGTCATCGCTGGTATCTGGAGGTGCTGCAACTGAACCCGGAGAGGGTTCGAATCCGCGCCCACGAGGGGGCCGAGCTGGCCCACTACGCCAAGGCCACGAGCGACATCGAATACCACTTCCCGTTCGGATGGGGGGAGCTGGAGGGCGTCGCCAACCGCACCGACTTTGACCTGCGCCAGCATCAGCAGCACTCCCGGCAGGACCTGACCTACACCGACACCCAGACCAACGAGCGCTACCTTCCCTACGTCATCGAGCCCGCCGCCGGGGTCGATCGGATCATGATCACGCTTCTGGTCGACGCCTACCGGGAGGAGGAGGTGCGGGGGGAAACCAGGGTGGTGTTGGCCCTGGCCCCGCGGCTGGCGCCAATCCAGGTGGCGGTCATGCCGCTGTCAAAGAAGGAGGAACTGATCGGGCCGGCGCGGCGGTTGCAGTCGCTCCTGCGCCCCCACTTCCGCACCGAATACGATCAGACCGGCGGCAACATCGGGCGACGCTACCGCCGTCAGGACGAGATCGGCACCCCCTTTTGCGTGACCGTCGACTTCGACACCCTGGACGATGAGTGCGTGACCATCCGCGAGCGCGATTCGATGCAGCAACGGCGGGTGCCCATCGCCGAGGTGGCCCAAAATCTGCGCGGCGAGCTCGAGTAGGGTCCGTCCGGTCGGGGCTCGGCTCCCCAGCACCGCCTCGATCGTGCGGGTGCCACCCGCCGTCGCCGCCCTTGGCTGAGGCTCCGGCTCGTTCCGATCGAGGTTGCAACGGTCGTTACATTCAAGCTCGCCGGGCGCCCATTTCCGGGACTGCGCGCACGCTGCGGGGACGGATGCCCAATGCCCCAGCCTCCCCCGAATCTATAAGTTATGTGCCATGAGGGTTGCTGCGGAGAACGCTACGAAGTGGGTTTACATGTTCGGCGAGGGGTCGGGCGCAATGAAGGACCTGCTCGGCGGAAAGGGTGCCGGGGTGTCGGAGATGACCCGCGCTGGAATGCCGGTGCCGCCCGGATTCACGATCACCACCGACGCTTGCCGCGCGTATTTCGGGTCCGCCCATTCCTTTCCCGCCGGGATGTGGGACCAGGTGCTCGCCGCTCTGGCTGAGACCGAGAGGATGACGGGCAAGGGTTTTGGTGATCCGGGCAATCCGCTCCTGGTCAGCGTGCGCTCGGGAGCCCCGATTTCAATGCCCGGCATGATGGACACGATCTTGAACCTGGGGCTCAACGCCCAAACCCGGTCGGGGCTCGAGGGCCTGACCGGGGATGCGCGTTTCGCCCTCGACGCGCAGCGCCGGTTCATACAGATGTTCGGGAAGATCGCCAAGGGCGTGGACGGCGATCGGTTCGAGGACGAACTCTCACAAGCCCGCCGAGAAGCGGGGGTGAAGACGGATCCGGAACTCAGTCCCGATCAACTGCGCAGGCTCGTCGAACGCTTCCTGGCCATCTACCAGGAGGCCACCGGGCAGGCCTTTCCAGAAGATCCCAGAGAGCAGCTCCGACAGGCGGTGGAAGCCGTGTTCGAGTCTTGGGACGGCCGCCGGGCGCGAGACTATCGGCGACAGGAGCGGATTCCAGACGACCTCGGCACAGCCGTCAACGTGCAGATGATGGCCTTCGGCAACATGGGCGAGAATTCGGGCACCGGGGTTGCCTTCACCCGCAACCCGATCACCGGCGCCAACGAGCTCTATGGCGACTATCTGGTCAATGCCCAGGGCGAGGACGTGGTGGCCGGCATCCGCGAGACCGAGTCCATCGCTGATCTGGAGCTCCGCCTGCCCGATGTGTATGGCCAGTTCGTGGGCTTTGCCCAGGCCCTGGAGCGCCACTACCGGGATATCCAGGACGTGGAGTTCACGGTCGAGCGGGGCAAGCTCTACCTGCTCCAGACGCGCAACGCCAAGCGCAGCGGGGAGGCGGCGGTCAACACCGCCATAGATCACGTCCGGGAGGGCCTGATCACCCGCGAGCAGGCGCTACTGCGGGTCGAACCTGGCCATCTGGAGCAGCTCTTGCACCACCGGATCGATCCCGCTGCCGACGCGCGGCCGATCGGTCGGGGCAAGCCGGCCTCGCCGGGGGCGGCCACCGGGGCTGCGGCTTTCGACGCCGACACCGCCGAGGAGTGGGGCCAGCAGGGGCGGGCGGTGATCCTGGTCCGGGTCGAGACCAGCCCCTCTGATGTGCACGGCCTGATTCAGTCCAAGGGCGTGCTGACCTCCACCGGTGGAACCGCCAGCCACGCGGCCCTGGTCGCTAGGGGAATGGGCAAGCCCTGCATTGTGGCCGCCTCGGAGTTCCTCGTCGACCTGGCCCAAAAGAGCTTCAGCGTGGGCTCGCTCACGGTTCATGAGGGGGACGAGATCACCATCGACGGCAGCACCGGCGAGGTATTCCTGGGATCGGTGGCGACCATCGAGCCCGTGCCCAGCGAGAACTTCCTGACCCTGCTGAGCTGGGCCGACGAGTTCCGCCGCCTCCAGGTCTGGGCCAACGGTGACTACCCTCGTGACGCCGTCAAGGCGGTCGCCAACGGAGCCGAGGGGATCGGGCTCTGCCGGACCGAGCACATGTTCATGGAGGAGGACCGGCTGCCCATCGTCCAGGCCATGATCATGGCCAAAGATACGGCCGCGCGAGAGGAGCAACTGGAGCGCCTGCTGCCCATTCAGCGGGGCGATTTCGAGGGCATCCTGCGTGCCATGTCGGGCAAGCCGGTGATCATCCGGCTCATCGACCCACCCCTGCACGAGTTCCTGCCGCGTTACGACCTGCTGGTGGAGCAGACCGTGCAGCTCCGCATGAGCGGCTCCGATCCGGAAGAGCTGGCGCGGTTGGAGGCGGTCCGGGCCCGGGTCGAAGAGCTCCACGAGGTCAACCCGATGTTGGGACTGCGGGGGGTGCGGCTGTCGATTCTCTACCCGGAGATCACCCGCATGCAGGTCCGGGCCATCATGGAAGCCGCCAGCAAACTCAAGAAGGAAGGCCTTGACCCCCGGCCCGAGATCATGATTCCGCTGATTGGGACGCTGGAAGAGTTGAAGATCGTCAAGGCGCAAATGCAGCCGGTGGTGGAGGCGGTGGCGCAAGAGCAGGGGCTCGAGGTTGAATACAAGTTCGGAACCATGATCGAGGTGCCCCGAGCCGCCATGATCGCGGGCGAGATCGCCAGCGAGGCGGAGTTCTTCAGCTTTGGCACCAACGACCTGACCCAGACCACGTTTGGATATTCGCGCGATGACGCAGAAGTCAAGTTCCTGGTGCGCTATCTGGAGCAGCGGGTGCTGAAGGCGAATCCCTTCGAGACCATCGACCGCGCCGGGGTGGGTCGGCTCATGGCGCTGGCCGTGAAGGAGGGCCGGGCCCAGCGGCCGGATCTGGAAATCGGCATCTGCGGCGAGCACGGCGGCGATCCCCAATCGATCCAGCTTTGCCACGAGTTGGGCCTGAACTACGTTTCCTGCAGTCCGTTCCGGGTTCCGGTGGCGCGCTTGGCCGCTGCTCAAGCGGCGTTAAGAGGTAAGGCGGCAGGAGCGGGCCGGGAACAGTAGAGTCGGGCCATCATGCCAGGACGCCTTGATGACGACAGCGTGGCGCGCATCAAGGCCCGGCTGAACCTGGTCGAGGTCGTCCAGGAGCACGTCCGGCTGCGCAAACAGGGGCGGGAATGGGTGGGTCGGTGCCCATTCCATCAGGAGAAGACACCCAGCTTCGCGGTCAGCGAGCAGAAGCAATCCTGGTTCTGTTTTGGCTGCGATGAGGGCGGGGACATGTTCACCTTCGTCGAGAAGATCGAGAAGATCGACTTCAAGCAGGCCCTGGCCAAGCTGGCCGAGATGGCCGGGGTGGAACTGGAGGACGAACGGGGCCCGGAGCGGGAGCGCGCCCGCACCCGGAGGTCGGTGATCGAGCTCAACGGCCTCGCCGTCCAGTACTACGAATACCTGCTGCATTCGACTCCTGCCGGGGAAGCCGCCCGGGACCTGTTGCAGCGGAGGGGGGTGGAGGAGGAGACAGCGCGGCGATTCGGGCTTGGTTACGCACCCGGCGGCCGCAGCTTTGCCTCCTTCCTCACCCGACGCGGGCGCTCGCTGGAGGACGCCCGGGCGGCGGGACTGGTGCGCCGCGACGGTCACGACTTTTTTTCCGATCGCGTCATGATCCCAATTCGCGATGAGAGCGGGCACCCCCTGGCCTTCACTGGTCGCGCCCTGAGCGAGGGCGACCAGCGCAAGTACGTCAACTCACCGGAGACGGTGGCCTACGTCAAGGGCCGCGTCCTCTTCGGCTTGGATCTGGCCCGGGCTCGCATCGGCGAGGTGGGCCAGGCGGTGCTCATGGAGGGTCAGTTCGACGTCATCGTGGCCCATCAATTCGGGGTTGGCAACGCCATCGCCAGCTCCGGCACCGCCTTCACCGAGGACCAACTCCGGCTTCTGAAGCGCTTCACCGAGGAGTTGCTGCTGGTCTTCGACAACGACGAGGCGGGCAGCCGGGCGCGCTATCGCGTGATCGAACTGGCGGCCAATCAGGGCATGCGAACGCGGGTGGGCGAACTCGGCCAGGGGGCCAAGGACCCGGACGAATTCCTCCGCGCCGGCGGCGACTGGGAACGATTGGCTCGCGTGGCCCGCCCGGGCTGGGAATTCTGGATCAGGCAGCTCATCGCCGGTCTCAACCCGCGCCAGCCGCGCGACTTCGAAGTGGCCCTGAAGAACGTCAACGGGGTGCTGGCACGGATCGAGGATCCAGCCATCCGGGAGAGCAACCGTCGCGACGCCGCGCTCTGGCTGGGCGTTGACGACCACCTCCTCGTCTTCCGGGCCCCGGCCACCGGCCGCCGGCCGCCGCCGCCGGTCGCCCGCGAGCAGGTCGCCCGCGAGCAGGTCGGGCAAGAGCCACCGGGGGCGCCGGTGGGCGCCTCAGACACCCTCCCCTCCCAAAGGGTGGCCTACCTGCTGCAGGTGCTGGCCTGCCGACCCGACGCCCTGAACCGAATCCGACCGCTGCTCGATTCAGGTTTCTTGGAGGACTTTGATCGCGCCGCCCTGGCACGCATGGCGGGCGCTCTGGACCAGGGCGGGGAAGGGGAGCTGAACCGTCAGCTGGAGTCATTCCCTCCTGCCGAGGCACGCCTGGTGCGGCGTGCCTGGGCGACCCCGCCGCCCGGGCTGGACGACCCGGCGGTGGACGATGTCGTACGGAAAATTGAGGCTGCCGCCGGTCAGCGGCGGAGATTAGCAATAATCAGGGATCTTGCCGAGGCGGAGCGCACGGGGGATGCGGCCAGGGTTTCGGACCTTGAGGCCGCATACGTCAGTGAGCTTGGGGATCGAGCGCCTTGAAGTGGGTAAGGGAGACTAGGTGGGGAAGACAAGGGAAAAGGTCGAACTGAGATTTGAGGACCTGCTCCTGCAGCAGGCCGAAGCGCTGATCGTCAAAGGCAAGGAGCAGGGATACCTGACCCCCGACGACGTGCTGGACGGGTTCTTGGACCTGGACGCCGAACCCGACCACATCTCGCGCATCTTCGCCGCCTTCAAGGAAATGGGGATCGAGATCTCCGACTCTGACCGGGAGTTCGACGAGAAGGAAGACGCCGACGACGACGTTCTGGCCGAGATCGAAATGATGGATTCGGTCTCACTCGATGACCCGGTCCGGATGTACTTGAAGGAGATCGGCCGAGTAAGTCTGCTGACGGCGGCGGATGAGGTCACCCTGGCCCGCGCCATTGAAGCCGGCGGCGCCACCGAGCAGCTAATTACCCACTCCATCGACATGAAGGACAACCTGGGACGGATGCGCCACGGCGGCCACATCCTGATCGATCTGCTCACCTTGCCCGATGAGTCCGACCGCGCCAACGTCATCAGCATCGTTCTTCGCCGCGACGAGAGCCAGCAGCTGCGCCTCTTCCGGACCCTCATCCTGGCCAGCGAAGAGCTTCCCGCACTGATGGACCAGGTCGGCGTCGCGCGGGTTAACGAGGTCGGCAGGCTGAAGGACGCCGTGCAGCTGAAGGAGGAGCTGGAACGGTTGGTGGAATCCAAGCCGTCCTGGCAGAAGAAGCTGAATGCCATCTATGGCTCCGACGACCACCAATGCTGTGGCCAGCTGGTGGGCATCGCCAGGGGACTCCTGGAGCTTCGGCAGCTGGAGCAGAAGGCCCGTCGCGACCGCTTCCGCGGCGAGGACCCCAATCCCCCCAGCCCCGGCCGGATCCACTTCGAGGCGATCTATCAGCGCGCTTTTCAGAGCGCAGGTGCTCAGGACCGGGAACGGCTGGAGCTCTTTCGCGAGGTGTCGGAGCGTCTCGACGAGCGGGTGGTGGCGGCGATGGAGGCCAAACAGCGCCTGACCGAGGCCAACCTGCGGCTGGTCGTATCAATCGCCAAGAAGTACATCGGCCGGGGCATGTCGTTCCTGGACCTCATCCAAGAGGGCAACATGGGTCTGATCCGGGCGGTGGAGAAGTTCGACTTTCACAAGGGCTTCAAGTTCTCCACTTACGCCACCTGGTGGATCCGCCAGGCCATCACGCGCGCCATCGCCGACCAGGCTCGAACCATTCGAATCCCAGTCCACATGGTCGAGACCATCAACAAACTGGTCCGCGTCTCGCGCCGCCTGCTCCAGGAACTCGGCCGCGAGCCCTCCGATGATGAGATCGGGGAAGAGATGGGCATCACCGCCGATAAGGTGCGCGAGATCATCAAGGTCTCGCAGGACCCGGTTTCGCTGGAGACTCCGATCGGCGAGGAGGAGGATTCTCACCTCGGCGACTTCGTTGAGGACAAGGAGGCGATCTCACCCTCGGACGCCGCCTCGCTGACCCTGCTGCACAACCAGGTCGAGGACATCCTGGACACCCTCACCCCCCGCGAACGCCGCGTTCTGCAGCTGCGCTTTGGATTGATCGATGGCCACCAGCGCACCCTGGAGGAGGTCGGTAAGCGATTCGGGGTGACTCGGGAGCGGATCCGCCAGATCGAGGCCAAGGCCTTGCGCAAGCTCCGCCATCCGTCGCGATCCAAGAAACTTCGTGACTACTTGGAGTAGCGGCCCGGTCGGCACTGGACGTCGGCTCAACAGTTGGTCTAAGGTTTGCGCCGATGCCGGTCATCACGATTGGACGCGCGTACGGTGCGGGCGGAGAGACGGTCGGCCGCCTGGTCGCCGAAGGCCTCGGCCTGGAGCTGATCGACAGCAAGATCTGGCAAGAGGTGGCTCGACGGTTGGATCTTCCCGCCGAGGAGGTCCAGGAGCGGGAGGAGGAACCCGCCAGTCTGCTGGACCGCGTCCTGAGCGCGCTCGGGGCGGCTTCTGCGGACTACGCCACGGTGCCCGAGGCAGCGTGGTCGCCTCCCTATGGCGAGCTCGGCTCGGACACCCGCCAGGCCGTCCTGCGGGCCAGCCAGGAGGTCATCCGCGAGGCCGCCCGGGCGGGGGATGTGGTCATCGTCGGTCGCGGGGGGGGCTTTGTGCTGCGCGATCATCCCGGCGCCCTGCACTGCTTTCTTAACGCCCCCACCGCGGCCCGTGCGCACTGGACGATGGAACATCTGGGATTGGATGAGGAGGCGGCCAAGCGCCGCGTCAAGGAGGCCGACGCCAACCGCGCCGCCTACATCCACCAGGTCTACAACCACGACTGGCTTCGGGTCACCCACTACGACCTGGCCATCGATACTGGACGGTTGGGCTACGAGGGTGCCGCGACCGTGATCATGGCCGCCGCGCGGGCCAGCTGAGGCATCCCGGCGCGGGGCGCGCCAAGACGGTCGCCCGCTACGCTTACGGTGATGGAAGCCAACCAACCTAATTTCGTGGGATCGATGTTCTCCGGCGTGGACGGTTCCAGCGAAGGCGGGCGCCTCACGAGCAGCCGATTCAATTCCACCATGACCTTGTTCGCGGTCAGGTTGGCGGATTCAATTCGCAGCGGGGGCCAGGCGGGCAAGGTGCGGGTGACGCCCGAGTTGACCCCGAACGGATGGATCCTGAGCGTCACCTATGACGGGGAGAAGCCCAAGCAGGTTCCCAACCTGTGGTGTGGCCGCCCGGTTCGATTGGAAAAGTTGAAGGCACCAAGTGCCTAGGTTCACCTCGGCCTCAACCGTCAAAGAAGTCGTGGCGAGTCGGTCGGACGGCGACAAATTGCTCTTCGATCATGGCTACGAGGTGGGGAGCGCATTCGTCGACTACCTCTCGCAGTATCAGAGCCTGAAGGACGCCGAAAGGGCCGGGCGATTGCGGGAATTGCCTCGGCTACTGCAGGTGCTGAACCAGAACTGATCGCTCTTCGCATTGGGCGCCAGGGGGCTGCCCAATTGGTCACTAAGACCGTGTCCGGAGGGCTGGTATTGCAGGTCGCCGGAAAACGGCTCAGAGCCTCAGCCAGTAGAATCGTCGGGCGTCGCTCCGGAGTAGCTCAACGGTAGAGCAGGCGGCTGTTAACCGCAAGGTTTAGGGTTCGAATCCCTACTCCGGAGCCAATTTCTGATCTTAAATCGGTCGCCTTGGGTCTCTGCTGGGGACGAAATGCTCACGGAATGCTCACGGAGCGGCCTCAGAGCCGCACGGTGTTCGCTGGAGGCGCGATCAAGTGGATCTGCGGCAGCCCGCCGATGTACGGAGCGGGATAATCGCTGGACCTAAACAGGACGTCCATCGCTCGGAACTCAAGGTCCATAAAGGCGCCTTGCTCTCTCAGCGACGCGGGTTTCCGAAACTGCCACCCCGGAGTCTCGCAAACCTCCGTGAAGAACTCGGCGAACCTCTGGAAAAGGCCGAGGTAAGTCATGCGCCCTTCGGGGAACCCGTTGAAGTATCGTTGCCCTCCGCCCCTCGCAAAGGTAACTATATACCTGACTCAGCGTAATCTGATGTGCCCATGATAGAGTCCGGCTCATGGCGGGCGAACGCACCAACGTCTACGTGGACGGGTTCAACCTTTATTACCGGCTCCTAAAGGACAACCCAGCCCGTAAATGGACGAACCTCGTAGAGCTGTTTCGTTTGGTCCTGCCATCCAATGACATTCGTCGGGTTCGGTACTTCATCGCCCTGGTGAATGCGTGGCCCGAAGATCCAGGCCAGCCGGTTCGGCAGCAGACATATCTGCGAGCCCTTGACACCCTGGACGAAGTCTCGATCCATTACGGCAACTTTCGGCCTCGCACCAAGAGGCTTCGGCTGGCTAATCCTCGCCCCAAGGGTCCCAAGACTGCCCTAGTCACGTACAGCGAGGAAAAGGGGTCCGATGTCAATTTGGGATCGTGGCTCTTGCTTGATGCCGCCCGCAACGACTTCGATGTGGCGGTAGTCGTATCGGATGACTCTGACCTCTTGACCCCGGTCCGTATGGTCACCACCGACCTTCATAAGAAGGTCGGAATTCTGAATCCGCAGCAGAAAGGGGCTTGTCAGTTGCGCGAGGCGGCGACTTTCGTCCGGCGCCTTCGGGCTGGCCCCTTGGCTGGATGCCAATTCCCGGACGAGATGACCGATGTAAACGGAACATTTCATCGGCCCCCGTCATGGGCCTAGGTTCCTTAAATGCTTCATGGGCCGCCGTCGGTGGCATACTAGCTACGAACCCCCCTATCGCTTAGGTGGTAGGGTGCGGGGCCGCCCCTTCAAGGGGGGCGGCCCCAGCTTAGGGTCCTACTGGGAGTGCCGGAGAGGGACGCTTCTCTCCGGTCTTCCGGTGCCTTACCGCATCGCCGATGTGCCCACGTCCCCTATAGGGCTCACGGCATCGCACGTTTGATGTTCCGATAGTACACGACCTACGGGCTCCGCACAACCTACGGGTGCAGGTTGGGCTGATTAATCAGGAATCTGTGGTAAGATCGTCGCCATGAGCGATCAGCCGCCAAGCCCGAAGCGCCAACAAGACCGCAGTCCAAGGTATCCAGCCATTGACCTCCAGACCGCCTTGGGGCGGGCTGTCGTCATCTACAAGAAGGAAGGCCGTCACGTCGTACCGAATGAAGTCGCCGCCCGGCATTGGGAGTTAAGTCCCAAGAGCAGCAGCGTTCTGACTACCACCGCTGCGTTGAGAGCCTACGGCCTGCTTGCAGATGGCCGAACTGCTGGAACGTCCGGCGTCGCCCTGACGGATTTGGGTTTTCGCTTGGCGGCCGACGAGCGCGGCATTAACCCGGATAGGCAGCGCCTCATTCAGGAAGCGGCGCTCAAGCCGACCGCCTATGCCGATGCTTGGAAGCACTACGAAGCGAGTCTGCCATCGGACGACCTCTTGGAGTACTACCTCAAGACGGAAAAGGGCTTCACTCACGACGGGGCAAGGGCATTTATCCGCAACTTTCGGTCTACGTTACGGTTTGCTGGAATCGGCCAGGGTGATAATCTAGGCGTTGATGCAACGGACGCTATTGGAGACGCACGAACCCGGCCCCAAGGTGGTGAGCGGCAAGCGGATGGAGCCCCACCAATGATCTCTACCACCCGAACCGAAGTCGTCGGAGCCGAGGTTCAGGTACCGATTGCTCGCGGAGAGTGGGCGACCATCGTCGGGCCCTTCCCGATGCCGAAGCCGAAGTGGGACAAGTTTCTTGAGATGTTGAAGACGATGGAATTCGCTCTCGTTGAGGAAGGAACCGACGACCCTAAGCAGATTTCGGATTCGGACCCGACCTCTTAGGTTTCTTCGCCCTTTCCTCATCCGCCTCACGTTTCGGGACGGCCAGGAGTTTACGGGTCAGACTCTTGAACTGCTGGAACTGGCTGGGCTCTTTCTCGGCCACGGCTTGATCCTACCCCCCTTCGGGGTACGCCAGACCGCTGACCCTTTCCCGGTCAATTCGCGGTAGGTGAGTCGCTTGCCGATCACAGATGCCGCAACCTTGGCGAACCGCTGGCGATCGGTCATTTCCCGGTTGTTGAATCGGAAGGCTTGCTCGTCCAAGTAGCGGAATAGGTGGAAGGGCTCGATGCTGACGTAGGTGCCCTTGATCGACCGCTTCAGGAGGCTCCAGAAGTTCTCCAACCCGTTCGTGTGGACTTCGCCATCGACATAAGCCTCGGCATGGTCGATGACCTTATGGATGTATTCGTCATCTAGCTTCCGATATGAGGCCAGCGCGTCGCTGTAGATGTGAGAGCCAATAGCGACAGCCCTGCTGATTTCGCCGTGGAGGGTGCGCCGCTTGGTGTTCTCCACGATCCGGTACTGAAAGTCACCGTGGCGCTCTAAGAGGCCCATGACGGCGACCTTCCCCACCATTCCGCGCGCCGTGCCCTTCGCCTTGCGCTTGCCGGGGTGCATGAACCGGGCCTTGCCGCCGATGTAGGTCTCATCAACTTCAACGTGGCCCGACAGCTTCTCGAACGTGCCGGTCTGCATCGCCAGCCGGATGCGGTCGAGCATGAACCAAGCGGTCTTTTGGGTGACGCCGATGGACCGGGCAATCTCGGCGGAGCTGACCCCATTCTTAGCATTGGAGATCAGCCATATGGTGGCAAACCACTTATCCAGCCCAACCGGCGAGTCCTCAAAGATCGTCCCGACCTTCACGGAGAACTGCCGCTTGGGGTGCTTGCCCTTGCATTGCCAGACCCGACGGGACGCCATGAACGTCACCTTCTCGTCGCCACACGTTGGGCACTTGACCCCATCCGGCCAGCGCAGGCTGACCATGAAATCAAGGCAAACGTCCGGGTCTGAGAAGTGCCGGATTGCCTCCACCAGGGTCTCCGGTTCGCGCTCTGCCATGCCACAATCATAGCAGATTGGCTGAGTCAGGTATATAGTTACCCTCGCAAAGGCCTCCTTCGTCTCTGGATTCGCGTAGTCACGGCCCCAGAAGTCTTCCTCTCCACGGCCCCCCAACCCTCCGGCTCAACGTGACCGTCACGGATTCGGGCCTGAATTCAGGCCCTACAGAACGCCGTTACCTACAGGCGTGACGCGCGCCCAAGAGCGGTCGTTACCCTAGCGAACTCGGGGGAGGCGGGGGAGGAGCTGTCATCGGTGGGGGAGGGACAGCGGACGTCGGAGCGAAGGCGCGGGGCCCCTCGGCCAGTATTGACGTGTTCTCGTAGATCTTGAAGAGAACGATAATGACTTCCAAGATCACACGAATGTAGATTAGGTAGGCAAGGGAGAGCAGCGGACCGAATATCAGAAGAACAACGACTCCCCCGAAAGCGCTGGCCCGAAATGCGGACACCACAAAGATGAGGTATAGGAAGGCAATCGCGACCATTCCCAGTGCGTAGAGCACCGAAATGACACGCCTTGTGATTAATGAGGTAAATGACATATCGAGAAGTGATCTCAAGAACCCCATCGAGTGCCCTCCTGACTGAAACGCCCGCGCGACGTCGAGCCGCCGCCGAACCGAGAAAGGGTCCTCACATCAGGCCATGTCGCCGGAATCATGTGCATCGGTAGCGCGCCCATTAACGCCGCGACTGTAGCAGGTTATCCTGCACCCGTCTAGTCAACGTATTCCCTATTACGAACGTTAGATTCCCACGAATGCTGCTTCGGTTCACGCTCGTTTCGGGCGTTGGCTAGAATGGGTCGTGCATTAGGAGATGCCGCATATGCGGCACGGCAACCTGGCCTAGGACAGTCAAGGTGCCAACCCACTACGGGGATGTGGTTCCGAGGAGGAGCAACGAAATGTCCAACATCCTTTCGGTCGCGCCTGGCGACCTCACCTACTGTCCTGACTGTGCCGATGTCTTCGGAGTCCTCGATAAAAGAGGCAAATGCTGCCTCTGCGACCGATCCGCCGCAATCACACCCTGGGTCGGCGGCACTTCCCGATAGCGTTCGAGATCTGCTGGTACTGTCAGGCGGGGATAATCCGCTCCGGCTCCAAGTGGAGCACCTACTACTGCGACGAGTGCCGCGGCCGCTTTCGTTGAGGACAGCCACATTTAGAACCACGAGAAGCGTCGGCGGCGCTCCTGGACGACCCGACAGCCAAGTGGTGGACATCTTACTCAGACCTCGTGCCACCGAGTGGCGCAGGCAAATGCCACGGGCCGACTGCATAGATGCGGCTTGCGTTACCAGAACGGGGCTTGGTGGCGTCCGCGACTAATACGCTACGCGCCCTGCCCGGGTCGGACGGGACGCGAACGCTTTCCTAAGCCGGATTCCACCGACGGTCCCCACGCGGGCGGTGTGGTGTCGGCTGGGAGAGCAGTTGGGCGGGCGAATCGGGGCTTAGGAAACGCGAAGAGGCGGCCCGCCTTACTGGAGCTAGCCCCACGGAGGACGAGGGACCTTGTCGCAAAGAGTCCCCAAATTGCCCAGTCGGCGGCCGCCAAGATTGGATCGGTCGGGCGATTCTGCTCGAGCAGCGTCAGGGGAATCGTTGCCGATCGCACCCAGCAACGCCAGTGGCAGGAAGAGGCGCTCTAGGCGTTCGTGGAGGCTCAACTGACCTGCAGCCGCATCCCCCAGGGATGCCGTGGTGGGTCCGGTGCCCTCCATCAGATAAGGCCCGTCCAATAAGCAACGCCCCCGTGAAACGAGCACGTTCCACTTCTGTGCTGGCTGTGGCTGTACGAGCCATCGCGACAGATCGCTGAAATCCCTTCCGCTCGAAGCTGAGCCAGGCTTGGCGTCGATGCCGGGGGGGCGGCAACAACGGGGACAGGCGCAACCGGTGCGGGCCGTGCGGCCACACCCTGGCCGAACGACGCCACGGGGTGGATCTCCATCCAGCCGTGGTCTGTGTCTAGAACCCATGCACCCGTGACAGCCACGTGTGCGCCGATGGCCGGGAGGGTCAACGGGTTGTGGTAGCCGGCGCAGGCAGAAACGGCGTCCGCTTGGGTGACGGTGCCGACGCAGACCGTTTCAAGAACGAGATCGCCGAGCTGCTGAGAAAGGTTGACTGGATTTAGGTACTGGCCTTGGCCAGCGTCGAGCCGCAGCAGCAGGTGACGGTCACCATCGGCCTCGTCGCGGATCACCGCGATAGTCCCGTTGACGGTCACGCAGGGGTTTAGAAGCCTCAGCCGGGCGGGGTGGTAGACGTGTGCAGTGGGGCTGCCGCATCCAGAGGCAAGGGCCGGAATGGCGGGCGTGGGCACTGGAGCCGCCGTAGCAGCCGGTGCCTGCGGGCTGGGCGTCCCTGCGGCAGGCGAATGGAGCGCAGCGCTAGGGCGTGCCACCGAGCGAGCACCTGCCGATGTCTGATCGGAGCAGGCCGTCACGATGATCATCAAGGCGGCAAGAACGGCCGCGAATGCAACGCGGCGCCAAGCCCTGGGGCGCGACTCAGGGCTCAAAGTCGCCTCATCGCTTTTTACGGCGAGGACTGACGGCGCGATCTACCGCTCGGAAGATGTCACGCTCGGCAGACTCCACTGGATGAACGACGCGGTTCTTGGCGCGCAAGGCGCGCCGTATCGGTCGCGGCGTGACCGATCGTTTCACAGAGCGCTTCAAGTGGCCGACGGGATGCAGCCAGGCGAAAAGGCAGCCAAGAGAGCCCATGGCGTCTACGCTCCCTGGCCCATCATATTCGCGCCAACAGATCGGCCTTTTTCGCCTCGAATTCCTCGGTTGTGAATCGACCCCTGGTCCCGCAGGTCGGCCAGCTTCCGAATCTGATCCGGTACATCAGGCGTGGTCGGCTGGGCGCTTTCGGGCGCTGGCGGTCTGGACTGCGCCCGAATGAACGCGGCGACCTGCTGAAAGCTGGCCTGCTGGCGCTTGGCGATGGGGATGACGTTCGGAGCGCGCCACGCGCTGCTCGCCTTATTGGAACCCTGCCAATAGGAGCGCTCGGTGCCTTGCACGCCGCCGGTGGCGATCTCGAAGGTGCCCGTCATGATCGACGTCCGGACTTCGATCGACGTGATATTGCGATAGTCGAAGCTCGTAACTTTCCCGCCCAGGGTCTGCCCGGCGTGCCAGCCCACCTTGATGATGGCTCTCTGGTCTGTGAGTGCGAGGCACTGAGACCGGGCGACACCGCAGGCCCGACTCAGGCCGTGCGCCCAAGCATCACGGCGATCAATGCGGGGGGTCAAACCGATTGACCGACCCCGGCCTCCTGGGGTCCGGACCGCCAGGTCAGCGCTTGAACGTCGCTCTGCCCGCACCCAGCCCGAGGAGTGTCCGAGCTGCGGCCAGGATCCGGTCGGGGTTCGGATAGAGCGGCTTCTCGAGCGCCGGGCTGAAGGGGATCGGGATGTCCGGTGTGGTTACGCGGAGGATGGGGCCCTTCAGGCTCTCGAAAGCCGCTTCGACGACCATCGCGGAGATCTCACTGGCGGCGCTACAGGTTCTGTTGGCGGGGTCGACCACCACCAGGCGCCCCGTCTTGGCGACCGAGCGCAGGATGGTGTCGCGGTCGAGCGGTACCAGGCTTCGCGGATCGATGACCTCCGCTTCCACGCCCTCGCCAGCCAGGGTCTCAGCCGCCGTCTCCGCGTGTCGGACCGAGCCGGATATGGCGACCAAGGTGACGTCGGTGCCCTCCCTGACCACGCGGGCTTGACCGAGCGGGATCAGGAATTCCTCCTCCGGTAGGTCTTGTTTGCGCGTCCAGAGGGTGGCGTCCTCGAAGATGATCACCGGGTCATCGGTGCGGACCGCGGTCCGCAGCAGACCCTTGGCGTCGTGTGGCGTCGCGGGGGCCACGATTTTCAGGCCCGCCACGTTCATCAGCATCGGATAGGGTCGGTCGGAATGATGCGCCGCTGTCGAGGCCCCATAGAACATGCTCGCCCGGTAGACGACCGGGACGTTGGCCTGGCCGCCGAACATATAGCGGTTCTTGGCCGCCTGATTGATCAGCTGGTCGAAGGTCAGGTACATGAAGGTGGCGTAGGTCAAGTCCACGATCGGCCGAAGACCGGTCATCGCCGCGCCCACCCCCATGCCGGTGAAGGCGGCCTCTGAAATGGGAGTATTGATGACGCGATCGGCGCCGAAGAGCTCCACAAATCCGGGCGCGGTTCCGTAGAGGTTGGAGCGGACGTCCTCGCCCATCAGGATGACGCGCTCGTCTTCCAGCATCGCCTCCTTCTGGGCGGCTCCGATGGCCGCCAGGTAGGTCAACGTCGGCATTGTCTTAGGCCCCCCTATCGCTGAATCGGAATTGGTTCTGCATAGAGGTCGTCAAAAGCTTCCTCGGGGTCCGGGAAGGGGCTCTCCTGGGCGAATCGCAGGGCCGCCTTGACCTCGGCCTGGACCTCCTCGTCGATCGCCTCCAAGCCCACTTGGTCGGCCACCCCGGTCACGCGAAGGTGGTCTGAGAAGAGTGCGATGGGATCGCGCTGGCGCCAGGACTCGACCTCTTCGGGGAGCCGATAGGCGCCCGCGTGGCGCAATCCCTCAGAGTGGTCGGAGTAGCGGTAGGTCAGCACCTCGACCAGGGTCGGTCCCTGTCCGGCGCGGGCCCTCTGGACGGCCGCCGACACGGCTTGGTGGACGGCCAGCACGTCCTGTCCGTCCTCGACCGTTTCGCCCTGGGCACCGAACCCGGCCGCTCGCTTGGAGATGCGCAACTCCCGCATGACCTCGCGCTGGGAGGTGAGGGAGGCGTATTGGTTGTTCTCGCAGAGGTAGATGATCGGCAGATCCCAGACCGCCGCCATGTTGAGGCACTCATAGAGAACGCCCTGGTTGGCGGCTCCATCTCCGAAAAAGCAGAGCACCACCCGCTTATTTCCCAGCGTTTTGGCGGACAGGGCGGCGCCGGTGGCGACCGGGATGCCCGACCCCACCACCCCAGACTCGCCCAGGCTGCCGCGGCTGAAGTCGGCCAGGTGCATGGAGCCGCCCTTGCCCTTGCAGATCCCAGTCCGCTTCCCGAGCAGCTCTGCCATGAGGGGGAGCAGGGGCGATCCCTTGCCGATGGGATGGCCGTGGGAGCGGTGATTCCCGGTCATGTAGTCGCTGTCCTCGAGCGCCATGCAGGCCCCGACCACCTCCGCCTCCTGCCCGATGCTGGTGTGGGCGGCGCCCGGTAGTTCCCCGCGTGCGACCAGTTTCTTCACCGTCTCGTCAAAGCGCCGGACGCGCAGCATGCGTCGGTACATCTCCAAGAGGAAGTCGGTGCTGAGATCGGCGGCGAGGTGATTTGGCTTTTGCAAAGGTCAGACCCCCTAATCCGGGGCTTCGATGATGGCGAGGGTGGTGTAGATCTCGACCGTGGCCCCGGGCGCGACCAGGATTTCCGTCAGCACCCCGCTCTCCGGCGCCTCCAGTTCGGTGCTCATCTTGGCCGCCTCGATCAGGGCCAGCGGCTCACCCTCGGTGACCGGGTCGCCGAGCGACCTGTGCCATTGGATGACGGTTCCGTCGGTCATTCCCATCCCCCATTGAGGCAGCTTCACCTCAACCCTCACCCCCGGCTCTCCCGGGCGGCATCGGCCAAGCCGGATCCATCCGCAGGCGAACCCTCGTACACGTGCCGGACGGACCGGCCGTGGAAGGTGGCGAACACCACGCAGCCCTCGGGGTATTCAAATGGCCCGTGGGGCAACCCGGCAGGCCCGTATACGTAGTCGCCCGGCCGCATCGGCTCGCCCTCGGCGACCTGCAGTCCCTCCAGAACGACGATGGAATGGGTGCTGTCATGCGTGTGCTCAGGTTCCACGTAGCCGGGCGGGAACTTCACCAGCAGGTCCGTCTGCATGGTCTCGGCGTCTTGGCGCAGCACCTTCACCTGGACCCCCTCGCCAAGTGCCAGCACGTCCGAGGCGTCCTGCCAGCCGAGGTCCCAACGGTGCGCCCGGTGAAGATTTCCGCTCATCGTATGGCCCCCTTCGTGATCTTGGCCGCCGCCGCCGACCAGCATAGACGCTCGTGTGTCGGGCGTCGACAGGGGCGGCGGCGGAGCCGATTTGCTCTGCAGGCAGCCGTTGGTTCCGCGGTCAGCGTGAACTCGGTAGGTGGCCTCCTGGCTGGCGGGAAGGTCCATCGACAAGTACCCTGGTCCGAACGAGTAGCCGGCCATCGTCCAGAGCGGGGAGGACCAATACGGAAGACCACTACGACGTGATCATCATCGGCAGCGGTGCCGGCGGAGCCACCCTCGCCCACACACTGGCTCCCTCCGGCAAGCGAATCCTGATGCTGGAACGCGGAAATTATCTGCCGCGCGAGACCCAAAACTGGGATCCCACTTCCGTCTTCGTGGATGGTCGCTACCTTTCGACCGAAACCTGGTACGACGCCGACGGAAGGCCCTTTCAGCCCCAGGTCCACTACTTTGTGGGGGGGGCGACGAAACTCTACGGAGCGGCGCTCTATCGGTTGCGCCCGCAGGACTTCGGAGAGGTTCGCCACATCGATGGCGTCTCGCCCGCCTGGCCCCTCAACTACGACGACTTTGAACCCTGGTACACGCGTGCCGAGTGGCTCTACCAGGTGCACGGCAAGCACGGCGAGGATCCGACCGAGGGAAGCTTCAGCCGCGACTATCCGTGGCCGGCGCTGCATCACGAACCGCGCATGCAGCAACTCTTCGACGATTTGCAGTCGGGGGGCTACCATCCCTTCGCCGCCCCCTGCGGCATCCTCCTGGATGAGGCGGATCGGGCCAAGAGCAAGTGCATCCGGTGCATGTGGTGTGACGGCTATCCATGTCTGGTCCACGCCAAATCAGACGCCGAGATCATCGCCGTGCGTCCGCTCCTGGGGCAGTCCAACTTCACCCTCCTGGTGGGGGCCGAGGTGACCAAGCTCGAGACCGACGCCAGCGGCCGGAACGTGACCGGCGTCATGGTCTCGCGCCGCGGTGCCACCGAGGTCTACTCGGCCGATATCGTGGCCGTCTGCGCGGGGGCCGCCAACAGCGCCCGGCTACTGCTGCTTTCGGCCAGTGATCAGCACCCCAGGGGCCTCGCCAATGGTTCCGACCAGGTGGGCCGGAACTACGTTTTTCATCACAGCAAGGCGGTGGTGGCCCTCTCCCGCGAGCCCAATGACACGAAATACCAAAAGACGGTGAGCCTCAACGACTTTTACTTTGGCGCCGACGACTATCCCTGGCCGATGGGCAACATCCAGATGGTGGGAAAGTCGAACGCGGCCGCCTTCCGAGGCGAGGAGCCCCAGCTCACCAGGCTGGCACCCGAGTGGTCGCTGGATCAAATCGCCCAGCACGCGGTTGATTTTTGGCTCAGCACCGAGGATCTGCCCAAGCCCGAAAACCGCATCACCGTGGATCGGGCGGGGGCTGTCCACCTGGCCTACACGCCAACCAATTCAGACGAATCCCTTCATCTCTATGAGCGGCTGAAGACGATCCTGAACCACGTTGGGATGGCGCGACACCACCTTCTCGGCAAGAATTTCTATCTCAACGTCGACATCTCCACGGCCGGCGTCGCCCACCAGTCGGGGACCTGCCGCTTTGGCGCTGATCCGGCCACCTCGGTGCTCAACGTCGACTGCAAGGCCCACGAGTTGGACAACCTCTACGTCGTCGATACCAGCTTCTTTCCCAGCATCGGAGCGGTTAACCCGGCCCTGACCGCCATGGCCAACGCCATCCGAGTGGGGGAACTGCTCCGAACGCGGATGGCTTAGCTGGAGTCATTGGCAAGCGCCACCAGAGCGCAGACCGGGGTGGTCTACGCCATCGGGCTGGTTCAGGGGGTGGCGCTGGTCACCTTTCCCGCCGCCAGCACCATCTTCACCGGAGTCGCTGGCTACCGCCTTTCGCTCGCCCAATACGGCGCCATGTTCCTGCCCCAGGTGCTGACGGCCATGACGGCCGCCATCCTGGGCGGAGAACTGGGTCGGAGGTTTGGCATCAAGCGACTCTGCGTGGCAGGGCTGGTGTCGAACCTGATTTCGATGCTGCTGCTGCTCGGCAGCAGCCGACTCAGTTCGGGGGCCCCCGCCACCTATCCGATGCTGCTGGTCGCAACCGCCGCCCTGGGTACCGGTTTTGGCCTGACCGTCCCGGCCCTGAACACGCTGACCGGGTTGTTTCATCCCCAGCGAGTCGACTCGGCGGTGCTGGCGCTGAACGCGCTGCTCGGCCTGGGAAGCCTGCTGGGCCCGGTCTTCGTGGCCGTCTTCACCGGTCTCGGATTCTGGTGGGGGCTGCCCCTGGCCTCGTCGGTGCTGCTGCTGGGCCTGCTTGCAGTCACTCTCTCCCTGCCCCTGGGTGGCGCCACCCGCGGCTCGGGGCCGCGCTCCGCTCGGGCACGTCTACCAGCGCGGCTGTATGTGTATGTCGGCCTGGCCGTCCTATACGGCGCCTGCGAGACCATGAGCGGAAACTGGGCTCCGCTCGACATGACTGGTAAGCTCGCCGCCAGCCCCACCTGGGCCGCTCTGGCCTTGACCGCATTCTGGGCCTCGGTAACGGGCGGCCGTATCCTGTTCGCGCTCATCCAGCGCTGGCTACCGGCTCGATTCACCTACCGAGGTCTGCCCTTCCTGCTGGCCGCGGTTCTTCTCGGCGTGGCCTTTTTGCCGGCCGGCCACCCGATCCTGGCGCTGGTCGCATTTTCGATGGCGGGGCTGGGGTGTTCGGCCCTGCTGCCCCTGACGATCAGTTTCGGACAGGAGGAAATTGCCGGCCTCGGCACCCTCGTAGCGGGAGCGGTCTTGGGCTCCTACCAGCTCGGCTACGGCATCGCCGCCTTCGGGGTCGGTCCGCTGGTCGGGGCCGGCGTCCCCCTGCCGACCATGTTTGGATTCAGTGCCCTGCTGGCCCTGGCGCTGGGCGTATTTTCACTAGCCGCCGGACCGGGTGATCGCACCCCGGCCGGCATGAAGCCGGCCCTGGCCGCCGCCCTTGGCGGTGGGGCCGGGCCCAATCAATGAGGAGGATCAGGCAATGAGCCTTGAGGGAAAAGTCGCGGTCGTCACCGGAGGCAACAGCGGTATCGGGCAGGCGGCGGTGATGGCGCTGGTTGAAGCCGGGGCGAGCGTCGTCATCGACTACATCGTGCATCCCGAATCCACCGTTGAGATGGAGTCGAAGATTGCCGCCATGGGTGACCGGGCCGTGGGAGTGGAGGCAGACGTCAGCAAGGTGGGCGACCTCGAAATGCTGGTGGCCGCCGCGGTCAAGGCTTTCGGGCGCCTCGACATCATGGTCAACAACGCCGGCGTGGAGACACGAACCTCGGTTCTTGACACCTCGGAGGAACAGTACGACCGGGTCCTCTCCATCAACCTCAAGAGCGCCTTCTTCGGCACCCAGTTCGCGGCGCGCCAGATGATCGCCCAGAAGAGTGGCGGCCGGATCATCAATATCACGTCGGTGCACGAGGACTGGCCCATGCCGAACAACACCGCCTATTGCGTTTCCAAGGGTGGAATCCGGATGCTGACACGCACCGCCGGGGTGGAGCTGGCCGCCCACAACATCCTGGTGGTGGGTGTGGCGCCGGGGGCGGTGGCGACGCCCATCAACCTGTCGACCATGAACGACCCGGCCAAGCTGAAGACCCTCGATGCGAGCATTCCCCTCGGGCGCATGGCCAAGCCGGAGGAGATCGGCAACGTGGTTGCCTTCCTGGCCGGTGATCGCGCGACCTACCTCACCGCCACCACCATCGTCGCAGACGGCGGGCTGATGCAGAGTAGTGCTGGCCTCTAGGCAGACCCATCCCCGCCCGGCCGAATGGGATAGGTAGGTGCCCGCCCCCTCGTCCCACTCTGTGCCTCTCCCAGGGCAGACCCAAGCGCGCACAGCCCGGTCCAGCCCCGGCGGCCGAGAGTGAGGCCGTCAACCCCCATCACCCAGGCGGGTGGAGATCGGAGCGACCCGGCGCCACGATCGCTACCGACCTCCACGATTTGTCGGCATTGGGCGCCGCCTCGATGCATCGGGGAAGGCCCCTCAGCGTCCAGGCCGGAGCCGGCCCCGACCGGTGCCGCCCAGACGTGGGTCAAGAGCTCCTCCGACAGAGCCTCGAGGGCAGGCCCGGCGGGTCCTGAGCGGCGGATGGCTCTCATCCACCGCCAGCGCGTTGCCAAGGGGAGGACGACCATGGCCCCGGATTCGACCTCGTCTCGGAGCGCGATGCGGGGCAGGCCCCAATCCTGGCCCCTGGCGTGGCCGTGCCCAGGAGACGGCCCACCAGCTGCTGGCAGGGCATGACCCGCTGGAACGGCCGTCAGCGGAGATGAGCTCGGAGCGCCTCCAACGCGGCGGGCGTATTGATGTTGCTCAGCTCCAGATCCTCCAGATCCTCGAGGTAGACCACATCCAGGCTCAAGAGGAACTCCACCGCCCCCCGGCGGCCAGTCTCCAGGTGATGCTGCAGGGAGGGCAGCACCGACTTCCGGTAGACCGCACAAAGGGGTTGGGGGAGGTCTCCGATTCGCGTCGCCGCAGCCCCGTGGCCCCGGCTCAGGTGGAGCAACCGGAGCACGGTTGGCCAGCGTACCAGCGGCATGTCGCAGGCCAGAACAAAGGTGGCTTGATGGCTCGCCGCCACCAACGCGGCTTCGATTCCCGCCAGTGGGCCGGCATCGATTCTCAGGTCCGGAATCGAGTTGGGCCAGAGTGCTGGGGGCAGCGCCTCCCGGGAGGCGCAGACCAACAACTCATCAAACTTCGGTGCGAGCCTCGCGCAGAGCCACTCGATCAGGGTGCCGCCAGCGACCGGCAGAAGTTGCTTGGGGAAACCCATTCTCCGGCTTTTCCCCCCGGCTAGGAGCGCGAGCGTTAGCGGTTCGTGGGTGGCCATGGCGGTCTCCCCAAATGATGGCGGCCGGGGGCTTTGGGTGGTGAATTCGGGGCCCCTATAGTCATCTGGTGGACGAAACATTCCTGATCGATCTCGTGGCCAGGATCGAGCGCTTGGCATCGAACCGGGAAGGCGCGATCGGGCTGCTGCCCCTATCGGAGGCGATGACCGAAGAGTTGCTCGCGCTGGCGGGGGCGGTGGCCCACGCCTCTGAGCGCCGCCTGGCACCTCTGAGCACCTACCTGGTCGGGCAGGCGGTGGCCCACATGGTTCCCGATTCAGATGCCGAAGCCAGGGCCCTCGACCTGGTTCACCAGTTGAGGCTGGCGATCGAGGCTCAGGGCGATGCCAGCCAAGGCGAGGGCTGAGCAACCGGAGTCGCATCAGCCTTCCCGCTCACAGCGCTGGCGGGGCTGCGATCGGATGACTGGACGTGCTCCCCGCAAATTCGAGCTGGTACAACTACCTCAAGCGCCGAGGCTGACGGTGCGCAGAGGAGTTGAGCGGGGGCCAAAATGGACGTGTGGAGGGCATGGAGGACGCCGTTCGTCATCACTGCTGGGCCACCGTCCTCCTTCTTCAGCACTGCTCACTCTTGCCGCTGGGGCTGATCGAGCACCCGGAGCAGGGCTCGTTCGGAAGCATCTTGGAGACTCTCCAGCACCTGGGTGGGGCTGATGAGAGAATGTCCGCCGCCCTGGCCGGCGTGGCGCCGTCGGCGGCCAGCATGGAGGCGGCTCGGGCGGGCGTGCCCCGACTCCTAACCCAGGCCCAAGAGCGCGGCCAGCGCTGGGAGAGTCTTATCTCGGACCAGTTTGATCTCGATCGAACCGTCACTCGGGTCAACGCGGCGGGACAGACCCAAGAGGTTGCGGCGCGGGTCCTCCTGCTGCAGGCGGTGGTTCACGGCGGCGAGCACCGAAGCCAGATCTGCAGCATTCTTGGCCGTCAGGGCCTGGATGCTCCCAGCCTCGACGCCTGGGCCTATTACCGGGCGCATTGACCCGGCCCGGCCGCCGTGCGCCAGTTGGCCCTCGATCGGAATAGGACACTGCGGCAGCCCGTTGGGAAGGTAGTGAATTCGGCTCTTCCACCGGCTGGAACCCACGGTAAGGGCATGCCCGGCGGGGGTGCCATAAAACTGATGTTGGCCCTCAACCGAGTCGTCTATCGCCTCCTGCGCGGGCGCGGGCTGGGCAAGATGATTTTGCTCACCACGGTGGGAGCCAAGACTGGTCGGTTGCGAACCAATCCCCTGGCCAGTTTCACCGAATTTGGGGAGGGCTGGTTGGTGGTGGCCTCGGCCGGAGGCGACCGGAGGCATCCTCGATGGCTCTTGAACGCCGTCGCCCAGCCCGATCAGGTCTGGGTCGAATCGAGGGGTAAGAGGGTGAGAGTGCGGGCTAGCGTGCTGCAGGGACCCGAGCGCGATCAACGCTGGGAGCAGATAGTGGCCGAGGCCCCCAATTTTGGTGAGTACCAGCGCAGCACCGATCGCCAGATCCCCGTCGTCAGGCTGACGCCGCTACCAGAGCAGGGCTCCTGACCGGCGCCGACCCTTCCTGGTCCCCGTTTTCGAGTCTTGAACGGCAGGTTTCACACTGGGCGGCGCCGGGCTCGAGCCGGCCTCAACAGATCCAATCTGAATCGACCGCGGCGGGTGGCGGCCAGGTCGTCGTCTCCTGACGCAGCCAGACCGGCGCGTCTGAGAATCCCCGGCCGCGGCAGGAACTCGAATCCAACGACTGTGCCACCCAATCGGCGCTGACGGTGGGCGCCGTCCAGTTGCCGGTCACCTCCGCCCAGTCGGCGAAGGCGGAGTACACGCCAACCAGGAAGCCGCGCCCGGTGAGTTGGTCAAACTCGCCCTCCAGCGCGTAACGGTTGAGGGAGAGGTCCTGGGTGGACCAGCTGTTCGACGATTCGACGTCGATCCAGAATATGCGGGAGGGGGTGATCCCCTGGTCGGCGATCAGGTTGAGTGACTGGAGGGCTTCGCCGCATCCGATCGCATAGGCGATCTGCTGCTCCGGCGGGGCGTGAATCAAGAGCCCGATGTGGCGACATCCGGCCCCCACCTTGGCGTAGTTGTCGGGATTGAATCCGGAGTTGAGGTAGAGGCTGCGGACCCCGATCGCGTTCCCCCACTGCCGCTGCAGGCAGCTGTTGGCGGTGAACGCCAACCCGCCGTTGACTCCGATCACGGCGAATTCGGCCGCGGCCGGATATTTGGCGGCTGCGCACTGGGGGTAGGAGGCATCGTAGCCGTGTCGCAAGTCCGATCCCACGGTCTGCCCCAGGGAGGGGAGGGGAGAGGCCGGTGTGGCCTCCGGGGCCTGGGTGGTGCCGCTCGAACGCGGTTGCGGTGACGGTGTCCAAAGGCTGGTCAGCGGTTGAAGCGGGGGCGGGGTGACCGGCCCCAGATCCGTCAGGGTGGCCCCCGTCGAGCAGGCCGCGAGCAACACCAGGAGGGGGAGGCAGAGGCTCTTGCTCAGCACCCCCAGGGGAGCGAAACGCCCGGTCCTAGAGGCGTCCATCTCAGGCAATCCGCAGGATTCGCCAGAGGCGCGAGGGCGACGCAATCGCGGACGACGTTGCGAGCGGTAGCTGGACAGATTGGGGACCCGCGCTGACCTCCAGGTGACCGACCACGCTGCCCCTGGCGAGCGGCGCTGGATTGGCTTTGAGGACCAGGCGAGTTCGGACCACCTCCCCCGGCCAGAGGGCCAGACTGAGATCGTCTGGAGAGAGCAATCCTGCCTTTGAACCCCACGCGGCGGAGAGCGTGCCAACCTTCTGCTTGGCGGCCACCAGGTGCTCAACGACGAGGTTGGCGCGGGCCGCATCAAGCAGCCGCTGGGCCGCCGCGAAGGTTCCGTCCAGGGTCGCCATGCCCTCGATGGCTCCGACCAAATGGTGGCTTCGGCCAGAGGACGAAGTCCAATTGGCGGCGAAGAGATAACACGCTCCGGCCGCCGGATCAGATCCCGTCTTGATGCCCAGAATGCCGTCCCGACCGAGTGCGTAGTTGACGTTGTACACCACACCCGCCACCGGCAGCACTGCCTGCGCCATTCCCACCACCTGGGCAATGACGGGGTTGGCCAGGGCCAGCTCGCCCAGCCGGACCAGGTCGGCGGGAACGCTGACCGTCCTGGTGGATATCCCGCTGACGTCGTCGAAGTGGGTCTTGGAGAGTCCGAGCGTGCGGGCTTTGAGGTTCATCCGCTGCACCATCTGGCCCACCGATCCCGCCGCGTAGTCAGCCAGCAGGGCGGCAAAGTTGTTTCCGGACGGGATCAGCATGCCCTGCAGGAGCTGCAACTCGGTCAACTGCTCTCCGGCGCGGACCACCACGGTCGACTGGCCGGCGCTGGTCTCTGCCTGATAGGTGGCGGCGTCAGCGGCGGAGACGGTGACGGTGCCGCCCCCCTGGCCGGGCGAGAGCGGCCTGGCCTCCAGAGCAACGAGGGCGGTCATGACCTTGGCCAGGCTCGCGATGGGAAGCGCCCGGGGCGAGGCGGAGGCTGCCCAAAGACCGAGTCCGTCGGCACCGATGGCGGCTTCGCCGGTGGCCGGCCAGGGCGGCTTTTTGGTTGCTCCATAGGCGTGGGAAGCAGCCAGCAGAAGCGCTCCGGTGGGGGCGGGAAGGGGCCGCCGGGACTGCACGGCGGCGGCGGTCAACACCGCCACCAAGATGATGCCAGCGGCCAGTGCTCGGCGCCTCACGTGGCCGGTGGGGACGCATCCGAGGTTTGATCGGAAAGGTTTGCCAACCCTCGCAATGATGCCACGGGCCGATGGGAGAGCCGCTCGATCGCGCCTGGTGCCGGTGGGCGACGCTCGCTCCGAGGCAGTCGGGCTCGGGCCCACCGGGGGGCGGGTGGGCAGGCTGCATGAAAGTGGTCCTTCCGGGACCCGAGGATGCGCCAAACGTGTAGCCCGCGCGCGCAGGTAGGCGCTGGCGCCATCAGGTGCCCGGCGGCCTGATCGGGGGGCTCAGCTCGACTCGGGCGGGGCGGGTTGCTGGAGTGCCCGCCAGATGCGCTCGGGGGTAAGCGGCATGGCCAGCCCCCGCACGTGGTGGGGGCGCAGAGCGTCCAGGACGGCGCTGACCACCGAGGGCGTGGACCCGATGGCACCCGCCTCGCCAATCCCCTTGGACCCGAGCGGGTTGGAGGCCGTGGGTGTCTCCAGGCTGTGGCTCTCGACGTCGGGCAGCTCGCAGGCGCCGGGCACCGCGTAGTCGAGCAGGGTGGAGGTCAGCGGCGTGCCCTGGGGATCGTAGAGGACCTCCTCGGCCAGCGCCTGAGCCACCCCCTGGGCCACTCCACCGTGGACTTGAGCCTGCGCCCGTCGGGGATCGATCAGGGTCCCGCAATCGTCCACCGTCACGTGCCTCAGAAGCTCGATCGCCCCCGTGTCCAGATCAACCTCGACCACCGACAGGTGAGCGCCGAAGGGAAAGGTCGATTCCGCCACCAGGTCGGTCTGGGCGAAGAGTTGGTGGCCGGAGGCGGCCAACTCCTGCCAGGTCACGGTGCGGGCGCGGGCCGAGGGCTCGGCAAACCCAGCCGGAACCGCCACCAGCTGTTCGGCCCGCTCGTCCAAGATCAGCGCCGCCTCGGCCCGCGCCTGCTCCCAGAGCGCATGGCAGGCGACGTGAACCGCGCTCCCACCCAGCTGGATGGAGCGCGAACTGCTGGTGCCATCTCCCCGGGGCAGCCAGGAGGTGTCGCCCTCCACCACCACCACCTGCTCGGCATTCACCCCCAGGGCGGCGGCGGCGAGGGCGGCGAAGGCGGCCGCATGGCCCTGGCCCGCATCCGCGGTGCCGACCGCGACCGCGATCCGGCCGTCGTCGAGGAGGCGGGCGGAGGCGTATTCGGTGGCTGAACCAATCGCCGTCATCTCGACATAGAGGCAGATCCCGATGCCTAGTCCGAGGCGGTCCCCGCGGGCTCGCCGGGCGCTCTGTTCGGCCCGCAGCTCGGGGTAGTCCGCGTGCCGCAAGAGGTCGGCCAGCGCTCGTTCGTAGTCGCCGCTGTCGTAGACCACGCCAGTGGCGGTGGTGTGGGGGAAGTACTGCTTGGGGATGAGATTTGTCCGGCGGACCTCGATCGGGTCCAGACCAAGCTCGGCGGCGAGCAGGTCCAGGGCGCCCTCGATAAGCATGGTGGCCTCGGGGCGGCCCGCCCCGCGATAGCTCGCCGTGGGGGTTGTGTTGGTGCACACCGATCGGGCCGAGAGGTGGATCCTCGGGATCGCGTAGACGCCCGAAAGCATTTGACCGGTGATGAGGGGCAGGAATGCCCCCTGGCCCGGATAGGCGCCGGCATCGGCCAGAATCTCGACGCTCAGGGCCTCGATGGCTCCGCTGCGCGATGCGCCCAGTTTGAAGTGATGAGTCTGGGCTCGGCCGTGGGTCATGGCGACCAGATTCTCGGAGCGCGACTCCACCCATCGGACCGGGCGCTGGAGGCTGAGGGCGAGGGCCGCCACCACCACCTGTTCGGGATAGACCTGGAGCTTGCCGCCAAACGCTCCACCCACTGACGGTGCCACGCAGCGCACGCTGGACTCGGCCAGTCCGAGGCTGTCGGCGATGAAATCGCGGACCTGAAACGGGCTCTGCGTCGATGCGTAGACGAGCAGTCCTCCGCTGCCGTCCGGCTGAGCCAGAACCGCGTTGGCTTCGAGCGGGACCGGTGCCAGGCGCTGGTTGACCAACCGGCCTTGGACCACGACCTCGCAATCCGCGAACAGGTCACCCTCATCTCCGAAGGCGACCTCGAAGGCTCGATTCGAACCCTGGGCGGGAAACAAGATCGGGGCGGACGCCTCTTCGGCTTGCTCAGGATCAATCAGGCACGGCCAGGGCTCGTACTCCACCCGCACCGCCTCGGCGCCATCGGCCGCCGCGCCCCTCGAGCCGGCCACCACCACGGCCACCGCCTCACCCGCAAATCGCACCACATCGCGGGCCAGTGGCGGTCGAGCGAAGACCTCCGGAAGCAGCCCAAAGGCCAGCCGCGGAGGCAGCACCAGGCTCTGTGCGTGGTGGGCCACCACCACCCCGGGCACCTCCTCGACCGGCTCCAGGTCGATCTTGCGGATACCGGCATGGGCGAGCGGGCTGCGCACGAAAGCGGCGATCAGGCCATCGCCCAGGGGTAGGTCATCGAGGAACTGGCGCCGGCCCGAGACCAGTTCGCGCTCGCTCTCCAGGGGCTCGATGACGGGGCGGCTTCGGTCCGGCATGCGCTGTTGATACCGCATCTGGGCGGGCGGTGGTGGTGGCGGTGCACCCGATTGGCGAACAATGGAGGCGTGCTGCGCGCCCTCATCTTCGATTTCGACGGTCTCATCGTGGATTCGGAGATCCCGGTTTTCCAGGCCTGGCAAGAAACCTACCGGGCCCACGGACTGGAGTTGCCGCTGGAATTCTGGCGCACCGTCATCGGGCGAGGCAGCAACTACTTCGACCCCATTTCCGACCTCGAGGTGAAGGTTGGCCGAGCCCTGGAGCGCGAGTCCCTGGACTCCGCCCGCCGAGCCCGAGTGGAGGTCTTGATGGCCGATCGTCCGGTGCTGGGGGGGGTCAGAGAGTTGCGCGCCGAGGCGGCCACGGCCGGCGTCAGGCTCGGTTTGGCATCGGGCTCCAGCAGCTCCTGGGTGCTGGGGAACCTGGATCGGCTGGGTCTCGGCGAGGGTTGGGATTGCATCCGCTGCCGGGACCACGTGAGCCGTCCCAAGCCTGCCCCCGACGTCTACCAGGCGGTCCTGGACTGTCTTCAGGTCGAGGCCGGCGAGGCCGTCGCGTTGGAGGATTCCGAATACGGCGTGGCGGCGGCCAAGGCGGCTGGGCTGTTCTGTGTGGTGGTGCCCAGCGCGCTCACCCGCGATCAGGACCTGAGCCGCGCCGACCTGCGCCTCGAGTCGCTCTCGGATGGCGGGCTGGCCGAGCTGGAGTCACTCATCGCTACGGCGTCGGCGGGCAGCCGATGACCCGGCGCAGCAAGACGCTGAGCCAGATGGCGGGGAGCGGGGACGACGGCAGCACCGGGCTGCTGGGCGGGGGGCGGTTGCCCAAGGACGATTTGCGCATCGAGACCTACGGCACGGTGGATGAGGCATCGAGCGCGATCGGGTTGGCGCGGGCGCTGAGTGCGGACGCCCGGGTCAGGGAGATTCTGGAGGAGCTGCAGCGCGGCTTCTACCGGCTGGGGGCGGAACTGGCCAGCGCCTATGAGGATCGTGCCAAGTTCTCGGGCCTGACCGACTCCGACCTGACCGCCGTCGTGGATCGGATGGCCGAGCTGGAGGCGGAGGTCACGATGCCGGCCCAATTCATCCTGCCCGGCCAGACCGCCGGCTCTGGAGCGATTGACGTGGCGCGCACGGTGGTGCGTCGAGCCGAGCGCCGCCTGGTGGCGCTGGAGCGCGCTCTGGACTCCCCCTACCCGCTCGCCCGCAGGTACCTGAATCGGGTCAGCCTGCTCCTATTTGTGCTCGGACGGTACGAGGAGACGCGGTCTGGGATTGCCCCTAAAGCCGCCCGCGATCCGGTCTAGACTGAATTCGACAGTCCGTGCCACAGTTGCTGATCGATGCAATAATCGCGGGCGCGATCCTCGCCGCGGCCTACCTGGGGGGATGCGTCTACCTCTATCGGAGGCTGTTCGTTCCCGGACGGAGCGGTTCGGTTCGAGACTTCGAGTTCACACCGTTTGAGTTTCAGGTCGACCACGAGGAGATCGACCTGACCACCGCGGACGGAACCAGATTCGGCCTCTGGTTGCTGCGCCAGCCCGGCAATCCCCAGGTCGTCATCGTCAGCCCCGGCCACAAGGGACGGCGCCAGGACGTGCTCGGCGTCTCGGTGGCGCTCTGGCGCAAGGGCTTCAACGTGCTCTGCTACTCCTACCGCGGCATGCCCGGCAGCGACCGGGCCGCGGTCACACTGGGGATCAAGGAGGTGCAGGAGTTGGGGGCGGCGATCGCCTACGCCCGGGGCCGGGTGCGGGATGCCCGCATCGGACTGCTGGGCTACTCGATGGGGGCCTCGGTCTCGCTTTTGGCGGCGGCCGGAGATCCCACCGTGGCCGCGCTCGTGCTCGATTCGCCCTTCGCCGACCTCCGCCAAGAGCTGATCGAGTCGGTGCGCCGAGCCTGCGGGCTGCCCGGCCAGCTCCTGGTCACGCCGGCCGGGTGGTGGCTGGGGTTGCGATCGGGCGCGCGGCTGGCGGACGCCTCACCCATCAGCGTCCTCTCCGGACTCGAGCCGCGCCCCCTGTTCTTCATACACGGCGGCGACGACAAGGTCACCGACGTTCGTCACTCCCGCCTTCTCCACGATTCCTATCGGGGCCCGCGCGAGATCTGGGTGGTGCAAGGGGCGGCGCACGCGGCGGCCTATTTTGATGATCGCCAGCTCTACGTGGAACGGGTGGCCGGATTCTTTTCCCGCCATCTCGGACTCAGTTCACACCTGGGCCTGCGCCTCTTGGAGGAGGATGAAGAGGTCTCGTGAACCGCGGTTGACGGAACGATGTGGGCGCGGGCAGACACCCAGCGGTGGCACCCGGCGGCGCCGCCATGGCTCCGGGCGGGCCGGCCGGCGTGGCGGGTGGATCGGTTCAACTGGCGTTGGGCTCCGGCTTTGGTCTAGGCTCCGCTGCATGGAAGCGGTCTTGAGCTGCCCGCTGTCGGTGAGTGCTGGCTGGAGGCTCTGGTAGATGGCGCTGCTCCGAGTATCGCCGTCGGGCCAGGTCTACGACGTCGAGCTGCCCCAGATGAAGGTCACCCGCGACGAGGGCGGCGGCTGGTATGTGCACGGGCGCGGACACTTCATCCTCTTCACTGACCGCGATGAGGCCGAGCACAAGCGCCACGAACTCGACGTTTACCGCACCCAGGGAGGGCTGTCCCGATAGCCGAGGTCTCCGGCAAGCGCTATCCGCCCGTCGAATTTGAACTCGAGGTGGAGGCCGTCGACGCCTTTTCCCGGGCCCTGGGGCTGTCCCCGGATGGATCCGTTCCACCCACCTATGCCGCCGTTTACGCGCTCGGAACGACCGCTCCCCAGCTCTTCTCGGATCCTCTGGCCGAGGTCGATCTGGGCCGGCTACTGCACGCCAGTCAGGAGTTCGAATGGAGCCGCCACCCCACGATCGGGGAGCGGGTTGAGGCGAGGGCGCGGGTGGCCAGCGACATCACCCGGCGGGGAGCGCGCTTCATCAGCCTGGAGACCGAGGTCCGGGGAGCGGAGCGGAACGATCCCGTCTGTGTTTCTCGGGCGCTCTTCGTGATCCGTGGGAGCGACGCTTGAAGGAGCTGACGGTCACCTTCAGCAGGGCCCAGATCGAGGCTTACGCGCGCGCCTCGGGGGACCTCAACCCGATTCACCTGGACGACGCCTTCGCTCGCCGCGTGGGACTGCCCGGCGTCATCGCCCACGGCATGCTGCAGATGGGTCTGGCGGCTCGGGTGGTGGGCGGCGGCGCGCGCCTGCGGCGGCTCTCGGTTCGCTTTGCGGCCATGGTTCAACCGGGCGACACCATCACCTTCAGCGCCGCTTCGGAGGGGGAGCGGATCCCGATCGGCGCCCACAACCAGTCCGGCCAGCCGGTCCTGACCAAAGCGGAGGCTGAGATCGCGCCCGAACCCGGACGGGCCTGAAGCCGGCACAGCCTATTTTCCGATCCGCGCCGGGCGCGGTCGGGCGGAAGGTAGCAAGAAGGAGGGAACATGTTTGACCTCAGCGGCAAGGTGGCGGTGGTGACCGGCGCCTCGCGCGGACTCGGACGCGAAGATGCACTGACCCTGGCCCGCCAGGGCGCCGACGTCGTCGTCACCGACATCCTGATCGAGGACGACCCGGAATTGAAGAGCACGGCGGCCAGTGCCAATTCGGCGCTGGCCACACTCGCCACGGCCCAGGGCTGGGTCTATTCCAACGCCACCGCCGAGGAGATAAGGGGCCTCGGCCGACGCTCGGCCGCGGTCAAGATGGACGTCACCGACCGGGCCCAGGTGGCCCGGGTCTTCGCCCAGATCAAAGATCAGTTCGGGAGCATCGACATCCTGATCAACAACGCCGCCACCCTGGACAACACCGCCCAGATCGGAGCCATGGACTACGCGCTCTGGGATCGGGACGTGGCCGTCAACCTGACCGGGAGTTTCAACTGCACCAAGGAGGCCTGGCCCTACCTGGTCCAGGCCAAGTGGGGCCGGATCATCTTCATGAGCTCGGTTGCCGGCACCATGGGTGGATTCGGCCAGGCCAGCTATTCGGCCACCAAGGCCGGCATCCTGGGTCTGATGCGCACGGTCGCGCTGGAGGGAGGGCGGTACGGCATCACCGCCAACGCCATCGTGCCCGGGATCATCCTCTCCGAGGCAGGGCAGACGGCGGCCCTGACGAACCCCATGTATGAGCGATTCAAGGCCCGGACGGTGCAGCATCGCTTTGGCGAACCGGGTGAGATCGCGGCCACCATCGCCTTCCTGTGTTCAAACGAAGCCGGCTACACGACCGGGGCGGCGATTGAAGTGGCGGGTGGCCTGCCCCTGTTCACCGCCTGAACCGGCGGGACCGGAAAGTAGTGGGCCAGACGCTGGACTTGGAGATGACCGCTGGGGTGGCCAGAGTCACCATGCATCGCGGGGGCAACAACGCCATCGCTCCCGATCTCCTGGGCGAGCTGGAGGAGTGCTTCGGCGGGCTGGGATCTGATCCGCACTGCCGGGTGGTGATCCTGCAGAGCGCCTATGAGAAGTATTTTTCGGTTGGCGCCGATCTCAGCCTGATGGCCTCCATCGATCGCCTGGCGCCCGACGCCGAGGACCGGATCATCGCCCAGGTGGTCGCCAACGCGCGCGCTTTCGCGGCCATCGAGTCCTGCCCCAAACCGGTCATCGCGAGCCTTGGCGGGCACGCCCTGGGCGGCGGCTGCGAGCTTGCCCTGTGCTGTGACTACCGTCTCATGGTCGACGACGGCCGGGCCCTCATCGGGCAGACCGAGGCGAGTTTGGGGCTGATCCCGGGCGGGGGCGCCACCCAGCGCCTGGTGCGACTGATCGGAAGGGCGCGCGCCCTACCCATGCTGATCGAGGCGACGCGCCTTGGCGCGCCGGCGGCGGCGGCCGCCGGGCTGGTTGACCTCGCTCTCCGGCCGGAGGACTTCGAGGCTCGGGTTCAAGCTCTGGCCGAGCGACTGGCGGGGGCGGCGACGCTGGCCGTCGGCCTCATCAAGGAAGCCGTCAACAAGGGCTCGGCGAGCGGACTCGAGGAGGGCCTGCGGACCGAGGCCCGCAATTTCGCGCGGGCCGCGCTGAGCCAGGATGCGGCGGTCGGACTGATGAGCTTTCTGGCCCGTCAGGAGCCTCAGTTCACGGGCGAGTAGGCCCCTACTCGAGCGGAGTCACCCCCATGGCGGCGATCCGCGTCCGGACGATCTCCATCGCCGCGGCCACCCGCTCGGGGTCGGCTCCGGAGGCGCGGATGGTCAGTTCCCGGGTCTCCGAGTTGGGGTAGGACCCGACCGACACGTCGGCGTGGGTTGCCTCCAGTTCGCGCATGATGGGATAGAAGCGGGCCTCCACGGCGCCGCGAAAGCGCAGCTCACGGACGGTGTCGCCGGCCCGTCCGCCCAGGTACAAGGGCTCGATCTCCTCACTGAATATTCCCTTCAACTCGGGCGGTACACCGGGCAGTATGAAGAGCAGCCCGCCCTCCAGCCGGTAGCAGAGCCCCGGCGCCATGCCGTGGGTGTTCTGGAAGACGTGCTCGGCCCCCGCCGGGACGAAGGCCATACGTCGGTTTCCCTCCATGACCTGGGCCTTGTGGACGATGCCCGACTCGACCAGCTGGGCCACGCGACGCTCGATCTTGGCCGTCACCTCTGGCAGCTCGACCAGTTCTCGGCCCAGGGCCAGGGCGATGGCCTCCAGCGTCCGGTCGTCGGGGGTCGGTCCCAGGCCTCCCGAGCAGAACACCATCTCCACCTCGGGATCCTCCAGGTCCCGAAGCACCTGCTCGGCAACATCCTGGTTGCGGTCCCGAACCGTGCTCCTCCGCTTGACCTGAAACCCCAGTCGCCGCAGCTGCTCGGACATCCAATGGGAGTTGGTGTCGAGTGTGAATCCGCTCAGCAGCTCGTCTCCGATGGCGATGATGGAGGTACCCACGGTCCGGTTATAACAGCTTGCCGGGGTCGCGGTGGTGGGCCCGAGCCGGTTAGACTTCGGGACCGTCATTTGATTGAGGTAGACGGCCTGTGCAAGAGCTATGGGGGGCAGCCCGCCCTGACCGATGTCTCCTTCTCGGTTCCAAGGGGTCAGGTGCTCGGCTTTCTGGGTCCCAACGGGGCCGGAAAGTCGACGACCATGCGCATCCTCACCGGATATCTGGGCGCCGACCAGGGACGCGCCAGCATCGCCGGCTACGACGTCCAGACGCAATCGCGCGAGGTCCGACGCCGGGTTGGCTATCTGCCCGAGTTGGCGCCCCTCTATGCCGAGATGAGGGTGGAGGCGTTTTTGGAGTTTGTCTGCCGCCTGCGCGCGGTGCCGACCGCCCGGCGGCGCGGCCGCATCGACCATGCGATCGAGGTCTGTGGGCTGAGCGAGCGCCGCCACCAGATCATCGGCCGGCTCTCCAAGGGCCTGCGCCAGCGCGTTGGCCTGGCTCAGGCCGTGGTCCACGATCCCCAGGTCCTGATTCTGGATGAGCCCACCGCCGGCCTCGATCCAGCTCAGACCCGCGAGACGCGGGATCTGATCGCGGAACTCGGCCACACCCACACCATCATCCTCTCCAGCCACATCCTGTCCGAGGTCAGCGCCACTTGCCAGCGGGTCGTGATCATCAACCGCGGCCGCATCGTGGCCGACGACACGCCCGCCAATTTGAGTCAGGGGCTGGCCGGCCGCCGACAGCAGGAGCTCGAGATACTGGTCCAGGGCAGCCTGACGCAGTTGCGCGACGCGCTGGACGGCGTTCTCGGCGGAGGCGGCTACCGCATCGAGTCCACCTCACCAGATGAGCACCGCGTTCTGGCGGAGGTGGAGCGACCCGAAACCCAAGACCAGCTCACTCAGGCCATCCTCGGCGCGCACCTGCGCCTGCGCGGGCTGAGTCTGGGCGCCCCCACCCTGGAGGACGTCTACCTGGAACTGACCCACGAGGAGCGCTCGTGAGCGAAGGGCCCGAAAAGCGGCGGCGGCGCGCAGCCAAGCCCGAGGTCGGGCCGGAGCTCCCCGCGAAGGCTCCACGGCGACCGCGGGCGGTCCGCCCCCGGCCCGCGGCCTCTCCCCCTGATCCGGCTCCGCTCGCCCCGCCGCAGCCCGACCCAGCCTTGGAGGCCCCGGTTCGCCCACGACCGGCGCGGCGAGGTGATCTCAGGCTCGCCCCAAACCAATCGGGCAGTTCTACCGCGGCGCTGGCCCAGGCCTCGCCGCCCGGCGTCTCAGAGTCCCACTCCGAAGACCCCGAGCCGCTCGACCTGGTGCCCATGGAGGCGACGGGCGCCTACAGGGCGCTCTGGAACAGCGGCCTGTTGAACGTGGGGGCGATTGCCCGGCGGGAGATCGCCGCCTACTTCGTATCCCCGATCGGATACGTGGTCGGCGCGGTCTTGATCGTGCTCGTGTCGCTGCTCGGATATCTGGGCCAGATCGTCGCCCAGGTGCCGGTGGGCATGGACCAGGTGTTCAGCATCTTCGCCCTCTTCATGGTCTTCTTCACCCCCCTCTACACCATGCGGTTGGTGGCCGAAGAGCGGCGCTCGGGCACGCTCGAAGTGCTGCTCACCTCCCCGGTCAGAGACTCTGAAGTGGTCTTGGGGAAGTGGCTGGCAGGACTGGTCTTCTACCTTGCCACCGCCGCCTTCACGCTGGTCTACGTGGTCCTCATCGCCCACTTCGGGTCGGGCCGCAATCACTACCTGCTGCTCGGCCACGCGATCACCATTCCCGGCCTGGACCCGGGTCCCCTGCTGACCGGCTACATCGGGCTGATCCTGGTCGGTGCGGCCTGGGTGGCGTTGGGGATTCTGGCTTCGACCCTGACCTCCAACCAGATCATCGCGGCCGTGATCGGGATCGGCCTCTTGATCTTCTTCGAATATCTGAGCAACGTGCTGAGCGCGGGCCTGCAGGGCCAGGCGAGTTCGTTCTTCGGCTATTTGAGTGCCGCCAACCGAGCCCAGTCGTTCAACCAGGGCAGGCTGGTCGGTCGCGACGTGATCTACTTCCTCTCACTGGTCGGCGGCGCCCTCTTTCTGGCCACTCGGGTCCTGGACTCGAGGCGCTGGCGGTGAAGCGCTTCGAGCGCCGCGTGGCCACCGCTGGGGCCGCGCTGGGCCTGCTCCTGGTGGTGGTCTCGGCCGCCGCATCCCTCGTCCAGGGTGGGTTGGGAAGGCTGACCGGGTACGGCCTGCTGGTGGGACTGGCGCTCCTGGTCGGGGCGGTGGCGCTGGATCCTGAACCGCTCCTCGAGGTGGGGCGAAGCCGTCGAGCTCAGTCGGGCTCGGCCAGCGTCATATTGAGCGCCCTGGTGATCGGGTTGCTGCTGGCATTCAACGCCGGGGTGGCCAACTGGGGGGCGGGTTGGGATCTGACCAAAGGGCATCTCTACACCCTCTCCGGGCAGTCGGTCGCGGTGGCCAAGAACCTCAGCTCGGACCTCCAGGCGACCGGCTTCTACGTTGCCTCGGAGTCGACCAACAGGCTCCAGATGGAGCAGCTGATGGGCCTCTACCAGCAGCAGAGCGGGCACGTCAAGGTCCAGTTCGTGGACCCCACCGCCAATCCCGTCCTGGCCACCCGGCTGGGCGCCAGCGCCCACGGCGACCTGGTCCTGCAGTACGGCAATCGGAAGCCGGTGGTGCTCGCCCTGGGGTCTCAATCCGAGGCTGACATCACCGCCGCCATGCAGCGGCTGGAGTCGAATCATCCCCTCAACATCTGCTGGGAGGTGGGGGAGGGCAATCGCGATCTGTCCGATACGACCGGGGGGGCGGGCTACGGCAAGGCCGCGGCCACGCTGCGTTCCAGCGATTTCTCGGTCAGCTCGGTGGTGCTCTCGCAGCTGGCGAGGGTGCCCGCCAACTGCGACGTGCTGGCAATCGTCGGCAGCTTGAAGCCGCTCCCCGCCACCGCCGTGGCGGCCGTGGGCGCGTACCTGGATGCAGGCGGCAAGCTGCTCTTGGCCTTCGATCCCTGGGTCAGCCAGGATGGCAAGGCGCTGGCTTCGGCCAACGCGCTACTCACCCCCTACGGTCTCGCCCTGAACGGCGGGCTGGTCATGGAACAGGACCCGGGGCAGATGGCGACCAACGATCCGACCACCTCGGTGGCCCTCACCTTCGGAGCCTCGCCGATCGCCAAGGCGCTCGCCGGCCAGTTCGTTTTCATGCCCCAGCCGACCGCCATCACCGGCACCCCCGACGCCAGCCTGACCGCCGTCCCATTCATCACCGCCCCCGCTTCGGCCTACCAAATAGCGGCTCCCCGCAACGATCTGTCGCGCCAGAGCCAGGATCAGAGCGGGCCCTTCACGCTCATGGAGACGCTCGAGAACACGGCCAGCAACGGTAAGCACACCCGCATCGTCATCGTCGGCACCTCGGCTTTCGCCGAAAATCGTGCCTATCCGCCCAACGCCAGTGGCGCCAACAGCGAGCTTTTGAAAGGCATCATGCAGTGGTTGTCGCAGCAGGATGCCCTCATCGCCAGCGGCCCGCCGGCGTCGTCCAATGCCCCGTTCAGCCTGACCGAGGGACAGCTGACCTTCAACTACCTGCTCACCCTTCTGGTGATGCCCCTGCTCGTGGTCCTGATCGGGGCGATGGTCTGGTACCGGCGCCGATCGCGCCCCTATGCCTAAGGCGTCGGGCGAGCTGGCCCGGCGGATCGTGGTCGGGTTGCTGTTGGTGGCGCTGGTCGTGATCTTCTTCGTGACCCGGCCCCGAGCGACGCCGCCGGCGGCCACCTTCTTCCCCTGCGGCAGCCTCAACGCCCTCTCCTTGACGGTCGACTCGCCGACGCGGACGATGACGATTCAGCGCTCCGCCGTGGACGTCCCCTGGACCCTGGTCGTGGGTGCCGGCGCGCCCCGGCTGGCGGATCAGGTCCAGGTTCAGCAGACTCTCGATCACCTGACCCTGATCGCGCCCGAGCAGCTTCACCCGAGCGCCCGGCAGGCGGGCCTAGACGGCCTCCATCCGCCGCGGCTGACGATCGCTTGCCGCGAGGTGGGGGGCGGTTCGTATACCCTATCGGTCGGCAATCCGAGTCCGGGGGCTGCGGATTATTACGCACAGAAATCGGGCGACGCCCGCGTGGTGGGCATCTCGGCGGTGGTGGTTGATGCCATGAACAGGGTCCTGGCGGACCCTTCGCGGGCCGGGCTGCCGGCCTCGACCGGCTGATCTAGGTACGAATAAGGGGTAGCTGATGGATTCGAGCGTCGTGCTCTGGGCAGTGGGCGGCGGGGTCATCGCCGTGGTTTTCGCGCTGGCGCTGATCGGCTGGGTGATGAAGCAACCGCGCGGTAATCCGCGCATGATTGAGATCGCGGCGGCCATCCAAGAGGGCGCGTCCGCCTATTTGAACCGCCAGTACATGGTCATCGGGGCGATCGGAGTGGTGGTCGCGATCATCATCGGATTGACCCTGGGCTGGGTCACCGCGGTCCTGTACATCGTCGGGGCGGCGTGCTCGGCGGCAGCCGGATACGTGGGGATGAATGTATCGGTGCGCTCCAACCTGCGCACCGCTGAGGCGGCCCGCAGCGGCCTCAACCGAGCCATGTCGGTCGCCTTTCGTGGCGGCGCGGTGACGGGCTTCATGGTCGTCGGTCTGGGGCTCTTGGGCGTGGCCATCTCCTACTACCTGACCAAGAACCTCAACGCCCTGGTGGGACTGGGCTTCGGCGCCTCCCTGGTCTCGGTCTTCGCCCGTTTGGGCGGAGGAATCTACACCAAGGCGGCGGACGTCGGCGCGGATCTGGTGGGCAAGGTCGAGGCTGGCATCCCCGAGGACGATCCTCGCAATCCGGCGGTGATCGCTGACAACGTGGGCGACAACGTGGGCGACTGCGCGGGCATGGCGGCCGACCTTTTCGAGACCTACGCCGTGACCATGGTGGCCGCGATGCTGTTGGGCTCGCTGCTCTTCAAGGCCCAGGTGGGATGGGTCACCTACCCGCTCCTGCTGGGCGCGGTTTCGATCGTCGGATCGGTGCTCGGCGCGCTGGCGGTTCGGGTTTACTTCCCGCGCTGGATCATGGGCGGGCTCTACGTGGGCCTGATCGTGGCCGCCATCGTGGCCCTGATCGGTTTCTTCATCGTCACCAACATCTACGCCAGCAACGGCTGGTTCTCCAACGCCGTCGCCGGTGGCGTCAACGATCCCCACAACCTCTTCCTGGCGGGCCTGGTGGGGGTGGTCATAACCATCCTCATCGTGGTCATCACCGAGTTCTTCACCGAGACCAGATACTGGCCGGTCCACCTGATCGCCCGCCAGTCGGTGACCGGGCACGCCACCAACATCATCGCCGGCAGTTCGATTGGCATGATGGCGACCGCCCTGCCGGTCATCACCATCGGCATCGGCATCCTCATCAGCTACAACCTGGGCGGGCTCTACGGGATCGCCATCGCCGCCGTCTCGTTGCTCTCCATGACCGGAATCGTGGTCGCCATCGACGCCTACGGACCCATCACCGACAACGCCGGGGGAATCGCGGAGATGACCGAGTTGCCAGAATCGGTGCGCCGCATCACCGACTCGCTGGACGCGGTCGGAAACACCACCAAGGCGGTGACCAAGGGTTACGCGATCGGATCGGCCGCTCTCGCCGCGCTCGTGCTCTTCGCCTCCTACACCCAGGAGCTGGCCAAGGCCGGCAACGCTCCACACTTCGAGTTGACCGACCCCAAGGTCATCGTGGGCATATTCTTCGGCGGCATCCTGCCCTTCCTCTTCGGGTCGCTGGCGATGCTGGCCGTGGGGCGAGCGGGAGGCCTGGTGGTGGAGGAGGTGCGGCGCCAATTCCGCGAGATCCCCGGCATCATGGAGGGAACGGCGCGGCCCGAATACGGCCCGGCCGTGCGCATCGTCACCGCCGCCGCGCAGCGCGAGATGATCCTGCCCGGACTGATACCGGTGCTGGCCCCGATCGTGGTCGGTTTCATCCTGGGCCCGGTGGCCCTGGGCGGAATGCTCATCGGGGCCATCACCACCGGACTCTTCCTGGCTCTCTTCATGACCAGCGGAGGGGCCGCCTGGGACAACGCCAAGAAATACATCGAAGAGGGAAACCTGGGTGGCAAGGGATCGGAGCCGCACAAGGCGGCCATCACCGGCGACACGGTGGGAGATCCCTATAAGGACACCGCCGGGCCCGCCATCAACCCCATGATCAAGGTCATCAACATCATCGCCATCCTCATCGCCAGCGGGGTCGCCTCGCACAGCCTCCTGCACTGATCGGTCGCCGCCCGGCGGCGGCCTCCGGGCGTTCGCGGCGGGACTATGGTTTTCCTGGCCATGGACGAATATCAAAAGGAAATTGCCGATCTGCGAGCGCAGATCGATGAGCTGCTGCTGGCCGAGGGCGACAAGGATCAGATCCGCGAGCTGATGATGCAGGCGCAGCTCCTGGATGCCCTCTACGCTCGCGCCCTGGAGCTGCTCGCCGCGGGCGCCGAGGCGCCCGAGTTGCGCCAGCGGCTGATGACGCGCGGCTACGGTGAGTGGATTCTGGACAATGTCTACGCCTTCATCTATGAGGCGGCGGTCGAGATCCCGGGCGAGCACCATTCCTTCCTGTCGGCGATCGAGGGCACCGATTTTGCCCAGCTCCTGCTCTAAGCGGCGGACTCAGGCGGTGAAGGGTTCGCCGTCGAAGCGATCCCGGGTGGCGAACTCTTGGACCGGCTTGCGACGCAGCCGTTGATCGAGGGGCTGGGCGGGCCAGCCGACCGCGATCAGCGCCGCCAGGGCGTGCTGGGCGGGGATCCCGAAGACCGATTTGAGCTCCGCCTCGGCGGGGATGGCGATGGTGGTGAGGGCGCTGCCGACACCCTCCCCTCGTAGGGCCAGGAGCAGGTTTTGGACAAAGGGATAGATCGAGGCACCGCCGACGATGCTCTGGCGGTCGAGGCCGCCATCGGCGATGTGGAGGGATCTCAGATCCACGCTCACCCAGAGGTGGACGGGAACCTCCGCCAAGCCCCGGGCGAAGGCCGCGCTCCGTTCCAGCGAACGCAATCGGGCCGGATCAGCGCTGGCCCGGGAGCGCGCCCGCGCCTCGTAGGTGGCGAAGAGGGGGGCGTAGATCTCGGCCCCCCGGGCGCGCAACTCCGGCTTCGTGACCACCACCACGTGCCAGCCCTGGCGGTTGCCCCCGCTGGGCGCGAATCGGGCTCGATCCAGGGCCCGATGGAGGACCGCGTCGGGCACCGGCGTGGTTTGGAAATAGCGCACCGAGGGGGTGGAGGTCATCGCCGACTCCAGTTCCATCCCGGCCACCCTAGCAGGCCTCGCCCGGCACCGAGGGGCGCCGACCGGCTAGCCTTTTGCCTCGATGACACAGCACGTGGCGGTGGTGGCCGGTGACCTGGCCGGGCAGGAGGTGGTCCCAGAGGCGGTCAAGGTTCTGCGCGCCGCGCAAGTGGACTACGAATTCGAGGACTTCGAGGTCGGCGCCACGCGTCTATTGCGGGGCGAGCCGGCCCTGCCCGAGGACGTATTCGATCAGCTTTCCAGCGCCAGCGCCATTCTCTTCGGTGCGGTTGGCGACCCGCGCGTCCCCGACGTCGGTTACGCGGCCCAGGTCTTGCTCAAACTCCGCTTCGAACTCGACCTGTACATCAACCTCAGGCCGGCGCGACTCTACGACGACCGGCTCAGCCCGCTGCGGGATCCGAGCCGGCGTGGCTGCGACCTGATGATTGTGCGTGAGAACACCGAGGGCCTCTATGTGGGATCTGGGGGGCGTTTCAAGGCCGGAACCCAGGACGAGGTCGCCATCCAGGAGGACGTCAACACCTACAAGGGCGTGACCCGGGTCCTGGAGTACGGCTTGGGGCTGGCCCAAGAGCGACTCTGCATGGTCGACAAGTCCAACGCCATGCACATCTCCGGGGCGCTCTGGCAGGAGCGCTGGCGGGCGCTCTGCGCCGATCGCCCGGATCTCAAGACACGCCACCTCTACGTCGACGCGGCGGCCATGGAGCTGGTCCGCGACCCGACCCAGTTCGAGGTCATTGTGACCGGCAACATGTTCGGCGACATCCTCTCCGACCTCTCCGCCGCGCTCATCGGTGGGATGGGCGTGGCACCTTCGGCGAACGTCAACCCGGAGACCGGGCGAGGACTCTTCGAGCCCGTGCACGGCAGTGCCCCCAACATTGCCGGCAAGGGCGTGGTGAACCCTGTCGGCTCGATCCTCAGCGCCGGTCTCATGGCCCGCCATCTGGGCGATGTGTCCGTCGCCGAGCGCATCGAGGCGGCCGTTCGGGACGCCATCGTGGCCCGCGAATGCACCCCCGATCTGGGCGGCAATCTGGCCACGGCCGAGGTCGGTGACGCCATCGCCCGCCGGCTTTAGCGCCGCCGCCCGCGTCCGCCTAGCGGACCCGCGCCGGTGAAGATCGCGGTCGTGGCCGACACCCACTGCCCGGAATTCTCGGCTCGGCTCCCGCCCCGTCTCCTGGAGCACCTGGCGGGGGTGGATCTGATCATCCACTGCGGAGACGTCGGGGGCGAGGGGGGGGAGTCGACGCTGGCCCAACTCCAGGCTCTGGCGCCGGTGGAGGCGGTCCGGGGCGACCACGATCGGGCCCTGGCGGGGCTGCCGCTCCGGCTCCAGCTGGAGTTCGAGGGAGCCCGAATCGGCGTCGTGCACGGTAATCGCTCCCACCTGATCGAGGAGCCGGCCACCCTCATGGGCACCCTCTCGCTGGGCCACTGGTGGCCCCGGGCGGGTCTCACGCGGTGGTTGCAAGGGCAGTTTCCACAAGCGCAGGTGGTCCTCTATGGCCACACCCATTTCGCCCGCCGCGAACAGCGCGGCCGCCAGTTGGTCTTCAACCCGGGCGCGGTTTACGTGGTCACGCCCGAGGAGGCGAAGGCCCGCCTGCGCGCCCGCCCCAACTGGTTCGACTGGTGCTGGTTGCAGGTCATCCGGCACCGTCGCGATCGACCCCGTCCTTCCTTCGGGCTGCTTCAGATCTCGCGGGGCGAGATCACGGCCAGCGTCGTTGGACTCGATTAGCCGGAGCCCCAGATTGGTAAGAATGAATTCGCGATGGCTGTGAATCAGGACTACTACAGCGCCCTGGGGGTGGAGCGGAGCGCGACCAAGAAGGAGATCCAATCCGCCTTCCGCAAGCTGGCGCGGAAATACCACCCCGACGTGAACCACGGCGACAAGCAGGCCGAGGGCCGCTTCAAGGAGGTGTCGGAGGCTCATGGCGTGCTCTCTGACCCCAAGAAGCGCGCCCTCTACGACCGCTTTGGTTCCGACTGGCAGGCGGCCGCGGCGGCTCCCGAGGGAACCTTGAATCGACCTCGCCGGGGGCCGCGGCCCTCCCCGCAGGGCAACTATCAGGAGGTCGATCCGAGTCGTTTCGCCGATCTTTTCGGGAGCGATCTGGGCAGCGTCTTCGGCTTCGCCGGCGCGGGCCGCAGGGCCCGGCCGGCCGAGGCCCAGGCGGAGATTGTGGTCAGCCTGCGCGAAGCCTATCTGGGGACCACCCGCCAGGCCACCCTGCCCGACGGACACACCCTCGAGGTCACGGTCCCGGCCGGCGTGGCCGAGGGCACCACCCTGCGCGTCCCAGGGCTGCGGGTGCTGGTCAGGATCGCCCCCGACGCCGAGTTTGAGCGGGAGGGGAAGGATCTGCGGGCGGCGGTGGCGGTTCCCCTCCGGACCGCCCTTCTGGGCGGCGAGGTCGAGGTACCCACGCCGAAGGGCGGCCGAGTTCATTTGCGGATTCCGGAACAGACCCAGAACGGAACCCGGCTGCGACTTCGGGGTCTGGGCATGCCCGACGCCAAGGGCGGTGCGCCCGGGGATCTCTACGCCGAGGTCCGAGTCCGGCTGCCGGTACCCCTCGACGACGCCACCCGGGCCTGGGCGTCACAGATCCCGGATTGACAAGCAGGGGAGCGGACAACCCGAGCCGCGGGCGATAAGGTTGGGCGGCGGTGACCGCGCGTCGACTGCTGCTGCTGCTGGTCTTCGTCTCGGGCCTGGTCTCCTTGGGGGTGGAGCTCAGCGCCAGCCGCCTGCTCTCGCCCTACTTCGGCGACAGCCTCTACGTGTGGGGGATCCTGATCAGCCTGGTCCTGATCTATCTGAGCGTGGGCTACGTGATCGGGGGCCGGCTCTCCGACCGGCGACCTCGAGCCGACGTCATCTTCCGTTTGGTCGCCGTCGCGGGAACCTGGACCGGCCTGGTGCCGCTCTTTTCCT